>Ga0187864_10000335_pt1 | contig 52732 bp, 38 predicted proteins | sample June2016WEW_11_4_FD_132985 | JGI IMG/M metagenome (GOLD analysis project Ga0187864, IMG submission 132985) | Peatland microbial communities from SPRUCE experiment site at the Marcell Experimental Forest, Minnesota, USA - June2016WEW_11_40 | ecosystem: Environmental > Terrestrial > Soil >...
AAAGAAAACTGGTCGTGCATGGGCAGAATTCCAGAAGGCCTTGCAGAAGACACTCGGGTGCGACGCTTCGCAAGAGGACTGCTTGCGGGACTCTCTTGCTTACTGCCTTGCCTTTCTAAATAGCGGCTACGCCCAAGAGCGATTAATTACTGGTCACCGCCCGACGCCAAAAGGCTCGTACACGATCACTGAGGAGTATCTGAAAGAGATTCCCATACCGGCTCCAACGAAAAAATCCAATGTTGAGGCTATCATTAACCTTGTCAAAAAACTGACAGACCCGGAATCGGCGCTCAAGGATTTGCAGGACCGAGATGTGGCAGAGGCGAAGTTGGAGGCAAGAGTCCAAGAAGCTCTAAAACGGGCAGCATGATGCGGGAGGCGCATACGTCACGACGTCCTTTGTCGCGATGTGTGCGCCCCTCGCGCCGCTAAGGCCCCCCCTTCTCACGGCACTCTGTCCATCGCCAGCAGTGAAGCGCCCGTCAGGAAATAGTACCTCCAACTCGACCGCCGCCAATCGCCGGGCTTCTTCACCCACCCTCGCTTCGCCGGATTGTTATGCAGGTAGTTCCGTTTCTCTCGGCGCTTCTTTTCGGTGTAGACGTTGGAGGGGTGAAAACGCCGATTCCAGAGCAGTCGCTCATGTTCGTCAGCCGACGAACGCCCAGAAACCGTGAAATGTCATTCCGAGCGGAGCGAGGAATCTTGCTCTGCGCGGGCAGACCGCCCCCAAAAGGCCAGGGCGAGATTCCTCGCGGAGTTTACCCTGAGCACCCAGAGCGAGATCCTTCGCTTCGCTCAGGATGACAGCGAAGGGCTCGGAATGACAGGGCCTGGTGATTTCTTCACGCCTTCGCAGACAAAGGGGTTGGACCGAGGGTGCTAATTCAGCGACTCCTCACAGGATAGTTGGTCGGGGCGCGCGGGCGGACGTGGATAACGCGAGCGCCGGGCTGGCCTCCGCCCAACGTGCGTATGAAGCGGCGCTGGCCGCGCTGCGACAAGCCGAGGCAAACGATTTAAAGGCTCAAGATGACGGTGGCGCACATGGTGCCGCGGCGAGGCTCGGGGTGCCACGCACCAGCTTGATTTACCGCATGCAGAAGCTCGGTATTCCGGGACGGCGAGATATGTACCTTGCCTGCGCGCAGTCGCGTGAAATGGCCCGCCTGGGTTCAAGGGTGGGAAGCGAATAACCGGCCGCGGCCCGCTCAGAGTCGTGCGTCGAAGCTTTGGCTGTCAAGCGCCGGCCTACCCACGTCTCGTCTGCGCGTCGCCGTCAATTAAGGCAGCTCCGATCTGGTCGGCGCCGGGAGGCTTTCGACCGGCTGGCCGAAGGGCGCGGCGGAGGATATCCCCTTCGCCGGGGAGAGGTCCGAATCGGCCGTTCCAGTAATCAGCCGCGCGCCCCGGCTGAACGTCAGATACTGAAACCCCCACTGAATGAAAACTAAGATTCGGCTTTGAAACTGCACCAAGTACATCAGGTGAATGAACAGCCACAAGATCCAGGCCGGCCACCCGGAGACGTGGAAACCGAATACATTCGCCACCGCGGCAGCACGGCCGATCACCGCCATGTCTCCTTTGTCGAAGTATCGAAAGGGCGGTAGTTCGGCTACCCCTTTAAGCTTCTCGATAACTGCCTTCGCCGCGTAGCCGCCGCCTTGCATCGCGACTTGAGCAACGCCGGGCAGTTGCTTTCCGTCCACTCGTCGCGCCAGGGCAAGATCACCCACCACGTAGATGTTCGGGTGGCCCGGGATCGTCAGATCGGCATTCACCCGGATTCGCCCAGCCTTGTCAGTCTCCGCTCCCGTGCGGGCTGACAGCCTGGCTCCGAAATCTGAAGCCACGACCCCCGCGGCCCACAGGACTGTCCTTGCTGCAAGGCGTTCCTTCACGCTGCCAGTCTGGAAGGTTACACCCTCGCGGTCGACACCAACGACCCGTACGTTGGTTCGTACCTCGACGGCGAGTCTCCTAACCAATCGCTCGGCTTTTGCGGAGAGGTCAGGGGGATAAGTGGGAAGCACTCTCGGTGCTCCCTCCATCAGAACGATGCGCGCCTCCTCGGGGCGAATAAACCGAAAGTCATGACGAAGCGTCTCCCGCGCGATCTCCGCCAACCCGCCGGCGAGTTCAAGTCCGGTTGTTCCGGCGCCAATAATCACGAACGTCAGCCAAGCTCTGCACTCCTCCGGATCTGAGGCCCGCTCGGCGGCTTCAAACGCGTAGAGAACCTTGTGCCGAACCATCAGGGCCTCTTCCACCGACTTTAAGCTGGGCGCCCATTCCTGCCAATGATCGTTGCCGAAGTAGGAGGTCCGTGAACCGGTCGCCACAATGAGCGAATCGAATTCGAACCGCGCACCATCGGTCAGAATAACTTGCCGGGCGGCCGGATCAACGTCGCCTACCTCGCCCAGCAACACGCGAACGTTTTTCTGGGAGCGCAGGACGCTGCGCAGGGGCGCGGCAATCTCGCCCGGCGAGAGCGATCCCGTCGCCACTTGGTACATCAAGGGCTGAAAAAGGTGATAGTTGCGGCGATCGATGAGGGTGACAGAGACCGGCGCGGATTTGAGAGCTCGTGCGGCATAAAGCCCGCCAAAACCCCCTCCAAGGATAACAACTTTGTGTGTGCTGCTCATAGATCCGCCGGTCTGCACGATCGTTGCCTACTCAATCGGATGCCCACACTCATTCGTTCGATACGAGAAGTTAAAGTCGTACAAGCTCGCCCGCCATGTCATCCTGAGCGCAGCGAAGGATCCCTGCAGTTTGTCGCAGCTAGTAAAATCAAGGAGCAGCAGAGATCCTTCGTCCCCTGCGGCTCTCCTCAAAGTCACGTCATTCCCGCGCAAGCGGGAATCCATTGGACCGACAGTGGGTCCCCGCTTTCGCGGGGACGACGCTGATTTTCATTGCCTCGAGAGGTCATGCCTCACCTGCACGACGACGGAATCTCGTCTTTCGTCGAACCCTCGACAAAGAATAGAGGACGCCGCAATGATGAACTGCGGCTTGGTTGCCCTTTCAAGCCCTTGATTGCACGATTCGACTGAGTGGGTTCTGCCTCTTGGCTGGATTGGCAGTGGAAGTGCCGGTCGTCCTCTTTGTGGGCACGCTGCAATCCCCGGCAAACCGGCGGCTCCGAACGGGAAGAACTCACAAGCCGCCAAGTGATGATCTTGGCATCGGCATTGCCAAGCCGAGTTTCAAAGCGTACCGTAGATTTTTGGACTCACTCCGTTGGCAAAGAAGGAGCACGCAGATGGCTACAAACACACCCACACCCACCGCGATGGAAGGTCTCGAACCTCTGACGAAACGAAAGGTGTGGAAGTCACTGCAATCTCACTATAAGAAAGTCCGCGGCCTGCATTTGCGAAGCCTTTTTGCGGATGATCCTGGGCGTGGTAAGCGCATGACTGCGGAGGCCGTTGGCCTGTTCCTGGACTACTCAAAGAACCGCATTACCGGTCGAACTCTCAAGCTGCTCATCCGCCTGGCCGAGGAATCGGGCCTGCGTTCGCGCATCGAAGCGATGTTCAGTGGGGAGAAGATCAACGTCACGGAGAAACGTGCGGTGCTGCACATCGCACTGCGCGCTCCGGAAGGGACGTCCATCTTGGTGGACGGAGAGAACGTTGTACCCCAAGTGCACGCCGTGCTGAAAGAGATGGCAAGTTTCGCCAACCGCGTGCGCAGCGGGGAGTGGAAAGGGCACACCGGCAAGTCCATTCGCAACATTATCAACATCGGCATCGGCGGCTCCGATCTCGGGCCGGTCATGGCCTACGAAGCTCTGAAGCACTACAGCGACCGAGACCGCACCTTTCGCTTTGTTTCCAACGTTGACGGCACGGACTTTGCGGAAGCCGTGCGCGATCTCGATCCGGCAGAGACGCTTTTCATTGTTTCTTCCAAAACCTTCACAACGCTCGAGACCATGACCAACGCTCACACGGCCCGCGCCTGGTCGCTCCGGGGCTTGGGCGGGGATGAGGCCTCGGTGGCCAAGCACTTTGTGGCGGTGTCAACGAACGCGGAGGGAGTGAAGAAGTTCGGGATTGATACCGCCAACATGTTCGGCTTCTGGGATTGGGTTGGGGGGCGCTACTCGATGGATTCGGCGATTGGCCTTTCCACCATGCTGGCCATCGGCCCGGACGAGTTCCACAACATGCTCGACGGCTTCCACCAGATGGACGAGCACTTCCGCACCACCCCGTTCGAGCGCAACCTGCCGGTGCTGATGGGGCTTTTGGGCATCTGGTACAACGATTTCTTCGGCGCCCAGACGGTTGCTGTGTTGCCCTACGAGCAGTACCTGAAACGATTCCCCGCCTATCTCCAGCAGTTGACCATGGAGAGCAACGGCAAGCACGTGACCCTCGAGGGTACGGAGGTGGATTACCCGACAGGCCCGATTTATTGGGGCGAGCCGGGGACCAATGGCCAGCACTCTTTCTATCAGTTGATCCACCAGGGGACGCGGCTTATTCCGTGCGACTTCATCGCCTTCGGACAGTCGCTGAATTCATTGGGCCGCCACCATGACCTGCTTTTGGCCAACGTTTTCGCGCAGAGCGAGGCACTGGCATTCGGGAAGACAGCGGAGCAAGTCAAGGCGGAGGGGACGCCGGATTGGCTCGTGCCCCACCGGGTCTTCGAGGGCAATCGCCCGTCGAATACTATCCTGGCGGAGCGGCTCACGCCGGAGACGCTCGGCAAACTGGTGGCTCTTTACGAACACATTGTCTTCACGCAGGGCGTCATCTGGCAGATCAATTCGTTCGACCAGTGGGGCGTGGAGCTTGGCAAGGTGCTGGCTCAGCGGATTGTGCCGGAACTTGAATCTGCGCAGGAGCCGGCCCTTAGCCACGATACCTCCACCAACAACCTGATCCGCCGCTACCGGAAAATCAAGTCGGCATCCTGACGACGCTCGGGGCACGAATAGCGAGGAGACATCTATGGCGTCCACCGCAGAAGCCGGAATCGTCAACACACCCAGCCGCCATTCCGTCGATCAGACCGTCGAAAGGATCAAAGCCCTGCTGCAAGCCAAGGGTGTCGCACTGTTTGCACTGGTCGATCACAGCGGCGAGGCTGCCAAAGTCGGCCTGACGATGCGGCCCACCAGACTGCTGATTTTTGGCAATCCCAAAGCCGGTACACCTTTAATGTTGGCCTCGCCGAGCAGTGCCATCGATCTTCCTCTGAAAATCCTGGTCTGGGAAGATACTCAAGGCAAGGTCTGGGTTTCGTACAACAGTCCGCAATACCTTCAAAAGCGCCACGCGTTGCCGCCGGACCTGATGCAAAACATAGCCGTAGTCGAGACGTTGGCAGCCCAAGCCGCGGACTAGAACTTCGTTCAGGCCGTCATTCCGAGCGCAGCGAGGAATCTCGCTCTGAGTGTTTTGAGGGCAGTGCGAGATTCCTCGGCGCCTTTGGCACCTCGGAATGACACGAAAACCAAGTTCTCACACAGACTCTACAATCCTGCCAATGCCGCGCAGGCGGGACAAAACTCGGCCTGCTTCAAGTCGATTCGCTCCGCAGAATGCGAGGAGCTCATGACGCAAAGGTAGTCCGAACAATGGCGCAGCCCGAAAGTGTGGCCCAACTCGTGGATCGCTTCCTTCAAGAGGCGCTCCTGAAGCAACTCCGGGTCTTGGGGCATGCCATAGAATTCCGGCCGCAAACGATGAGTGGAAACCAAAGCGGCGGCGGCGCTCAACTGAGCTTCGCCGAAAACGAACGTCAGGATCGGGATGTACAGGTCCAAATCCGTGACTCCCACGATTCGCCAGCTTTCCGTGTGCGGGTCCTGCACCAGCCGCTTCAGAATCTCCGTAGAATGGTATTGGCCGCGGGCACGATTGTACGCAAATTCGCCGTTTTGGCGTTGCGGCTGAATCAGGCAGGCCGCCTGCAACCGCGACGCCAGTTGTTCGCCCAGTAATTCAAGGTGGTCCCTCTCGATCCGGCCGATGGGAACCAGCGAGATGATCTTCATGAGCCGGCAGGCACGCCTTTCTGAAAACCATATTTCTTGATCTTGTTGTAAAGCGTGACGCGATCAATCTCGAGTAATCTTGCAGTGCGAGTCTGGTTCCAATCGCAGGATTCCAGCACGCGAAGGATATGCCCTCGCTCCACCTCCTCGAGCGTGAGTCCGCCCTCAGGCCTCTCGGGCGATCCCACCTGCAAGGGGAAATCGGAGGGACGAATTTCCGGTTCTCGTCCAATAACCATCGCCCGCTCGATGGCGTTCTCGAGCTCCCGCACGTTTCCGGGCCACGTGTAATTCATCAAGACGTCCAAGGCGCTCCGGCTGACGGAAATGAAGCGCTTGTTCATGGAGCGCGCATACTTCTTGATGAAATGGTCCACCAGCAGGGGGATGTCCTCGCGGCGATCTCGCAGGGCAGGCAGTTCAATGTCAAACACATTCAGGCGATAGTAAAGATCGGGCCGGAAGGTTCCCTCTTTCACAAGCATCGCCAGGTCCTTGTTGGTGGCGGCAACGGCGCGAAAGTCAACCTTGATCGTCTGGTTCCCACCCACCCGCGTGATCTCTTTCTCCTGGAGAACCCGCAGCAGGTCCGTCTGGGTTTTCAGACTGATATCGGCGATTTCGTCCAGGAACACGGTTCCGCCCTCGGCGATCTCGAACTTGCCTTTCTTACGGTATTGCGCGCCTGTGAAGGCGCCCTTTTCGTGCCCGAAGAGTTCGCTCTCGAGTAGAGTTTCGGTGAGCGCCCCGCAATGGATCGTGACCATGGGCATCATCCGGCGGGGGCTCAGGTGGTGGATGGCCCGCGCCACCAGTTCTTTGCCGGTACCGCTCTCGCCCCGGATCAAGACTGTGGTTTCCATGGGAGCGACCGTACGAACGAGTTCCATAACCCTCTGCATGGGCTTGCTCTGCCCCACCAGTTCGACCGCTTGAATCTCATCCAAGCTCTCGCGCAGCCGCACGTTCTCGTCTTTGATTTTGCGGTGCTCGAGGGCCTTCCGGACCAGGCGCGCCAAGTCATCGGGATCAAATGGCTTGGTAATGTAGTCATAAGCGCCGTCCTTCAGCGCCTGGACGGCAGTCTCGACGGATGCGTAGCCGGTCATGATGATGACGATAATCTCCGAGTCGACCTCGCGAATCTTGCGGTGCAACTCGAGGCCGTCCATGCCGGGCATCTTGATGTCCAGCAGCGCCAAATCCCAGTGCTGACTCGGCAACTTGAACAACGCCTCGCGCGCGCTGGTGGCGGTCTCGACCATGTAGCCCTCTTCCTCGAACCATTTGCCCAGCGATTCGCGGACCACGTTTTCATCGTCCACCACTAACAGGCTGGCTTTGTAATCCATACGTAGCTCCTGACATCCGTGATCAGTTATCCATCCGCAGTCGCCCTTCGTTGGCCGTCCAGACTTCCTCGATATGAGCGCACACGCCCAAGCCCTCTCTTACGACTTTTCACTGCTGACTTCCGACTCCTGACGTGCGCTTTCCCACTCGTCATTCTTCACCGCCGGTACGCAGGGCTTTTCCGGCAGGGTCACCGTGAAAGTGGTCCCCTTCTGGGGGGTAGAAGACACCGCGATCTTCCCACCATGTTGCTGGACAATCCCGAAAGCGACGGCCAGGCCTAAACCGACTCCCTTGCTTTCCGCCTTGGTTGTGAAGAAGGGTTCAAAGATATGCGGCAGAACCTCTTCGGGAATGCCCATGCCATCATCGCTGACGACGATCTGCGCCTCACGACGCTCGGCATTATAAGCGGCTTCCACCTTCAGCCGCCCCCCGTGCGGCATTGCCTCGACGGCATTCATCAGCAAAGCCAGAAGGACTTGCTGAATTTGGGCCGAGTCGCAGTGGATGGAAGGCATCTTCGGTTCGATCTGACTTTCCACCTCCACTTGCTGCAATTCGCATTGGTGCCCAACCAGTAGGAGGCAACGCTGAACGATGCCGCCCAAGTCGTTTTCCTGCGGGACCAGAGGCGCCTGTCGCGCAAACGTCAAAAGGTTCTTCACGATGGCGCCGCAGCGCTTGCTCTCCCCTTCGATTTGCTGCAGGTCCGATTTCGCCTCGGCGCGGCGCCGCTCGTCCTCCAGACCTTTATCCACCAGGCGCGAGACCAGTTTGCTGTAAGTGAGAATGCCCGCCAGCGGGTTATTGATCTCGTGGGCGACGACCGCGGCCAGTTTGCCGAGGGAGGCCATCTTCTCGGATTGCACCAGGCGATGATAAGCGCGTTCGAGTTCTCCGGTCTTTTCCTGGACTCGCTCTTCCAGCGTGCGGGTCCACTGCTGGTTTTCCTCCTGCGCTTTCTTCAGTTGCTCCGTCATGCGATTGAATGAGGCCGCCAAGCTACCCAGTTCGTCGTCGCTGGACACCGGCAAAGAGTAGTTCAGCTCGCCTTCGGCGACGTGCCGAGTGCCCTCGGTGAGCCGGCGCACCGGATTGTGCACGGTCGCCCGGATGAGGCCCGCCGAAATCAAGCTCAGAAGGATGATGGAAGCGAGCGTGTAAACCACGCTCTCACGTTGGCTACGCGCCGCAACTTGATCCACAGAGGCCAGCGAGAGATTGGTGTCCAGAACTCCCAGCACCTGGCTACCCGGGGCGTGCGCGTGGCACGCCGCATTCGAGCAGTCAGGCTCGTTCTCGATGGGACGGATCAGGCCCAAAACCCGCGTGCCGTCAGGGGCTTTGTAAATCCGCAGACGGTCCGGCCGGTGTAAGCGCGTGAGGGGCTGCGCTTGGGCGTGGCAGGCATAACAGGCTTCCCCCTTCTTGTCGACGAAAGTCCCCACTTCGGACGGGTCAGTGGAAAAAGTAATGTGGCCTTCCGGGTTGAAAATGCGAATGCGCCCGATGCCCGCTTCGTGTCCGATGGTGTTGATGATGTGAAAAACTTCTTCACGTTCGTTGCGAAGCATCGAGTAGCGAATGCTGCGCCAGATGATGTCGCTGGCTCGATCGGCGGTCTGGAAGACCATTTCTTGCTGCGACTGGCGCCAAATGTGCAGGTGCCAGTACCCGTACAGCCCCAACAACAAGGCCATGCTGCCGACCACGCAGACAGTCAACTTCGTCGCCAGGTTGTGGGTGAGCCGACGCATAGGTGTTAGGCATCATCCCCGAACGGGATGGATACAGCAGCCGGGGATATCCCCCGGAAATCCGTCCCCCGCACGGTTCGACCCTGCAAGGGCCAAATACATGTCACGCCATTTCGACCTGCGGACCGGGAATGGTACGACCCTCAGGGTCGGCATCGTGCTCCGGTACTTCCGGGTGCACTGCCCACGGCCGCCCTCTTCTGCTCTTCCGCGCGCAAAACGGTTAATCAGCCTCGAACACCTTCAGGTAGCGCACCGCCAGGGCGAAGCAGAGGAATCCCATCCCCACAATCGAGAGTGTTACCGCGACTTCCGTCCACTTCGGAAAATAGTGCGCGTGGGCCGAGTACTCGAGGCCGGTAATCGAGACGTTAAGGCGGTTAAGCAGAAAGCCCGTAATCACCAGGACGGCAATCGCGAACAGGCCGTCGCGGTCTTCTCGCACGCGACGAATAAGCAAGAGGAACAAAGGAAGCACCAATCCCAACACAATTTCAAGCGCGAACAGGACGGTCTCCGTGGACGCCTGGCGCAGATAGACGAGCGCGCCTCTCGCCCACAGGTCTCGGAAACGCAGGATCCCGTACACTCCCAAGACCACTGCCATCGCTTTGCCGAGGCTCGCCAGCAATGGCATCTCGGCTTCGTGGCCGTAGGCCCGTCCGCTCAAGTTTGACTCAAAGATCACCATTGCCATGCCCACCCCAACCGCCGAGATGAAGAAAAACAGCGGCAAAAGCGGCGAGTACCAATAGGGATGCAGCTTCGACGGGACGATCAGGAATAAGCTGCCGAGGGAGGACTGGTGGAGAGTGGAAAGTAACACGCCCACAATCACTAGCGGGATGGTGACGGCCTTGATCAATTTAAGCGGCTTGTGCAACTTAAAGCGCTCGAGGACGGCAGGGGAGAACTCCAGAGCCAGCACGGTCAGATAAAGCATCACGCACCAGGCGACCTCGAACATGACGGAGTGAGGGTTCCACATGATCAGGGGGTGCCAGACGTTGTAAGGCTTGCCGAGATCATACATCAACGCCACCGCCACCAGCGCGTAGCCCAGGAAAGCCGTCAGAATTGCGGGGCGCAAGACGGGGTGGAAGCGGCGAAGATGGAAAATATAAACGGTGGCTGCGAGCGTGAAACCGCCCGCCGCCAGCCCCACTCCGCAGATGACATCAAATCCAATCCACAGTCCCCACGGGAACCGGTCCGTCAGATTCGTCGCAGCTCCCAGACCCCTTGTGAAGCGAATCAAGGACGCGTAGAAGCCGGCGCTAAGAATCAACACGAGCACCGCTCGCCAGAAAGTCAGTTTGGGCAGTTTCTCGAAGTTCATGGTTGATTTCCCCGCGCGTCCAAGGCTGCTGATACTCCGCTCTTCGCCAAGGCATTGGGAGCAACTTTGGGGGGCACCCGGGCGCAGCACGAGGGCCGCACGCACGCGTCGTTATTTGTTGGTTCGTGATTCTTGCTCAGCCGCCGCCACTTCCTCTCGCCGTCTGGTTATCCACCAGATTCCCGCTAGCGCCGCCCCAGCCAAAGGCACCAAGTCCGGTATTTTCGAAAGCACACGATATGTGTACCCAGGCAGAGCCTCCGACGGCAAATTGGCAGGAAGCCCGAGCGCCTCAAAGGGGACGGCGGAGAGGTACAAAACCGAAGTCCCTCCCACTTCCTGCTTCCCATAGATCCGTTGAACGTATTTGGTTGGCTCCTGCCTCAACCTGTTATCAGCCTCCCGCAAAAGGTCATCGCGCTCCCCAAAAACACCTGCCTGCACGGGACAAACTTCCGTGCAAGCGGGCCTTAACCCCTTTGCCTGACGGGGAGTACACATGTGGCACTTCTTGACGCGGGGCGCCCAGACTTTTTCCCACTCGTATCGAGGGACGCCGAATGGGCAAGCCACCATGCAGTAGCGGCAGCCCATACAACGATCCTCCGCATAAACCACTGGCCCCGCCGCGGTCTTCCGGAAGGCGCCCACCGGGCAAACAGAAACACAGGTGGGATCCTGGCAGTGCATGCAGAACCGCCGTACGTACACCTCACCGTGGCTCTGAACTACGTTCAGCGCGTGTGCTGAGAGTTGTTCTTCGCCGCTTTCATCCATCGGAAGATCAGTGTCAGGAGTAAGCGCTCGTAAGGCATCTGTGGTCAAGAAGTCGCCGCGGCTCGTCTTCAGCAGTCCGTTGACGAGCTTGCACGCCACAACGCAGCGCTGGCAACCAACGCAGCGGGTAGTATCGATCAGAATGGATTTGCTCATAGAATTGACCTGCCTAGCGGAAAGCAGAAGAACCGTGGCCGCTCCGCGTAGGTATAGCTGCATTTCTCAGCACGCGACATGCCGAGAAATTAATCAGAAAGTGGGCTCAAATAAGACTTTATGTCATTATTGCGGGAAGTCTGTAACCTTGCCTCTGCCACTGTGGTGAAATCACCCAGTTTGAACGGTCTATCGGCTCGCAGATAGAAGGAACCGCCGGAGGGTAGTCGAAGGGGCGCGTGGCTACGCGTCCTGATTGCCGGTGGCGAGCTTACAGGAGGAAGGTCATTTTGATCTTGAGACAGGCGGATCCCGGCTCCACGCTTGAGTCGGAGTCTTTATTCTCACTCCTGTGCAGATTCAGGGGTCTCGCTAGGGCTGGGCGACAGGAAAGTCGCCTCAAAGGCGCCCCATCCCCTGAGAGGAAGTTCGGCAAGAGATCCGATTGCCGGCAGACCGCCATCCGCGTAGGTTACCTCCGAGGCTAAATCAGGCGAGACTTGCAGGGAGAGAAACTCCCGGAAACGGTAGAACTCCCGTTCGAGCCAGTTAGTCGCTTTCTGCCCGTAGCGAATGCCGCCAAAACTGTCGTCCGATTGAGTCGGGGTAATGGCGCAGATCCAGCCGGAACCATAGGGATCCTTGGCAACTGAATCCGGGCGCTTTCCGAGACGCGTATTGAGAGCCACAACTCGGCCCGTGGTGGAGCTTCGGACGATCAGTCCACGGCCTTGACGTTCAAGTCGGAATAGCGGTTGACCCGCTTTCACCATCTGCCCCAGCTCCGGCAGAATGACCTTTTCCACGACGCCTAGAGCATGGGCCACCAGTGCGTCCACACCCACCCTCACTCCAAGAGAGGAATCCGGGTGAGACCAACTGTGTCCTTCGAAAAGGCAGAAGCCCTGAGGAATCTCCCAAGCGGGCTCTCCAGGGGCGGGTGACTTCTGCCCAACTCGCTGCACAATAACATCCGTCAACAAGAAACCTATGAACATCAACGCAACGAAGAGTGCCACCATGACTCGTCCTCCCAGAAGAATCCGTAGGGGGTATGTGCGACTACCCCGCGTTCCAACTTCAATCTGCCCTCAGGCCAGGAATAATTCCCGCACTACCTTCTCCCAGCTCTCCTCGGGGAGCACGCTCAGAAGGTCTGGTATGGCATGGCCGCCGTCCTGCAAATGAACACCGGTCGAAGGGCTGACATGACCGCGAAATGTCTCCCAGGAGCCTTCCAGCCATTGCTGGGCCAGACGGCCTCGCAACAAATTCTTCAGGTTCGAATCAGCGGCCGGAGAATTGACCGCGACAAGCCACCCCACGCCGTAAGGGTCCTTCTGAATAACAGAGGGGTCATCCAGGACATCCTGGTTTACGTCAACCACTTCGCCCTCGATCGGAGACAGCATTTCGAACCGGTGGTTGCCGCGCGCCACGGTCCAGCCCTTTTCCCCTTGCCGCAGCCAACGACCTCGCGCCGGGAGGTCGACTTGGTCAATGCCACCCAGCAGCCGAACTGCGAAGTCATCCAGGCCGACTCGCACAATGTTTCGAGTTTCCTTGGCTGCCCAGGTATGACCGGCATGATAGGAAGCTCCAGGGGCAAGCTTGAAGCCGCCTACGATGTTGACGGGGAGAAACTGCTGCTCTGGCTCCGGCGATGGCGCAGCCACCTCCAACGTTTTCGGCTGCCGGCTCTGCAAGAAATAATCAACCGCCACAAAACAAATGAACGTGGTCACTACTAGGACTGCAACCATAGGTTACCTCACCTCTCCCCTCACTAAACGCGAGGTTCTGATTACCACCGCCGATGTAAAAGGCAGGTCAATGCCCAGAATCCGCTTAAACGACCTAACTGACGGCAGCTAACTATCTACTGCTTTTTGTGTGAGATAGGAGAGACTTGAGGGAGCTGACGGGATGGAGGGCAAGAGCGGCGTTACCTCGTCTGATGAGAAATGCAACACGCAGACCGCTTGCAGGCCCTAGATCAGGGATTAGCCTATTGTTTCTAGCCACATTGCGTCTGTTAGGAATTGCAACACATGGTGCTGAAAACTTCAGCTAGCGAAACTCGTGAAAACGACAGGCCATCCTCGCCCCGCTGCAAGGGGACCATTCTTCCCACACTGAGTAGAGATTCTTCACCGCGGCAGCGTTACAGAGTTCAAGGGGTGGTTGCGGAGCCCGTTAAGCGAAGCTGCATCCGAGGGGCAGAATGACCAAGCGAATCGACACAACTCCGTAAGCGTTTCCGGAGGGACCGCGCTTCAAGGTTATCCTATTCCCACGGCTATTTCTTTTCCGGCGCCTTATAACCTTCGAGCGAGTGGTTGTGCTCCTTATAGTACTTGCCGGCGTCGTTCAGCTCTTTCGATCCCGCCTTGGGATGGCAGTAAGTGCATGCCTTGCCCTCTTTCTTGGTGTATTCCGGCTTGGCATTGGCCAAGCTCAACAAGCAACCGCAAAAGATGGAAATAGCAATCAGGCGTTTCATCAGCTTCATGGATACTCTCCTTAAGAAGTATACGTATGCTTCCCAGGACCAGCCTATTGAGGGCCGGGGTCGTGGGGCAAGAAGTCACAGTTTTCCTCTGCTTCACGCGTTATGGACCTTATCGTAGCTGGGAAGCGAACGTGTCCAAACCCGCATGGAATTGCCGCACTGTTGAGGAAATTAACACACTCTGTGGATATTTTCCGCATGTTGAAATCTTTAGCATTCCCAAAAGACCAAAGATAGCACTGAAAATAAATAACTTACGGCTTGCAAGAAAGATTTGATCGTTCCAACCGTGGAGACATATTTGCACTTTCGCACCCCTGGAGTTGGAACTTCGTGTTGATATTCTATACAAAAACCGGGCGCTGGGAGGGCATTAAGGACCGCCATCTCGCCTTCGCTTTCTCAGAGGAGTCCTTCCCGACTTCACGGTTGAGAACTGCTGGGAGTGCCGTTTCTGGGTCGGGCCAAAAGACAACGGTTATCGCCGCAGGTCTGATCTTGATGCTGTTTGCGCGCTCTCTGCATGCGGCACAGCATCCCGTTGCGCTGGCGCCGAACACCGATGCAGCCAAGTGTTTGGAGTGTCACGAGGACAAGACGAAGGGCAAATCTGTCCACTCCGCGATGAAGATGGGATGTTTAAGTTGCCACGAAGTGCGGGTCAACAAGGACGCGACGCACGTTACGTTGATCAAGGCCACTCCCGCGGCTCTTTGCTTCACCTGCCACTCTGACAAGAACCCGGCCAGCATCAAAGGCCGGATTCACCCCCCCGGGGTACGTGACTGCCTGAAATGCCACGATCCGCATGCCTCTGACAACAAGAACCAACTGCTGAAGGCAATGTCCGGAGCAACAGCGCAGGAGAACCTTTGCCTGACGTGTCACAGTGTCGGTGTTGACGTTCCCAAGGGTGGCAGCCGACATGCCGCGCTGGATTCGGGCTGTGACGCCTGTCACGTTATCCACAGGACCGGCGATCCCGGCCAGCCGGAGTTTGCCTCCCATCTGACCAAGCCCACTCGCCAACTCTGCCTGGACTGCCACGACATTAGCGACGAAGGGATTCGAAAGGCGCATCAGAACCAGCCGCTCGGCTCTGCCGATTGCCTGGGCTGCCATGATCCGCACCAATCGAGGTCGCCAAAGCTGCTGCAGGCTTTCCTGCACAATCCTTTTGAAAACAAGATGTGCGATACCTGCCATCAGCCGGCAAAGGACGGAAAAGTGGTGCTGACGGCGGCTGATTCCAAGGCGCTCTGCGTGACCTGCCACGAGGAGCAGGCCAAACAGATCGCCTCGGCCAAAGTTCAGCACTCGGGAGCCCAGGGCGACTGCACAACCTGCCACAATCCGCACGCCGGCAAGTCGCCGGACTTCCTTCAGCCGGACCCGGTCGCAGTCTGTCTGGCCTGCCACTCTGACCAAGCCGCGGAGTTCAAGAAGAAGCACCTGCACCAGCCGGCCTTCGAACAGGCGTGCAGTATCTGCCACGTTGCGCACGGCAACGACAACGCCAACCTGTTGCGCGTCGCGGACGTCAACGCCCTATGCCTGGAGTGCCACGGACCGGATTCACCGGAGCCGCAAAAACTCCAAAACGAGCACCTCATAACAATCTTTGACGGGAAAGTGAAGCTGCCGGAGGACTACTTCAAGAACATTTCAGTCCTGCCGCTGAAGTATGGAAGGGGACACCCCACCGAAGGACACCCTGTCTCCACGGCGATGAACACCAAAACGAAGAAGGCGAGCGCGCTGAACTGCCTGAGCTGCCACCAGCCGCACGCCTCGGCGAACGTCGGACTTTTGGTGAAGGACCGGGAACCCAACATGGCGTTTTGCAAGACCTGCCACAGCGAAGGATCGCTGCAATTGAAGTAGACGGAGAACACGAAAAATGCGTACCACTCGCTCCCATTTGAGATTTTCGGGAAAGGGCTGGGTGATCCTGGCGCTTTTGGTGGCAGTCATTGTGTGCGGAATGCCCTTGCAGGCGAAGAAGAAGCCGAGCGCGAATGCTCCGGCTGACACGGGACCCAAGAGACTGGTGTTTGATATCAGCAAGATCGTCTGGCCGAGCCCGCCGGCCATTGCGCGAGTCCGATTCCAGGCCATCCTGACGGGCCAGAGAATCGACTGGGCGGGTCTGACCAGCACCCAAAAACCGAAGCAATCGTGGATGGACCGCCTGGCGGGCGAACAGCCTGACCGGCAAGTGAAGGATGTGCAGAAGAAGGTCGGCTTCCAGTTGATGCGCGTGTTCGGCGTGGCCGCGGACTCGAAAGGGAATATCTATGCCGCGGATCAGGGAGTGGGCGCCATTTTCATCTTCCCGAAATCCGACAAGGAGCCGGTGCAACTGATCAAGCACGGCGTGGACGCGCGCTTGCCGATGATCAACGGCCTGGCGGTGGACGATGACGACCGGCTGTTCGTGACCGACGTGAAGCTGCACCACGTTCTGGTGTTCAATGCCAAGCACGAACAGGAAGCTTCCTTTGGCGCCGACCAACTGGTGGCGCCGGCTGGAATCGCGATCGATGCTTCAAACCGGTTTGTCTACGTCGTCGATACGCAGGCGGATCAGGTGGTGGTCTTCGACGCGGACAAGTACACGCTGCTGCGGCGAATTGGAACGGGTGGAAAGAAGCACAGCCTCACGAGCCCTGGAGATTTTGCCCTGCCGACGCATGTCGCAGTCGACAAAGAAGGAAACGTCTACGTCACGGACACGTTGAACAACCGCGTGGAGAGCTTTGACGCGGACGGCAGCTTCATCAGCGAATTCGGTAAGTCCGGCGACGGCCCGGGTCATTTTGCGCGGCCCAAGGGAATTGCACTCGACAGCGACGGGCACATCTGGGTGACGGACGAAATTCAGAGCCGGGTGCAGGTTTTCGACAAGGAAGGACGGCTGTTGCTTTACATGGGCGAGCAAGGATGGTATCCGGGACAATTTCAAGGGCTCTATGGAATTGCCGCGGACAACTACAACAACCGGATCATCACCAGCGAGCAGTTCCCCGGGCGGGTGCAGGTGTTTCGCTATGTAACGGACGCCGAGGCGGAAGCCGAGAAGGCCCGGCGCGCCGCAAGCGGGAAACCCGGCGAGCCGAAGCCCGCCGACCCGAAGACGCAGAAAGAGAATGCGCCCGGTAAAGTCCAAGGGGCCTCGGGGTCATGAACGGCACAGAGTTTTGGCTTTCGAAAGAAAGCCATAACGGAGAAGGGCCATTCCGGCCGGATGGCCCTCTCCGGTTAAGCAAGATCGCTCGACGAAGTGAACGAGAAATAAGCCATTCCAACTTAGACTAGGAGGTTTCATGAAACGAACGGCAATTGCACTCCTCGTGATCCTGGCGGTGGCGGCAGTCGCCACAGCTCAGGTCACGTCCCCAACGCAAGACGTTCTCGGCGCACACAACGTGTACGGCCGTGGCTGCGTAGCATGCCACGCGCCGCACAGCGGCGCCGCCGGGAACGGTGGTAAGTCCAGTCCCAACAGCGGTAATGCGGCGCTGTGGGGCGAGGACATGTCTCCGCTCTATGGCGTAACGCTAGGTTTTGGGAACGCCGGAGCTAACACTGTTACCCTGCCGAACTATGCCACCGCCGGCTACGGCAACGCTCCCGACGATGGGTACTTCGGTATTATTGCTTGCCTTAGCTGTCACGATGGCAACGTCGCGAAGGTCGCCATGATGAAAGGCACTACGGTTGAAACCGTGACGATCGCTGGGGCGAGTTTTAACCCCCCGACGCTTCTCGGTAATGACGGGTCGACCCCCGGCAATTACATGAACGACCACCCGGTGGGACCGACGGCGAACCCTGGCTGCGGCGGCCCCTACAACTGGGACTGCACCGTCAACTCCGACGGCTCCTTCAGCTTCTCCGGCCCCAACAGCAAACAGTTCATCGCCGATTACTATGATGTGACTCAAGGCAGCGGTCCGTTGGCCAATCTCGTGAAAGTGGCCGGATCGAAATCTGGATTTGGCGGTTCGACGTCCGCCAACTCGTGGATCAACTGCACCACCTGCCACGACCAACACGACATGCTCTATTTCAACTCCGCCGCCTCGGGGCCCGCGGTGATTAAGCCAACGCACTTCTTCGTGCGCGGCTGGTACGATCCCGGAAACTCCCCCACCAGCAACAGTGCGGCACAGTTCTGCCGTGGCTGCCATGGTGGCGAGTCCAACGAAATGCACGGCCAAGTGGTGCCAACGACCTAAGGCAATCCTCTGGGGGAAGGGCTGGCCTTCCCCCAGGAGCCGGCCTTTTGCGACTTAGATCAACATCTCCGGGAGCGCAGAAGGCCAGACTGGGAAGAGTTTCTCCGGTTTCGTGGTGGGCGTGGAGCGAGCTGCGCAGCCGGAGAAACTCGCCAGGAGCCGGTTCGGGCCCGGGTTCTTGCGTAAGTTTTCGAGCGAGCTACGTTTTCTTTGACAGTGGAGAGCACCATGAAATCACCGCTACGACCAGTGTTCCTTTCCGTGATCGTTTCGTGCGCTACGGCCATGGGGCAACAAACGGCTCCTCCAACTCTGCCGGCGAGTGCGAACCTCGTCAGCGCGCACGCGCCCGCGCTTCCCGCTCCGCGGCCGGTGGCCCGGGTGAACGGGGCAGTGCTGACCGACCGCGACTTGCTGCGGGAGATGTACACGATTTTTCCTTATGCGAAGCAGCACAACGGGGGCTTCCCGCAGGCCATGGAGGCGGACATTCGCCGCGGCGCCCTGAAGATGATCGAATTTGAGGAACTGGCGTACCAGGAAGCCAAGCGCCGGCAGATGACGATCGCGCCCGAGCGCTTAGCCGCGTCGGAGAAACAACTCCGCCAGCAGTTCGGGGACGAGCAACAGTACGAGACCTTCCTTCAGAGGGAGGCCGGCGGTTCCAGACAAGTTCTCCGTATCAAGATCAAGCGGTCCTTGCTGATCGAAGACTTCTTGAAGGAAGAAGTGAACGATAAATCGGCCGTCAGCGTGGCGGAAGCGAAAGATTTCTATTTGAGGAATCCGGGACGTTTCGAAGTGCCGGAGACGTACGCGCTTCAAACCATCAGCATTTTACCGCCGCGGGCGCGAAGCGCGAAGCAAGCCGCGTCCATGCAGCCTACACCAGAGGAGTTGAAGCAGATGCGGACGCGGGCCGAAGCAGCGCTGAAGCAGGCGAAAGCCGCCAAGAACTATGAGGAATTTGGGGTGCTGGCGGAGAAGATTTCCGAGGACGACTACCGCGTGATGATGGGCGACCACAGGGCGGCAAAATCCGCGGAAATTCCGCCTGAGATTCTGCTTGTGGTATCCAAAATGCACCAGGGAGAAGTGAGCGACTTGATCCAGACAGAAGGAGTACTCACGATTGTGCGACTCAACGCCCACAACCCCTCGCGGATGCAGAAGTTTGATGAAGCGGAGGCGACGCTGCGAGCCCAGATGCAAAGGAGCAAGACGGAGAGACTGCGGCGCGAGTTGGATGCGCGACTGAGGAAAAACGCCAGAATCGAAGAATTGTAGAGCGGCATCATGGTGACGGAGAGACAGGCGAGGAAGTTCGGATGGGCGCTAGCAGCGCTGCTCTGGTGCAGCGCGCCGGCGTGGCCGCAGGCGCAGGCAGGGGATCTGGCATTCAACCTGGCAGGCAACATCAGCGGCGGCTACTCCGGAAGCACAACCAATCAAGGGCCCGCCAGCAACGGGGCAACCTTTGGGGGAACGGCGGATCTAAACGGGTATTTTCACAGCCCACAGTTTTTATCCTTTGGTATAACTCCCTTCTACGACCAATCCAGGAACAATTCCAACTATCAATCCATTACGAATAGCTCCGGCGTGATTGCGAACACGACCTTCTTCGGTGGGAGCAAGTATCCGGGCTACTTCAATTACAACGACCTGTACAACGGCGAGGGAAACTACTCCGTGCCGGGAATCGGCAACTACAGGACGAGCGGAAACGGCCAGACGCTCGGAGTGGGCTGGTCGGGCAACCCAACCGGTTTGCCGAGCTTTACAGTGGGCTATCAGCAAGGCAGCAACGACTATTCGATCTACGGGACGCCTGGGGAAGATCGTTCCCAATTTCAGTCGGTCTTTGCTTCCTCGGTTTATTCGGTGGCGGGGTTTCGTTTGGGAGGCGGATATCGTTATCAGGACGCAAGCTACTCGGTTCCCGAGTTCTTAACCGGCCAATCCACTCCAGAAAGCCAGACGAACACCTCGACGGCTACCTTCAATGTGACCCGCAACCTGCCGTGGAATGGAAACACCTGGGCGAATTACTCCCGGAACACAGTCGGGTACACTGCTTTGGGCGCGACGGATTCGCAGACGGCTGACGTGGTGACAGGTGGAGTGGCGTTGAAACCGACGCCAAAGCTGGCCATGCAATTCAGTGCCGATTACGACGACAACCTTGCCGGCACGGTGTTGCAGGCTGCGACCACCGCCGGCTCACTGCTTCCGCTGGAACTGCCTGAAGAGAAATCGCGTTCCTGGGGCGTGTCCGGAGAATCGCAGTATACCGTGATGGATGGGCTTTACCTCTCGGGTGGTATCACCCACCGGCAGCAAGAGTTTCTCGGAACTGCCTTCGATTCGACCGCCTATAGCGGCGGAGCGAGTTACGCGCACGATCTGTTGGGTGGGAAGTTCACGACCTCGACCATTGTTACGGAAAGCGAATTGGGCAATAACGTCGGCTCTTTGCTGGGCATATTGAGCAATGCCATTTACATCCGGCAGATTGGCGCATGGAACCTGAGCGGCTCGGTAGGTTATTCGCGAAACGTGCAGACCATTCTCATCGCCTACACGACCTCCGGCTACAGCTTCTCGGGTTCCGCCACCCGCCGCATCCGCAGATTGGTCTGGAACGGAACGGCCGCCGGAAGCAAAAGCATCGTGAACGAGATCCAAGGCACGAATACGCTAACCCAAACCTACTCGACAGGGCTCTCCAGCCGATGGTTGGGCGTGAGCGCCGGATACTCGAAGTCCAGCGGTTTGGGCCTGTTCACGGCGCAGGGGATCGCTCCCCTGCCGACCGGCGTGCCCCCGACGCTGCTTCCTTCGACGGTCTTGTACGGGGGTAGAACCTACTCGGTCGGCGTGGGGGGCTCGCCCGCGCGACGGCTCACCTACAGCGCCAGTTTTGCCGACTCCAGAAGCAATACGCAGAACGGGGCTTTATCCTCATTCAACCACACGCAGGAAGGCAACGCCTACCTGCAGTACAAGTTTCGCAAAGTGTTTTTCACGGCGGGTTATAGCCGCTTGCTGCAAGGGTTCAGCGCCAGTCCGCTGCCGCCAGCCCTGGTCAACACCTACTACGTCGGGTTGTCCAGATGGTTCAATTTCTTCTGAGAAAGATGGGCAGATGGGCAGGTAGCGAGATTGCGATAGGGGTAGAGATGGGTCGATTGGCCAACAGGCAGATGAACAGCTCGACAGGAAGGCAGACGAGGCAGTCGTCACTGCCCACCTGCCCATCTGCCCATCTGCCCATCTGCCTGCTCGTTGTTCTGCTGGTTCCCGGCCTCGCGGCGGCTCGGTCAAAAGCCAATCCGGCTGCACCGGTGACGGTGCCTCAACTCGAACTGGAGGGAGGCCGCAAGCTGCGCTACGAGGGCAGCTTCAGCACGGAAAAGGAAGTCAAGACCAAGCGCAGCATCTGGGGTCGCCTGCTCGACGTGGTGGCGGGCGAACCGGATTTCCACGACTTGATTGCTCCCTACAGCGTGGTGACCGATTCGCGGGATCGGATCATCGTGACGGACCCCGGCGCCGCCGGAATTCACATCTTTGATTTTACCCAGCACAAGTACAAGTTCGTTTCACATCGGAAATCAACCGATGGAATGGTTTCCCCACAATGCGTCGCCGTCGATGCGGCTGACAACATCTATGTGACCGATTCGTACGCCGGCAAGATTTTCGTCTTCGACGCCGGGGGAAAGTTTCAGCGGGTCCTGGGCAGCGTAAAGGGCGAAGGCTACTTCAAACGGTCAACCGGCATTGCCGTCGACTCCCAGTCCCAGCGGATCTACGTGGCGGACACCCTGCGCCACCTGATCTTCGTCCTCGATATGGACGGTAAGGTGTTGCAGAAGATCGGCAGGGGCGGCACCGGCGAAGGCAAGTTCAACTTCCCCACGGAGTTGCGGCTGGCGGGGCAGGATTTGCTTGTCGTCGACGCCATGAATTTCCGCGTGCAAGCCCTGGATCTCTCCGGAAAGTTCCAGTTCGCCATCGGGCAGGTCGGTGATGAGGTTGGCGGAATGTTTCGCCCGAAGGGAATCGGCATGGATTCCGAGGGGCATCTCTACGTCGTCGAGGGCCTCAGCGGGCGGGTCCAGGTCTTCGACCGGCAGGGCCGTCTGCTTTACTGCTTTGGGCAGAAAGGCTCGGGTTTCGGGGAATTTCAATTGCCGACGGGTTTGTTTATCGATTCCAAGGACCGGGTGTTTGTGGTCGATTCCTTCAATCGCCGGGTACAGGTCTTCCAGTACTTAGCGCAACAGACGGCGTCAGGTGGGCAGGTCGGCAGATAGGCAGATCGGCAGGTAGTCAAATGGGGAGAAGGGCAGGTTGACGAATGAGCAGATCGGCAGATCAGCAATTGGGCAGATCGGAGGCTAGGCCGGCGGAGAATTCCCCGCGGTCGACCTGCCTACCTGCCCACCTGCCCATCTGCCTATCTGCCTACCTGCCCATCTGCCTATCTGCCTTTTTGCTTTTGGCGACCCTGCCGGTGCGTGCCCAGAACGATGCAATCGGCTCTCACGACCTCTCGCCGGCCGGCACTTCGCCCGTGAAGGGCGGCCTCTCGGGTTCCTGCTGGTATTGCCATGCTCCGCACTCCGGCTTGAATGGCGCGTCTGGCGTAGCGCCAATGCCGCTCTGGAACACCAAGCTTTCGAGCGTCCAGGCCTACACCGTCTACTCGAGTTCGACACTGGTTAACAAGGTCAACCCTTCGCCGCCTCTGGGCACGGACAGCACCCTCTGCCTGAGTTGCCACGACGGCACGGTTGCGGGATCGCCTGGCGCAACTGTCGCTTACGGCCAGATTCCGATGACCGGCAAGATGAGTGCCTCGGATGTGTATGGTACCAACCTCTCTGCGACGCATCCGGTCAGCTTCGTCCTTCCTCTGCACGCTGCTCCAGACCTGGTTGCGCAGTTGACCGCCAATCCGCCTTCCACGGCGGACACGACGGGCGCCGTGCGGCTCATCAACGGAAACGTCGAGTGCACGAGTTGCCACAATCCGCACGTACAGAAGATCGACTCGAACACGCCGATGTTTCTCGCCATCAATAACTCCAGCAGCGCGCTCTGCCTTGCCTGCCACAGCACCATCCCCAGCGCATCCGGCATGGGTCTGACCAATGTCCTGGAAGCAACCCATGGATTGAGTCGCGCCATCGGAAGCGCCCAGACCGGAGGCACAACCTCACGCAAATCCAATCCCATGGCCGAATGGAAGACCAGCATCCACGCCACGGCCACCAACAAGCTGGCGCCCCAACTGGCCTCTGAAAACAGCCCTCTCGCTGGGTACTCGAGTCCGACGGCCGCACGGCAAGTATCCCTGGGATCCTACGGCTCAGTATCGCGCAACGGCTGCCTGTCGTGCCATACGCCTCACAACGGCCAGGGGGCGGGTTCACTCCTTCAGGAGATGGACGACCAAACCTGCATCACTTGTCACAACGGAAGCGCCGTCGTCTCTCCGCAGATCCCCAACGTCTTGGCCGAGATGGTGGCGCCGAAATATGGCCATGCGTTATCAGTGGCCAATTCCCCTCACCGCCCGGACGAGAGCGTATTGCTGAATCAAACCATCCATGTAACCTGCGTCGACTGCCATAATCCCCATGCTTCCACCCGGGTCGCCAGCTTCCCCGCCGGGCCTCGGATTCGCCCGTCGCAAGCTCTGGTCATGGGGATCAGCGCCACCGACGGCGCCACCATCGTTGATCCCGCCGTCAACCAATACGAGAACTGCCTACGCTGCCACGGTACGAGCACTGGCAAGAGAACGAGCGTCAATTTCGGCTATTTGCCCGTAAGAGTGGTTTCGGCCACCGATCGTTTGAACGTTATCGCCGAATTCGACTCGACCCTGAGGTCGAGCCATCCAGTGTTTCATGACCGCAGCAGTATGTTCCCACAGCCGAGCCTCCGCGCCAACATGCTGAACCTGGACGGCAGGACTTCGGGACGCAACATGGGTATGCGACTTCTCTGTACCGATTGTCATAACAGCGACGACAATCGCGAGTTCGGTGGCACCGGGCCCAACGGCCCGCACGGGTCGATGTTCGCGCACATCCTGGAGCGACGATATGAGTTCAGCCAGGCGCCGGTGCCCGGCAAACTCGTCACCAATCTCTTCCCCAGTCCCAACTTGAGCGCCCAGGGTGGCTCGAACGGCGGCCCTTACGCTTTGTGCGCCAAATGCCACGATCTGACAAAGATCATGAATAGCCCCAGCTTCACCGAGCATGCCCGCCATGTGGTCCAGGATGGCTTCTCGTGCTCGGTGTGCCATACGGCGCATGGCCTGGGCGCGCAGTCAGGGACTATTTCCGGCGAACGATTGGTGAACTTTGACATTCGCGTCGTCGCCCCGAATGGAGCAACCCCGATCTCCTATAACCGGGCCGCCAATTCCTGTAACCTGACCTGCCATGACCACCCCCACGGACGGCAGGAAGTGGTCTCCCCGGGGAGAGTCGGCCGGACACGTTAACAGAGTTTGAAATCTCAAGTTTCAAATTTGAGATTCAGCAGTGATTTGAAATTCAGGAATGAACGTAATTCTCATTGGCGTCAATCATCGCACCGCTCCCGTCAACATCCGTGAGCGATTGAATATCCCCGAGTCGCGCCTCCCGGAAGCCGTCGCGGCGTTGCTCCGCCGGGAAGGCATTCGCGAAGCCCTTATACTCTCCACCTGCAACCGCGTTGAAGTGCTGGCATCGGCGGAAGACGCGGCCGATGCCAAAGCGATCATCGAACAATTCCTGACGGATTACTTGGGTTTCGAACTTGCACCCTGCCAACACTGCTTTTACCACTATCGGCAGCAGGAGGCGGTGCATCATTTATTCCGTGTGGCTGCCAGTCTCGATTCGATGGTTCTGGGCGAACCTCAAATCCTCGGACAACTGAAGCAAGCCTTTCAGTTGGCGAACGAAGCCGGGGCATTGACCAGCACACTCAAGGAAATCGTGAGCCAGGCCCTCGCGGTAGCAAAGCGGGTGCGGCGGGAGACCGCGCTGGGCAGCGCCGCAGTCTCGGTTTCTTACGCCGCCGTTGAGTTGGCCAAGAAGATCTTCGGCAGCCTCGAACACAAGACCATCTTCATCATCGGCGCAGGCAAGATGAGCGAACTCGCCGCCCGTCATCTCCTTCGCGCCGGCGCCGGCACGATTTATGTCACGAATCGCACCTACGAGCGCGCCGTGCAACTTGCCTCGGCCTTTCACGGCACCGCCGTTGCTTTCGACCAGATCTTCGAATACCTCGCCAAGGCTGACATCGTCATCAGCTCTACGGGCGCGCCCGGGTACATCGTTAACAGGGAATTGGCCGCGAGAGCGCTTGCGGCTCGCCGGAACCGCCCGATGTTTTTCGTGGATATCGCGGTCCCGCGCGATATCGACCCACGGGTGCACGAACTGGACAACACCTTCGTCTACAATATCGACGATCTCCAACAGGTGGTGGAATCCAACAAGAAACAGCGCGAGCGAGAGGCCGTGTGGGCGGAAGACATTGTGAAGGAAGAACTGCGCAAAACCATGCGCCGGCTCGCCTCACGCGACCTCACCCCTACCATCGTGGCTCTTGAGGATCGGTTAAACGCCATCCGAGAGGGAGAGATGGAACGTTTTGGGAGCCGTTTAACCGGCCTGACGGTCGAGCAGCGCCAGGCCATTGAAGCCCTCACGCGCGGCTTCCTGAACAAGATCCTGCATGGCCCCATCAGCGAACTCAAGAGTGGCGCCGGCCTGCCGGAGCAGGTGGACCGGGTAAGGCTGGTCCAAAGGATCTTCAGGTTGGCCGAAACCCGCTGACCTTCGCTGCCTGCTTGCTCCGCAGGTTCTCAAGGAATCAATCCCACAATTCCAGGTTGGGCAGACCTGCCCTTCAGATCCGCGCGGCCCTTTCCGAAAAGAGGTGAAAAGGCAACAAAAAGGTTGCCTTTTCTATTCGGCTCTGCTAATCTGCAACCTGGAGGTTGCACAATATGGAAAACCGAATCGAGAAGCGCATTGAGCTGAAGGCGCCGATTTCGCGGGTCTGGCGCGCCCTGACCGATTACCGCGAGTTCGGCGAGTGGTTCCTCGTGAAACTGGAGGGACCGTTCGTGCCCGGCCAGGTCACGCGGGGTCACATCACTTACCCTGGGTACGAGCACCTCAAGTGGGAGGCAGTGGTGCAGAAAATGGAACCCGAGCGGCTGTTCTCTTTCACCTGGCACCCCTACTCCGTCGATCCCAAAAACGATTACTCGAAAGAAACGCCCACCCTGGTCGAGTTCCGGCTCGAGGAAACCCCCGGCGGCACGCTGCTTGTGCTCACCGAGTCCGGCTTCGATAAAATCCCCAGCCAGCGCCGCGACGAAGCATACCGCATGAACGAGGGCGGGTGGAGCGAACAGATGAAGAATATTGAGCGCTATGTCACACCGAAGCGATAGCCGCAGGGGCCTGGGACCGCGTGCGCCTGCTCACGTCTTTGCGGCGTTGGGGGACGAAACGCGGCTCCTGCTGGTGCGGAAACTCTGTGGCGGGAAGCCGCGGTCGATCTCGCAGCTCACCGCGGGCTCCAGGCTTACCCGGCAGGCGATCACGAAACACCTTCGAGTGCTGGAGAGCGCCAGGATCGTGCGCTGCGTACGCGCCGGCCGCGAGAGCCTGTTTCAATTCAATCCTCAGCCCATGGAGGAACTGAAGGATTACCTCGATTTCGTTTCCGAGCAGTGGGACCGGACGCTGGCCAGGTTAAAGTCATTTGTGGAAATCTGAACGCCGGAGCGGGAGGAAAGGCTCGAGATGACTACCGAACGGGGCGCGGCAACCTCATTGACGTGGCGCGGATTTGTCGCGCTGATGGGTTTTTTCGCGGGGTTATGTACGATGTTCGCGTTGGTTGTGACGGTGCTTGAAGCATGGCACGAGCACCCCCAGGCCCATTGGCCGGAGGCGACGGCAACCATTCAGAGGTGCGGGGTTGATGTGCAAGAAGGGTACTGCTATATCGATTGCCGCATCCGCTACCGGGTGGGTGCCGAAGAGATGGTCACGAACGTCCGGTCGCGCAGCACTCCTTCACCAGACCGGATTATTTGGGAATACCCGCGGGCCAAGACGGGTCAACTACAACTGTGGGTGGATAAACATCCTCAGGGGACCTCGATCACGGTGCATTACGATCCCGTCAACCAAAAGAAAGCCGTCCTGGTAGCGACGGATATGCCGCTGGGCGGACCACACACGCCGAGCAACATGAGACTACTGAGAATCGCAGCGGCGACCTGCGCGGTACTGCTGACGATTGCCAGAATCACGCGACCGTCAGCGGACGTCGGTAAGCATTCCGGAAAACCGCCCACACAGGGTTAATTTCTTAACGATTGCATCGCTGATCGGGCGTACACATCAGGATCACATGTGCCGCAGCCCGGCGGCACAAGCGCGGCTGTAGGCAGAGCACGCGAGCAAGAAAGGCATCTGCTCTGGCAACCTCACGCCTTGAAAATGGCGTTGATCTCTGAAGGGCTCGCTGCTTCAGCGGCAAACGCAAAGCTGCCGCGCTCCCGCATTTCTCGAGCGGCGCGAAGAAAGGCGCCCAGGGCCGCTCGGCAGAGCGCGCTGCCCACGCTCAGGCGCTTCGCTCCGATCGCCGCCAGTTCCGTCATGGTCAGTTGCATGCCCGCGAGACCCACGAGCACATTGACGGGGCGATCGACGGAGCTGACCACGGCGGCAATGTCGTCCTTCGTGGCCAGGCCCGGTGCGTACAGGACATCCGCGCCTGCTTCCTGAAAAGCCTGCAACCGCTGGATCGTGTCTCGGAGGTCCGGCCGGCCATGCAAGTAATTTTCGGCACGCCCCGTCAGGGTGAACGGAAAGGGAAGCCCGCGCGCCGCAGCCGCGGCGGCACGGACTCGCTCCGCCGCCTGCTCCTTGTCGTAAATCGGGTGGTCCGCGCGCCCGGTGGAATCTTCAATCGAGCAGCCGACCACTCCCGCGGCGGCCGCAAGCCGCACAGTCTCGGCAACCGTCTCAGGCGCGTCGCCAAAGCCGTTTTCGAGGTCTGCGCTCACTGGCAAGCTGGTGGCGGAGGCAATGGCCGAGGCATACTCCAGGCTCGCCTCGCGGCCCACCGTCTGGTCGCTCCGGCCGACCGAGAAGGCGTAACCCGCGCTGGTCGTGGCCAACGCCTCAAACCCCAGATGCGCCAGCAGCCGCGCCGTGCCCACGTCCCACGGGTTGGGAATTAGGAATGCACCCTCACGCTCATGCAATGCGCGGAAGGCCCGTGCCTTCTCAGCTTGCGTCACTGCCTTCGTTGTCATCATTCCCTCCGCTTTGAGTTTGGTCGTCATTCCGAGCGAAGCGAGGAATCTCGCCCCGGTCTTCTTCCTTCGAACCAACCAAAGCAGAGCGAGATTCCTCGCTCCGCTCGGAATGACAGGGTTTTCAGTTTAGCCCCACCTTATGAACGATGTTGTTTCCGATGAAAAAGTTGCGGCAGCAAACGGGGTGGCGGGAGCCGGCGGATCGAGCAAGATGCCCAGGATCCGGAGCGGATTCGATGCCTGGCTGACAAAAATGGCCTTTCGTTTTATGCTGATCAAGCGGGCTTATAGCAAAGAGGAGTTCATCCGCATGGCGGAGGAGAGCCGCTTCGGCTCGTGCCAGATCAATGCCGGCCCGGTTGGTTTCGAAGTGCGATTTACCAAGCCGGCCCGAATCGTCTAGCGGTACGGTACGTATGCAAGTGAAACAGGCTACCCGCACGCTGTCATGCTGAGCGAAGCGAAGCATCCCCGCAGTTCAGTACAGAAATCAACTGCAGGGACCCTTCGCTGCGCTCAGGGTGACAGATCAATGAATGTTTCACTGCCCAACGACGAGAGGTGGAAAACATGGATTATCGGCAACTGGGGCATTCCGGCCTGAAGGTCCCGGCGCTGAGTTTTGGCACCGGCACCTTCGGCGGTGGAAACGAATTCTTCCGGGCCTGGGGTCAAACCGATGTTGATGAAGCCAAACGCCTGGTCGCGATCTGTCTCGAAGCAGGTTCAAATCTCTTCGATACGGCGGACGTTTATTCGAACGGCCTGTCGGAGGAAATCCTTGGCAAGGCCATCGAGGGCAAAAGAAGCGAGGTGCTCATTTCCAGCAAGACCACCTTCCGCTTCGGAGATGGAGCGAACGATGTCGGCTCCTCCCGCTATCACATTCTGCGCGCCTGCGAAGCGAGTCTGCGCCGCCTGGGCACGGATTATATTGACATCTACCACATGCATGGCTTCGATGCGCTGACTCCGGTGGAGGAGACTCTCGAGGCACTCGATTCGCTGGTCAGGAGCGGGAAGGTCCGCTATATCGCCTGCTCCAATTTTTCCGGCTGGCACCTCATGAAGTCGATCGCTGTCTCGGAAAGGTACGGGTGGGCCCGCTATGTCGCCCATCAGGTGTACTATTCTTTGCTGAATCGGGAGTACGAATGGGAATTGATGCCGCTGGGAATCGACCAGAAGGTGGGTGCGCTGGTCTGGAGCCCGCTCGGTTGGGGACGATTAACAGGCAAAGTGCGAAGAGGCCAGCCCTTGCCGGCGCAAAGCCGCCTTCACAAGACCGCTGACCAGGGTCCGCCGATTCCTGCCGAGCACGTCTATGAGGTTGTGGAAGCCATTGACGCGATCGCGGCCCAGACGGGCAAAAGCGTTGCTCAGATCGCTCTCAATTGGCTCTTGCAGCGCCCCACGGTTTCGAGCGTAATCGTGGGCGCGCGCAATGAAGAACAATTGCGGCAGAACCTTGCTGCCGTAGGGTGGAATCTAACGGCTGAGCAAATCAACGCGCTGGACGCCGCCAGTGCGATAACCCCGGTCTATCCATACTGGCACCAACGCCAGTTTGTCGAACGAAATCCCTTACCGGTGTGACTTTCTATGAAGGCCATCATATTCGATGGAGCCGGAGATGCCGGCGTGTTGCGGCTGGTTGACGAGCCGATGCCGGAAATCAGGCCCCATGATCTTCTGGTGAAGGTTCATGCTGCCGGCGTTAACCGCGCCGACATTCTGCAGCGTCAGGGCATCTATGGCGCACGGCCTGACTATGGTGACTCGCTGGTGCCGGGGCTTGAGATCGCCGGCGAAGTCGTCGCAGCCGGTCCGAAGGCGGAAGGCTACAAGGCCGGGGACCGCGTGATGGCCGTGGTGGGCGGGGGCGGGTATGCGGAGTACGCACGTGTTGACTGCGGCATGTGTATGTTCATCCCGAACCGTTTGAGCTACGCGCAGGCGGCCGCCATTCCCGAGGTGTTCATCACCGCGCATGAAGCCATGATCCATTTGGGCGAACTTAAGCCCGGCGATTGGGTGCTGATTCACGCCGCGGCGGGCGGAGTCGGATCCGCCGCCGTTCTGCTTGCGCACGCCCTTGGGGCAAAGACCGTATTTACCGCTTCGGGTGAGGAACGAATTGCGCGCGTCTCCGCTCTGGGAGGAACGGTTGGAGTGGACTACCGCCACGCAGATTTCGTGGCCGCGGCCATGCAGGCCACCGGCGGCCGAGGCGTGGATGTGGTGATCGATTTTGTGGGCGGGCCGTACCTGGAGCGAAATCTGCGCGCGCTTGCCGAAGGCGGAAGGCTTGTCCAGGTGGGAGTGCTGGGCGGCGCGCAAGGCGTGCTGCCGCTCGATCTGCTCCTGCACCGCTATCTTCGCATCATCGGCACGGTCATGAAATCTCGCAGCCTGGAAGACAAGGTGGCCATGACGTCGCGCTTTCGCGAACGCTGGCTGGAAGCGTTCGAGTCCGGAGCACTGCATCCGATAGTTGACCGCATATTTCCTCTCGCGCAAGCGGCCGACGCCCACCGCGCGATGGAGGCTTCCGGTAATTTCGGGAAGATCGTTCTCTCCGTTCTGCTCTGAACAATCAACTATTCCGCAGCGCCACCATGGGGTCGCGGGTGGCGCACACGTTGCGACGCTTTTGTCGCGATGTGTGCGCCCATCGTCGGGAAGGCGCATACATGCCGACAAAAAACGTCGGCACGTATGCGCCACCCACGGCACTCATTGTAATTGCAAACCCCACGTCTGTCATTCAGCTATTCCGCAGCGCCACCATGGGGTCGATACGTGAGGCGCGATGCGCAGGCACATACCCGGCCACGAGCGCCACCGCGGCCAACAATCCCGCCATGCCCGCAAAGGTCACGAGGTCGGTCGGGGCGGTCCCAAACAGCAGCGACGCGATCATCCTGGCGACCGCCAACGATCCCACCAAGCCCACTGCAATTCCTGCCAGGGCCAGCCTCAGCGTCCTGCCCAGCACGCCCGCCAGCACGTGTCCTTGAGTAGCTCCCAGCGCCATGCGGATGCCGATCTCCTGCGTCTGCCGCGCGACCGTGTAGGAGATGACGCCGTAGATTCCGAGCGCCGCCAGCACCAGTCCCAGCGCCGCAAAGGCGGCAACCAGCAACGCAAAAAAGCGCCGCGGCGAAACGGCATGATCTACAATCTGCCGGAGAGGACGAAACTCTGTAGCAGCCTGACCTGGGTTAAGCGTGCGCAGAGTGTGCATCACGCTCGCTGCCAGCGCCTGCGGCGGCAATTGGGTGCGCACCACCAACTCCGCTCCCGCCGGCCCCGCCTGCGTTGCCGGAAGGTAGATTTCCAGACCCGAAGTTTCTTCCACGCTGGTTTCGCGAACGTTGGAAACGATGCCCACCACCTTGGTATCCGTTCCGTTAATCTGTGCGATTCGCCCCATAGGGTCCCGCCCGGGCCACAGCCTTTTCGCCGCAGCCTCATTCATGACCACAACCCGTTCGCTGTCCGGCTTGTCGGACCAGTCGAGGTCCCGCCCCTTGCGCAGGCGCATGCCCATGGCCCCGAGGAAACCCGGCGTCACGACATAAACGAACGCATCGGGGGATTCGTCTTTTCGATAGACTACTCCCTTGGCGCCCAGTCCCCAGCTCCGGTTTCGATCCAGTGGCAGCATATCGGTAATGCCGGCCTCTTCGATGCCCGGAATCGCTTTCACGCGGCGCAGCATCTCCTCGAGAATCGCGCCCCTCTGCGCCGGTTTGCCTCCGTCGTCGTAATCCACGCGCAAAGCGGCGGCGCGGTCGGGCTGAAATCCCAGGTCAACATCGAGAACGCGCAGAAAGCTCCTCAACAGCAGTCCCGCTCCCACCAGCAGCACGCAGGCCAGCGCAACTTCCGATACGACCAGCACGGAGCGCATGCGCTCGTGCGCGTGGCCCTGGGTGGTTCCGTGGCCGGAATCTTTCAGTGCTTCCTGAATGTTCTTGCCTGACATCTTAAAGGCCGGCGCAAGCCCGAAGAGAACCGCGCTTACCGTCGCTACCAGCAGCGTCCACGCGAAAGCCGCACTGTCCACCCGCAGGCTGCTGAGCAAGGGCAGGGCGATGGAACCTTGGTGGGCCAGGTAATAGGTCATCAATGCGGCAAAGCCCAGGCCCAGCACTGCACCCACCATCGAAAGCAGCATGCTCTCGGTGAGCAGTTGCTGGATCAACCTGCCCCGTCCCGCTCCGAGGGCGTTGCGCATCGCGAATTCCTTGCTGCGCGCCGCCGCTCGCGCCAGAGCAAGGTTTGACAGGTTCACGCATACGATCAGCAAGATCAGGCCCACCGCGCTCCACAACACCACGAGCGAGCGCCGAAGCCTGCCGCTCACATGGTCCTTCAGTGATTGCACTCTGGCCTTGTACCCGGTGCCCCACTCCGGATGCTTCTTGCTGAAATAAAGGCGCGGAAACAGAAGGTCGGCTTCTGACTGCGTTTCGGACACAGTTCTTCCTGGCTTTAGACGTCCGACCATTAAGAATACATTTCCCCAATCGCGCATATCGTCCATATTCGCGGGAACGAAGATTTCCATCTTGACGCCAGGGGCAAAGACCGATCCGAAATCAAAAGTTGGGGGAAGCACACCGGCCACCGTCACCGGTGCATTATTCAGTGTGATCGTTTGCCCCACGAGGGACGGGTCTCCGGCAAGCCGCCGCTTCCAGAAGAAATAGCTCAACAGCACGGCTGGGCCGGCATTCTTCCGGCACTCATCCGCGGTGAACAGGCGGCCCAACATGGGCGCGACGCCCAGGGTGTCGAAGAAATTGCAAGCCACGTTCACTCCCGATACAGGTTGCGGTTCTCCTCGCCCCGTCAGCTTGTAGTCGGAAGGTCCATAGAAGGGAAAGTATGCCGTCACGCTCTCGAGCGAATGGTTGCCTCGCTGATAGTCCTCAAACGCATCGACGGAATAGGTCGCGCACGAAAGGCCGCAGTCTTTGGGCGGTCCTTCGATCCACACCAATCGCTCTGGAGCTTTAAAAGGCAGCGGCCGCAGCAGGATGGTATTCACCACGCTGAAAACCGTGCTGTTCGCGCCGATGCCCAGCCCCAGAATCAGCACCGCCATCACCGTGAAGGCGCGGTCCCGCCGCAAAGTGCGGAACGCATAGCGAATATCCTGCTTCAAACTGTCCATCGCCGGCAGCCCCCGCGCTTCAGGTTATTTTTGTTCCCTCATGTGTAGTTAAACGAAGGGTAGATTGCTTTTGTTCCCTCATGTGTAGTTAGACGAAATTCGCGGCTGGGGGTTAGCTAGAGCGGGAGGGGAGTGGCAATCGTGGACATCCTCTGTAGCACTCGAGTTTCTTCGACGCGCGCGAAGAAAAGCAGATCCTTCGCTTCGCTCAGGATGACGGTAATTTCGCTCAGGGTTACATGCCATTCTGAGCGAAGCGAAGAATCTGCATTTGGTTGGCCACGCTTCACGCCGAGACGGTTCAAAATATCAATCGCGCGCAGAATTGAGCCTCGCGCGCTGGGCTCATGGCCATGGTGATGGTCCCGAACTGCGGCTCGTTCACGAAGCGATTGGGAATCCCGTAGTTCGTGTGGTTAAGCGCGTTAAATGCTTCCGCGCGAACCTGCACGCGCAGTGATTCCGCCACGTGAAACTCTCGCGTCAAAGCAACATCCGCGTTTTGCTGTCCGGGGCCCTCCACGGTGTTGCGCCCCGCGTTGCCGAACGTGTAAGGCGGCGGCGCCGCGAAGGCGGAGGTGTTGAACCACTCCTCGGAAGTGTGCGAGCCGGAAGGAAACACCGGCAGGCCCGTATAATTCGCGCGGATGGGATTCTCTCCCACGGTGGTGCCGGAATTCGCCGTGTCGCCAAACACCGAAATGGTAAACGGCATGCCGGTTTCAGCCTGGTAGAGCGTGGCCAGTTCCCAGTGCGAGGTCAGGCGGTTGATCCAACCCTGTTGCCTCACTCCGGGCAGATTGTAGACCAACGTCGCAACGTAGCGGAGGCGAACATCGCACGCCAGCCCCTTTTCCGCGTCAAGGTCGGAATCGTTTTGCGGAATGGCCGACTCATCCATGGGTGAGCGAAAGTCGGGAGCGTTCGTGAGGCTCTTCGCCCAGGTGACATTAGTAAGAAAAGTGAGTCCGTGGGAGAAGCGGCGGCGCACGTCGACCCATCCCGCGTCGTACCAACTGCGAGCGGAGTTCTCGAGCATATTGATGGTCGACACGGGCTGATCCGTGCTGGCGATGGTGACGCCGCTGGGGAAAACGGTTCCGGGCAGGAATTCAATGGCCTTGACCGGCCGCCGGGGCTGGAGGAGACCCGGCCCGGGAGGCGGATTGTTGGTCAGGTGCGCGCGCTGGAGGTGGTAGCCGCCGCTGCCCTGGTAGCCGATCTCGACCACCGTGGTCGGGGACAGGGCTTTCTGCAATGAGTAGCTCCATTGTTGGATGTACTGGGAAGGACTGTGCGGATAAAAGCCCGTGAAGCTGGTTACGGTGGAACCCAATACAGGGGCGGCGAAGTTGTATCCCGTCAGGCTGGGCGTGTAGGGATCGCTTTGTTGGGTTTGCGGAAAGACAAAGGGCACGTTGTGGCGCTGGTTGCACCAGGTGTTCATATCCACGGGAGTGAAGAAGACGCCGTAACTGGCGCGCATCACAAACGGGAACCTGCCCTGGAAGGAATGGGTCAAGCCGAGGCGCGGCGCGAAATCGAGCTTGGGTGTGTAGAATAAGCCCTTGGGTGTGCCGCCCTGCCCTCCGATGAAGATATAAGGAACGCCATCCTGCCAAGTCAGATTGCTTCCGGGCTTATCCGGCCGGATATCGGTGAGCGCGCTCATATACTGGTAACGCAGCCCGACATTGACCGTAGTGTGTTGGGTGAGACGCCAGTTGTCCTGAACAAAGGCATCGCCATACCACTGCCGCAGATTCATGTCCGGGATGCCGGCCTGGCGTTGTTTGACGATGGGCAAGCCCAGCAGGTAACTGGCCAGCGCAGCCCCGGTGCCATCGTTGGTAGCCGTCTGGGTGGTGAAGCCATTGCTGAACTGGTAGAAACCGCGGCTTTGGAAGAAGCCCCACATGGGCCAGTCGTAATCGCGCGCGTCGCCGCCCACCTTGAACGAATGCCGTCCCCATTGCTTGTTCCAGATGTCACCTGCCTGAAGGGTGGTGTCCCAGTCGTGGACCGGAGTCCCGATATAGGAATCTCCAAACGCGTTGTAACCCTGAACGGTCGCATAAGGCATGCCCCACGCACCCTGACCGCCGAATCCCACTCCCTGAATGCCTAGTTGGGCGATGTAATTCTCGGTGAAGTTGTTTTGCGAATAGCGGTGCATGGAAAGGCGCGACATACCAAGCCACAACACGTTCACAGAGGTCGCGGAGATGAGATGTGTGTACTGGAGAGTTGCGTTCTGCGCCAGGTTGTTGTCAAACGACCCGAAGCCGGGCAGGTTCTCCGGGGTGAAATCACGCTCGGCAAGGAAAGAGAAGCGAGCGAACAATGCGTCACCGTGGGGCAGGTTTTGGTCGATGCGGAGCGTCGCCTGATTCGAAAAATTGCGGTTGGTGCGGAGGTCGAGATAATTGTTGGAGTCCGGCCCCGTTCCGATGGGAGTCGTACTCATGCTCATGCCCATTCCCATGCCCATGGCCATGTTGGGCAGCGGCACGTGCGCCAGGATCCCGGAGGAGACGGAACTGATTTCGCCGGCCGGAACCGTGTCGTTCGGGAAAGCGTTGCGGAGAACCGCCGGATTCGAAGGGCTGGTCGGAAGCAAGGGATTGTAATTCGGGTTGGCATGCGTGGTGGTGGGATCATAAATAGTCAGGCCGGTCTGGCTGAAGTCGCCCGTGCGCTCGAGGGCGGTGGGAACCGTCTCAATTTGCGCCAGACCGTTGCTCAAACGGAAACCTTCCCAATTGGCGAAGAAGAAGGTGGAGTTCTTGCGAATCGGGCCGCCCAGGGATGCTCCAAATTCGTTCTGCGCGAGATGCGGAATGTTGCTGGGGTCGGTAAACGCGCGCGCGTCGAAGGTGTTGCTGCGAACGTACTCATAAGCATCCGCGTGCAGAGCGTTGCCGCCTGACTTGGTGACGATGTTCACCTGAGCGCCGCCCGCGCCGCCGAATTCGGCCGAGTAACTTCCGGTCTGCACTTTGAACTCGCGAATCGAGTCCGGCGAGGGGCTGTAAGACAGCGTGTTGAAGGTCGGGTCGGTATCTGTGGAACCGTCCAGAAGGAAGTAATTGGCGTTGGGCCGTGCGCCGCCGACGCTGAGGGCCGAGTTCTGGTTGGGCCGCCAGTAGAGCGGGTTGTTATTGCCAGCCTGCACGCCAAAGCCCGCGTGGACCGACGGCGCTATGAGCGCCAGGTCGAGCACATGCCCGCCGTTCAGAGGCAGCTCCCGGGTCAGCGTGGGCTCGATGACTTCACCCAGGCTGGCGTCCGCTGTGCGGAGCACCTCCGACGTGCCCACCACCTCAACCGCTTGCTTAATCGGTCCGACCTTCATCACGAGGTCGAGGCGAAGGTACTGGTTCACCTCTAGGGTGAGAGTTCGAACAGGTAAGTAAAAGCCCTCGAGGACGGCGGAGAGTTCGTGTTGGCCGGGATTGAGGCTGGCAAAATCATAGGTGCCTTCCGACGTGCTTTCCACCGTGCGCGCCAAGCCGGTTTGTGTTTCGGTGAGCGTGATCTTGGCGCCGGGAAGCGGCAACCCCTGAGCGTCCCGGACGATCCCATCGATGTGCGCCCCATTGGCCTGCGCGCGAGCAAGAAATGCATTGAGACCCACGATTACGAGTGCGGCCGGAATCAAGATCCATTGACGCATGAAATCCCTCCTGCTGTCACACCAAGGGCGCGCTGACGCTGCCCCTCAATTCTCAATTCAGTATCGAGTCACTGCTGATCGGGCCGGGCTCCTGGGATGCCCTCGGCCCAATCCTGCGAAATAAGGAAGACTAGCTGTTGAGGGCGAGCCCCGCAATAACCTCCTCTGACTACTACTCTCGAATCCAGTCATTATCTGTCTGAGTATTAAGCCCCAGCTTGAACCTTGAAGCAGATTGCTTCTTCTTAATCCATTGACTAGTAAGGAGTTAGTGCTGCATCAGGGTTTGGTCAGCGCTCCCCGGGCGGCGCTGGATTTGCTCACCCGTAATTAACCGCAAAAATCTGCACGTGCAGCCTATATTTTCGGTCTCGATGCCTAGGGCTCAAGTCACTTAAAACAAAAGACTTGCTTTGCGGCTCCGGGACCATCCCGCCAAGACATGACTTCTTGTCTCTTGACAAATGCAAAATCATAGGCTACAGTAGTGAAGCCACTCTGGGCGCCTCTCGGCCGTACGAGGGGCGCGAAGGATGGTTGGCGGCAATGAAGCCACGTCTACGGCGACCCAAGGGTCGGCACTATTCAGAATTCCGGGAACAAAGCGAGAATGTCTATGAAAACAAACAGTCGAGGAGTTGAGGGGCCAATTCAAGAGGTCGGGTCGGATGCCGACGATTTGTCACTTCTCAACCCTCAACTCTCGACTTCTCAACTTGAATTCGACGGAACAAAGCGAGAATGTCTATGAAAACAAAGGATCGCTATGGAAAAGTCGCGTGCCGATGGCGGGCATGGCAGGTCGGGTCCCGCGGAGCCGAGCAACCTCTGGGCCCGAGTCATCTCCGTGCGGTAACGGCTTGGCTGAAAGCTGAGAGCTGACAGCTGAAAGCTGATTACTGACAGCCGTTTTTCGACGAACGAACCGGGAATGTCTATGAAAACAAAGGAACGCGTCTCTGAAAACGCCGCCCTTGTGGCCACCCAGGACCACCACGAGCCCTGCCCTGACACAACCTGCGCCGCCCCGGTTCCGCCTTCACGCTGGCTGCGGGTGGCGGTGATTCTGCTCCTGGCCATTGTGTACCGAGCCGTTCCGGGATTGGCCTGGGGTGATCACGGGCACAAGCTGGTCAACGCGGCAGCGGTGGACAATTTGCCTCAGCCGCTCCGCTCTTACTTTCAGGCACGCAAAGTCTACCTCGTCGACCACGCCTCCGACCCCGACCTGCTGGCGCACGACGACGCTGCGGAGCGCCCTCACCACTACACCGACCTCGACGCCGACGACACCTACCCATTCCCCAACCTGAGGCGGCAGTTCGTGCTGCAAAGGGCGGCGCCCATGGTCTGGCAGCTTCGCAATGGCGACTCGCTCTGGCAAATCGAGCGCTTCACGCTGCGCCTGGCCGATTCTCTTCAGCACCGGCGTTGGCAGGCGGCGGACGAGGACGCGGTTTTCGCGGCTCACTACGCCGCCGACCTTACCCAGCCTCTTCACACCGTCAAGAACTACGATGGCCAATTGACCGGGCAGAAGGGAGTTCACGCTCGCTTCGAGACCGACTTGGTGAACGCCCTGGCGGACACCTGGCAACTCAAGCCGCAACCTGCGATGTTCTTGCCGGACCTGCGCGGCCGGATTTTCGACGAGGCGCTGGCAAGCTTCAATTGCAGGAACCTGATCTTCGCCGCCGATCGCATCGCGGTTTCCGGCCGCACCTACCTCGATCCGCAGTACAGTCCGGCCTTCTACAAGCTGGCGGGGCCGCTGGTCGAGAAGCGGCTATCGGCCGCAGCTTCCTTCGTCAGCAGCCTCTGGTATACTGCCTGGGTTCGAGCGGGTAAACCCCCGCTGCCGGGCAAGGCTGGCCAGGCGCTGGAGGCGTCTGGGCTTGATGTAGAGGCGGCTTTACGCCGCCACATGGCGAGATGAACTCGCCGCTACTTCGTCGAAGGTCTCGCGATGAGACGAAAGCGGATACTCGTGGCGGGAATTGTCCTGGCGGTCTTCTGCCTTGGGGTTTTGGTGGGCCGCCGCGCCGGACGCTCGCCCTCGACGCCCTTCACTTCGCCTGCTCCCTCTGGCGGAGAGGCCGCCGGCTGTGTCGATATCCACGATGCGGCTCCGCTGGCAGGCAAGACAGGATGCGTCTCCGGGCGCGTGCTTAAGGTATTCACGTCGAAGGGCGGCAATACCTTTTTCGATTTCTGCGAGGATTATCACGACTGCCCGTTCACCAGCGTGATATTTTCCTCCGACAAAAGCAAGTTTGGTGATCTCGAATCCCTGACAGGGAGGCAAATTGAAATCCGCGGGTCAGTTACCGTGTACCAAGGAAGGCCGGAGATCATTATCCGCGATGCCGGGCAGATTCGCGTGGCGCCGTGAGAGCTCCCCTCCTCGTTGAGGAGGGGGAACGGCTCGACGCGGTAGGTAGTGGATTGAGAGGCTGTATGCGTTGTTGCGTGGGATTGATTATGGTCGCGGCCAGCCTGTTGCCAAGCGAAGCGAAGCCCGCCATCATATTGAGTGAGGCGCCGGCTGCTGTCATCCTGAGCGCCGCACCACAGCAGACGGCTGCACCGGCCTCCCCGCAGCTTTTGCCGGGGGTCGCCGAGGCGGTTAACAAAGGTTTCGACCTGCTGTCGCGCCGTGACCCGGCAGGCGCGGAAGCCGCCTTTCGCCAAGCTATCGAGCTGCAGCCCGAACTCGAAATGGCGCACCGCGGATTGGGCATGGCTCTCCGGGCTCGGGGCCAGGATGAAGCGGCCGTGCGCGAACTGGAAGTTGCCACGCGCCTCGACCCTTCGGATGCGGATGCGCACTACGAACTGGCGGACACGGCCTGGGCTTTGAGCCGGCAGCCGGCTGGTTCGCAGCGCGCTCCAGGAACCGCGGCCCAGGACTATCGCGCTTTGGCCACCGGCGAGTATAAAAAACTCGCCGCGCTCAGGCCGCAAGATGCCTCGATCCGGCAAATCCTGGCGGAACTCGACCTCGAGGCCGGACGAAAAGAAGAAGCGCTGGCTGAGATGCAGGAGGCGGCCCGCACCGCTCCGGACGATGCCGCGACACACGTGGCCCTGGGCCGCGTTTATTTTGCCCAAGCCGAAGAAGAAAAAGCCGCCGCAGAATACCAAAAAGCTTTGCAGCTCAACCCCAAGGAGGGCCAAGCGTATCTGGCGCTCGGCCAGATGCGGTTCTTCCAGCGGCGATACGCGCAAGCGGCAGAGAGTTTTCAGCAAGCCATCCAGGTGTCCCCCAACCTCGGCCCGGCCTATGCGGGCATGGCGCAGATCTACATGCAACAAGCCCATTCCGCGGAAGCGCGGAAAATGCTGGAAAAGGTCGTGGCGCTGGATCCCGAAGATTGGCAGAGCCAGTTTCAGCTTGCGGTCTTGATGAACTCGGCAGGGGAGGTGGGGGCCGCCACCGAACTGCTCGAGAAGGTCACACGCCTGCATCCGGATTATCTTCCGGCGCAGGAACAGTTGGTGATGGGGCTGGTGCGCCGCGGGGACCTGAGGCAAGCCAGCGCCAAGGCGGATGCGTTGATTGCCGAGCAGCCTCAGGCGGCCGAAGGCCATCGCTTGCGGGCGCTGATCCTCCGCAAGCAGCACGACCTCGAGGGGGCGCTGGCCGAGGCCGCCATGGCGCTGGGGACTGAGCCGGACTCCGCCTCCATGCTGGCGCTCGAATCGCTCTCGCTGTGGGAGCTCAAGCGTAAGAAAGACGCCCTGGCGGCTTTTCGCGCTGCGGCCAAGCTCGAGCCCAAGGTTGCGACAGCGGAGGTTTTCTGCCGCCTGCTGGCGTGCGACGCCAATGATATCAGCGCGGTGAGCGATTTCCTTCACCGCAACCGTTGGGTCCTGGCGCCGCCCCAGCCATAGACTCTTATTATAGGCTACATCAACATGGACTTTACGTCCATGCTGACTTCTGGGCGCCTTGCTTCCTCAACTCCCATCCGGACCGGCTTAGGGGGAGTTTGGCCTTTGACAATGCGCTCCGGTGGTGGTAGGGTTGCGCCAATGGGTGCGTGTGGTGACTTCACGCGCAGGCCGCCGTCCTTATCTCGATCCAGCGCGAAGATCCCCATACGTTGTCCGAGGTGGCCATGCAAGGGACTATCAAGCGAATCATCCGTGACCGCGGGTTCGGGTTTATCCGCACTGCCGAGGGCCAGGAAGTGTTCTTCCACCGCAGCAGCCTTCAGGATCTCAACTTCGACGCTTTGAAAGAGGGGACAAACGTCGAACTTGAGGTGGAGAGAGGGGACAAGGGTCCCCGAGCTACGGCGGTGCGTTCGAGCGGAGGCTAGCGCTGCGGGAGATTCTTGGATTCTCCAGCGTCGCGTTCTTTCGGAGCAATGGCCGGGAATAAGCGGAATGAAGGGATAGCTCTGCCCCGCCTCAGATCCAAGCTGTCCGCACCGCGGAGAGGGTTTCTATAATGCTGCCTCGCGCGGTGCGGCGCCGGCAGGCCTTGGAGCGGCCCTCCGGGCCACGATTCGACCACGCGCCGGACATGGACCGCCGCCGCAAGGCGGGGCGCTCCGGCTCCGATCCCTGACTATGACCGCTGAGCTGCAGAGAGGCATTGCGTGCGCTGGGAACTGGACCCTTGATCTCGTCAAGGTCATCGACTACTACCCTCCCGAACACTCCATCGCCAACATCACCGCCGAATCTATGGGTGGGGGTGGTTGCGCTTTCAACGTCAGTTTGAACCTGGCTAAATTCGACAGCGAACTTGATCTCTACCCTCTGGGCGTGATTGGAAACGACTCCTACGGAGACTTCCTAATCGACCAGTTTCGCCCCTATTCCCACGTCCACCTCGAACAGCTAAGGAGGACCAGCCGGGACGGGACCTCGTATACGGACGTTTTCAATGTCGCTTCTACCGGCCACAGGACCTTCTTTCACTATCGGGGAGCTAACCGCCTATTCTCGCCGGACGAGGTTGACCTGGATAAGTTGCCGGTCGACTGGTTTCATTTAGGTTACCTCAATCTGCTGGACGCGATGTATCAAGCGGATGAGCAGTTTGGGACGGTGGCGGCGCGATTCTTGGCTCGAATCTGCGACCGGAACATCAAGACTTCCATCGATCTCGTGTCGGAGGACAGTGACCGCTACAGGCAGATTGTTTCTCCGGCGCTGAGGTTCACGTCCTATTGCGTCATCAACGATTTCGAAGCCGAGCGACTCTCGGGAATAGCGATCCGGCGGGAAAAGGCGTTGATCCTCGCAAATCTGAAGCGAATTGCCACCGATATTCTGGGCTTGGGCGTCGAGGAGATGGTGGTGATTCACTTTCCGGAAGGAGCTTACGCCTTAGTTAAGGATGGAGGTGAGATTCTGCAACCCTCCTTGGACCTTCCCGCGAGCTATATCGTGGGAAGCACGGGCGCTGGTGACTCGTTTTGTGCGGGCGTGATTTATGGGCTCTCGCAGGGATGGAGCCCCGAAAAGACGCTCCGTTTCGCCTCCTGCGCCGGAGCCATGAACCTGAGCGACCTGACCACCACGGGCGGAATAAGGCCCTGGGCGGAAGTCCTCGGGATGGAGGGGAAATTCCCTTACCGGAGGCTGCCGTAAAGGCTCGCAGTTCGTCGCCTGTCGCGCGCGGGACGAACCGCTCCTCCAGCAGTGTCGAAGTAGGACCTCGAAGCCTGAGGGGCTGCTGCACTCCGGGATTCGCTCACTGCACTCGTCGGGCCGGATCAGAGCCAGGAGGCGGAGGAGGCGCTACCATCAAGCCCAGACCTTGCAGCAGCATTACCGTCCGTTGTGCCGCCGCCCGCCAGATGAGCTGGCAACCTTCTCCCTGACAGTTCTGCACGTAGACGTCGCCTCCGGAATATTCGAGGCTGCAATTCTTAAAGGTGCAGTTGACGAAAACCCCCTCATCCAAGACCAAGTGCTGGTTCTCGAAAACCTTGTTTTCGTGTCGAGTCATGAGAAGACGAGGCTACCACCACCCGGCCGTGGCCGCAAGCTTCGGGTGGAGGTGTTTTCGGGTTGATTGGAAGCAGTCTCCCGGCAGCCATAACGAGGTCCGCCAGACGGGGACCGCCGCCGGGTGGCGAGGCAGAGTCTCCTCCACAATTCTTGTCAAGAGGACAAGCCAGAGGGACGTATCATCTGTACCTTGACTTTCCTGGGTGAGGAAAGCGAGGCCTGCACACGCGCCTTGAGTCGTTGCAGCGCCTCAGCGTGAAGCTGTGAAACGCGCGATTCATCCACGGCCAGACGGGAGGCAATCTCTTTCATGGTGAGATCGTGCTGGTAGTAAAGCGTCATAATAAGCCTCTCCCGTTCGGGCAGACGCTCCAACGCGCGGTTCACGAGATCGCGTTGCTCACGGCGATAACAGAGGTCGAAGGGATCCTCGGTCAGTTGACGGACCACTGCGCGGCTCTCTTCTCTCACCGGCAGCTTGACGGCGGCTGCCGCCGTTTCGGAATTCTGCAACGCGTCAAGGCCCAGGGAGTGCACCTCTTGCGCCCAGCGATGCCACACTTTTAGGCTAATGCCCAACGCCCGCGCGACTTCCTCGCCTTGCACGGCGCGGCCCAGGCGTGCCTCCAACTCACGATAGGTCTTCTCTACTTTTCTTACCCGGCGCCGCATATCGCGGCTGGCAGGGTCGAGAGTTCGCAGCGCGTCCAGGATGCCTCCACGAATCCTGTGCCGCGCGTAGCTTTCAAGTTTTACCTTCCTGGAAGGATCGAATTTCCGCAACGCATCCACCAACCCCAGGGTTCCGGCCCCCACCAGGTCGTCCATTTCCACATGAGGCGGCAAGTGCTGACGCATCTCGAATGCCACGCGCTTGACCAATGGCGCCAACGCTAATAACAAATTCTGACTTTCTGCTTCTTGTCTGCCACTGCTTCCCTCATCCGCTTTTCCCGTGAAAGAAGGGGCGGCAGAAACAGGGGAAGAACCGGTCTCTCCGCTTTGCACACGCGGCTGGTCGCCGCCTGCGGAAGGGGGGGACAATTTGCTGGCGAGTGAACTTGCCGGCTTCAGCCGGCGGCTGGCGCTTTCCGTTCCTTCCTGTTGCCTTGCCATGACAGACCTCGCTCGTTAGCTTTTCGCCACGAGAAAGCCTGAGCGGGAGCTACGTGTTGAGCGGCGACGCGGGATCCTGAAGATCGCCTCTGCTCGGACCTGACACTTCACCACCGGCGCAAGAGTCTGGCTCCTGCGCAACCCGCACGCTGACTTGGTTCGTGAGTCCGTGGCGCTGGCATTGGCAATTGCACCTCTCATGCCAGCCCGCCGGGGATCACCGGAAACCGTTATCGGGCCTTACCTGCCACGCCTCGCCTTAGCCTCATAGCGTAGTCTGTGGGGCTTAGTCGTAATCTTGAAAGGCGCCCGCTTCGAGGTCATAGACCGGCAATTAACATCGAAGTTTCAAGGGCATAGCAGGCTATCGGGACCGCAAGAAGCAAACCGAAGAAGGGCTCGTTCTAGCCTCAGAACTGTAAAGCGGCGTGCCGCGGAGCGGCACTTCGAGGCCCGTTAATTTCTCCTCGGGCAAAGAAGGAGTTCGCCCGCGCTTCGGCTTCAGTTCCATATCGGAAACCATCCGGGCTCGGAAAATCTTCCCTATCTCATCATCGGCGGGTCCGCGCATTGTCCTGAGCACAATCGCCGACTGCGGCATCGTTTAAAGCCTTGCTTCAACCCAGCCGATACTAGTCTTGGTTGAGGGAAGAGGCTGGGCGATGCGCAGTGAGTGGGCGCGACAAGTTTGCAGCACCCAGAAGGCGCACGAGATCCACAATGCGGCTCCAGCCCCCAAAAACCGCAGGCCGGTAACAAGCCGGAGCCGGAGGGGAAGTGGGCGTGAGGCCGGCCTGAGCGAAAAACGGGATTTGCGCAGAGCGACTTGTCGGGCTTCTTATCTACAGATCGGCGGGCGCATGGGCAGGTTCCAAAATGGGAAGCGGTTTCCCGATTTGGAAAAAGCCCGCGCTTTGCTTAGGGGATGATCATGCGGGACCGATGCAGAGCCAAACTAGACAGAAACAAGGAAGAGGACGCTACGAAACCGCGGTCCCAGGCCGCCGAGAATCCAAGTTCACTTCCCAAAGCGCTCAGTCGTGTGGATGAATCCTCGGTCTCAGCCATGGCTCCGGGGGATGTCTTTATGATTGATGAAATGGGGGCGATCAGCTCATATTCCGAGCCTGCCTTCCATGCCATTCTGGCCTGCCCGCTGTGTGGGAGCCAAGTGCTGATTTCCACCGCGCAGTATTTAGGGTTCGCCCCGATCCTATGTGCGGCCAGAACCTGCCCAGGCTTTTTCAGAATCGTTGATGACGGACGATTCGTTTACCTGCCCGTGAATTGACCCCCACGAGATTGCAACCTCAGAACCGCCCGCGCAACTCAGGCGCCTCACCTTCCGAAGCGATCAAGTCGTAGGGGCAGCCCTTGTGGCCGCCCCCCTTGCCGCTTTGCTAATTCCTCTCGTAGCGCCGCCCGGGAGGGCCGCAATTTGGACGAGCCCGCACGCCGCCGCGTGCCAGCCACTATTCGATCAGAGCGGATTTGGTTTATGCTAGTGCATCACCAACGGAGGTTCACGTGAGTCGATGCGGTTCTGTCGTTCTATGTGTTCTTGCCGCATGCGCGGCGGCGAATTGCGCGGGAGCGCAGCAGTACTCGCCGGCGTTATACCAGGAGATGCGCTGGCGACTGATCGGGCCGCACCGCGGCGGCAGGACGCGCGCGGTGGCCGGAGTGCCGAGCCAGCCCAATGTCTTTTACATGGCGCAGGTCAACGGTGGCGTCTGGAAGTCGGACGACTACGGCCGCACCTGGAATCCGATCTTCGACGACCAGCCGACCCAGTCGATCGGCGCCATTGCGGTGGCGCTCTCCGATCCCGACATAGTCTACGTAGCGAGCGGAGAGGGTTTGCAGAGGCCGGATCTCTCGGTCGGTGATGGTATCTACAGATCCTCGGATGCAGGCAAGACCTGGACCCACCTCGGGCTGCGCGACGGGCAGCAGATTCCGGCGCTGGCCGTGGATCCCCGCGACCCGAATCGTTTATTTGCGGCGGTACTCGGCCATCCCTATGGCCCCAACGAGGAGCGGGGCATTTTTCGCTCTGCAGACGGCGGCCAGACGTGGCAGAAGGTCCTCTATAAGGATGAGAACACGGGCGGCTCGGACATTGAGATAGACCCCTCGAATCCCGATGTGCTTTACGCGTGCCTGTGGCGCGCGCGCCAAGGCCCCTGGGAGGACAGAAACGAATATGGCGGCGCGGAGGGCGGAATCTTCAAATCCACGGATGGGGGCAACACGTGGAATAAACTCGCCGGGGGCTTGCCCGAGGACTTGGTGCAGGCTTACATCGCGATCGCGCCCAGCGAGCCCAACCGGCTTTACTCGAGCCTCGCCGAAATCCACGCGACACACATCTACCGCTCCGATGACGCCGGAGAGCATTGGACTCAAATCACCACCGACTCACGTCCCTCGGTGCGCATTGGCGGCGGCGACTTGGCGATTCCCGCGGTCGACCCGAAGAATCCTGACGTGGTCTACACCGCCAGCATCGTTTGCTGGCGTTCGACGGACGGAGGCAAGACGTGGACGGGGATACGCGGAGCGCCAGGCGGCGACGACTACCAGAACCTGTGGATTAATCCCAACAACCCCAACACGATTCTGTTGGTGAGCGACCAGGGCGCGATCGTGACGGTGAATGGCGGGGAGACTTGGAGTTCCTGGTACAACCAACCGACGGCGCAACTCTTTCACGTCATTGCGGACGATGCGTTTCCCTACCGCGTATACGGAGGACAGCAGGAGAGCGGCTCGGTGGGGATCGCCAGCCGGGGTAACGACGGTGAAATCACCTTCCGCGAGTGGCACCCGGTGGGAGTTATCGAATATGGTTACGTCGCGCCCGACCCGCTACATCTCAACATTGTCTACGGGGCCGGCCGCAGTTCAGTATCGAAGTTCGACTGGACAACGGGACAGGTTCAGGACGTGACGCCGATTGTGATCCGTGGCGAGAAGTACCGCACCGATCGCACCGAGCCGATTGTATTCTCGCCTATCGATCCGCACATCCTTTACTACGCAGCCAACGTGCTCTTTGAGACCCGAAACGGCGGCGTGTCGTGGCAGACCATCAGCCCCGACCTCACCCGGCCTCATCCGGGCATCCCGGCAAGCCTGGGCGACCTGGCCGCAAAAGACGAGTACGCAGCCAAAGTGCGGGGCGCCATTTACGCGGTTGCCCCATCGTTTAAGGACATCAACACGCTCTGGGCCGGGACCGACGACGGGCAGATCTGGATCACCCGCGATGGCGGAAAGAAATGGAGCAACATTACTCCTTCGGAGTTGATTCCGTGGAGCAAGGTAACGCAAATCTCAGCTTCGCACTTCGACAACGAGACTGCCTTTGCCTCCGTCAGCCGCTTCCGGATTGACGATCTGCGCCCCCACATCTACCGCACCCAGGACGGCGGGAAGACCTGGCAGAAGATCATCACGGGCCTGCCGGATGCTGGCGCGGTGGACACGGTGCGCGAGGATCCGGTGGCGAAGGGGCTGCTATTTGCGGGCACAGAGAATGCGGCCTGGGTATCGTTCGACAACGGTGATCATTGGCAGTCTTTGCAACTGAACCTCCCCCACACCTCGATGCGTGACCTGTGGATTCACAAGAACGATCTCCTGGTGGGTACGCACGGCCGCTCGATGTGGGCGCTCGACGACATTACTCCTCTGCGTCAGATGGCGGCCGCCGCGAACTCTGCCGTTTTCCTCTTCAAACCCTCCCCCGCCTACCGGGTGCGACGCGACACAAACTCGGACACGCCCCTGCCTCCTGATGAGCCGGCGGGCCAGAATCCCCCGGACGGGGCGATCATCGACTACGTTCTTGGTGATGCTGTAATCGGTCCCGTCACGCTCGAGATTCTGGACGCCGCGGGTAAGCCAGTACGCCGCTTCTCGAGCGACGATAAGGCGCCGTTCAGGCTCGAAACGCTGCGGCAAACCCTGGGGATCCCAGCTTACTGGGTTCGCATGCCCAGGATCCTCTCCAAAGCACCGGGCATGCACCGCTTCGTGTGGGACCTGCGCGAGACTCCGCCGCAATCGTCAGAGTACGGCTATCCGATCTCGGCCATCCCTCACGACACACCGCGCGAGCCTTCGGGACCGCTTGTGTTGCCCGGGAGATACACCGTCCGGCTGACTGCCCAGGGCAAGATTTTGACCGTGCCTCTGAGCGTGATCATGGATCCGCGCGTCTTAACGCCCGCTGCCGGTTTGCGACAGCAGTATGAGGTTGAATCCCGTCTCTTGGCGATGATTGACGAGAGTTTCGAAGCGCACGCCGAGTTGAGTAGTCTTGACCACCAGCTCGATGCGCTCTCAAAGCAGGCGCAGGGTTCTGTGGCGGATGCGGTGCGTGGGCTGCGCGCGAAGGTGTCTGCCCTCTTGGGAAGCCCGCCCGGACGCTTTGCGCCAGGGCCTTCAGCGGCGACGCTTTCCCGCGTGGCAGGTGAAGTCGGAGGACTTTACGGCCAAGCCGGTGGCGCGGACGTGGCGCCGACCGCTGCGCAGATGGCGGCGCTGGCTGCGGTCCAGAAAGATTATGGCGAAGTGATGGGGCGTTGGAAGGCGATTAAGTCAACAGACCTCCCCGCACTTAACAGTCAGTTGAGCGCCGGCGGGCTTACCGTGATCAAACTGCAGGCCGACCCTGCGCCTGCGTCGGAGTCTGAAGAGGAGGAGTGAGCGATCTCCCCACCTCGAAACACCCGGAAACCATGAACAGACGATTGTAGGGGGACGGCTTGCCGTCCCCTGTCTGGATCAATTTTGCAACAGCCGGGGTAGGGCAAGCCCTACCCCTACACGTTTTCAGAACAGTTCGAGTTATCACACTCAAAAACGAGGGGAAATTACGGTTTCATTGTCTTTTCTGGCTTATCAGTCGCCGTCCGAGGTCCCTTCACTTCGCCGGCCAGACGTATCACGGCAGCGGCGGCAACGTATTGAACAGTGTCCTTTTCATCATCCATCGAAGGCTCAATCGTCTTTAGAAGTTTCGGGTCGCCGCGCAGGACAATGGCCTTCAGGGCCGCGATTCTGACGAGATAACTGTGATCGGAGACAGCGTCGATGAGCGCGCTTCGCGACTCGGGGTCAGGATCCTTGGCAAGCACCTCCGCCGCCGCGGCGCGTATTTCGTCCGAGCCATTCTTGCTGATTAGCTTATAGGCGGTTACGCCGAGTCCCCCGAAAGGCACAAAGCCCAGACCGGTTTCGACCCCGAATACGGCCAGCTTTTTCGGATCGTCCAGCTTTGCGCGTTGCTGGGCAATCAAGCCGCGTCCGGCTTTGCGCTGGCCGGTCAGTACGGCATAGTAAACGTCATAGGCCCTGTGGTCGTGCAGGAGCAGGAGCGAATGGGCGGCCGAGAGCACGACGACAGGGTCCTTGTCTGACAGCGCCTCGGTCAGGTTTGGGATCGAGCGCGAGGAGCGCATGTCCCCCAGCGCTAGGGCAGCGGCGGCTCGCACTCGAGGGTTGTCGTCACCCAGGGCTTTTTCAGCCATCGTCCGTGCCCGGGCATCGCGCGGCAGCAGTCCCAGGGCCTCCACAGCGTCGGCGCGCTTTATGGCGTTCTTCTCCGCGACGCCGCCGGCCAGGATGTTCCATGCCTTTTCCTTGGGCTCTGTCGCGCCGCAAAGGCCGCACGCGACAAGGAGGCCCAAGCCCAACACGAGGAACGACACCTCACGTACTCCTCCGCTCCCCTGCGGCCTCAGCCCTGTCGTTACCCGATCATCGAAGCCGTGTTGGTCAAGTTCATTTAGCCGTCTATTCATATGCCCGCACCTCAACTCCACATGCATCCTAAGGTCCAGCTTCCCGTCGTGTCCGCTAAGCTCACCCTGATCTATTGGATGGCCGCCAGCCCGTGCTGTCGCTCTGGAACGTCCCGCTACTTCAATATTACATCCGCCCGGGAAAAATTGGCTTGCGGATCGAAACCCGCTAAAATGGTGCGGTGTCACCCACAGTCCTGTGTCCTTGTCCGCCGAAGCGGCTAAACTCTCGTGCATACGTCTGCCGCACCCTTTTCTTGTTGTTGGCCCTGGCGCTACCGCCCTCCGTGGCGCAGGCGCAAGATCCGCGAGGGGCCATGGTCGGCGTCGTTCAAGAATCGACGGGCGGGCGCGTCCCAGGGGCTGCCATCGTGGCTCGTGAGGAGGGCTCTCGACTCGAGCGGCAGGCCACGGCCGGACCGCTCGGAGAATTTCGCCTCGATGGACTTCCCCCAGGCAACTATCAGGTGATCGTCGATGCTCCGGGCTTTGCAGAAGCCCGAGCCGAGGTGGCCGTTGTTGTCAGCTCTGTACAGGACATAACGGTCACCATGCGCTTGGCGAGTTTGGCCCAGAGCGTGGAGGTGAAGAGCCAAGCTTCTTCCATTACGACCCAGCCGCTCGATGTCACAGGGACTGCGCATCAGGGCGCGGTCTCGGCTCAGGATCTCCGCGACATTCCTTTGGCTCATCGCAGCTTCGCCAATATCGCCTACCTCGTCCCCGGCACCGAACCCGTGGAGCCGTCCGACCCCACCAAGGCGCGCATAACCGCAGTTTCATTCGGCGGCAGCTCCGGCCTCAACGTTCAACTGTCGGTAGATGGAGTTGACAATTCCGACGATTACATCGGCGGATTTCTACAGAGTTTTTCGCCTGACACCATCCAGGAATTTGCCGTCCGCACCTCGCAGGAAGATGCGGATACCGGCCGCACCACAGCAGGCTCCGTGGTGATCGCCACCAAGCGCGGAACCGATCAGTGGCATGGGGACGGGGCTTTCTATGAACGCGCGGCAAGCATGAATGCGCGTTTTCCGATTGATAATCCGGCTCCTGATCCAAAACAGCCGTTCTCGCGCCAGAATTATATTGGCGCCATCGGCGGGCCAATTCGGAAGCAGAAAGTCTGGTTCTTTTCCTCCCTAGAGGCCGTCCACGAGGACGCCAGCATCGCCTACAGTCCCGCCAGTATCACCCAATTCAATGCTCTGGCTTCCCTGGCGGCAGAGGGATTGATTCCCGGAGTAAACTCGATCGCGGCGCCGCCCTACGTGCAAGTTCCCTTCCGCGATTACATGGGTACGACTCGGTTCGACTGGGCAGAGTCGCCTCGCTCGCAATGGTTCCTGCGGGCCGCGACTGACAACTACCATACCAGGAACGATCTGGTCCAGCAGGCCACCTTGCCGTCCACCGGCGCCACCTCGGATTCGCGGTACTGGAGCTTCGCCCTGGGCAATCAGCTTTCCTTCAGCTCAACTTGGCGGGGATCGCTCACCCTCGGCGCCGGCCTCCTTCACCATACCGAGACGCGCAACGCAAACCTGGGCTTCGCCCTGGCATTCCCGTTCAGCTCGACCTCCAGCACCATCTCCGGATTTGAGACCTTCGGCGACAATCAGTTCGTAACGCCCATCACGGCTTTTCCGGTGTTGCGTAATCAGGAGAAATACCAGTTCCGGTACGACGTCAGTCACGTTTCGGGCCGCCGCGCGCCACGCTTTGGAGTGGACCTGATCCATGAGCCGGTGATGAGCGGCGCGCTGGCGGGGACGGCGGAGAATCTCACCGTCTTCCCCCTGAACCCCAGCGACTATCTTGGCGATCCTCAACAGTTCTCGATCGACCTCAACTGCGGCGCCGCTGCGACGCCAGGCGCGACTTGCGTGGACACGCCCGCGAGCAACGGCAGCTTTTCTCAGAACGTGCAGCGCCTCGGCTTTTATGCCCAGGATTCCTGGCGCGCCCATTCGCACCTCATCATCAATTATGGATTGCGGTACGACACCACGCTTGGCCTTTTCCAGGCGTCGGGCCGCTCGCAACTGCAGAATCCCGCCCTGCTCACTCTCCAGTCTTTGCGCATTCCCCTCAGTAACGCTGCGCCTCACGACTATCGTGGCGCCCTCGCTCCCCGTTTGGGCATTGCCTATTCTCCGGGAAGCAGCGGGGCCACAGTCATGCGCGCCGGATTCGGCAAATATTACAATGACCTCGCGCAGAACGGCTGGGTCACCGCTTTCCAGGCGGTTAATGAACCACCCGGGAGATGCATAAGCTTCGGTGATCCCGGATGCATTCCCGGCGCGGCTGCGGATGGCGCTGGTGCGCTCATCGATTCCCGCTACAAGACGCCTTATGCGCTTCATGCCAGCGCCGGCATCCAGCACGCTTTCAACTCGAAATGGAGCCTGTCCGCCGACTGGGT
>Ga0187864_10000341_pt1 | contig 52509 bp, 41 predicted proteins | sample June2016WEW_11_4_FD_132985 | JGI IMG/M metagenome (GOLD analysis project Ga0187864, IMG submission 132985) | Peatland microbial communities from SPRUCE experiment site at the Marcell Experimental Forest, Minnesota, USA - June2016WEW_11_40 | ecosystem: Environmental > Terrestrial > Soil >...
CACCTCCCCGAGCACGATGTCGAGCGTGCCGATGACCGCGACCACATCGGCCACCAGTAAGCCGCGCACCATCTTGTCGAGGGCTTGCAGATTGACGAACGATGGAGGACGCACCCGAATGCGATAAGGCTGCGTGGAAGCGTCGCTCACGATGAAATATCCCAGCTCGCCCTTGGGCGCTTCGATGGAGTGATAAACCTCGCCCACCGGCGGCTTGATCACCTTGGGCACCTTGGCCATGATCGGCCCTTGCGGAAGTCCATCCACCGCCTGACGAATGATGCGCACGGCTTGGCGCATCTCCTCGATGCGCACCAGGTACCGGTCGTAGGTGTCGCCGTGCAGCCCCGTCGGAATCTTGAAATCAAAGTCTTTGTACGACTCGTACGGCTGGGCCTTGCGCAGGTCCCACTTCACGCCGCTGGCGCGCAGCACCGGACCGGTGACGCCCAGCGCGATGCAATCTTCCGGATTCAGAATGCCGACGCCCTTGGTGCGCTCCACCCAGATGCGGTTGGTGGTCAACAGTTCTTCGTATTCGTCGAGCTTGGGCAGGAAGAAGTCGCAGAACTTCTTGCAATCCTGCTCGAAGCCTTCATAGGCTTCGTAGATGCACCCGCCGATACGGAACGCATGCGTGGTGAGGCGCGCGCCGCAATACTTTTCGAAGATCTTCAGCACCTCTTCGCGGTCGCGGAAGCAGTAGAAAAGCGGCGTAATCGCGCCGATATCGAGCGCGTGCGTGCCCAGCCAAACCTGGTGGCTGGCGATGCGGCACAACTCGGTGAGGATGACGCGAATGTATTGCGCCCGCGGCGGGGCTTCCACGCTGAGCAGCTTCTCCACGGCCTCGCAGTAGCCCAGTCCATTAGAGACCGCGGCGACGTAATCCATGCGGTCCACATAGGGATTGAACATCGCGTAGGTGCGGTTCTCCGCAATTTTCTCTACGCCGCGATGCAGGTAGCCGATGACGCACTCGGTGCCTAGGACTTTCTCGCCGTCCAGCTTCAGGATGACGCGCAACACGCCGTGGGTGGACGGATGCTGCGGCCCCATGTTGAGGACGAGCTCCGTCGCATCCAGGAAGGTTTCGTCCTTGGTATCGAGGTCGAGATAATCGGTTCGTTCGCTCATTGTCCACTCTCGATGCCCAGGTTGATCTGCACCCATTCCTGGTCCTGCTGCAGAATTGGGTAATCCTTGCGCAGCGGGTGGCCCTTCCATCCGTCGGGCAGGAGAATGCGCTTCAGGTCAGGGTGCCCGTCGAACTCGATGCCGAACATGTCGAAGACCTCGCGCTCCAGCCAGTTTGCCGTCTCCCAAATTTCCACGGCCGTGCGAAGATGCTCGCCGTCCTTGATCTGGGTCTTCACCCGCACGCGCTGGTTGTGGTGAAACGAATACAGGATGTAAACGATGTCAAACTGCGCCTCCCGCTTGGGATAGTGCACTGCGGTGATGTCCACGCAGTAGTCGAACAGCTCGTCATGGCGCATGTGCAGCAGGATTTCATACACGATTGAGCTGTCCACGACCAGGTACTTCTGACCGAGGTACGTGCTGGCCTCTTTGACTCCGGAGCCGTATTGGCTGCGCAGACGCGTGACCAGCTCTGCCTCCCAAGGCTCTGGCTTGGGCCCTTCAGGCTTTGGTGCGGGCTTTGCAGCTGCCGGAGCCGCCGGCTTGGCGGCAGCGGGGGCAGTTGGCTTTTCGCCGGTCGCAGGAACGACTGGTTTGGCAGGCTCAGTGGCCTTGGCAGCGGCCATGGCAGCGGCGGCGGGCTTGGCGGGCTCAGCGCTCTTGGCCGCGGACGGCGCCTCCGCCTTGGCAGCAGGCACGCTCGGTGGCGGAACTGTTGGCGCAGCAGAACTTGGGGATGTTTCGGCGGACGCCTTGGCGCCCGATCCTGCTCCCTCGCCGGACGCAACCGGTGCGCCCGCCGGGGAGGCTGGTTCAGGAGAGACTGGGTCGGTTTCTTTGGTTTCTTCGGGCACTGCTATGCCTCTCTGAGGTACCCCTTCCGCTGTTGTCAGCGACCTTTAATTTGTAACAGCTTCCGGGTCTTATCATCTTGTGCGAAGGTCACGCCACACTGTGATGATGATCACATTGTTGCGCGAGTCCGACAAACTGGCGTCCGGGTGCGGGCCCGTGTCAACGGCGCCTGATGGTTCTCCACGCTTTGGGCCTCGAGTACTCTGTTTCGATTCGCCCCCATGTTCGCTTGGGATAACTCCAATCGGGCCGCACCCCGGGGCCATCCAGCGCAACCGAATTCGTGTGTTAAACTTAGGCGTTTCGCTACCTAATTCCAACAATCATGCTCTTCTCCAAAGAATATGTGGGCTATCTGGCGCGCGAAGTCACCAACAAGCTCATCGCGGGCGAGTTCATCGAAACCGCGGAAAAGTCGGAGGTGACTGCCCGCGTCAACGCCGCCCTGCTCGAGGAACTCATGCTGGAAGACCGCATCAACGACGAAGTCCGCATCATCCTTGAGACCTACGCCGACGAAATGAACCGCAGTGGCGCCAATTACCAGGAAATGTTCAAGAAAATCAAGAATGAGCTGGTACGGAAGTACAAGGCGGTGCTATGAGGCTCAGCCGCGAGAAGATCAATAAGCTGGCGCATGCCGTGGCCGACACCCTCGCCGAGCTGGACAACGTGGACTTCATCGAGGACCGCAATAGCATCCGCCTGGAAGCGCGCCGCGTACTGGAACTGCTGATGGCCCAGGAAGCCAGGATCGACGCTGCCGCCCGGCAGAAGATCGAAAGCCAGCGCCGCACCATCCTCGAAGGTTCCCAGGAATGGGACATCCTCTACCGCAAGTACTACAACGAAGAAGTGAAGAAGCTGGGAATCTGACGGCAGTGGCCAGTGGCCAGTGGCCAGTCGACGCCTCCTATAATCGTCCTAGCATGTCCGGTGGTTTTCCTCGGTCCGTCAGCAGCAACGAGATGAAACGCCTCGCCTCCGAGGCGGGCTTCGATCTCGCCGGCATAGCCGGAGTGGCCGACACCGCGGAGCACCGCTTTTTCCCCCAATGGATCGCCGACGGCCGCGCGGGTGAGATGAAGTACCTCGAAGCGCGCAACCAAAGCGGCGAGTTGAAGCGCGCCTCTCTGTCCAACGCCGCTCCCTGGGCACGTTCGGTGGTGGTGTGCGCTCTCAATTACAACACTGGCGAGCCCTACTCGACGCACGCCGGCACGACCACACAGGGATGGATCTCGCGGTATGCCTGGTCGCAACGTGACTATCACGAGGTAGTACTCGGGAAGCTCCGCGCGCTGGAAGCGGGGCTGCTGGGAATCTGCGAGCGGGAAAAGATGCCCCCGCCGCGTACCTGGTGTTACGTGGACACCGGGCCAGTCATCGAGCGCATCTTTGCCCAGTACGCAGGGGTCGGCTGGATTGGCAAGAACACCTGCATCCTGAACGAGCAGTTGGGATCGTGGCTGTTCCTCGGCGTCATGCTGACGTCGCTGGAGCTGACGCCCGATCTGCCTCCGCCCGACCGCTGCGGCTCGTGCATGCGCTGCCTCGACGCCTGTCCGACCAACGCCTTCCCTGCTCCCTATCAACTCGACGCGACCCGGTGCATCTCGTATCTCACCATCGAGAAACGCGGTGCGATTCCCGAAGACCTCCGTTCCGGCATGGGCCGGCAGGTGTTCGGCTGCGATATTTGTCAGGATGTTTGTCCGTGGAACCGTGAAGCCCCGGTGACCAAGACACCTGAGCTTCAGCCGCGCGCCGCGCTGGTGAATCCCGATCTGGAGTGGTTGGCTGGCCTGAGCCTGGAAGAGTTTCGCGAGATGTTTCGTGGTTCGCCGGTGAAGCGCGCGCGTTTCACCGGCCTGCGGAGAAATGTCGCGATCGCGCTCGGCAACAGCGGTGAACAGCACTTCTTCCCCGTACTCGAAGAACTGAGTCGCGATGAAGACGGGATGGTTGCCGAGCACGCTCGCTGGGCCCTGCAGCGCTTGCGCGGTCAACTCCGGCGGTCCGCCGGGGAATGACAAGCGCACAAATTCTGGCTATAAAGAAGGCATGAACGAAGCCCTCAGCCGGCGCCTTAGCCAGCCGCAGTTTGCCGACCCCATGCAAGAAGCTCTGCTGGGCCTGCTGGTCGCAGCCACTACCCTGAATGACCTAATGGATGAACTTTGCGAAATGCACCGCATTACCCGCCCGCAGTACAACGTGCTGCGCATCCTGCGAGGGGTCCATCCTCGAGGGCACGCGCGTTGCGAGATCGCCAGGCGCATGATCGACCGCGCTCCCGATGTCACTCGTCTGGTGGACCGATTGCAGGCCCGTGGCCTGGTCAAACGGTCGCGGGGAAACGACGATCGGCGCCAAGCCGTGACCATCATCACCGCTAAAGGGCTGAAGCTGCTGGTCAGAATGCAGCCCGCGATTGACGCGGCCGTGGGCGCCCGCCTTGGCAGGCTCCAGGAGGAAGACTGCCGCGAGTTGAGCCGCCTGTGCGGCACGATTCTGGAACCGGATTCGGCGGAATGAAAATCCGATCGCCTCAACGTAGTAAGGCGCCTTGGAAAGCGTTTTACTGGGTTCCTTGACGAAGGCTTGAGGTACCGACTCCAAAATGAGAAACCCTCCCCGGCGGGAGGGTTCAGTGGTCTTGGCCGCACTCGGAAGCCCTGCGAAGCGACGCGCATGTGACCTGCTTCCGCGTGGCGCAGACGTCTTACACGCGCTGCACGTTAGCGGCCTGGAAGCCCTTTGGTCCCTTGGTGAGGTCGAACTCCACTGTCTCGCCCTCGTTCAGGCTGCGGTATCCGTTCTCCTGGATAGCCGAAAAATGCACGAAGACATCCTCGCCCGTAGATCTTTGGATGAATCCGTATCCTTTGGCTCCGTTAAACCACTTGACTGTACCTTTCTCTCTCACAACTTACTCCTTTCACCTGATGAACTTGGAATAGCCCCTGCTGCGCGAACGTTCCGAACAGAACCCTGAGGGAGCGGGATCGGAAGACGTGTCAACGTCGCCGGGAAACAAGGGTTGCGGCTCAGCGCGCAGCTTTTCGGCAATGAAAAAGCCCCCTGAATCGTCCTGGCGGACTAATGCATCCGCGACAGAGCCGATCCCTGGAGCCCGTACAATGCGTGAAATTCAACCGCTGACAGAAACATCAACCCAAATCCGCGTTTCGGTTCGACCGAAAGCTCCTCTCTCACCCATTCCAGAGGGGAGCAGGAGATGATTACAGGAACTCGGCATTCTGGCAAGTGTTTTCATCACAGAGTGTGTCGAGGCCGAGTCTACTGGACGTTGGAGCTCTCGGGAATTTCCCGCCGGTTGAGCCGATTACGCCCTTGGCACGATACGATAACGGGGACCGGCGGAGGCCAGTAGATTGCGAATCGTTGCTGTCGGAGAGATCTTGTGGGATGTGATTGGCGAGCACGAATATCTCGGCGGTGCTCCCCTCAACTTTGCCGCTCACACCCAGAAACTCGGCCACGAAGCTTTCCTAGTGAGCGCGGTGGGCGACGACGATCGTGGCCGGCGCACCCTGGATTGCCTGCGGCAATGGGGCCTTTCGACCGAGTTTGTGCAGGCCCTTCACGGCCAGGACACGGGAACGGCGCAGGTCGAGCTCGACGGCGAAGGCAAGCCTACATTTCGGATTGTGCGACCCGCGGCCTATGACTTTGTGACCCTCAGCAATGACCAACTGCGATCCATCAGTGCATTGCATCCGGACTGGATTTACTTTGGCACGCTCTATCACATGTCCGCGCAAGCGCTGGATTCGACGCTGAAGCTGCTTCGGGCAGCGCCTTCCGCCCGTCGCTTCTACGACATCAATTTGCGAGAGGGCAATTGGAGCCTGGCCCTGGTAGAGCAACTGTCGTCGCACGCCGACGTCATCAAGCTGAGCGATAGCGAGGCGGAGTTCCTCGATGGCCTGCTCAATGCAGGCGAACTGGAGGGATCGGTCGAATACCTCTGCCGGCGATGGATCGACCGCTACGGCTGCGAGACTATTTGCGTGACCTTGGGCGAGCGTGGCTGCGCAATTCTCCACCAGGGCGCCTACTGCGAGAGTCCGGGCTACCGGGTGCAGGTGGCTGATTCGGTCGGCGCTGGCGATGCCTTCGCTGCGGCCTTGCTCCACGGCCTGGACCGGCGGTGGGACACCCGCCGCCTGTGCTGCTTCGCTAATGCCGTGGGCGCGCTGGTGGCAAGCCGCCCCGGTGCGACGCCCGACTGGGACATCGAAGAGTGCAGGCCGATGCTGGGCGAGAGGTTCGACATACAAGGAACGTAGCCTTGAGGAGGACCAACGTGGCGCGACTTGTTCGCGCTATTGCACCGGCTGTTGCGTGAGCAGCACGACGTCGTCATTGGACCGCCCGCGCGCAACCGCCAGCTTTTTGTTCTTCCAATCGTAGTCGAACCCGTAAATAAGCAGATCGTTGAAATGAGTAACCAGGGAGGCGGACTCGACGCCGATAGGCTGTGCGACCAGGTTGGAGACGCCTTTGTTGGTGACCCCGTAGTAGAGGGACTGTCCGTCGGCGGAATAGCGGAAGGGGGTAGAGATAAAGGGACTAGGCGCGAAACCCTTTACCGGCAACCCCCCCTGCGATGGGATAATTTCAACCATGGCTTTGGTGTTGACGCCAGCGCCGACGGCGGTAAGGGCCGCGATTTGTTTTCCATCCGGAGAGATGGCAGCAAAGCTGACGAACTTGTCGCTTAATTGTTTGGCTTCCCCGCCCGTGAGCGGCATTGCCATTAGCACCTGCTTGCCCTTTTGCAGGCTGGTGTAGAGGAAGTATTTGCCGTCGGGCGAGCAGACGGCGTTCTGGTCCACTTTTCCATTGGTGAGCACGGTTGCGCTGCCATTCTGCACGTCAAGGCGCCAGATGTTGATGCCCTTGGTCTGTTTGTTGGGCATGAAGAAGAGAGCGTGCGCACCGTCCGGACAAACCGAGAGGCCGCCCATGGGCAGGTGTTCCTTGTAGATCACGTTGCGGTTGCTGCCGTCGGCATTCATCACCGCGATGTGGCTGTCGTAGTCCATCGTCAGCAAGCGTCCGTCCGGCAGCCAGCCGACGCCGATGTCGCCATGGTTGTCCACCTCGCTTGCATTGGAGCCGGAGTTGGCCTCCGAACTTAGCGTGTACACCCCGGCCACAGGCGTAACCTGAACTGCAACCAGTTGTTCCCCGTCGCGAGTTACGCCCAGCGTGGAATTGCTGTAGACATTGAGATCGTTGGTAATGCGATGGAGCTTTTGGCCGGTAAGAGAAATCGCTCCAATCTGCCCATTCCAGTCGCTGGAGATGTCATGAAAGATAAGTACCAAGTGGCGCCCGTCCGGCATCCAAGTGGGCTTTTGCAGGAGGGCTGTTCCCGCGTATACGGTCTTCTCTTTTCCGGTCGCCGGATTGAGGACCACGATTCTGCCGAGGTTTTGACTGCCCGGGTCAAGCACCGCAGCGGCAATCGACTTGCCATCGATCGACCAGGCAGGGTCGGAGTAGCCCGGCAGCGGAAGCGAGGCGAGAACGCGCTCGCCGCTGCCATCGGCATGAGCAATGATCAGCTTAGAACTCGCTTCCGAAGAACTGTCTCGCAGATAGACCATCTGTTGGCCGTCCGGTGAAAAGCTGACAGCGCTGTCCACATCTTCCGCCAGCTTGCGCGGCGTGCCCCCGAGCACCGGAATCTGGTAGAGAAACCCTACGCCAGGTTTGTCCGGCTCTCTCTGAACGAAGTACAAGAAGTCGCCGTTCGGTGTGAAGGTGAGTCCGGAATAACTGACCTCGGTCGCGGGCATGATCTGGGTGTTGCTGCCGGTGGCGATGTGCCGCATCCAGAGGCTCCGCTGGCCGTGGCCCTCGTCCGTCACATTCACTACATACTTGCCGTCCGGGGAGACGGTCGCTAGCAACACCTTGCCCGAGTTGGTGACCTTCTCCATGCTCATGTTCTGGAAGGGTACCGGGCCCGCGTCGCCGAGCCGCAGGGAAATCCAGGTGTAGAAGCCGTATAGGCCGGCGGCGATCATGGCCAGGCTGAGAACCAGAACGAGGCCGGCGCCGCTCTTGTGACGCCGGGCGGCATCGAGGATGACCGCGCTGCTGCTGGATTGCGCCCCCGCACCGCTGCCCCGTGCGGCAGGATACGACGCTGGCGCAGTCGCGATTCCTGTCGCAGACTGTCCGCTACCGTCCCGTTTCAGCCGCCTCAGGTCGCTGCGTATTTCAGCCGCGCTCTGATAGCGCAGTTCCACATCTTTCTCCAGAGCCTTGGAGATGATTTCCTCCAACTTGAACGGCACGGCTGGATTCAATTCCATGGGAGGTCTCGGGTTGCGGTCGAGAATGCCCTGGAAAACAACTGCGGAAGTGTTGCCTTCGAATGGGACCCTTCCGGTAGCCATTTCGTAGAAGATGGCGCCCAGGGAGAACAGGTCGCTGCGTCCGTCGAGCTCTTCCCCGCGAGCCTGCTCCGGAGACATGTAGGCGATGGTGCCTACCGTGGTACCTGCCACCGTCAGATGCGCCGGAGCGATGGTCACCGCCTCGCCAGCCACGGTCTCGACCACCGTGTGCCGGTCATAGGTCAGCTTTGCCAGTCCGAAGTCCAGTATCTTCGCCTGTCCCCGCGTCGTGAGGAAGATGTTGGCGGGCTTCAAGTCTCGATGCACAATGCCTTTGCTGTGCGCCACGTCGAGAGCGTCGGTAATTTGAATGCCGATGTCGATGATCTTGTCTACGGGAAGCGGGTAGCCGTTGATCTTCTCGTTCAGGCTCTGGCCTTCCAGCAGCTCCATGGCAATGAAGTGCTGCCCATCGCATTCCTCGATGGCATGGATGGTGCAAATGTTGGCATGGTTCAAGGCCGAGGCGGCGCGCGCCTCCTGTTGGAAACGCTCCAGGGCATACCTATCCTGCTCGATGTCCTTGGAGAGAAACTTCAGCGCTACATGGCGGGCGAGCCGGGTGTCTTCAGCCTCGTACACCACACCCATGCCGCCGGCGCCCAGCTTTCCCACGATTCTGTAATGCAGGATGCTCTTCCCGACCAGGATATCCAAGGCTAGACTCTCCGGATAATTCGACTGTATTGTGCCGTGCGAGCAGCCGTCAAGGATGAGAGGAGGCTGGGCATCGCCCTACAAACCGGTGTCATTTTGAGTTGTCATCACAAACGGCCTTAAGGCCGTGAGGAATCTGCTGTTTCTCCGGCGGTTGTTCCAGCGCTAAACAAAAGCAGATTCCTCGCTTCGCTCGTAATGACAACTCCGCTGGCTTATGGCGCGGTTCTGCACTGTCACAAGGGTAATGTGACGGCTGTGCTTGCGCGCTGCGCCAGCCGTACTAAACTGGGGCTACACGAGGGTCAACCGACCGCAGGGAGGTAGCCCGAATGGTCAACGCTCTTCTCGAGCCAGCGCGAGCAACCTCGCGGAAATCCAGCAAACAAGCAAAGCGAAGGAAAGAGGCCGACGACGAGGCCTTGCACTAAGTTCGTTGCATCAACCATATCCTTCCGGGCCGTGGGCCCGCGCAATGTCGCGAGGAGTTCAATATGCATCTCACCAAAGTCAAAGCCTTCCTCGACGGCCATGAAGTGAAATACGTTGTCATCTCTCACTCCAAGGCTTATACCGCCCAGGGTATTGCCGCGGTGGCGCATATCTCGGGCAAGTTTCTGGCCAAGACCGTGATCGTGAAACTCGATGGCGCCCTCGCCATGGCGGTGCTGCCGGCGTCCTACCAAGTGGACCTGACTGCGCTGAAAAGAGAGGTCGGCGTTCAGGACGCGGAACTGGCCAGCGAACGCGAGTTCAAACAGCATTTTCCCGACTGCGAGACCGGCGCCATGCCTCCGTTCGGCAACTTATACGGCATCCCGGTGTACGTCGACGAGACCCTCACGGAAGACGATGAGATCGCCTTCAATGCGGGCTCGCATTATGAGTTGATCAGGATGGCGTACACCGATTTCGATAGGTTGGTGCGGCCTGACGTGATGAAGTTTTCTTCCGCACGGACCCCCTTGCACGCGATGGTTTAAGCCGGCTTTGATCGAGCGGGGCGGGACAAATCCAAGCATCGCCCGCTGGTATGTGGCCGATGTTGTTCCGCTCCGCCGGTCAGCTAACTGGCGCCTCGGCAAGGTTGGAGTCGCTTCGCCGCAACAACAAAGCCCACTCACGCGGGCTTTGTTGTTGATCTGCGGTCTGCTGCTATCGCTTTACGGATTGCGGTTCGGGGGTATCGCCCTGCTGCGCCGTCAGCCTGGCGTTATTGCGCTGCGCAATAATCCGCCTGGCGTTGTCGGCTAACTGCTTGGCCTGGGGAAGCAGTTCCAGCGCCTTGGCCACGGCCGGGTCGCTTTCGGCATGGGCCTTCATGCCTTCCTGCTGACCAAATTCGTTGATGAACAGTTCGGCCTTGATATTGGACTTGATCCAATCGCTATTCTCCGCCAAGTCCGCTTCGGTGAAAGGGGTCTTCTGTTCATCCAGGAACTTGCGCAAGTCCTGCATCACTGCATCGTCAACTTCAAATTGCTTGTCGATTTTGTGGTTGATGACATAGTGCTTGGCAAAGTTGAAAAACGTATATTTCTCCAGCAACGCGTCCTGGAACTTGTCGGTTTTCGCCGGCGCGATCTTCACGTCGGGAGTGATACCGCCGCCACCGTAAACGGTGCGGCCACTGTCGGTCATCTTGACTTCGTGGTTGGCGTTATTGGCATCGTTGTCGCGATCGTTATAGTAATAGTCGTAAAGCGAGATGCTGCTGTAATCGCGCTGGATCAGGCGGCCGCTCGGGGTGTAATACTTCGCTGTGGTCAGCGCCAGTCCGGTATTCTCCGACAGCGGATACACGGTCTGCACCAAACCCTTGCCGAAGGTGGTCTCACCGGCAATCAGCCCCCGATCGTGGTCTTGAATAGCGCCCGCGACGATCTCCGCCGCTGAAGCCGTGCCGCGGTTCACCAGTACGACCAACGGATAATCCTTGCCTCCGTTGCCGTGGGCAGCTTTGTAAACCTTCTCCGCGGAAGCTCGCCCGTGATGGGAAACGATCACCTGTCCCTTCTTCAGGAACTGGTCCGCCACGCCCACGCCTTCGCTCAACAGTCCGCCGGGATTCTGGCGCAGGTCGAGGATGAGCCCGTGAATGTCGCCCAGCTCATCCAGCGCGTCGCGCACTTCTTTTTCCGTGGTTTCCTGAAATCCGGAGACGTGGATGTAGCCGATACCCGGACGGATCACAAAATGCACGTCAACGCTGTAGCGGGGGATCTCATCGCGCACCACGGTAAAGTCGAGCGGCTTGTCGGAGCCTTCGCGCAGCATCGTAATCTTGACCGCGGTGCCCTTGGGCCCTTTCAGCAACTCGGCAACATCGCTGGTCGTCATGTTGTCGGTAGGCCTGCCGTCCACTGCAATAATGACATCGCCCGGACGGATACCGGCCCGATACGCCGGCGCGCCGGTGAAGGGCGCGATCACGATGACTTTGTTGTTACGGGGACCGACCTGCATACCCACACCGTAGTACTTGCCGCGCTGCTCCTCGCGCAACGCCGCATAGGCTTTGGGATCGAAAAAGTTTGAGTGCGGATCCAGCACCCGCAACATGCCCGGAATCGCCCCGTTGTAAATCGCCTTATCGGGGCTGACCGGTTCGGCATAGTTCTGCTGCACGACTTCGTAAACCTGCGTAAAGCTGCGCAGGCTGTCGCGGATGTCGCCGTCGCCGGAAGGAGCGGCCGAGGTGAGGCGCTGGCCAAAAACCACGCCCACACAACCGCAAGCCAGAATGATGCTGAGGATGAGAACAGCGGAGCGACGCGAACTACTTGCCATGTTTGTTCCTTCGGCTGGCCGGGGATGAATCTTCAAGGTATGCGCACCGGAGCGAGACTTTCAGGCAGTATACCATGCACTCTAGCTCACCCCGCGCCTGCCAGATCAGCCGCTATTTTGGATGCTGGTTCCCTAAGAAGGGTGCGAAATCCGTTTGGTCCCCACCTCCGTAACAGACGGTAGAGCCGGGAGATGGTGAGCAAGGCAGCAGCCCGCTCGCCTGCCAATGCCATCGCTGTGGTGAAAAACTACCCCCGCATTTATGATGATCCCATGAATCTTGGCATGCCAGAGATGATCTTCATTTTTCTGCTGGCACTGGTGGTGGTCGGCCCCAAGCGCTTGCCCGGGTTGGCCCGCCAGTTGGGAAAATGGGCTGCCGAGTTCAAACGCGCCAGCAACGAGTTCAAGAACCAACTCGAAACCGAGATGATGAACATTGAGCTGGATGAGCGCGCTAGGAAGCAAACCGAAGCAGCGAAGTTGCCGGCGTCCGAAAAGCCGTGGGAGCCGGCCATTCTGCCTCCAGTTGGCATTGTTAGCCGCAGCAGCGCCGATCCGGTCCCTGAACCTGAAGCTGAGCCCATGCCACCGGAACTCCCGGCTTTACCTTCGATGAACCAGCCCCCCACACCTGTCAGGTCAAGTCCCGATGCCTAGCCCCGTCGTGGAAACAGCACAGAAGCGCGCCTCCGAGGAAATGACTGGCATGAGCTTCCTGGAGCACCTGGAGGAGCTGCGCCGCCGCATCATCTACAGCTTTCTCTACGTGGTAGCCGGCTTCTGCGTCTGCTGGTGGTTCCATGAGCAGATCTTCGCCATCATGCAGAAGCCCATCATGGCGGCCCTGGCCAACCATCAGATGGAGCAGAAGCTGGTCTATCTGAACCCGACCGATCCCTTCAACATGTACTTGAAGATCGCGTTCCTGGCGGGGGTCTTTGTGGCCTCGCCGTTCGTGCTCTACCAGGTGTGGGCGTTCATCGCGCCGGGCCTTTACCGCAACGAACGCCGCTACGTGTTGCCCTTCATGTTCAGCACGGTGGGACTGTTTTTGGCGGGCGGCTTCTTTGGCTACAAGATGGTCTATCCGGCGGCCCTGGATTTCCTGATTGGCTGGAGCGCCCAGTTCAAGCCCATGATCACCGTCGGCGAATACACTGACCTGTTCCTGACGATTATCGCCGGGCTGGGCATCGTCTTCGAGATGCCCATCCTGGTGTTCTTTCTCTCGCTGATGGGCATCCTGACTGCCGGCTGGATGTGGCGCAACTTCCGCTATTCCATCCTGGTGATCTTCATCATCGCCGCCATCATCACTCCGACCACCGACATCATGAACATGTGCATCTTCGCCGCGCCCATGATCGTGCTGTACTTGTTCAGCATCGCCATTGCGTGGTTTGTGCACCCGACGCAACGCAAGAAGCGAGCGGCGAAGGCAGGGGCGAGCAAATAGTAGCGAGCAATTAGCAACTAGCAATTAGCGGTTGGAATTTGGCCGCCAGCTGTCATCCAGCTCGAGCGTCTTGAGTTGACACGGTGCGATGATTGCGCAAAATCCAAGCCCCGTAGGGGCGAAATAATATTAGCCCAGGGCGTAGGCCCTGGGTAAAGTGGGAAAAAAATTAAGGAGTCCCGTAGCCGGGGTCCCCAACGAGCGCCGCTTTTGCGCTTGTTGGGGTGGTTGAGGGACGGCACAGTTCGCACACACCCTCTTCAGTCCGAGTGGAGGGACCTGCTGTCCTTCATCGGGCAGAAACGTGGACTGGCCGGTGCGCCGATTTTCACCGCCCGTCCGACAGGTCTTCCCCGCTGCGGTGCTTACGAATGCGCGTCTTGCAGCACCAAATGCTAATTACTAGTTGCTAGTTACTTCTTTTTCAGTCCAGATCGAAATCACGAATGGGTTTGCCGGTATCGGGCGTTTCCTTGGCGCGCTTGAGCGCTTCCTGAAACTTTTTCTCCAGCAGATCGCCCTGATGCTTCTGCGCTTCCACGGACTGGCGAAAGATGGACTCCTTGCGGGTGTCCTGGTCTTTCATGGCGCGGGCCGCCGACTCCAGGTCCTCGAAGGTTTTGGGAACAGCCTTGGGCGTGTGCGCAATCACGGCTTTGGTGTCGCTATCGATCTTCAGTAACGCACCGCAGCACGGGCAGGCGACCTCGAACGGCGTGGAACTCTTGGGCATGACAAAATCTTACTCCAGCTCGGCGAGGGCCTGCCAGCGGAATGACAAGCGAGTCCTATGCCGACACGTTGCTGGCAGCAGAATCTGCAGTACGTTTGACCAGCAATATGGTGACATCATCCTCATTGAATTTCGGGTCAACTAAGGACTTGAGGCTCGACATTGCTCTCCCCGAAGGGTCAGCCAAAGTCGCACACAAGCGGTTTTCTGGATCTTGCCCGGCAATCGAATCGGTCAATCCATCGGTGAACAGCAGGAGGGCGCAACCAGGACGAAGAATGGCCGTACCAGCTTCATACTCTGCGTCGGCAAACAACCCCAGCGGCATTCCCGTGGCTTTCAGAAATGTGGTCGTTCCGGGACAAGACACAATCGGGGCGTTATGGCCGGCATTCACATAGGTCAATTCTCCCGAATCGCGGCTAAGCACAACGAATACTGCCGTCGCGAAACGGTCCTGCGGGGTGTAGCGGGTCAGGTGCTGGTTAATCTGTGTAGCCAACGTCACGGCATCGGCTTCAACATTTGCAATACTCCGCACCAGCGCCTGTATGTTTGCCGACAGCAGCGCCGCCGGCATCCCTTTTCCAGAGACATCCGCTACCGACAGCAACGTTCGGTTGCCAGGAAGCTCGATGACATCAAAGTAGTCGCCGCCTACGTCACGGAATGGCTTATAGAACGTCTCCATCTCGTAGCCGGGAAGCTCCGGCAACTTCTGGGGGATGAGCGTCTGCTGGATCTGCTGGGCGGCGATCTGGTCGCCTTCCAGTTGGGTCTTCCGAACGAATTCCGAAGTTAGCATCCCGTTCATCAGCCCGCTGCCAAGCACGTAAAGCAGCCATACGCTTGCATACAAAGCCAGTCCTTTCGGCCACATCAAAGGCCACACCAGGGAGCGCGACCAAAGGGCGTAGATGGCGTAGCCCTGCAGCAAAATGCCAATCCATGTGATAAAGCGTTTGGACTTCGGCATCTCGCGAGTCCAGTCGTACAAGGCGTACTGGAGCGCACGGCGAAAAGGGCCGGCTGATTTGTCGAGCTTCATCTGCTGGATGCGAGAGGGCATGGCGGGAGTCTAGCAAAGCGAGGCCGTGCTGGTGAAGCGGTAGTTTGGCGGGAGAAACATCGCCTGCCGCCGCCGGAGTTGTCGCGCCTCGAAGAGACAGTAAGGTGGAAAAAATTGAGAAGTCCCGTAGCCGGGGTCCCCTACGAGCGCTCCGCCGTGGCGGGCTTGTTGGGGTGGTCGAGGGGCGGCAGGCGTTCTCACATATCTTCAGAAAGCCGATCCCCCCAGTGTCGGAATTTAGTCGCCAGGAATTGACTTCAAAGATGTGACCGATAGCGTCGCCGGGAATCTAATGGTCTGATAGCGAGAAGCTGTCTCATAAATCGGTTTGTGTCAGGGCACGGCTTCAGCCGTGCCGCAAATGGCCCGTTACGGACTGGGCTTTAGCCCCTGAGGTACTTCGCTTTGGGCGCCCGCTGTTTATGAGATGGCTTCGAGTTCCCCGCCGGCGGGGCAGCCATTCATCGCATCTTCGTTTCTGAGAATTTTTGGATAGAAAGGAACTATCATGGCACATGCAGTTGATGTTCTCACTTCTGAGAGGCCGGTACAGCGCCAGGGACGCATAAAAACGACCGGCTACGCGACCCATTCCTCTACTTCATCTCTCCAGCCATTTTCCTTCGAGCGCCGTGAACCCAGGCCGCAAGACGTACAGATCGACATCCTTTACTGCGGCGTTTGCCATTCCGACTTGCACACTGCGCGCAACGAATGGACCAACACCACCTACCCTGTCGTGCCCGGTCACGAGATTATCGGCCGCGTGGTCAAAACCGGCGCCAGTGTGCGCAAATTCAAGGAAGGCGACCTCGCCGCGGTTGGCTGCATGGTTGATTCCGACCGCGTCTGCGCAAGCTGCCAAGCGGGCCTGGAGCAGTTCTGCGAGTCCGTACCGACCTTCACCTACAACGGCGAAGACAAGCATCTCGGCGGTATGACCTACGGCGGCTACTCCAAGACGATTGTGGTTGACGAAGCGTTTGTGCTGCGTCCTCCTGCGAACCTGGACCCGGCGGGAACCGCGCCCCTGCTTTGCGCCGGCATCACCACCTACTCGCCCCTGCGCCGCTGGAAAGTGCAGAAGGGCCAGAAGGTAGGAATCGTTGGATTGGGCGGACTGGGCCACATGGGAGTGAAACTGGCCAACGCCTTCGGCGCGCATGTCGCCCTGTTCACCACTTCCGCTCACAAGACCGCGGACGCTAAGCGCCTGGGCGCGCATGAAGTTGTGGTCTCCAAAGATCCGGCGCAGATGGAGAAGCACGTCAACAGCTTCGACTTCATCCTCGACACGGTTTCCGCCGAGCACGACATCAACGCCTATCTCAACCTGCTGAAGCGCGACGGAACCCTGGTGCTGGTGGGATCGCCCGAAAAACCGCTGGCGCTGGCCGCATCCAGCATCATTCTTGCGCGGCGGCAGATCTCTGGCTCGTTGATTGGCGGCCTCGCAGAAACCCAGGAAATGCTGGATTTCTGCGGCCAGCACGGCATTACGTCAGATATCGAAATCATCCCGATCCAGAAGATCAACGAAGCCTACGAGCGCATGCTGCGCAGCGACGTGAAGTACCGCTTCGTGATCGATATGGCGTCGTTGAAGTGAGAGATGGTTTGCACCCACCCTCTCGCCAAAGACAGGCGAGAAGGGTGGGGCACCCGGCCGATAAAGCAGACTGTCAGAAAGACTATGAAGTGGAAAAAGTCGTTTCGGCGGTCGCGGCGGGCCTCAATCGTCTTCAGCTATGATATTACTCAAGGCCGATGTGTGTTTTCGGCGCGAAAAAAGTGGCTCTCATCGGGCCACTTGGAGAGTATCGAGTTGCCTATCTTCCAAGCCTCCTGCGGAGAGGCCGATACAAACCAGCGATCCCGATGCCGATTAGCGTGAGCGACGAAGGTTCTGGCGTGGTGCCGCCCGAGGGGTTGCCGATTAGCTGATAGCTCTGGTCCCCCACCCCTGTCATAAACTGGTAGGTCGTGCCGGCAAACTGTGCCATCAGCCCGTCGCCTGGGTCTCCTGGCCCTAGGAGGCTGACCTGCCCCGCCTCGAAGCCGTTGCCAGAGGCGCCAATCCAGTATTGCACTCCCCCCAGCACATCAATTGAAATTGGCAAAGTGACCTCGTAAATGTCGTTTCCACCGAGGTTCCCATAGAAATTGAAGCTCGAGGCGGTGACGTCCTGCGACACGAGGAGGGCGCCGGGAACGCCACCGCTGTCGGCGTACAGGTGGACGTTATAGGTACCGCCCGGTGGGTAATTGCCCGTGAAGAGGTTGAAACCGGTTAAGGTCGTGTTTGCCGACAGTGTGAAATTGTCGGCAAAATTCTGCAACGCCGTCTGATTTTCCCAACAACAAACAGCGTCGGTGCTAATGGGCGAGTAGTCCCAAACTGTTCCGGCGTATGCTGCCGTGCCGCATAGGCCGATGAGTAGCAATAGCGCAATGCGTTTCATGTCGTCCAAAGCCTCCAAGGATCTAAGCCGGGATTTCGAATTTGGTCCCAGCAGGTCTGGAAATCATCTGTTACCCCAAGTGCAATTTAAATGCCAATCTCTGTGTAATGCATTCATGAGCTTAGAGTTAACATTGCTACGAGAGTGAAAGTGTTGCGATGTATGGGAAGCGGGTTACAGCTAAGAAGGGATTGGGAGCTAAGTCAGAGCCGGCGAGATTCCCCTGCCGTTCCTCTTGCCGGTCCCCGACCGAACGCTCTTAAATCCTCAGGGTTGAATTTATGTTGCAGCTAAAGAAGGTCGAACAGCCGCAGCAGCAAGAAACTGCTACAGTGCGTAGAAATTGGGTGACCGGCTGGCGCGATATGTAAGCGCCCAATGTAAGAGTCGCACCGGTAGTGTTGTGAATTTGAACCAGGTCGGGAAGCAGATTTATGCAGATATTAGCACCTTAGTGTCTTTCGCAAATGGCTTATAGATGATAGACTGCCGTGTTGGACTGAGTGCCGATGCCTTGCTGGATCTCAAGTTACGCCGGCGAGGCTTGGGTTCTTTTACAAGTCTGCAGCCCCTCATTCGGTGAATCGAGGGTGCATCCGGGACTTCCCTTGCGATGCCGCAGTTTTCGCCAAGCGGCGAGATTATTCCATCCTAGGGTTAGCTAAGTCTTTATAATTGAATATTTTGACCTCTAACTCCTTTGGATGGAATATTTTGCAGGGAATTTTTTCTCTGCCTCTTTGTTTTCAATATTTTGCGGAGAAGGGGGAGGGGGGTACCCCACAAGTGGCGCCTCGCCCGTTCCCCCAGTGTCAGTTGCTAAAGCCCTACCGCAGCGCTTCCATGCACTCGTCCAGCACCTCACGTGAGAGGCGAATGACGCTCTCCGGCAAGGTCGCCAGTGGCCATCCGTCTTGCTTCCATCCCATCCAGCGCGTGCCACAGCGTCTGCGCCGCCTTTTCCGCCGCACCCAACGCAGCCTCCGCCTCTTCGGGATGCGCCACCACTTCCGCCGTCAGCAACTCCTGCCACACCTGCGCATGCTCCACGTCGGCGAACTGATGCAGCGTGAAATAGCCGCAGGTCTTGGCGTCGGCGCCATAGCGCTCCGCCAGCCCGTCGGCTTTGGCCTTGGCCACGCGCGGAACCTGCGATTCGTAGGCGTAGAACGCCGCCAGCGCCTCGGCAGCCGAGCCTTCACGCGCAACCCGCCGAAACTCGCCGATCAGCTCGCGCACTTCCGGCAACGGTTCGCGCCGGCGCACCTCGTCGCGCTCGGCGCCCATGCCTTCGGCGAAGTCGAGCCACAACTCGCTGTGTGGACGCCCAGCAATCTCCTCCTCGCACAGGTTGCGCAACACCGCGCGCCGCTGTGCCCCGTCGTCGAGCCGCGAGTGCAGGCCGCTCAGGTAAGTGGGAAATGCGGCCACGTGATGGTAGTAGTCGCTGGCGTACTCGCGCAGATCGTCGCGCGTGAGCTGGCCGGCGGTCCACGCCTTGTAATATGGATGGCACAACAGGTCATAGCGGGCGATGCGCTCTTCCAGCGCCGCCAGAAAACTTTGCAATTCCATCGTTCACCCCATGTAAGAATCAGTCCCGGGAAGTGAGAACACTATACGTGAGGAACACCGGCGGTCACAAGTTCAGCCTGTCTCAAAACCGCAAGCGCTTGCGGATCGGAACTGACTGACCTGATTGCGGACGAGGGACGCGCAAACCGGAAGTTATGAACATGGCGTGAAGTCCTCGGTCGGGATGACAAACATCGGGAAACGTGGAGCTTCGCCTATCTTAGCGCTTCCATGCACTCGTCCAGCACTGCGCGCGAGGGGCGAGTGACGCTCTCCGGCAACGTCGCCAGCGGCTGGTCGGTCATGTTAATCATGTCGATGAAGTTGGGCGCGGTGGTGTTCAAGTAGAGCACGCCGGTGAGCACTTCGTCGGCATCGTGCGATTCCATCACGCGCTTCACGGCCTCAGTTTTATTGGTGGGATCGTAGTCCTCTTCCAACTTGCGCAGCCGCAGCGAGGAGCCATCGTGCATGGTGACGTTGAGGCAGGTGCCAGGATCGTAATCCACATCGATTTCGTTGAAGTGCGGAACAAAGTTCAGATCGTGCAACGGCTCTTCGTGATCTTTGACGAACTTGTAGGACTTGGTCGAGCCTTCGTGATCGTTGAAAGTGGTGCAAGGCGAGATCACGTCGAGCATCACCGTGCCGCGATGCGCGAGCGCGGCTTTCAGCATGTGTTGCAACTGGCGCTTGTCGCCCGAGAAGGAGCGGCCCACGAAGGTTGCGCCCAGCATGATCGCCAGCGCGCAAGTATCGATCGGCGGCAGATCGTTGATGACGCCGGTCTTCAGCTTGGAGCCGAGATCGGCGGTCGCCGAGAATTGTCCTTTGGTCAGCCCATACACGCCGTTGTCTTCGATGATGTAGATCATCGGCAGATTGCGGCGCATCAGGTGCACGAACTGACCGATGCCGATGGACGCCGTGTCGCCATCGCCGCTGACGCCCAGCGCGACGATCTTCGCATTCGCCAGCACCGCGCCGGTCGTGACCGACGGCATGCGGCCATGCACCGAGTTGAAGCTGTGCGAGCGGCCCATGAAGTACGCCGGGCTCTTCGAGGAGCAGCCGATTCCCGACACCTTGATCACCCGTTCGGGCGCGACCCCCATCTCGTAGAAGGCGTCGATGATGCGTTCGGAGATGGCATTGTGGCCGCATCCGGCGCACAACGTGGTCTTGCCTCCGCGATAGTCGAGCACTGTGAGTCCGATGCGGTTCGTCTTGGGCTGTGGAGCGGCTGTGGTCGCCATTTATTTGCCCTCCTGAGTGGTGATGTCGTCGGTGATGGAACGCGCGTCGATCGGCAATCCGTTGTAGTGGCGAACGCTGCGCAGCTTCCGGATCTCTTCGATCGCGATGTCCAGCTTCAACAATTGCAACATCTGCGCGTCGCGGTTCTGGTCGATCATGTAAATGCGTTTGTGCGCAGCCACGAAATCGTGGGTCTCGCTGGTGAACGGATAAGCGCGCAGGCGCAGGTAATCGGCCTTTACTCCGTATTCGCCTTGCAACTGATCGAGGGTCTCGACGACAGCGTGATGCGAGGTTCCGTACGCGATAATCCCTACTTCGTTCCCGTCGTTGCACACGATTTCCGGTTTGGGAATGAGGGTGCGAGCCGTTTCGAACTTGTGCGCCAGACGGTCCATGTTGTTGGCGTAGTCGTCAGGCCGTTCGCTGTAGCCGGAGTTTTCGTTGTGCCCGCTACCGCGCGCGAACCACGCCGCCTGCGGATGGTCGGTTCCCGGCAAGGTGCGGTAGCCGACGCCGTCGCCGTCCACGTCCTTGTATCGGGCGAAACCGCCGGCACGTTCCAGCTCTTCCGCTGTCAGCACCTTGCCGCGGTTCTGTGGCTTCTCGGGATACTGAAACGGCTCCGACATCCAATTGTTCATCCCGAGGTCGAGATCGGACATGACGAACACCGGCGTCTGCAACTGCTCGGTGAGGTCGAATGCGTCGCTGGCCATGCTGAAGCACTCGGCCACGCTACACGGCAACAACATGGGATGACGAGTGTCGCCGTGCGAGAGCTTGGCCACAAACTCGATGTCGCCTTGCGCGGTGCGTGTCGGCAAGCCGGTGGAGGGACCAACGCGCTGGATGTCCCAGATCACGCCGGGAATCTCGACGTAGTAGCCCAATCCTGCAAACTCCGCCATCAGCGAAATTCCCGGCCCGGCAGTGGCCGTCATGGAACGGGCTCCCGCCCATCCAGCCCCCAGAACCATGCCAATAGCCGCGAGTTCATCTTCTGCCTGAACGATGGCAAAAGTGGCCTTGCCATCGTCTCCTACCCGATATTCCTTCATGTAGTCGATGAGGGTTTCCACCAGCGATGAGGAAGGTGTGATGGGATACCAGGTCACGACCGTCACGCCGGCGAACATGCAGCCCAGCGCCGCAGCAGCGTTGCCGTCGATGATGATCATGCCGGTGGTTTTGTTCATGCGCTCAACCGTAAACGGATCGGCCTTGGTCAGCGACGAAGCGGCGTAATCGTAGCCTGCCTTGGCAGCGTTCCAGTTGAGGTCGGCAGCTTTGACCTTCTTAGCGAACTGCTTGCGCAACGCTTTTTCCACCTCGGCCATATCGAGTTTGAGCAACTGTGCCATCACCCCAACGTAAATCATGTTCTTGACCAGCTTGCGCAGCTTCGACTCGGAGCAGACCGCGGCACAAATTTTGTCGTAAGGCACGGTGTAAAAAGTCACATCCGAACGCAGTTCGTTCAGCTTCAGCGGCTCGTCGTAGAGCACCGCGGCGCCCGATGCCAGCGACATCGTGTCTTCGCGCGCGGTCTCCGGATTCATCGCCACCAGGAAATCGATCTCCTTCTTGCGCGCGATGTAGCCCTTCTTGCTGGCGCGAATGGTGTACCAGGTGGGAAGACCGGCGATGTTCGAGGGGAACATGTTCTTGCCGGAGACCGGGACGCCCATCTGAAAAATGGTGCGCAGCAGGACGGTGTTGGCGCTCTGCGATCCCGAGCCGTTTACGGTTGCAACCTGGATGCTGAAGTCGTTGACGACAGGCCCGCGCACGGCGCCATGTTCGGCGCCGTGTACTGCGAATTCGGTTGTGGCCATCAATACCCCTTACCAACGATGGATGACTGCGGTGGGAAGAACAGTTCAATTATAAGGCAGCGCGCAAGCGGCGGGAAATGGGGCTCTGTCGCAGTCCTGTCGCAGTCCCGCCTTGCGGGACGGAATAAGAAAGCCCACCGTTTCAACGGTGGGTACGTTGCAAACAGAAATCGAGTCCCTCGGGGACGGCATAACCGCGTGTGCGCAATGCAATTAAGCCGGCGTGCTCTCCACCTTAAAGAATTGCGCCATGTTGCGAAACTTGTTGTAGCGCGCGTCCAGCAGGGCGGGGATTGTCATTTTCTCCAGCTCCGACAAATTCTTTTCGAGGGCCTCCGCCAGAAGTTTGGCCGCGGCGTCGTAGTCGTGGTGCGCGCCGCCGGGCGGCTCAGGGATGACCTCGTCGCAGAGACCCATCTCCAAATTGTCTTTGGCGGTAATGCGCAAGGCCTGGGCGGCTATGTCCTTCTTGTTGGAGTCACGCCACATGATGGAGGCGCAGCCCTCGGGCGAGATGACGGAGTAAATGCTGTTTTCCAGCATCAGCACGCGATCGGCAACGGCAATGGCCAGCGCGCCGCCGCTGCCGCCTTCACCGGTTATCGCGGCGATGAACGGAACTTTGAGTCGTGCCATCTCGCGCAAATTGTGGGCGATGGCTTCCGCCTGGCCGCGTTCTTCGGCGCCAAGTCCCGGATACGCGCCCACGACGTCGATAAGGGCGATGACCGGATGTTGCCATTTCTCCGCGAACCGCATCGCGCGCAATGCCTTGCGATAGCCTTCGGGATTGGGCTGGCCAAAATTGCGATAGATCCGCTGTTTGGTGTCGCGGCCCTTTTGCGTACCGAGCACTAGCACCTGCCGCCCGTGAAAGTTCGCCATGCCGCAAACCATGGCGGCATCGTCGCCAAAACCGCGGTCGCCGTGAATCTCGCTGAAATCGGAAAAGATGCGCTCAATGTAGTCCAGCGGATACGGACGCATGGGGTGGCGCGCCAATTCGGTACGCTCCCAAGGCGTGAGCTGGCCCGCCATCTGGCGCCGCAGCGCGTCCACCCGCCCGTGCATTTCGTGCAACTGGCGGCGGGCTTCGTGGTTGTCGCCGGCAGCGCTCTCTAGTTGCTCAATCTGTTTCTCGATGCGTTCCAGTTCGTCTTGCGCTTTCGAAGCAGCTTCCATATCGATGTCTTTTCGTGTCTGTGACGCGCGATAGATGGTCTCCACCGCGGAGATCCAGTAATCGATGGCCGGCATAATTCCCGAGCGGAGAAGCGAAAGTTCGTTTTCCTGGGTCCCAGCAGTACCGGCTTGCGTTGGCTCCAACGTCATCGTGCTCAATCAACAACCCGAACGCTGCCGCGGCCGCATAATTCTTCCACGCGCTGGATGAAGGTTCGGTCTGGCAAGACATTATAGCCTTCCGCCTCCATCACTACGGTAAAGTCGCCTTTGCGTTCCAGGTCGAACAGCACCCGCGCCGCGCCTCTGCGCTCCAGGCAAAGCGTGTGCAGTTCGTCGATCGTCGCTGGCGAGACGTCTTCGACAGATATCTTGATGCGCAAATGTTGCGGCAGCTTGGGCTGGGCCTGCTCCAAGGGAGTGATGTCGCCAATCATGAGCTTGGAGTTGCTTCCGTCTTCGACCCGCACGCCGCCCTTGGCCAAGACGGGGACCGTGAGCTTCAGCTTGTCCGCAAGCCGCTTGTAGGCGTCTGCGAAACAAAGGATTTCCACCGACCCGTTCATGTCTTCGAGCTGCCCCTGGGCATACAGATCGCCCTTCTTCGACTTGGCCACGCGGATGTTCTTCAGGATGCCTCCGATCGACACTTCATCCCTGCCCGTGGACGATTTCAATTCTGCAACCTCGGTGGTGGACAGGGCGTTAAAGTCGAGCAGCTTTTCACGGTACTTTTCCAGCGGATGACCGGTAATGAAAAAGCCGAGGATTTCCTTTTCATGGCCCAGTCGCTGGTGCTCATCCCAGTCTGGAATGTTGGGCAACGGCTTCTCGGCTTGCGGGGCATCGTCCTGCTGGAAGACGCCGAATAAGCCATGCTGGCCAAGGGCCGCATCTTTTTGTGTCTTCTGGGCGTGCTCCATCGCATTGTCAATGACGGCCATCAACTGCGCGCGACGCCCGAGCCGGTCCATCGCTCCGCTTTTAATCAGCGACTCCATCACCCGCTTGTTAAGCAGGTGCAGATCGACCTTTTCGCAGAACTGAAAAATCGACTTGAACTCGCCCGCCTCTTTGCGCGCCGCGACGATGGATTCAATGGCGTTGTGGCCGACATTCTTGACCGCTGCCAGCCCGAAGCGAATCGCCTCGCCGTGCGGTGTGAAATAGGCATCGCTGACGTTGATGTCGGGCGGCTCAACCGCGATTCCCATTTCGCGACATTCGTTGATGTACTTCACCACGTCGTCGGTGCTGCCAGAGACGGAAGTCAGCAGCGCCGCCATGAACTCGACCGGATAGTGCGTCTTGAGAAATGCGGTCTGGTAGGCGAGCAGCGCGTAGGCGGCCGAATGCGACTTGTTGAAGCCGTAGCCGGCGAATTGCTCCATCAAGTCAAAGAGCTTTTCGATTTTCTTAGGCGGGAAGCCACGCTCGGTAGCGCCCCGGACAAACCGCTCGCGCTGTTTGGCCATCGCCTCCGGATCTTTCTTGCCCATGGCACGGCGCAGCAGGTCGGCTTCACCGAGCGAATATCCCGCCAGGCGATTGGCGATCTGCATCACCTGCTCCTGGTAAACGATGACGCCGAAGGTCTCTTTCAAAAGCGGTTCCAGTTCGGGCAGATCGAATTCGACTTTCTTGCGTCCCCACCTGCGCTCGACGAAGTCTTCAATCATGCCGCCCTGGATCGGCCCGGGGCGGTACAGCGAGTTCAACGCTGTCAGATCCTCGACACAGGTCGGCTTGTAGCGGCGCAACACGTCGCGCATGCCATGCGATTCGAACTGGAAAACGCCCGACGTCAATCCCGTGTGGAAGACCTTCTCGTAAGTCTCTTTGTCATCTAACGCGAGCTTCTGCAGGTCGAGCCGTTCGCCGCGGGTCTGTTCGATCCGGCGCAACGCGTCGTCAATAATGGTGAGCGTGGTGAGCCCGAGGAAGTCCATCTTCAGCAGGCCCAGCTTTTCGACCGCCTTCATGTCGTAGGCGGTGACGATTTCGTCGTTCTTGGTGCGATGCAGCGGAACCAGGTCGGTGAGCGGTTGCGGCGAGATCACAACTCCAGCGGCGTGCACCCCTGCGTTGCGCACCAAGCCCTCAAGACGCTTGGCCGTGTCGATCAGTTCCTTGGTCTGCGGTTCGTTCTGGTAGGCGGCGGCCAGCGGGGGTGAGTCTTTCAAGGCCTGGTCGATGGTGATGTTCAGGGTGGTGGGGATCATCTTCCCAATGCGATCCACCTCGGCGTAGGGGATGTCCATGGCGCGGCCGGAATCTTTAATCGCCGCCTTGGCCGCCATGGTTCCGAACGTGATGATCTGCGCCACCTGATCGCGTCCGTACTTCTGGGTGACGTAGTCGATCACCTCGGAGCGGCGATTCATGCAAAAATCAATATCAATGTCGGGCAGGCTGATGCGTTCGGGATTGAGGAAGCGCTCGAACAGCAACTCGTTCTGCAGTGGATCAATGGCGGTGATGCCGAGAGCGTAGGCCACGCACGATCCTGCGGCCGATCCGCGGCCTGGACCAACCGGGATGTTGCGCTCTTTGGCATAGCGAATGAAATCCCACACGATGAGAAAATAGCCGGCGAACTGCATCTGCCGGATGATGCTGATCTCGCGCGACAAGCGCTGCTCGTATTCTTCCAGGGAATGCTTCAGGTGGCCCATGGCCTGGAGTTCGCGCAGAATATTCAGCCGGTTGGCGAAGCCTTGCCGCGTGACATGCTCAAAGTAATCGGCAAGAGAGTAGCCCGCCGGCACCTCGAACTTGGGAAACGGATCGTGAACTTTCTCCAGCCGGACGTTGCAGCGTTCCGCGATCTCCAATGTCCACGCCAGCACGTCCTCATATCCCGAGAAGACTTTCTCCATCTCGACAGCGCTCTTCACGTAAAACTGGTTGCCACTGAACTTCAGGCGGTTGGTGTCGTTGATGGTTTTGCCCATCTGAATGCAGAGCATTACGTCTTGCGCGTGGGAATCATCCTCGCAGAGATAGTGGCTGTCATTGGTCGCGACCAGTGGAATGTCGAGGTCCTTCTCCAGCTTCAACAGGTTTGACTGGATGCGCGCTTCATCCGGCAGTCCCTGGTCCTGTATTTCGAGATAGAAATTTCCTTTGCCGAAAATGTCGCTAAATGTAACCGCGGCTTTGCGGGCTGCGTCGTACTTCCCTTCCGTGAGGCTCTCGGCGACTTCACCCTTGAGACACGCGGACAACCCGATGAGCCCTCGGGAGTGCTCGGCCAGAAATTTCTTGCTAATGCGGGGCTTGTAGTAAAAGCCGTGCAACGATGCCTCGGAGACAATCTTGACCAGGTTGCGATAGCCTTCGTCATTCTCGGCCAGAACGACGAGATGGTTATAGCTGTCGCCCTCCGGCGAGGCGCGGTGGTCCTCCTTCTTGCAGATGTAAAGCTCGCAGCCCAGGATCGGCTTCACTCCTGCTTCTTTCGCGGCATTCACGAATGCCACAGCGCCGAAGATGTTGCCGTGGTCGGTCATGGCGACGGCGGGCATGTCGAGTTCTTTGACACGCTTGACCAGGCGCTCGATGTTACAAGCGCCATCCAGCATCGAGTAATCAGTGTGGAGATGAAGATGTACGAATTGCGATTGGGACATTCGGAACCTGGATACTTCGCTGTTCAGTTTCTATTTTATGCGCCGCGGGCACTGCCTGTATGCACGGCAGGCTGTGGAAAACCGGGCACGAATGCAATACGTCGCCACAGTAGGCGTAGTCGTCGGCACGGTCTCCGGAAAGAGGATGCTGCGCCGCATTCCGGAGGATACTTTCCGGCTGATTGTCTCGGGCATCATTCTGGTCCTGGGCATCTGGATGTTGATCTATCCCACCGCATAGCCGAAGGCGCACTATTACATGCCGTCTGGAGGCGTGCGCCCGGCTGCGGTTCCGGGAGAAATCAGACGTCCCCCTGTAATTGGCTGTCCGGGATGAGTTTGCCGGGGAATCATTGGTTCGGCTCGTTTCCCGTGCACCCGGTAAGCGAAGATGACTGCCAGCAGCGGAGCTGCCAGCAGTAATCCCCAAAAGCCAAACATCAAGGTAAGCAAAATCGGAACGATCAGCGACGCCCAGATCGGCACCCTGGCTGTGCGTCGCATGATCACCGGCTGCAAGACCAATCCGTCAATCACAATGATGACCCCGTAGAGAATGAGGACGTACAGAAACTGCTCGAAGCCGCCGGCGAACAACGCTACCAATGCCGGTCCCATCAATGCCAGCACCGGCCCAAAGTGCGGAATGAACTGCAGGCCGGCGGCGAGGATCGCCCAGAACGGCGCCCACGGTACATGAAGGTAATCGAGTCCAAACCACCACAGCGCGCCCACCACCAGCGAGTCATAGCATTGCGCGACGAACCAGCGGCGCAGTGCCCCTCCGGTGACGTCGATGTGCCGGGAAAATTGCATGATGGGTTGGATGCTCGGCCAATCGGGACGGTCTCGCACCCATGCTACACTCAAATTTACCCCTCCTCGGAGCGTTTGCCGCGATGAAATTCGGCGTGATCATCTTCCCCGGTTCCAATTGCGACCACGATGCCTATTGGGCCATTTCGGAAGTGGCCCGCCAGCCCGTGACCTTCCTCTGGCATGACTCGCACGACCTGCAAGGTTGCGACGCCATCATCGTGTCCGGTGGATTCGCCTATGGGGACTACCTGCGCACCGGCGCCATCGCCAAGTTTTCGCCGGTCATGGAATCGGTGCGCAAATTCGCCGCCGATGGCGGACTGGTGCTGGGCATCTGTAATGGATTTCAGATTCTGTGTGAAGCCGGATTGTTACCCGGAGCGCTGCTGCGCAATGCTGGACTGAAGTACGTCTGCAAGCCGGTGCACATTCGCGTGGAGAGCACGAACACACCCTACACGCAGCAGTTGACCAAGGGCGAAGTTTTGGAGATTCCGATCGGCCACATGGAAGGCAATTACTTCTGCGACCAGCCGACATTGGCGGCCTTGGTCCTTCAATGCCGCATTATTTTTCGCTACACGACTCCCAGCGGCGAAGTCACTGCTGAAGCCAATCCAAATGGCTCGCTGGAAAACATTGCCGGAATCTGCAATGAGGGACGCAATGTGCTGGGCATGATGCCCCATCCGGAGCGCGCCAGCGAACCGGAACTCGGCATGACCGACGGGGTGAAAATCTTTCACTCGCTGGTCTCGGCGATGGCGGAAAAGTAACGCTCAGCAATCAGCATTTAGCATTTAGCACTTGGTTTTGATGTCCGGTCTCGGAATGGCAGCGAGCGGCATGGGGTTGTCCTGGGTTCAAGACCAATTGCTAAGTGCTAACTGCTGCTTTATCGGAACGCTTCCTTGTTCACCACGTAGGGCATCTTGGTAACATCGCCACCGTAGTTTTGCTCCAAAACGTCAATCAGGGCCTGCACGCAACGTCCGGCCATGCCGCGCTGGGGATCGAGAGAAAGTCTCGTGATCCGTGCGGCACTGGCAAAGTGCGGATACAGCCGGCAGCGGTCCTCAATCTCGGGATCGCGCAAAGGTGAATCCGGCGGCAATGGCTCGGTTTCATACACATCGAGCGCGGCGCCTGCAATCCATTTTTCCTTTAGCGCCTTGGCCAGCGCCTCCTCATCCACCACCGGCCCACGCGAAGTATTCACCAGGTACGCTGTGGGCTTCATCGTGCGCAGGGTACGCTCATTGATCAAGTGATACGTGGGCGTATCGCTCTCGCCTTCACGCAGCAGGGGCACATGGATGCTGATGAAGTCGCTCTGGCTGAGTGCCTCCTCAATGGAAACGTACTTGATCGAGGTGCGCTCCCGCTGCATTCCGCTCTTGAAGCGGAGATCCGCCTGCTGTTGCACGTCCGCAATCAGCTTTTCGTTTGGGCCCATGGCTTCGTAGCACAGAATATTCATGTCGAAGCCGATGCACTTCTTGATCATTGCCTGTCCAATGCGCCCAGTACCGAGGATGCCGATGGTTTTGCCAGTCATCTCATCGCCGAGAAACGGCAGATAGGGATGCCAATAGCCCCACTTGTTCTCGCGCACCAGATGTTCGGCACTCCACAGTTTGCGCGCCAAATCAGCCAGCGCAAAGAAAGCGAACTCCGCCGTCGCTTCCGTCAGGACGTCAGCAGTATTGGTAAAAGGAATTCTGTAGCGGTTAGCGTCGGCGCGGTTGATGTTGTCAAATCCCACCGCGTACTGGGCAACAACCTTCAGTGTGCCCTTCCCTGCTTCGAAAATCTCGGCATCGATCGGGTCGCGCAATGTGGTGATGAGTCCGTCGATATCGTTGCGAACCTTCTCGATGATGAGGCTCTTCGGCGGCGGCTCGGGATTGGGATAAACCTCGAGGTCGTAGCCGCGTTCCCGCAGGCGTTTGCAGGCAGCATCGCCGATATCGGCGGTGGCAAACACACGGAATGTCTTGTCTGGCATGGGTTCCCCAATGATGCGTCTATCAGCAATGCGATAATGATCCATTAACGCTGTGATAGCGCGCATAGGCTGAACAACTGCGAATCCCAGCTCGCACCCCACATGTGAGTCGGGTCATGACAGGTTACCAAGAAATCCGAAAAGCAGATCCCTAACCGGCTAAAGCGGCCCGGAATGACAAGAATTACAAAGGCTTACATTGCCGCACCTAAAGAAGCGGCCTTTCTAACTAAATCCTGTCTAACCTCATAAATCGTTTTGTAACAGGCACGGCTTTAGACGTGCCGCAAAGCGGGCCCGAGAACGACTTGGGCTTCAGCCCCTGGTAGCACGTTCTTGCAGGGGCTGAAGCCCTGACCTTAGCTGCGCTTCGTCCGGCACGACTAAAAGTCGTGCCCTGATACGACCAGTACGATTTATAAGATGTGCGATGTGTTCTACAAATTCTTCTTCGTCCACTGCTCGATGCGATCCAGCGCTTGCTGAAGATTCTCGATGGAATTGGCAATACTGAACCGCAGATAACCTTCACCGAGGGCGCCGAATGCGGTTCCCGACAACCCCGCGACTCCCGTGTCGTCGAGCAGCGCGTCCGCCAGTTTCTTCGACGGCCAACCGGTCTGCTTGACATTTGGGAAGGTATAAAACGCGCCCTTCGGCAACCGGCAGGAGAATCCCTTGATCTGGTTGAGGCCATCGACGAACACGTCCCGGCGGCGCTGAAACTCCTGGCGCATCTTCTCCGGCTCGCTCTGGTCGCCGCGCACCGCCTCGATACCCGCCATCTGGGTAAAGGTCGCGGTGCAGGAGTTGGAATTGGTCATCAGGCGCGCGAACTGTACCGCAAGGTCAGGCCGCATTACGCCATAACCCAGACGCCAGCCGGTCATGGAATAGGTTTTCGAGAAGCCGTCCAAAATGATGGTGCGGTCCTTGAAGCCATCCACCGAGACGATGCTATAGGGCTCGCCCTCGAAGAGCAGGCGGCTGTAGATTTCGTCGCTCAGGACCATGATGTCGCGGTCGCCGATGGCGGCGGCAATGTCTTCCACGTCCTTCTTGGTGATGATGCCACCGGTAGGGTTCTGCGGCGAGTTCAGAATGATGAGCCTGGTGCGATCGCTAATGAGACTGGCCAGCTCGTTGACGTCGAGGCGGAAATCGAGCTCCTCGCGCAGCGGAATGGGGACCGCTTTCGCGCCCAGGAAGTTGATCATCGACTCGTAAATAGGAAAGCCGGGATTGGGATAGATGACCTCGTCAGCCTCTTCCACCAGCGCCAGCATGGTGAAGAAGATGATCGGTTTGCCGCCGGGAACGATGACGACCTCATCGGCGCTGACCTTGATGCCTCGCGAACTGGAGACCTCCGCCGCGACCGCCTCGCGCAACTCCGGTAACCCGGCCGCCGGGCCGTAATGGGTAAAGCCCTTGCGCAGCGCGTCAACGCAGGCATCGACGACGTTGGTCGGCGTGTCCATGTCGGGCTCGCCGATCTCGAGGTGGATGATATTTCTTCCTTGACGCTCCAAGGCGCGGGCACGCACCAGCACTTCGAAGGCAGTTTCGGTTCCCAGCCGCGACATCCGGTTGGCCAGGCGCAGTTGTGTTTGAGTGGTAGTCATAGGCAAACCGATTGATTATACGCCGCAGTAAACAGCCGCAGGTCCAGACCGTAGCCTTATCTTCACCAAGGGTAATGTGACGGTCGGGTTGACCAGGCACGATGGCCCAGCGGAGTCGTGGTCACTGGAAGCCAGCAACTTGAAACTGTTTCACTCCCTGTACTCGATCTCGAATTCGATCTTCGCCGTCTTCTCCAGCATGGCCGAAACTGAGCAATACTTTTCCTTGGACAAGCGCACGGCGTCTTCCATCGCTTTGCGGGTGACGTTTCCGCCCACGCGGTAGATCAGGCGAATGCTGGTATAGATTTTGGGGAACGTTTCGGCACGCTCGGCCGTGGCGCGCACCTCCAGGGTGGTGAAGGGTTCGCGCTTCTTGCGGAGGATACCCACAACGTCGCTGGCCGTGCAGGCGCATAAAGCAATCAAGACAAGCTCGATCGGACTGCTCGCGGACTTCTCGGCGCCGGCATCCACCACCAGCGCGTGACCGCTGCTTGCCTGGCCGACAAAGCGGTCGCGGTCAGTCCAGAGTGCGTGGGCTTCGATCATTTCATCCTCCGCTTTTCGCTTCTTGCTCGCCGCGCCTGCTAAGAGCTAAAAGCTCGGAGCTAAAGAGGCGTGTGAGAACTGTGTCGTCCCTGGAGGGACTCGTTAATTTTTTCAACTTTACCCAGGGCTTACGCCCTAGGCTAAGAGTAATTCCGCCCCTGCGGGGCTAGTTTTGCGTGATCGCTGCACCGCGCTAACTCAAAACGAGTCCTCAGACACCCCCTAAAGGCGAATAGCAAGAAGCGAACCGCGAAGAGCGCAAAGCGGCCCTTCACTGCTGTTTGTCCTTCGGTTGGCTAGTGCTGCTCTCTGGGTGGTTCTCGTAGATGGAATACTGCCCCTGTGGCCGCTTCAGCCGGATGACCAGTTCCTGCTTGGACTGGTTAATGGTGTAATCCTGTCCGAAGGTCTGGAAACCCGGGGCGATGACCTGTACGCGCAGCTTGCCATACGGAATACCATCAGTCTCGGTCTTGCCCTCTGAATCCGTCTTAAGCTCAAATCCGCCCCGCGATTGCTTGCCGCCCCCTCCCACGGGATGCAGGATGACGGCTGCATTGCGCACCGGCTTGCCGTTGTCGTCCTTGAGAACAGCAAACTTAAGCGAGGACACTTGCCCGGACTCGTTCTTCTTGTCGCCCGCCATGAGCAATGCAGGAACGAAAAGCAGGCAAAGGACTGCCACCAGCAAACGTTGCATCTTCATAAGGACCATTCTAGGCAGTTCAGGCGGGATGCTGCAATTGCGAACCATGGCGGGTAAAAGGCCTGACGTTAGTTGGAAGGCGTCCGCTTTAGCGTGGGACGTCCGTCGTCCTTCTGCTCGGTCGTGCTGCCATCATCTTTCGGGCCGGCAGTGCTGCTGGAACCACTTGAGGCAGAGCGTCTCAACAGCACTGGGCGCGACGGGTCCCGCTTGCCGCCGCCGAGACGCCGGCTGTTCTCGAGCGAGGCGAGGCGCTGCTTAACGTCTTCGAATTCGCTGGTGTTCACAACGTACGCATCGCGGTCGGGCAGATACTTGCGAATTTCGTCCTGTGCAGCCTTGATGCGGTCCGCATTCATGGGATGAGTGGCGAAGGCCTTGGCCACGAAGCTTTGCTTCTTTTTTTCGTCGACCTTCAGCTTTTCAAAAAACTCGACAAACGCTTCCGGATCGTAGCCTGAGGCGTAATCGTATTCCAAGCCCAACAGGTCGGCTTCGCGCTCGGCGTCGCGCGAGAACTTGAGAAAGCCAAGCGGCACCGCTAATCCAGCCACCTCGCTGATGGCGTATGCCACCGGTCCGCCAATGAATATCAGGGGCACGGAGGCCATGTTCCAGATCTGCGCCCGGGTCATGTTCTTGGTGGCGTGCCGGGCGGCGACGTGGGCGATCTCGTGCGCCATGACTCCCGCCAACTCGGCTTCATTGTCCGCCGCCAGAATTAATCCGCTGTCCACGTAGAAAAAGCCCCCGGGAAGCGCGAAGGCATTGACCTCGTCATTGTCGAGGACCTTGATGATGAAAGGCACGCGCGCGTCGGAGTTACGCACCAGATTCTGACCGATGCGGTTGATGTATTCCGTGATGACAGGATCGGTGACCAGCCGCGCTTGCTGTTCCACCTCAAAAGATAACTGGTGCCCCAGCGCCACCTCGCGATCGAGGGAATAGAAGTCGAGACCGGTGCCCACGTTGCGCTTCCCGATCTGCGACACGTCATATTTGGCGGGCAGTTCGGCACGTGCTTCGGGATTGAGTGGTTCAGCCTTTGCGACAGCCGGCTTCGGAGCCAGCGAACTCTGTTTCGCCTCAGCCTCATCGGAGTCGTCGCGTCGTCCGGCGGCCTCGATCTGGGCGGCCGTGGGAATCTGCGAACCCGTTGCATCCGGTTGCGCCGGAGCAACTGCGGTCGTCTCTTCTCCGGCGCCGGCCGGAGTAGCCTGAACTTGTGTTGCCGGCGACGTTTTCGTTGTATCCGACGTCGAAGTCTGGGCCATGCCGAAGGTCTGCAATGCAAGCGCAGCCATCAGCACAGCAAACCCAGAGGTCAGCCGGCGCGCGACAGACAGGAATCGATCGGCATCTGACACGATCACACCCACTCAATTCCCGATTATGCTGCCAAGGTCGGGGTTATGGGAATCGAAAAAGTGCAAACAGGAATTGCAAAGAAAGAATTTAGTCGACGAGCAAGAAAAACTGATGCCCTAGTTGCTTCCGGCTGTCCAGTGGATTCCCTTTTTCTGCCGAGCATTGTGGATTTTGCCTCTGTGCCGCTCCCCCAATTATCCCCAAGGAGCCTATCAATCAGTTTGCATTAACATACTTAATTTACAAGTAGATAAAGAGGGGGCGTTACGTCGCGATCTGTGAATATGAGTGAATCATACTCATACCTTCCCTTGACTTCCTGGAGCCGCCGAGTTAACATTAGCACTCGTTGATACTGAGTGCTAACAGGCTGCGTGCAGTCAATTTGATGGCGCCCCTACCAACGTTCCGGATTCATCCCAAGATTTCACGCAAGTGCTGACAGCAACCCGCCGCGCGGGCCAGAGCCAGCCAACCCGCCTCGGCGGGCAATCCAACTTGAAAAGGAGTTTGAAGAATGGCTACAAAGCTAACCCCCCTGCACGACCGCATCGTGGTTCGCCGCGTCGAAGAGGCCGAGACCACCCGTGGCGGAATCATCATTCCCGACAGCGCCAAAGACAAGCCGCAAGAGGGCGAAGTGATCGCGGTGGGCCGGGGCAAGACCAATGACAAAGGCGAGACCTTCCCGCTGGACGTAAAGGCGGGCGATCGCATCCTGTTCGGCAAGTATGCCGGCACGGAAATCAAGATTGATGGCGAAGATTTCCTGATCATGCGCGAGGAAGAAGTGCTCGGCATTTTGGAAGGCGCCAGCAAGCCGAAACAAGCCGTCGCGCATAAGTAGCAGTTGCCGGTAGCCAGTTGCCAGTCGAACCTGGCAGCGATGGCTAGAGCGAGATGAACTCGCTGGGCACTGACAACCGACAAATGACAACGATTTCAAAGAATTTGCAGTCAGTCCAGTTCCGATCCAACTGGCTACTGGCTACTGACAACTTAAGGAGAAACAAATGGCAAAACAGATTGTGCATGGAGAAGATTCCCGCCAGGCGATCCTTCGCGGCGTGAATGTTCTGGCCGATGCCGTGAAAGTCACGCTGGGCCCCAAGGGCCGCAATGTCGTGATCGAGAAGAAATTTGGTTCGCCGCTGATTACCAAGGACGGCGTGACCGTAGCCAAGGAAATCGAACTGAAGGACCCGCTGGAGAACATGGGCGCGCAGATGGTGCGCGAGGTCGCCTCCAAGACCTCCGATGTTGCCGGTGACGGCACCACCACCGCAACCGTTCTGGCGCAGACCATCTTCCGCGAGGGCGTGAAGACGGTGGCTGCCGGCGCAAACCCGATGGCGCTGAAGCGCGGCATCGACAAGGCCGTCACCGCGGTGTGCGGCTCGCTGGACCACGATGGTAACCGCATTCCCGGCGCGCTCGACAAGTATTCGCAGAAGGTGTCGGGCGAGATGATCGCGCAGGTCGGCACCATCTCCGCCAACAACGATGAGACTATCGGCCGCATTATTGCCGAAGCCATGAAGAAGGTCGGCAAAGACGGCGTCATCACCGTGGAAGAAGCCAAGACGATGGAGACCCAGTTGGAAGTCGTCGAAGGCATGCAGTTCGACCGCGGCTATCTGTCACCCTACTTCGTCACCGATCCGGAGCGCATGGAAGTCGTTCTGGAGAACGCCTACATCCTCATCCACGAGAAGAAGGTTTCCTCGATGAAGGACCTGCTCCCGCTGCTGGAGCAGATCGCCAAGGGCGGCCGTCCGCTGGTGATCATCGCTGAGGACGTGGAAGGCGAAGCGCTGGCGACCTTGGTCGTCAACAAATTGCGCGGCACGCTGCAGGTTGCAGCCGTCAAGGCTCCGGGCTTCGGCGATCGCCGCAAAGCCATGTTGCAGGACATCGCAATCCTGACCGGCGGCAAGGCCATCACCGAAGATCTTGGCATCAAGCTGGAGAACGTGCAGATGGGCGACCTCGGCCAAGCCAAGAAGATCACCATCGACAAGGACAACACCACCATTGTCGAGGGCAAGGGCAAGCACACCGACATCGAAGGCCGCGTAAAGGAAATTCGCGGCCAGATCGACAAGACCACCAGCGATTACGACCGCGAGAAGTTGCAGGAGCGGTTGGCGAAGCTGGTGGGCGGTGTTGCGGTCATCAAGGTCGGTGCTGCGACCGAGACTGAAATGAAGGAAAAGAAAGCCCGCGTGGAAGACGCCATGCACGCTACCCGCGCTGCGGTCGAGGAAGGTATTGTCCCCGGCGGCGGTGTGGCCCTGGTGCGCTGCATACCGGCGATCGACGCGCTGAAGCTGGAAGGTGACGAGAAGATCGGCGGCAACATCGTGCGCCGCGCTCTCGAAGAGCCTCTCCGCCAGATCGTCATCAACTCGGGCGAAGAAGGCGCTATCGTTCTGGGCCGCATCCGCGAGTCGAAGGAGAACAACTTCGGCTACAACGCGCAGACCAATCAGTTCGAGGACCTGGTGAAGGCCGGCGTTCTTGACCCGACCAAGGTGGCGCGTACGGCCCTGCAGAACGCAGGCTCGATCGCGTCCCTGATGCTGACCACCGAAGCCCTGGTAGCCGAGATTCCGGAAGAGAAGAAGGAATCCCCCATGGGCGGCGGCCACGGCGGCGGCATGGGCGGAATGTACTAAAAGCAGCAATTAGCCATTAGCAGTTAGCTAAAGGCAAAGACAAGGCCTCGCAGGAATGCGGGGCCTTTTTGTTTGGCACTGACAGCTGACCACTGGCTACTGACAACTATTCATTTGGGTGCTCCATCCAAGCTCGTTTTGCTTGGGTGGGGCTTTTTCTTTGCGTCTGAGCCGCAGAGAGCCCGAAGGGCGAAACTGATTAGCCCACAGCGGAAGCTGTGGGTAACCGATTCCAATCAGACCCGAGCCCCTTCAAGGGCGACACAGGTTACGTCGCTTTACGGTTTTTTCGCTGCTGCAGGCTTGGCCATCGGTTTCAAGGCCTGTTCCACGGGAATCTCGTTGCCGTCTTTGTCGACGTAATGAATGTCGAAAGCCTCGTCAATCACGTCAAAGACCAGGCAACTGCTGATGCAGGTGAACTGGTGTACCTGCTTTCCCGCGAGGTACAGGTAGTCGCCCATAGCCATGGTGTGAGCGCCACCCGACATCTCCGACTTGCCTTTACCGGAAACCATCATGAGGTTCTCATTTGCGGTGTGCCAGTGCCAGGGCACAACGCAGCCGCTCTTGACCTGCAACAGCAGCACCGCGGCGCCCTTCATGGGATCTCCGCGTTGCGCGGAGATGGTCATGCAGGACGGCAGCACGGGCAAGGTATTGAACTTGCTGGACGCCAAGGCGGCGTACGGCATCTGGTCAGGACTCTGCGCCGCCAGCGGCGTAATCAGAGCAGATGCGAGCAGAGCAAACAAAAAGCAGCACACCAAGCGAGCCACTTTCATAGGAACACTCCTTCTCGTGATGAAAACCGGGCAAAGTCTAGCCTATCGCGGCGGCCGATTTCAAGCGGAAAAAGGCGGGGCCGGAGCGGCTCCTAGGATTGGCGTATCCGCGCATGGGTAGTGGGGGCCTTCAGGCCCGCATTGAGATCGCCTACATAATTGCTAGCTTCAGCCGCTGAGGTCGTCGACCTCAGCGGCTCAAGCGATTTTTCCTTTCCGCTCTTGGACGCGGGCCTGAAGGCCCCCACTACCCATGCCGCAGCCACTCTGGAATCACCCTAATCATCGAAGCAAGGAGGATCTCCACTTGCGGCCTCAATGTTGAGGGCACTTCGTGCCGCCTTCCTCCCCAAGTGAAATAAAAAGGGAGAGCATCCGCCCTCCCTCTTCAGGATTCATTTCACCACCACTGCCGAAACCCCTACCGCCGAGGTCCGCCGCGCCGCGGGCCGCGATCGCCGCCGCGTCCGCCACCCGGTCCGCCACGGCCTCCCCGGCCGCCACCTCCGCCATGATGACCGCCGTCGTGCCTGCTGCCCGCGTGCTCACGACGCTCGCCATCGCGATTGAAATTCTGCTCGGAGCTCGGCTCGTCGGCCTTTTCGTGTCCGCCCTCGAAGGTCACCGCGCCTGCACCCTCGGGAACAGGCTCGCCACCCTCCGCCGCCATCTTGGCGCGCTGCTCTCTCAGAATGGCCTTGCGCGACAGCTTGATGCGGTTGCCTTCGACGGACAGGACCTTCACCAGCACCTGGTCGCCTTCCTTCAGTTCGTCGCGAACATCGTTGATGCGGTGCTCGGCGACTTCGCTGATGTGAAGCAGTCCATCAGTGCCCGGGATGATTTCGACAAACGCTCCGAAGTCAGCCAGGCGCGTGACCTTGCCCAAGTAAGTCTTGCCTACCTCGGCGGTTGCCGTGATGTCGCCAATCATCTGCAGCGCTTTGGCAGCCGCCACTTGATCGCTGGACGAAACATTCACCTTGCCGGTATCTTCCACGTCGATCTTCACGCCGGTCTGCTCGATGATTCCGCGAATCACCTTGCCGCCCGGCCCGATGAGGTCGCGGATCTTGTCGGTGGGAATCTGCAAGGTGTAGAAGCGGGGCGCAAACTCGCTGATCGTGGTGCGCGGCTCCGCGATCACTTCGTTCATCTTGTCGAGGATGAACAGACGTCCGTGGCGGGCCTGTTCCAGCGCCTCGCGCATGATCTGCGCGGTGATGCCCATCACCTTGATGTCCATCTGCAACGCGGTGATTCCCTCGCGAGTGCCGGCCACCTTGAAGTCCATGTCGCCGTAATGATCTTCCGCACCGGCGATGTCGGTGAGGATGGCGTAATCCTTGTCTTCCTTCACCAGTCCCATGGCAACCCCGGCCACCGAGGCCTTCAGCGGAACGCCAGCATCCATCATGCTGAGCGAGGCTCCGCACACAGTCGCCATCGACGACGATCCGTTCGACTCCAGAATGTCGGAGACCACACGCATGGCATACGGCCAGTCGGCTTCTGACGGCAGCACCCCGTATAAAGCGCGCTCCGCCAATGCGCCGTGCCCAATCTCGCGGCGACCTGCTCCGCGCAGGAACGCCACTTCGCCCACCGAGAAAGGCGGGAAGTTGTAGTGCAGCATGAAACGCTTCTTGGCTTCGCCTTCGAAGGCTTCCAGACGCTGCATGTCTTCGCCAGTGCCGAGCGTGGTCGTGACCAGCGCCTGGGTCTCGCCACGGGTAAAGATGGACGAGCCGTGAGTGCGCGGCAGCACTCCAACTTCAATCCAGATATCGCGAATCTGGTCGAACCTGCGCCCGTCAGGACGGCGGCGGTCTTTGATCACCTGCTCACGGAAGATCTGCTCGCGCAGAAGGTCGAAGTACTTGCCGGCCTTCTTGCGGCCAGCTTCGTCGTCTTCGGGAATGGCGCTCTTGATCTCGTCTTTGAGCTGCTTGATGAGCGCGTAGCTCTCGTTCTTGGGATGTTTCTCGGTGTTGACCGCATCCAGCAGACGGCCGCCCAGCTTGGAACGAAGTTCGCCAAGATAGGCCTCGTCAGTCACGACCGGCTCGACGGTCCGCTTCGCCTTGCCAACTTTTTTGGCGAGGTCGCTGATCGCGGCGCAAATCTTCTTGATCTGCTCATGGCCAAACTCGATGCCCTGCACAACGGTCTCTTCTGAAACCTCCTTGGCGCCGGACTCGATCATGACGATGCCGTCAGCGGTGCCGACCACCATCAGGTTCAACTTGCCAGACCGCTGCTCCTCGTAGGTGGGATTGATGACGAAATTTCCGTCCACCTGACCGACCCGAATGGCGCCGATGGGGCCGTGAAATGGAATGTCGGAGACGCTGAGCGCAACCGACGCGCCGTTGATGCCGGCAACATCGGGGTCGTTCTCGGTATCGGCCGAGAGCACCATGGCGATGACTTGCGTTTCGCAGCGGAATCCTTCGGGAAACAACGGCCGGATGGGCCGGTCAATTTGGCGGCTGGTCAGAATTTCGCGCTCGCTGGGCCGCCCTTCGCGCTTGATGAAGCCGCCGGGAATGCGTCCGGCAGCATAGGTGTACTCGCGGTAATCGACGGTGAGGGGAAAGAAGTCAATGCCCTCACGGGGGTCGGGGTTGGCGCAGGCGGTGGCGAGAACCACGTTGTCGCCGATGCGCACAATGCAGGAACCGTGGGCCTGCTTGGCTAATTTTCCGGTTTCAAAGTGGATGGACTTGCCGCCGTGCAGCTCGACCGTAACTTCATGTTTCATTTCTTAAGTTCCTTCCGTTCCGAACGCAACCGATAGGGGCCACTGTTTCGCCGTCGTTATCGAATCCGAATCCGAATCCGATACACCTCGGCCCGCGCGTTCAACGCCACGCACGAGCAAGGAGCGTAACTACGACGGGAGATGGAGTGGAAAACTCATCCGCCAACAGAGACTGGACGAAAGCCCGGGGACGCCGCAGCGCCGCGAAGGCCCGTGCAGAAGAACGCATGTATGGACGCACAATACGCCAGAAACGTCGTTGTTCAGGGGCTGGCAAACGGCTGGCTTCGTTACTTTCGGATGCCGAGCTTCTGAATGACAGTCTTATACCGTTCGGTATCCGACTTTCTGAGGTAATCGAGCAGGCCACGACGCCGGCTCACCATCATGAGAAGACCGCGCCGGGAGGCATGGTCCTTCTTATGCGTCTTAAAATGCTCCGTCAATTCACCAATCCGTGTGCTCAGGATCGCGATCTGCACTTCGGGCGAACCGGTGTCGGTCGCGTGAGTGCGGTGTTGGTCAATCAAAGCGGCTTTTTTCTCTGGGGCTAACACTGAATCGGCTGCGCTCCTACTCTTTAATCGTATGTTGTTACGTTTTCAAGGATAACATGCACCCGCCAGAACGGCAAAGACGGTAAGCACTTTTCGGGTTGGCCGTTACTTGGGAGTCCCGCGAAGCCAAGGCAATGGCGCAATGGCTTAGAGCGGCTCTGGGGTTGCGGAGCAAGGCGGCCGCGAGTTTGGCCCAGAGCACAGGGGAGATCGCAACAGAAGAGTTGGCAAATTTGCGGGGCTCAAAAGGCGTACCTCAGAGCAAGCGTCGTATTGTTGGCATGGAAATAGCGTGGGGCTGTCGGTCCCACGAACGAGCCTTCGCCGTACTGATAATAGTTCCAGGCAGCTTTCAACGTGACGTCCTTGTGGACAACGACATCCACCGCGGCAAGAGGTGACTGATAAATGGAGGAAAGCGGACCCAACGGCAGCAGCGTATTGAGCGAGGTCGTGTTGCCCTGGTTGTCGACGATGTTGTATCCCAGGCGCATGGTGACCCGCTGGATGGGAGTGAGCGTCAAGGCGAGGTAACCGAACTGAGTATGGGTGCGATAGAAACCGTACGTCTGCTGCAGCGTGGGATCTTCGGCACAGGTGGTGGTGTCCGGCGGGGTCACCGTTCCAGCGAAGCAGAGGAACATGTTCTGCTGGATGGCATCGAAGTTATACGCCATGTCCAGTCCCCAGTATTTGTTGGGATTGATCATGGCGTTGAGCACCGTCGAATAGTTGTGCTGGCTGTACTGGATGTCGCTGGTGTTGTTCTTGGCCTGTTGGAAATTAAGATTGGCGCCCACCGTCATCCAGGGACGAGGTGAATACGACACCTTTCCGGAAATGTTGAAAGATCTCAGCGGATCGATGCGATAGATCCAGTTGTCGGCCCCGCCATATTTCGCATTGAGGTTGGCACGCAGGGTACTTCCCTTCCGGAACCAAGCCCCGACCACGCCGGAGTAATTGTTGATCTCGGTGGTCGGATTACCAAACGGAGCGAGGACTCCGCTGAACGTGCAACTGCCATCCGGGTTCAACGGTAAGCCGACACAATTGCCGCGATTGGGCAGGTTGGGGTAGTAAATGTCTCCCAGGGCAGCCTGATAGGTGCTTCCCGGCTGGATGATGGAATTGGCCCACACGAACCCGGCGCGCACTCCAAACCAGCGCGACACGTCGTACTGCACCTGGAAATCATTCTGCTTCGAATTCTGGCCGATCATGTTGATCGTCATCTCGTTGATGATGTCGGCCGGAGAACTCGAGTTATGAAAGAGAAGGGTAGGTGGAAACGTCGCCACCGGGTTGAGCAACGAGGCTGACCCGAAGGCGGCAGCGTTGAAGTAGTTGGCCTCAAGATCAAGATAACTGCCGGAGATACTGAAATTGCGGAAGCGGAAGGTCTCCACCAGGCGAAGCTTGTCAGTGACGTGAACGGTAGCCGAGACGTCCGCTGAGGCAGAGTTCCACTTGGCGCTGGATTTACTGCCGGTCGTGTTGGAGCCCAGACTGCCGCTCCGGCTGGTTAAGCCACTGAGAATTTCTGTGAACGGGGTGTTCATTTGCGCATGGCTGTACTGGAACTGGCCATTGAAATCCAGCCATTTGAGCGAAGATGACGTCAGGTTGAATTGTTCGGTTGGAATGAACGTGTTTATGTGCTGGTCCAGGCTGTAATCGAGAAAACCATTGCACGTTGGATTGGCGATCCCGTTGTTGAGCGGCTTCGCGCAGGGACTTCCGCTGTTGAACCAGGGGAGTCCCAAGCTGACGGGCGTGCCATTGGGAAGCGGCCAGGAATTGAACGGGTTCAGGCCGTAAGTCGTCCCCCCATCATAGTACTGAAGCAGTTGGGTGTAACTGAGGGTGGTCTTCTTGGTGGCGCGGAAGTCGACTCCGAAGCGATATCCGTTGAGGGTATTGTCGGTACTCTCGTTGAGCAGTGCTTCCGTACCTTCATGGATGCTGCTGAACGCAGGTCCATCGAAGCGGTTTCGGTTGTAGCCCGCCCGAAAGGACACCCGGTGCATCGGCAGCACGACAAGATCGAAGTTGTAAAGATTTTGCCGGTTGTAATAGCCGTGGGGTGAGTTCAGGATCGGAATGAACGGCGACCCGGTGGGCGGATTCAACGGGTTGGCAAACAAGTCGTAATCGAAATAGTTCTGCATGTGCTGATAACTGCCGCTGAAGGTGTACCAGCGGTATTTCGACACCCGCATGCGCGCTGCCTGTTGGGGATCGCCGCCCCATCCAAAGCTGTTGAGCGTCAGGGTGTCGAAGAGGTCGGCGTGCGTTAGCGACTGCATGGTGAGCGACTGCTCGAGGATGCGGGCGCCCGTTTGGTCATTGACCAGTGTGTCGTACATCGGCTGGCTGCCATTGACCTCGGAGATGCGGCCGCCCAGCTCGATGGACTGCGTTACCTGAAAGTCACCGATCTTCTTACCCTCTCCTGCGCCCGAGCTCGAATCGGCAGACACGGAGGCTGTCGTCTGGCCCGAGCTCTGCCCAAGCGTGTTGCAGGTCACAGACAGGCAGACCGTCAGCAGGGCCAATCCAAAAGAACCAGCGCCGAAACTCCTTTGACAACCCATTTCATGCCCCCACTACCGGAAGAAGAAGGGATCGAAGTTGGAACCATGAATTTGCGTGTGGCACATCGTGCACGCCTGATACTTGGTGGCCTGGTTGTGGAACGAGGGCGCGCCTGGCGCTGCCCCATTCATATTCGCCGTATGGCAGCGAAGGCAAAGAAAGTTGACGTTGTTGACCTGAAGCAGCCGCGGGTTGGTCGAGCCATGCGGCGTATGACATGACAGGCAGCCTTCGTCGGTCTTCACCGGGGCATGTTCGAAAACGAACGGTCCCATCTTGTCAGTGTGGCACTTGGTGCAAACCGCGAATTGACCGGCGGCAGCTCGCACCTGGTGACCGGTCTCGGTGCCGTGAGAATTGTGACAGTCGCTGCATTGGATAAGTCCGACGTCGACGCGGTGGCGATAAGGCCGGGCAAATTCGGCCTTCTGCGCGGCGTGGCATCCGTAGCACAGCTCAGTCTGCGGTTTCACCAGCAGGAAGTTGACGTCCTTGGATCCGTGCGGACTGTGACAGCTCGTGCAACTGACGCCATTCGCCAGGTGTTCAGACTTGGAGAAATTCTGCGTTTCCAGGGTCGATTGGTGGCACTTCGTACAGATGGCTGCCGTTTCCGCAGGACTCAGCTTCTCGAAGCGAACGATCTTGGTGGGATCGCCGCCGCCGTCAACATGGGCTTGCGCCGGACCGTGACAAGCCTGGCATCCGTGCTGGTTGCCTTTGAGTAACGCCGCGTGCGGAGTGTTGGCGAAGTGCTTGTCCCAGACTTCCTGGTGGCACGTCTTACAAATATCGGCCTCGGCGTACTGGCCGCCGGTCGAGCCCGGGAATGCCGCCGATGCCGTAGCATTCGCTGTGGTGGGGTGTTCCTGCGCTGGAAGGGCGGCGGTCAAGCACCAAGCTATGAGGAAGGCAGGCAAAAACGGGATCGGTCTACCGCGCACGAGAGTCATCCTTGGCTCCTGAATAAACTCTTCGCCGGATGGTCAACAACCTGACCAGCCCATGCCCACAGGGTTACCCAAAAACGCACACATTATACAAGCAATCCGATATACGTAAACCCAACCCGCGTCCTGGTAAGAACTTTAGAGGATTTAAGGTCTTTAGAGGATGTGTGGGAATTGTGCTGTCCCTAAGAAGATTCGTTAATCTTTTCCATTTTGCCCAGGAGTTCACCGCCCCGGTCACGCCCTGGGCTAGCCTTATTCGCCCCTGCAGGGCTGGATTTTGCGCAATCACCCCAACGCGCCAACTCAGAACGAGTTGTCATGCAAACTCTGACCGTCCTTCGTCCATTACCAAATCTGCACGCGATCCGCCGGTGCGAGGTAGAGCGTTTCTCCCGGCTTGACATCGAAGGCCGCATACCAGGCGTCGATGTTGCGGACCGTGTCTGCGCGGAACTCGGCGGGCGAGTGCGAGTCAACCGCCACCTGCTGGCGCAGCGCAGCTTCCCGCGACTTCGACGCATAGTCCTGACCGAAGGCGATGAAGAATTGCTGGTCGCCGGAGAAACCGTCTTGCACCGGCGCTTCCTTGCCGGCAAGTGAAGCGCGGTAGCCGTCATACGAAGCAGAGATGCCGGCGACGTCGGCGATGTTCTCTGCCAGCGTCTGCTTGCCATTGAGGAAGAGATCGGGGAACGCCTTATAGGTGTCATACTGCGCGGCGAGTTTAGCGGTGGCTGCTTCAAAATGTTGGAGGTCCGCAGGCGTCCACCAGTTGCGCACGCGGCCCTTGGAGTCGAATGCGGCGCCCTCCGAATCGAAGGTATGGCTGATTTCGTGCCCAATGACTGAGCCGATGGCGCCATAGTTGGCCGCGGCGGGCGCTAGCGGGTCAAAGAATGGAGGCTGGAGGATGGCGGCGGGAAAGTTGAGCGCGTTTTGCAGCGGCAGATTAACCGCGTTGACCGTCTGCGGGGTCATGGACCATTCCTTGCGGTCAACCGGTGCGCCGAGGCGCGCGACATCGTAGTGATACTTGAAAAGTTTGCCGCGCCATACGTTGCCAAAGATGTCATCCGGTCTCACCTCGTAGGCTGAGTAGTCAATCCAGGTCTCCGGGTAACCGACTCCGACATACAGCGTGTTCAGCTTGGCTTGGGCTTCGGCTTTGGTAGAAGCAGCCATCCACGAAAGCGCTTCAATTCGCTTCCGGAAAGCGGCAATGATGTTGGCCACCATGGCCTGCGCCTGGGTCTTGGCTTCGGGAGAGAAGTAGCGCTGCGCATAGATTTTTCCCACGTCGTCGCCGAGGTACCGATTGACGATCACCACACCACGCTGCCAGCGCGGACGTTGTTCCGGCGCTCCCTGAAGCACCTTGCCAAAGAAGGCGAAACGCTCTTCAGCCAAGGCTTTGGGCAGTACGTCGCCGTACTCTTCGATCATGTGATAGGCGAGCCAGTCTTTCCACGTGTCCAGCGGAGCGGAGGCCACCAGAGCGGACTCGCCGGCAAAGGCGGTAGGCTGCCAGACGATGAAGCTGGCTGGCTTGCTGAGGCCAGCGCCGCGAAAGTATTCGCCCCAGTCGAGCCCCGGAGCCTTGGCTACGAAGTCGGCCTGCTTCCAGGTGTTGTTGGCCTGGTGGATGTCATCGTTTTCCGCAAGCGTGAGATGTTTTTCCGCGATGGCGTGCTCCAACGCGACAATGCGCTCGGCCCGGGCGTCCGCATCCGTGAACCCCGCCAGCCTGAGCATGGCTGACACGTGCGCCTGATACTTGGTGCGAATGTCCCGCATGTGCTCGCTATTGGAAAGGTAATACGCGCGGTCAGGAAGTTGCACGCCTCCCTGCAGAAGGTATGCGGCATAGTGATCGGAATCGTTGAAGCCGGGAGCGACCCACAATCCAAACAGATGCGGAGTATGGAAATTGGTGTTATTCAGCGCGTCGACGTCAGCGCGCAGTGTTTCCCCTAGCGCAGCCGCCAACTCCTTCTTGTTGCTAATGGCAGCGATGGCTTTGAGATGAGGCTGGAGCGGCGCGAGACCTTTGGCCTCGATGGCGGCCTCGTCCATGTACGAGTTGTAGAGGTCAGCGATCTTGCGCGCGCTAGAGCCGGCAGCCCCGCCACTTTTGGCAGCCTCTTCAACCAGGGCGGCGGTGCGCTTGTCGCTCACATCGGCAAGGGTTGCAAAGACACTTAACCGGGAGCGGTCGGGTGGAATCTCGGTGCGCTTGATCCAGTCGCCGTTGCAGTACAGATGGAAGTTATCGCCCGGCTTGACCGAGCGGTCCATGTTGGCGACATTGATGCCGTGAGTCTCTTGTTTCGGCGCATCCTGTGCGTCGGCTGCCAGCAGCGCCAAACCACAAGCGCAAACTCCAACAAGTTTAAGGGCGGAGTTAAGAAATTTCTGGGCGGATCTCATTCACAGCGCTCCACAGGGCATCTGCCTGGGAGCGCAGGCCCTCACTCTAGACGGAGAACAAAGCAAGAGGGTAGCATGATGGCGAAAGGCGTTGCAGTGAACCCATCAAGGGCGGTGGTTCCACGGTTGCCAAGTTAGAACCCTGTGAAGCCCAATCCCTATTCCACCTCGTGCTTGGCGGTATAGCCCTCGCGGGCCACGATCTGATACTTGATGTCGTGGTTCTTTTCGTCCTTGATGATGAGCGGCTTGTTATCCGGCCCAACCAGTTCTACCTTCAACTTGCGATAGGTGCCGTCTTGCTTGGTGTTGGTGGGCTTATACGTGATGGTGTATTGATTACGGATGGCCTGGGCCACTTCCCGGAAAATATCAGGCAGTTCACCCATCAGCCGCGGAGCATAGCTGCGGCCGCCGGTCATCCTGGCGAAGACGTTCATCTGGTTCTTGGCCTGGACGTAGTCCATCAGCGCAGCGGAAACGTTGGGATTCGAGCCAGCCATTGCGTCCACCCGCTCCAGGAAAGCTTCACCGGTACAGATGGTATAGATGGTCACGTTGGGCGTGACCTTGATCTTCTTGAGAATGTTGTCGAGGTTGATCTTGCTGAAGGTATCGCGACCGCTGGCGACCACGACCAACTCCTTGTGGCCGGGGATACGGTCCAGGCGGTCCAGCGTGTCATACATGGCATCGAAGATGTTGGTCTCCCTGAACCCGGGAATGCGCAGCATGTTGAGCGCACCGAAGACCGCTTGTTTGTCCTGGGTGAAGTCCAGCAGGATATGCGTCTTCAGGTCGAATTCCTCGATGGCGATCCAGTCCTGGGGTTGCAGGCTCGAAGCAAACGTGTACGAGGCATTCAGCGCGTCATACATGAAGTTGTAATTGGTGGCAGCGAACTCCACTAACAGGACCGCGGTGATGGGCGCCTTGCTCATGGTGACGCTCTGGATTTGCTGCGGCACACCATCTTCGTAAATCTTGAAGTGCTCCTTGGCTGTCTGTTCCGGCAATGCCAGGGGACGCCCGTCCTTTTGCAACACGCGCGCATCTACGCTTACCACCGGAACGTCGACGTGCAATGAGTATTGCGGATTGTCGGTAGGCTGTTTCGGCTTGGGCGGTGGAGGCGCTTCTTCCGTGCCCTTCTTCTTAGGCACCGCAACGGAGCCGGATTCGCCCGCTGGCCCTCCCGCTTCGGCAGGCATCTGCTCTTGCTGGCTCTTAGTTGGCTGCGATTGCGTTTGCGTCGTCCCAGAATCGCTGCCGCTGGAGGATTGGGCGCGCGCCGGTACGGCGAAACAAAGAACGCTCGCCACCAGAACGACGACGGCCATGCTCAAGGAGTTAAGAACGACAGGTGAGATACCGGGATAATTAAGATGTTTCTCGGAACACATCAGGGTGCCTCTTGGGACGGGCTATCTGCTAGTATAAATGCAAATTCAGTATTTTTGACTCGCTGCGTCCGGCAGAAAAGTGCTTACGAACTGACGTTGGGGCGCTGCCGCAGTCAATTGCGCCAGTCGTGGCTCCCCCTCGGGGGGCTTTGGGAATGGCCGATCTTGGTGGCAAAGCCGCACCGCGGCTTAAGTAAGGGATGAGGAATATTTTGCGCAACGCCGTCTCGTTCGCACTGCTCAGCTTCATATCTGTGGCCGGTTTCGCGGCCGAAAACCCAAAAGTTCAAATCCTGCCCGAGGACCAGGTCAAGGCCGGCATGCATGGCGTGGCCTATACCGTCTTCGAAGGCGTCACGCCGGAACCGATGGAAGTCGAGATCCTCGGGGTGCTGCGCAATATGGCCGGCCCGAAATCCGACGTCATTCTGGCTCGGCTGCACGGCAAGAAAGTTGAATACCTGGGCGTGGTCGCGGGCATGAGCGGCAGTCCGGTTTACATTGACGGCAAGCTCGTCGGCGCCATCGCTTATCGCATTGGCGAGTTTTCCAAAGAGCCGATCGCCGGTATCACTCCGGCCGGCGCCATGCTGGAAATCGATGCCATGGACAAGACGCCGGCGCCGGAAGAGGCGCGAGGCCTGCCCGGAGAAAAGCCATCGGCAACCCGAACTTCTGGGCCCGGCTTGGCCGCCTCTCCGAATCAGCAGGGCCCAGGCTACGCAAACCTGCTGAAGCCCATCGAGACTCCGCTGGTCTTCACCGGATTCAGCGAAAACACGCTGCGGCTGTTCTCCAAGGATTTTGCCTCGGTCGGTGTTGTACCGGTCATGGGGGCGGGTTCGGTTAGCAACGACAAGCAGCCGGAACCGCTGGTTCCAGGCTCGGCGGTCAGCGCGATCCTGGTACGCGGCGACATGAACATCGCCGGCACTTGCACCGTCACGTATCTTGACGACACCCACCTGCTGGCCTGCGGCCATCCCTTGTTACAGTCGGGCAGCGTTAATATGCCGATGACCAAAGCGACGGTGCTGGCCACTCTGCCGTCGGCGGAGAACTCCTTCAAGATCGTCAACACCACCGAGCCGGTTGGCGCGTTCGTGCAGGACCGCCGTGCCGGTATCATGGGGCGCTTCGATCGCGAACCGCACATGATTCCCGTGACCCTCACTTTCAACGGGGTCTCCCATCCCAAGCAGTTTCATTACGAAGTGCTGAACAATGCCAAGATCACGCCGGCCGCAATGATGGCCACGGTGTTCAATGCCATTCAGGGCATGAACGAGTACGGCGAAGACACGACCTATCGTTTGCGGGGCGACATCGACGTTCTCGGCTATCCCAAGCTGCGCGTGAAAAATATGTACGCTCCGCTGGATGGCTCCACGCCGACGGCGTATGGCATCGCACTTTCCATCGGCGAGCACTTCAGCCGCATTTTCGAGAATCCTTACGCCACCCCGAAGATCGAAGGCGTGGAATTGACCTTCGACCTGGTTCCTGACCGCCGTTCAGCGCGGCTGGAAACCGCCCGCACCGACATCACCGAAGCTCGTCCCGGCGACGAGATTACCATCGAGACTCTGCTGCGGCCCTATCGCGGAGAAAGCATTCTTCGCCAGATCCCGGTAAAGATTCCCACCTCCACGCCCAAGGGCACGCTGCGCATCCTGGTCAGCGACGGCGACACTCTCGACAAGATGCGCCGCGTGTCGGGACCCATGAGCCGGCGCCTCGATCTGGGCTCCACGATTGCATTGCTCAACAAAGAGCACACTAACTCTGAGCTTTATGTCTCCCTGCTGGAGGCCAACCCGCAAGCCATGGTGGACGACAAGGTGATGCCCACGTTGCCTCTGTCCGTAATGAATGTGATGGATGGCATGCGCGGTACACAGGACATGATCGTCGTGGGCGAGTCCGCCGTGGACGAAGCATCCACGCCCGTGGATTACGTGGTAACGGGTTCGCAGATCATCACCCTGACGATTAAGTAGGGGCAATTAGCAATTAGCCCTTAGAGCGCTAACAGACCCCTGACTTCGGTCTACCCTTCGTGCTAAAAGCTTGTGGGCGCAGCGTAAGTGCGGGAGCAACGCACCTGTTCGAATTGAGTACAACAGAGCAGGTAGAATTCCCAATTCCCGTGCCCAGTCATGGAGCCCAGGAGGGGCCTTTTGCGTGACATCTTTGGCAGTTGTTGAGCGGGAAAGCGACCTTTCCGTGGCAGGCACCGCAGTATCGGCCTTCGATATTAGAAAACATCGAGTGGCGGATCGTGCCTTTCTTGCCAGCTGGGAATATTTCGGGGTGGCAGAGTTCACAGCCGTTCCAGACGGAATGCTTCTCGTGAGAGAAGCCAATAGGGTGAACCCACGAGTAACCTGCTTCGATAGAAAAGTCTTTCCTGTTCTCCATCTTCGCCGTTTTGGCGGATAGACCTTCTACAAAATCGACGGGTTTGATGACGCCAGACGTCTCCGCCGCCTCCCAATTCACACCGTAAAAGCTCTTCGGGAATTTCGCAGTAAACTTGTTGTACTCATATTTTCTTACGCCCTTCTTGCCCAGGGAATGGCACCGGTCGCACTGTTTGCCATTGGCGGTATCGGAGCACGCCGCGAAGATGGTCTTTCCGTTGAACACCCTCTTGCCATCATGGCAGGCGCCGCAATGGAACCCTTCGCGGTTCGTGCTCGCAGTGATGCCGGTGGCATTCGCCTGCATGGCAAAGCCGACATCTACATGGCAGAGACGGCAGGTGAACTTGGAGCGGTGAAGCCAATGATCAAATACGACGGCACCGGGCCCAGCCGTGGAGTGATTGTCAAGAATCACCTTGCCATACTCCGACGGTTCCGGTGGAGGTTCGGGCAAATAGATTTGGGCTAACGCTATATTTCCCAGAAGCAAGATTCCGCAGGTCAGCGCCAGTAGGAGAAGCCCGCGCTCATTTCTTCTCGTTCTTTTTCGCATCGAGTACGTAGGCATAAAGGCCTCGGCACTTTTGTAATCGTCCTAAGTAGACCTTTTTCCGCGATTCGTCGAGCTTTTCAATCTGCGGCAGCAGAGCGTCGCACCTGCGAATCAGGTCCTTGAGTTCCTCCTGCGAGAAGGCCATGGCGTCCTGGGTCTTTGAGCAAACGTCATCGAACTCCTTCCGCCAAGACTCCCGCGCCGGAGCCGCTTGCGATGCAGACGAGTGGGGTCCGCCGATAGCACGCACGCCACACAGGCCGGCGAGCCCTATGAACATCAGCAGTACCACGACAATCTTCGCCTTGAACATGGACGCCTCGGCCCGGGGTTATACCGGTTTGGAATGGCAGCGCTGGCAATCCGTCAAAGGAAATGCCACCGTGGTATGGCACACGCCGCAGGACTTCCCTTGGGATATGTCCACCATCGAGTACCGCACGGTGCCCCTTTTCACGCCCATGAATATCTCCGGGTGACAAAGCTCGCATCCATTCCAGACGGTATGTTTCTTATGGGAGAAGATGATGTTAGGCATTCCCTCAACCTTCGGGTTGAGCGCGAAATCCTTCTGCACGATAAGCGAGTTCCTTTGTATGGAGATGCCCTCGAGAAAACTAGCCGGCTTGATGAGTCCCAACTCCTCCGCTTTTTCCCAATCCAGCCCGTTCCCGAAGCGCTCTTTGGGAAGCGGTTGACTGAATCGGAAGAAGTCGTAATCGGACGCGACCTTCAGTCCATAGGAGTGGCAACGCTGGCATCTCTGCGCGTCCTCGTCGGTCAGCTTCTTGGAGCAGGATTGGAAGACGGTTTTTCCGTCAACCATCCTCTTCCCGTTATGACAACTGCCGCAGTAATAGCCTCGCTCATTGTCTGCGGCCGTGATCCCCGTGGCTCCGGCCTTCATCGCAAAACCCACGTCCACGTGACAGACCCTGCAGGTGAACTTGGAACGGTGGATCCAATGCTCGAAGACGACGGGCGCAAGGTCCACCTTAGCGGAGTAGTTGTCGATGATGACCCGGCCGTATTCGTAGGGAAGCGGTCTTTTCTTCTTGACGCCCGTTTGGCATAGCAGCCTGTGGTGCAAGTCTAGATGCGTGAGCAAAAAATGTTGAAGTATCCACAGGCTTGGTTCGTAGAATGTGCGCATGGCAATGGGCACGCGCAAGCAGCGGGAGAAGCAAGAGGA
>Ga0187864_10000348_pt1 | contig 51811 bp, 50 predicted proteins | sample June2016WEW_11_4_FD_132985 | JGI IMG/M metagenome (GOLD analysis project Ga0187864, IMG submission 132985) | Peatland microbial communities from SPRUCE experiment site at the Marcell Experimental Forest, Minnesota, USA - June2016WEW_11_40 | ecosystem: Environmental > Terrestrial > Soil >...
GGTGGTCATCGGTACTTGGACGAGTGACACCAGCGACCAATGGATCGACTGGAGTAGCCAGTCCGGCTATTCCGGCGGTGCAACCAGTTTGCCTACGCCGAAATTTACATTCGCGAACGACGGCGTCGCCGGAGGCGATAGTTTGTTGCTCACGAAAGCAGGTTGGAATCAGAACCTGGCGGTGAAGCTTGAATACATTCCTGGCGACATGGCGGCGTTTTTCGCCAATAACGCCATTCAAGTCGAGATTACGCTCCCTGCCACGAGCACCAGTGGGTGGTCGCAGATCTACGAGGTGGCCGTAAACGCACCGGGCTGGGGCTTTAAGGATCTGACGGCCGACCCGGTCCCGGGTGCGCAGTGGGGTTGGGGCGGCAGTGGCGGTCCACAGACGACCTATACGCTGACATTTGACTACAGCGCCGCCTTGGCGTCGATTCCCGCCAACGCGGGTTATGTCGAGCTTATCTTCGCCACAAACAATGATGGCACGCACGACCAGTATTACTTTGATAATGTGCAACTGGTCACGATTCCCGAGCCGGCAACGAGCGCGGTCCTGTGCGGCGCGGCATTGCCTCTGCTGGCACGGCGTCGACGACGGTAGTTGTTCGTTCGATTAACGCGGGGAAACGAAACGGGTCGGGGTATTGGTGAATCGGGGCCGGCCGATTGTAGCGAATCTTTGCGCTTTCCTCACAGCAATTCGATGAGGACCTGCCGAGTGATCTCGGCAGGCCGCTGCATTGTTTCTGAAAATGATCTAAAACCCCGAAATCGGCGGGCTGAGAGAGACGTTTTGCATTTCGAAGCCGTCTGAGTTGTCCTGATCCAATGCCGCGCCATATCGCTCGTCACCGGGCTGGGACCAGACGATCCGTGTGTTACGCATCGCGAAATTGTGGGTTTGGCGGATGTAAATTCCCGGAAGCTTGGTTTGGAAGACGCCTTTGAAAACGCCCTGGGGGCGTAGATCGTAGAAGCCGCCCACGCCAGGAGCGGGTTCGGTGAGGTCCAGCCTTACGTTGTCCAGAACGATGTCGTCCAGTGGACTTGACGGCCAGCCCTGGAAAACCAGGCCGTTTTCGCCGCGGCAGATGATGTTGCTGAAGCGCACGTTGCGGACGTGGCCGAGCTTGGTCTCGGCGGTGCGCGGGAAACAGGTTATCTGGATCGGCTCGCCGGCGCCCCACCATTTGTGCGGCTGGAATTTCGTTTCCACCACGATATTGGAGAAGATCACGTTTTCGATATTGCCGGCATCGCGCAACTGGATGCATAAGCCGCGGTTGCTGCGAGAGACGACGCAGCCGTCGAAAATGATGTCGCGGGCCGTGCCGGTGTAGATTTCGTCGACCTTCAGGGCGGCGCTGCGGGAAGCCAGGGTGCAGCCGGTCACGGTGATGTGTTCGCAATCGCCGTAGCTTTGGAAGTTCGGCGTGTTCTTAATGACGATGCAATCGTCGGCGGAGTCGATCAGGGAGCTGGCGATGCGAACGTCGCGGCAATGGTCGATGTCGATGCCGTCGTTGTTGGCCACTTCCCACGAGTTGCGAATGCTGATGTCCGAGAGGGCCACGTCGTGGCAGCCGACGAGATGGACGGTCCAGCTTGGGGCGGCGCGAAGGGTTACGTCGTATAGGCGCACTTTGTCGCAGTTGATGAAGATGACCATCATCGGCCGACCGCCGCGCTGGTCCGGCTCGCCGGGCTTTTTGCCGAACGGCCACCAATCGCCGATGAATGATTCGGGCCACCAGCCGTCCTTGTTGATGTCTCCGCCGGCTTCTTCGTCGGCGAGTTTCTGCCAGAGGGCGGAATCGTTTCCGTCGATCGTGCCGTCGCCGGAGACGGAGACGTTCACGGCGTCCTTGGCGAACAGCAGCGAGCCGGTGGGCAGGTAATCGCGCCAGTCGGGGCTGCCCTTGAGCGTTGCGCCGGTGGCGATGTGAAGATCTACGCCGCTCCGGAGCGAGAGGGCGCCGGACAAAAAGGTCTTTCCCGCGGGGAGCAATACTCGTCCGCCGCCCAGTGCGGCGCAGGCATCGATTGTCTTTTGAATGGCGAGGGTGTCGATGGTTTTCCCGTCGCCCATGGCGCCGAGGTCCAGGACGTTCAGCACGCCGTTTTCACCGGCGGACGCCATGGAGCCGGCATACACGGCGCGGGTCAGGAACAGAATAAGAATGATTTTTAGTGACTTCATGATTGCGATTGTGTGAAGACCGAAAAGGTTGCGTCCCTATTGCGTTGGAGTCGCGGCTTGTGCACACTATGCAACGATGTGGCGAAACTGCAAGGGTCAGTCTGGATCGCTTGCAGGGCAATCGCATGTTCCCGCTCGGCCCATGATTGATGAGGAGAGGGTTGGGAGCGTTTCTGACGTTCGGAGGTGCCCCTCACCCTGGCCGTCTCCCCGGATTACCGGGGAGAGGGGATACGCAAGTCAACCTGCGATTGCCTTGGGATCGCTTGCCACGTCGTGAGTAGCTATGAACAGCGCCCGTGTTGCATCGGGTCATTCACTGACAGAGACGCATGAAAATTTTTGTGCCAAATGAATCGGCGACCGGCGAGACGCGGGTGGCGCTCGTGCCGCAGGCGATCAAGCGCCTTGGCCTTCCCGGAGTCGAGATCGTGGTTGAATCGCAGGCGGGGATGGCGGCTTCGCACAGCGACGACGCGTACCGGGCCGCCGGGGCGAAGATCGCAACGGCTTGGGCCGATGCCGACATCGTTCTGGTCGTCGGGTTGCCGGGCGAGGCTGAGATTCGGCAGATGCGGAGCGGGTCGATTCTGGCCGGGATGTTGTCGCCGTATCGCAATGCGAAACGGATAGCCGTCGCGGCGGAGAAGGGGATCACGGCGCTGTCATTGGAATATTTGCCGCGAATCACGCGCGGCCAGGCGATGGACGTGCTTTCCTCGCAGGCGAATATCGCGGGATACAAAGCGGTGGTGATGGCGGCCGAATGCGCGCCGAAGATTCTGCCGATGCTGATGACGGCGGCGGGGACGCTTCAACCGGCGAAGGTGCTGGTGATCGGCGCCGGAGTGGCGGGATTGCAGGCGATCGCGACGGCGCGCCGGCTTGGCGCGCTGGTCAGCGCGTACGACGTTCGCCCGGCGGTGAAGGAACAAGTGCAAAGCCTCGGCGCGAAATTCGTCGAATTGCAACTGGAAACCAGCTCCGCGCAGGACGCCGGCGGATATGCCAAGGAACTTTCGCCCGAGCAGCAGCAAAAGCAGCGAGAACTGTTGGCCCAAGCGGTGATCGATTCGGATATTGTGATCACGACGGCGGCGATTCCAGGCAAGCCCGCGCCCAAGTTGATCCCCGCGGATGTGGTTGGCCGGATGCAAATCGGGGCCGTGATCGTGGATCTGGCGGCCGAGACCGGGGGCAATTGCGAAGCCACCGAGCCTGGGAAAACGGTTCGCAAAAACAACGTCACGATCATAGGAATCACCAACATCGCCGGGACGGTCCCCTTCCACGCAAGCCAGGTGTACTCGCAAAATCTGGCGAACCTGCTGAAGCTGATGCTGACGACGGCGGGCGAGGTGAAGATCGATCCATCGGATGAGATCATCGCGGGCATCCTGCTGTGTCAGGGGGGCCAGGTGGTTCATCCGCGGATAAAGGAGTTGCTGAGTCATGCCTGATTTTGCAGCGGATCTGTACGTTTTCATGCTGTCGGCGTTTCTGGGCCTGGAGGTGATTCGGCGGGTCAGCCCGCTGCTGCACACGCCGCTGATGTCGCTGACGAACGCGATATCGGCGATCAGCGTGATCGCGGCGATCGAGCTGGCGGGGGCTCATCAGACGACGCTCTCGACGATCCTGGGCACGACCGCCGTCGCCGCGGCGTCAACGAACGTCATCGGCGGCTTCATGATCACCGATCGGATGCTCAAGATGTTCAAGAAGAGAAAAGTCGCCCGCACCAACGGACAGAAACAAAAAGCATGATCTCCATACTGGCCAGTATTCAACCGCACGAACAGACGGTGATCGTCAACGTCATGATGACGTCGGCATACGTGATCGCGGCGGCGCTGTTTATTTTGTCGCTGAAGTGGCTGAGTTCTCCGCAGACGGCGCGGCGAGGAAACCTGGCCGGGGAATTCGGCATGACGATCGCCATCATCGGCGCCCTGATGACTGGGCACATCGTCACGTACGACTGGATCATCGTCGGATTCGTGATCGGAGCGGTGCTCGGCGTGCCGATGGCGGTCTTCATGCCGATGACGGCGGTGCCGCAGCGAACCGCGCTGTCGCACGCGTTCGGGGCGCTGGCGGCGGCGCTTGTCGGCACGGCCCACTATTTCCTTTTCGATCTGCGCAACTATCCGCCGACGTCGTTGATCATGTTCTTTCTCTGCCTGGAAGTTCTGCTGGGGGCGCTGACGTTCACGGGGAGCTTGATGGCATTCGGGAAGCTGCAGGACCTGCTGCCGACGCGCCCGATGACGTATAAGAATCAGAACCTGTACAACTTCGCCCTTCTCGGCGCCGCCGTCGTTTGCGCAGCCGTGCTGATCGTGCATCCGCAGTTCGCATGGCTGTTTCCGATCTTGCTGCTGCTGGCGCTGACATTCGGCGTGCTGCTGATCCTGCCGATCGGCGGAGCGGATATGCCGACGGTCATCGCTCTGTTGAACAGCTACGCGGGGCTGTCGGCGAGCATGATGGGATTTGTTCTGGGCAACAAGTTGCTGATCATCGCCGGGGCCCTGGACGGGGCCAGCGGGCTGATTCTCAGCATCATCATGTGCAAGGCGATGAACCGCAGCTTCGCTAACGTGCTGTTCGGGGCATTCGGACAAGTGCAGGCGTCGGCGGCGGTGGCGGAAAAGAAAAACGTTCGCTCCACCGGTCCGGAGGAAGCGGCGGAAATCCTCGGGGCCGCTCAGTTGGTTGTCGTCATCCCGGGGTACGGCATGGCCGTCGCGCAGGCCCAGCACAAGGTGCGGGAGCTTTACGACCAACTGACGCGACGCGGGGTGGAGGTGAAATTTGCGATCCATCCCGTCGCCGGGCGGATGCCCGGACATATGAACGTCCTCCTGGCCGAAGCCGAGATTCCTTACGACAAGCTGGTGGAAATGGACGAGATCAACGGGGATTTTCCGCAGACGGATGTGGCGCTGGTGGTGGGCGCCAATGACGTTGTGAACCCGGCCGCTCGTCACGACAAGAGTTCGCCGATTTACGGAATGCCCATTTTGAATGCCGACAAGGCGAAGACCGTTATCGCCATCAAGCGCACGATGAATCCGGGGTTTGCCGGCATCGATAATGAATTGTATACGCTGGATCAGACACTGATGCTCTTCGGCGATGCCAAGCAGGTCATCAGCGCGGTGACGAAGGCCCTGGCGGAAAACGGAAGATAGGTCGAGATGAGAATCCCGACCCTCGTTGCAATAATGATTTGCTTTTGTTCCCTTGTTTCCAGGGGCGAGGTCGCGCCCGGCAAATTGACCATCGACCTGCAAAAGCCGGGCATCAAAATCAGCCCGATGTTCTACGGATTGATGACCGAGGAGATCAACCACTCCTACGACGGCGGCCTTTACGCCGAGCTGATCCAAAACCGCATCTTCAAAGATGATCCCGCCAAGCCCGTGCATTGGTCGGTCGTCAGTAGCGGCAGCGCTCAAGCTAAAATCGCGTTGGACGAAGACAACCCGATCGAGGCGACGGTTCTGACTCAAAGCCTCCGGCTCGATATTTCGTCCCTCGATCAGGGCCAGCGCGTGGGCGTCGCCAACGATGGATATTGGGGCATCCCCGTCCGGCCGAACACGCAATATCGCGCTTCGTTTTTCGCCAAGGCCGACAGTGGATTCTCCGGGCCGCTGGCCGTGGAAATCCAAAGCAGCGACGGCGCGACCGTTTATGCATCCGCCTCCGTGCCTTGGCTCGGCATGAAATGGAAGAGATACGAAGTCAAGCTTGTCACCGGCAATGTCCAGCCGTCGGCCGATGCGCGGTTTGTGATCCTGGCCTCGAGCAAGGGCTCGGTGTGGTTCAATCTGGTGTCGCTCTTTGGGCCGACGTTTGGGGAGCGGCCCAATGGCAACCGCATCGACCTCATGCAAATGTTGGCCGATCTGCATCCGGCGTTCCTGCGTTTTCCCGGCGGAAACTATCTGGAGGGAGATACGATCGACCAGAGATTCGCGTGGAAGAAAACGATCGGCGACCTCGATCAGCGCCCTGGGCACCAAGGCCCATGGAAATACCGTTCCTCGGATGGGCTCGGGTTGCTCGAATTTTTCGAATGGTGTGAAGACCTGCACATGGAGCCGCTGCTGGCGGTCTACGCCGGATACTCCCTGACTCAGCAACATGTCGAACCGGGGCCGGAGCTGCAGCCTTTCGTGCTGGACGCGCTGGATGAGATCGAATACGCCACCGGCGATGCGACCACGAAATGGGGACAAGAGCGCGTCAAAGACGGGCATGAGGCGCCGTTCAAGATCGAATATGTCGAGATCGGCAACGAGGACCAATTCGATCGCTCTGGGAGCTATGAAGGGCGTTTCGCGCAGTTCCACGATGCCATCAAGGCTAGGTATCCGGATATGAAACTTATCGCCACCGTCCCCGTCCACAGCCGGGCGGCGGATGTGGTGGATGACCATTATTATCGCTCGGCCCAGGCGATGGAGCGGGACGTGCATCACTATGACCAATACGACCGCTCGCGGCCGAAAATTTTTGTCGGCGAATGGGCCACCGTGGAAGGGAGCCCCACGCCGAACCTGAATGCGGCGCTTGCCGATGCCGCTTGGCTCACGGGGCTGGAGCGGAATTCCGACGTCGTCATCATGTCCGCGTATGCCCCGCTGCTGGTGAACGTGAACAAGGGCGCCAGCCAGTGGGGTACGAATCTCATCGGCTATGACTCCTTCAGCAGCTTTGGATCGGCTTCCTATTACGCACAGAAGATGTTCTCGCAGAACCTCGGCGACACGGTGCTTCCGGTGAAGATCCATGAGCAACCGCATGAGGAGCCTCCGCCACCGATGCCCGCCGGTCGAATCGGAATTGGAACATGGGATACCACCGCGCAGTTCAAGGACATGAAAGTCACCGACGGCGATCGCGTTCTTTTCCAATCCGATCTTTCTAGGGGAATGGAGGGGTGGCGGCGGAGCGGGGGCGCCTGGCAAGTCAGTGATGCCGCCCTCACCCAAACCTCGGCGGAACAGGGTTGCCATCTGACCTCCGGCGGCAACGACTGGACGGATTACACGTACAGCCTCAAAGCGCGGAAGCTCAGCGGGAGCGAAGGATTCCTGGTGCTGTTTCACGGCCACGGCCGCAACAGCTATATCTGGTGGAACCTCGGTGGATGGGGGAACACGCGCACCGTTTTGGAGCGCACCGTTGACGGCGGCAAAGATGAGTTTGGACCCGCTTCCGCCGTCACCATTGATCCCAATCGGTGGTACGACATCCGCATCGAGTTGAAGGGGCGCGACATCAAGTGCTATCTGGATGACAAGCTGATCACCGAGGCCACAGACACACCTGGACCGCCGCCGGCGGCGGTGTATGCAGCAGCCAGCCGGGTTGATTCCAACGGCCAGGTGATTTTGAAAGTCGTGAACGCCTCTTCATCGCCGCAGCGGCTTCAGATCGATTTGCTGGGCGCGACCGAGGTGGAAAAGAACGCGTCTTTGCAGGTGCTAAAGGGTCAACCGAAAGATATGAATACGATCGAGGAGCCGCGGAAGATTTTCCCGCAATCGGCCGACATCGACGACGCCGTGTCGTCATTTATGCACGAATTCCCCGCTTATTCCATCAGCGTTTTCAGGTTCGCCGTGAAATAGCGGTACAACGGCGCTCTGGATCGGTCAGGCCGCGGCGCTGCGCTGTCTCGCTACCGCGTTGGGCGAGAAGGTTTCCGGCGGGACCACGAGGCCCGCGGCCTCGAACTTGTGCATGAACTGCGGCCGCAGCCCCATGGGTTGAAGGCATCCCTGCACGGTCGCCCCCGCGGCCGTGGGAATCTCCTTAAACCGGAACAGATCCTGCATCAGGACTTTGTCGCCTTCCATGCCGGCGATCTCGGTTATGTGCGTGATCTTCCGCGATCCGTCGCGCATGCGCGCCTGATGCACGAGCAGATGAATCGCCGAGCCGATCTGCTCGCGGATCACCCGCACCGGGAAATCGATTCCGGCCATCAGGGCCATCGTTTCGATGCGGGAGATGGCGTCGCGCGGGCTGTTGGCGTGCAGCGTGGTCAGCGAGCCGTCGTGGCCGGTGTTCATCGCCTGAAGCATGTCCAGGGATTCGGCGCCGCGGCACTCGCCCACCACGATCCGCTCGGGACGCATGCGCAGCGCGTTGCGAACCAGTTCGCGGATGGTCACCTCGCCCCCGGCGTCACTGGCTCGCTTGGCCTCCAGGGTGATGACGTGGTCCTGGTTCAGCTTTAACTCCGCGGCATCCTCAATGGTCACAATCCGTTCATCGGCGCCGATGCATCCGGAGAGAATGTTGAGGAGGGTCGTCTTGCCCGAGCCGGTGCCGCCGCATACCACGATGTTCAAATGAGCCTGCACGCAGGCCTTGAGAAAACCCGCGACCTGCGGCGTGAGCGTGCCGAAGCGGACCAGATCGTCCATGCCCAGGCGGCTGCGGCTGAATTTTCGGATGGTGATGCACGGCCCGGCGATGGCCACTGGCGGAATCACCACGTTGACGCGCGACCCATCCGGCAAACGCGCATCGACCAGCGGATTGCTGGCATCCAGGCGCTTTCCCAAGGGCTGCAGAATGCGGTCGATGATCCGGTTGACATGGTCATCATCATCAAACGTGATCGGGGTCCTGGCCGTCTTACCGTTCCGCTCGACATAGACGCGGTCGGCACGGTTCACCATCACTTCGGTTACGGTCGGATCATCCAGGAGCGGTTGAATCGGGCCGAAGCCAAACAGTTCGTTGATGACAGCGCTCAACAACTCCGTTCGCATGGCCTCGGGCAGGGAGGCATCCTGGGCTCGCAGGGTGTGCGGAATCTCTTGCTCGATGCTTTGCCGGGCGGCGGCATCGCGAACGGGATCACCGGTGCTTACCGCCTGTTTGGAAAACTGCTCGACCAGACGTCGTCTGACCTTGCGAAACTGCTCGTTGCCCCGCGATGAAACCTCGGCCGACGGAATGATATTGTTCGTTTCAGTCATATCCCGTCTTATCGGCAAGCCTCGGGCGGACTGTAATGAAACGGACCAAGTCAGTTTTCGATTTATCGGACGTGAATCGCCGGAATCCATCGGCTTTTCGGGAATGCCTTGGCCGGATGGAAGGCGGAAATCAAGGTCGTGTCGTCGCGAGGCCGCGGGCGGGTGATTTTTTGAAGCACCGATCAAAAAAGTCGTAAACCGTTCTCAGGGTGTCGCGGCTCTTGAACCAGCCGGTGCCATGACCCGTGTGCGGGAGGACCACGAACTTAACGGATGCTCCAGCCCTACGGAGTCTTTCATAGAGAATCTGGCTTTGCTGAAGCGGGACGAGCTTATCCTGGTCCCCGTGCATGATTAAAAATGGGACCGCTGGCGAACGTCCCACCTGCTCGGCGGGGCTGGCGAATCTCGCGGCGGCATCGTGGTCGGCCACCAAGCCGCCCAAAAGTTGATTCACCACTGTCGCGCCGGGAGCGCTGAGGTCCTTCCACTGGAGGAAATCCGATGGGCCGAACCAATCACAGACCGCCTGCACGTTGCTGGAGACGCCGAGCGTTCCCTCGGTGCCTTCGTATTCGATTCGATCGTTCGTGGTCCCGAGGAGGGCCGCCAGTTGGCCGCCGGCCGAGCAGCCCCATACGCCAACGCGAGCGGGATCGATGTCGAATTCCCTGGCGTGCGCTCGCAAAAACCGGATGGCGGCTTTGCAGTCATAAATCTGGGCGGGAAACACCGCCTCGCGCGATAAACGATAATTGATGCTCGCCACGACATAGCCGCGCAACAGCAAACCCATTCCCGGCGGCGAGGATTTGTCCCCGCTGTGCCAACCCCCGCCATGAATCCACACCATCACCGGCCGCGGCGCGGTGGCCACATCCGGAACATATACATCCAGCATTTGCGATCGGCCGGCGTGCGGGACATAGGGCACGTCCCGAATGGTGTGGAAGCCGGAGGGAATCCATGGTCGAATGACCGATGCGGACGGGTGCGTGGTCGGCGCAACCACACTGGCGTGGGCCGCCGCGGAAAGAGCGGCGGCGCAGATGCCGATCCAGCCGAACAATTTGACCCTCATTTCCTTCATGACCTCACCGCCATTATATGCAATCGGGATTGTAACCGGGAGATCGCGGTTGTCCTAATGTCAATGGGTGAGTTCGAGCAAATGGATGAAGAAAGGTTAGACTCTGGCAAACGGGGTATGGCTGGAGAATGGATCAAAACCCGGATCGCCGGTGCTGTGCGCGAGTATGCGCGGCTGGATCTGCGCGCTTCGCATATTATCGTCGCGGCGATGATCGTCGCCGGAGCGCTGACCAATATCATCGTCGCCCATGGCTGGACCGTCTGGCCGTTCGTGGGAGCGTTTGGAATCCTCACCTACATCAACGAAGCGGCTGACCGCAACGGCCAGGGAATTCCGCCCTTTCAAGTCTATGCGTTTTTCTTCGGAGCGGTCGCCCTCTGGATCTTGATGGTGATTTTTCTCAGCACGATCAATCCCGTCGTTGTCATTCTGGGAATTATTGCCATGGGGTACCGGGCCGGGCAGGCATTTATTCGTCAGCGCGAGCGCGATCGGCTGATCGCCGCGAGACGGGCCAATGGGCTATGCATCCATCGCGGAGAATCATTCGATCCCAATGTGCTGCTCTGCGAATCGTGCGGCGAAGAGCCGAACCCCGATGAGGCGCTGCTCAAGCGCGTGGCCCAAATCTATCGCAGCCCCGAGGAGATGGCCCGGACGCGTGCCACGCTGAGCCGCGCCGCCACCAACGCCTCGGCGAAGGAAGCCGCGCTTCTGGCACGGCACCGGTCCGGAAAAGCTACCGCGCCGGCTCCGTTGCCGAAAGCCGCCAAGCTGGGCGGGTCGGCCGGCGGCGCCTCCCGCAAACCAAATCGGAATTAGGCCGTTCTATTTCCGCGGGTTTTGCCGTGCGGCTCAACCATGATCTTGGCGCCGGCGGATGAACCCAAATTCAGCGGCTTGCGGCCGCTCACCTGCACGAGAATCGAATCCCCCAGCGCGTCGCGGTCCTTGAGTTGAACTTTCGCGCCCGGCACCAGGCCGTGGCTGTTGGCGTAGCGCAAAAAGCGTGAACCCTGATCCGCGATGCGCGCGATGCGCAGTCGCGCGCCCGTGCCACAGGCAATCAGCGGCTGGACGCGGGAGCGGGATAACTTCCCGGCCGCGCTGGGAATCGGATCGCCGTGCGGATCGAACGCGGGGTGCCCCAGAACTTCGTCGAACCGCGCCAGCAACTTGTCGCTGATGGCATGCTCGAGTTCTTCGGCCTCGGCGTGGACCTCCGACCAGTCCACGCCGAGGACGCGGACCAGAAACAGCTCAATCAAACGATGCCGGCGCATCACATGCAAAGCCAGCTTTTCGCCGGCGGGTGTGAGGCGGACGCCCTCTCTGGGCCGATAGTGGGCGAGGCCGGATTCGCTGAGGGCCTTGACCATGGTGGTGGCGGTGCCGGGCACGACGTTCATGATCTTCGCCAGCCGGCCCAGGGGCACCAAACCGCGTCCGGCCTGTGGCTGTTCCATGTAGATTCTTTTGATGTAGTTTTCGACCGTGCTGGTCGCCATGGGAAGCCTTTCTTGTTGCCGGTTAAAGCCTATCCCCTAAGAAACCGATTGACAAATATGAGACTGTCCGATATTGTAATTTTGAGTAGTCAAAGTTTGGATGTTGATTTACTGAAAAACGGACTCTGAAAATGAATCGCTGGAGCCAGGCGATGGATGCCGGAACGACTGAGAGACCGCCCGAAAGCGCGGTGATTTCGCCCCATGCGCCGGCCAATGCCCGACGGGTGGGGCCACGGCTCGCCACGGAAGACTTCAAACGCGCCGAGGATCGCCGGCGGGTCATTGCCAATCGGGCCGGTGGGGGACGCCGATCGTGGATGCTCCTCTGGCTCCTGATTGGCCCCGGGATCCTGGTCATGCTGGGCGAAAACGACGGACCCAGCATGATCTCCTACGCCCAGACGGGCGCAATCTATGGCATTGGCTTTTTCCTGCCCTTCATCGCCATGACCTTCGTCATGGCCTTCATCGTCCAGGAGATGACCGTGCGGCTCGGCGCCGCCACCAAACTCGGTCATGCCGAACTGATCTACTCGCGTTTCGGTCGCTTCTGGGGCTTTTTTGCCATGGCCGATTTGGCTTTTGGCAACCTGCTGACGCTCGTCACGGAATTCATCGCCGTGCGCGCGGGTCTAGGGTTCTTCGGCGTGCCGCCCGCCCTGGCCGTGCTGAGCGCCTTTCTTGTGGTGGTAGCGGTGGTGCTCAGCCGGCGTTATTGGACCTGGGAGCGTATCACGATGGGTTTCGCCGTCTTTAACCTCATCTTTATACCCGTCGCCATCATGGCACACCCCGTGAGCAGCCAGGTCGTGCACGCCTTCTTTACCTGGCGCCCCCTTCCCGGCGGGATGACGGGGCAATTTGTCTTGCTCATCATGGCGGATATCGGCGCCACCGTGACGCCCTGGATGCTGTTCTTCCAGCAAAGTGCGGTCGTCGATAAGGGCTTGACGACCGCCGACATTCGCCAGGGCCGCATCGATACCGCTCTGGGAGCGGTGCTTGCCTCCATTGCCGCCATCGCCACGGTCCTGGCGGTGACGCCGCTGTTCAACCACCATGTCGCCGCCTCCAGCTTTCAGGGGGCTGAATTTGCCCAAGCTCTGGCGCCCTTTGTCGGGAAGGTTGGAGCAACGCTGTTCGCCATCGGCATCTTTGAAGCTGGCTTAGTGGCGGCCATCACGATTTCCTCCTCGTCGGCCTATGCCTTTGGTGAGGTCATGGGTAGCCCGCATAGCTTGAACAGTTCGCTGCGCGAAGGCTGGCCGTTTTATGCCGTGTTGGTTGCCGCCGCCGGCATCGCCGCGACTTTGGTCCTCATTCCCAACGCGCCGCTGGTCTTCATTGTGCTTATCGTGAACGTCATCGCCACCCTGGCGATGCCGCCGGCCATCGTGTTCCTCCTCCTGCTGGTCAATGACCGCGAGATCATGGGCGAACACGCCAATACGCGCCTGGGCAATTTCTTTGGCATCGGTGTGACCGTTCTGCTTGTCCTGGCCGGGCTGGTTTTCGGGATCACCACCGTCTTTCCTAACATGCTTTCGTCATAGGAGGACGTGAGGAATTGAATTCGCGTGAGACGAAAAAGGAGAATTGAAATGGCTCAAATGATGTATGTCAGAGGAATCCGGGAACCACTGCACAGCCCCCCCGTGCTTGTAGAAAAATGGGTGCATGAGGTGCTGGAGCCGGATCAACTCTCCACAGCCAAACGGCGCTTTGGGCGAGCCAAGTTGACTCGTGGAACCGTTTTGCTCCTCTGGGGGCTGCGGATCTACGTGCTCTTGATGATCTTCCTGATCGGCGTGCAAATCTGGAATGCTCTGCGCGCCTGAGGATAATTTTTCATCCCCAGAGATGGAAGTTGGCTTGGTTCCATCTCATCGCCGGCTGGAGCGGTGCGATCCTGATCACGGCGCTGGACATTTACGGAATGCGGGACGCATTGAGGCAAGCCTGGCAAGTCATCGCGGGAGGCTAGTCGATGCTATCGTCGAGGCCGGCAAAATCTTTTCGCCCCGGTGACCGCGTGATTTTCAGCCTACCTACGCGCGGCACCCATCCCGGACTTGGAGCCAAGGACGTACGGCCGGAGCGGCATGGCGAGGGATATCTTTACATCATCGATAAATTCTGGGTCGTTGCTCAGACGCGCGACAAGCAGGTCGTCGTCAAAACGCGCAAGGGCAGAATTCATCTTCTGGACACGGCTGACCCCCGCCTGCATGTCGCGTCTTGGTGGCAGCGCCTGATTTACCGACACCGCTTCCCGAAACCAGAACCGTGCACGCCATAGCGCAGGCCGCCGGCCTAGCTTCGATCGGCCGAGCCGCGAGAACAAAGGGATCGCACCTGTATCAGACCATTTTGATAGCACTCGATACCACTGCAACGGATCGCGCGATCATCAAGTACATCAAGGCGCTGGCGGCGATCATTCACAGCCGAGTCGTGCTAATCGGGAGAGGGGTTCCAGCGTCTCAAGGTTGAAGCGGCCTGTAGGCCACCAGATAAGCCCCGGCCACGATCAACGCCACGCCAAGCCAGTTTAATGGCAACAGCTTTTCATTTCGGAGAAACAACACGGCGATGACGACCGTTAGCGGAACGCTGAGCTTATCCAGGGCGGACACCTTAGAAATCAGACCGCCGGGAAGAGTCAGCGCATGGTATTCAAAGAGCCAGGACGACACGCCGGCGATTCCCGTGAGCATCATGAAGATCACGCTTTTGGCGCTAACGGACCTTGCATGGGGCCATTTGCCAAGGATCGTCGTCACCAGCAGGACATAGAAGGTGCCGACCACCGCTCGGACAGCCGTTGCGAAGGTGGAATCGATCCCCTCCGTGCCGATCTTTGCGAAGATTCCCGCCAGTGCCGCCATCACCGCGCCGAGAAGCGCGAAAACGAGCCAGGGTGCGATTTGCATTTGTGGGAGTATAGCTTCTAGAAAGTCAGCGGCGGTGTTTGTACGATAAGAGATAGCATGGACGCTGCCTTCAGCCAGACGCGAATGGATTCGCCCGCCGCCAGTCAATTCCGGGGCAAACGCGTGCATTTTATCGGCGTGGGGGGCAGCGGGATGAGCGGTCTTGCGCGGATGCTCATCGACGCCGGCGCGATCGTCAGTGGATCGGAGCCTCGGCCGGCGGCGCAAACCTTCGAATTGATCCGCAGGGGCGCAAAAATTTCGCGGGACCAAATGGGAGAGTTGCTCAGCGACAAAATTGATTTGGTCGTTCGGACGGCGGCGGTGCCCGATAACAACTGCGAAATGATCGCCGCCGGCGCGCTGCGATTGAAAATCGTGAAATATGCCCAGATGCTGGGAATGGTCATGGGGGAGCGTTTTGGCGTCGCGGTGGCGGGGACTCATGGGAAGTCCACGACCAGCGCCATGATCGCCTTCGCCTTGCGGGAGTGCGGCGCCGACCCGAGCTTCGTCATCGGCGGCACGGTTCCGCAGCTTGGGGGCTCAAGCCATTCGGGCAAGGGCAAAATCTTCGTCGCCGAGGCCTGCGAATTCGACCGGAGTTTTCACAATCTTCGCCCCAAGGTCGCGCTGATCACGAACGTCGAATCCGACCATCTCGACTATTACAAGGACATTGACGAGATCGTCGGCAGCTTCCGCGACTTCGCCGAGCGCGTGCCTCCCGACGGGGTCATCATCGCCAACGGCAAGGACCGTCACGTCATGCAGGCGCTGAGCGGACTTTCGACGCCGGTGGAATCGGTGGCGATGGGCCAGGAATTTATTTGGTCCACGCGCATTTTGGGCATTGACAACGGATGCTATCGAGGCGAAATATCGCATCGAAACCGACCGGTTGGAACGCTGCGCCTCGCGATAGCCGGGGAGCACAATCTAATGAATGCAACGATGGCCGCGGCGGCATGCTTCGCCTGCGGAATCGATGCCGGTGAGGCGATTGAAATGTTGTGTCGGTTTGACGGAGTGGATCGCCGCATGACGGTGATGGGCCGGTATCACGGCGCGACCGTGGTGGATGATTACGGGCATCATCCGACGGAAATCCGGACGACGCTGAAGGCGCTGCGGGAGCGATTCGACCCCCGCCGGCTGATCTGCATTTTTCAGCCGCACCAGCACAGCCGAACGCGGTCGCTCCTGGAAGATTTCGCCGCCAGCTTCGTGCTGGCCGATGAGACGATCGTGCCGGACATTTATTTTGTTCGCGACAGCGAGGCCGAGCGGCAGCGCGTCACCTCCGCTGATCTTGTGGATCGCGTCAAGGCGAACGGACAGAAGGCCGTGCATCTGGCGTCGTTTGGGCAAATTGTCGAATATCTGAAAATCAACGCGCGCGAGGACGATTTGATCGTGACGATGGGAGCGGGAAATATCTGGGAAATCGGGAGGGATTTAACCTCGGTTTGAGACGCATTTCGACGGCCCTCAGTGCGGACCACCGATAAATCGTGAAGTATATGTTAAAACTCTCTCAGCCATTTTCAGGATTGGACCAGATCGTCGAGCAGAACGTTCCGCTCGCGCGGCATACGTGGTTTCGCATCGGCGGCCCGGCGCGCTGGTTCATCCGCCCAAAGACAATCGAAGAACTCCAGGAATCCGCCCGCCGGTGCGCCGAATGGAACATCCGCGCCTATGTCCTGGGCCTCGGAGCCAACCTTCTGGTGAGCGACGCGGGCGTGGATGGCGCGGTCTTCCGGCTTGATGCGGAATTCTGGCGGCGCGTCCAGGTTCGCGACAAGAACCTGCTGGAAGTCGGGGCCGGCGCCGATATGCAGAAGCTGGTGCTTCGCACCATCCGGCAAGGCCTGGCCGGGGTTGAGTGCCTGGCCGGCATTCCCGGCACGATCGGCGGCGGCATTCGCATGAACGCCGGCGGAAAGTTCGGCGACATCGGCTCCATCGTCCATAGCGTTCAGTTGCTCGACGCTCATGGAAATCTCTACACCCGGCACAAGGACGAGCTTGTTTTCGACTATCGCAGCACCAACATTTCGGCGCCGTTTATTCTCGGCGCGACCCTGGAATTGGAAGAGGAAGCCCCCGAGCGAATCCTCCGCAAGACCAAGGAAATCTGGATGTACAAGCGCAACACGCAGCCGCTGAACACCAAAAATGCCGGATGTATCTTCAAAAATCCGCGCGGCCTAAGCGCGGGCGCGCTGATCGATCAGGCCGGGCTCAAGGGCCTGCGCGTCGGCGGAGCGGAAGTCAGCGCCAAGCACGCCAATTTCATCATCGCGCATCCCGGCTGCATGGCCGACGATATCCTGACGATGGTCAAGCTGATTCGCGAAAAAGTTTTCGACCGCAACCAGATTCACCTGGAAAGCGAAGTTCAGATCTGGCCATGATGAGATTGCCCATTGCCTATTTCCAATTGCCTATTGAATTCAGCCTTTTCAATAGGCAATTGGAAATAGGCAATGGGCAATTCCCGGGAGTGGACTGTGAAAGTGACGGTTTTATACGGCGGCCCGAGCGCGGAGCGCGAAGTAAGCCTTGTCAGTGGCCGGGCAGTCATCGACGCGCTGCGGGGCATGGGTCACGAAGTTTTCGCCAGCGATGTCTCGCCGACCGATCTTTCCGGCCTGGATCGCCCAGCCGACGTCATTTTCCCAGTCCTGCATGGGGCTTTTGGGGAGAGCGGGGAATTGCAGGAGATTCTGGAGGATCGCGGGTTGCCATTCGTCGGCAGCGGGTCCAAAGCCTCGCGGCTAGGGATGGACAAGGTTCAGACGAAAAAAGTCTGGGAGAAATCCGGCCTTCCAACGCCCCCCTACCGCGTCGTCCGCCGGGGCGAGGCAATCAGCCCCGCGCCCGGCTCATGCGTCGTCAAAGCCATCGACAGCGGCAGCAGCATTGACGTTTACGTCTGCAAAGCCCCGGCTGAATTGTCCTGCCAGGCCACTGAGGCGGTGCAACAGGTCCTCAGCCGCCACGACGCCGCCCTTATTGAGAAATATATTGACGGCGTTGAGCTGACCGTGGGCCTGCTGGAGGAAAAGTCGCTCGCGCCCATCCGCATCGTGCCGAAGCGCGAATTTTTCGATTACGAGGCGAAATACCGCGCCGGCGACACCGAACACCGATTCGACACGGGGCTACCCCCCGCCGTCGTCGAGCAATGCCGCGAACTGGCCGCAGAGGCAAACGCGGCCGTGGGAGCCCGGGACCTGGCGCGGATCGATATCATGCTCGACTCCGCCAACCAGCCGTATCTGCTGGAAATCAATACCCTGCCCGGCTTCACGCCCAAGAGTCTTTTGCCCGAGGCGGCCAAACACGCCGGCATCGAATTCGGACCCCTGGTGGACCGCCTGGTTCGCCGCGCCCATGCCCGCGGGCCGGGATCGAAACGGGTCACGCCCCGCGCTTCAAACGTCCGATAATGGGAGTATCAATGTCGAAAGCCAAACGGTCGGCCGCTGCGCCGAGCCGGAAATCTTCTGCCTCCCGCGAACTCCGGTGGCGCATCGTCCTGCACGGGATGATCTTCATCATTTTCGCTTCGGGGATCGTCTCGCTGTTTCGAATCAGCGAAATCTATGTCGATCGCCGCCTGGCGTTCCCGACCCGGCCGCCGAAGGTCGTCCTGGCCAATCGCCCGCCGTGGATGAGCGATTTCCTGAATGAGCAGATCATCAAATCCACGCAGCCGATCGGGCTGCATTCGGCATTCGACCGGCAGTTGCTGGTGGATACGGGCAAGGCCCTGACATCCAACCCGTGGATCAAGCGCGTCAACCAGGTGCGACGCATGTACGACCAAAAGCCGGGCGACACCCTTGAGATCGATTGCGACTACCGCGCCCCCGCCGCTTTGGTGAAGTGGGGGCAATACTATTGGCTCATCGATTCCCAGGGTGTGAAGTTGCCGGAGCAGTACACGGCCGAGCTGCTCCCCAAAATCGTCCTCGGCGGCGACGGCAAGATCAACATCCGGATCATCGACGGCGTATCGCACGATCCGTGCGAATCGGGCCGAATCTGGCAAGGCGACGACCTGGCGAGCGGACTGGAAATGGCTCGATTGCTGGCCGGACAGGACTGGGCCGATCAGATTCGCGACATCGACGTGAGCAACTTCGGCGGCCGGCGCGATTCGCGCGAAGCGCAGGTCGTGCTGGTGACGCGCTTCGGCACGCAAGTGCGCTGGGGGCGCCTGCCCAGCGCCAAGGATTCGTTTATCGAAGTCCCCGCATCGCAAAAGTTGGCAGCCATCGAAACGATTTACCGCAAAGAGAGCCGGGTGGATGCCGGCCAGCCCTGGATCGACCTGCGATTCGATCGGGTGAACTGTCCTGGGCCGATTCAGACCACGACGGCACAGCTCGACGCGCCTGTCAATGCGCAGTGATGAAGCTTCGGGTAAGATCGTTAGGGCGAAGAATCGATGACGCAATCACCGCAAAGAAATGGCCGGATCAACGGACCCGTGGCCGCGGCGCTGGCGATGTGGCTGGGGGTGCAAGTCGGGGCGCTGGGGCTTTGTGCGATGCGCGTGATGTTTTGGGCTCGCTCGCCGCGGGCTGGGGAACAATTGGGCCTCATCGTTATGCTGGCCACGCAGATCGCGGCGGCATCGTTGCTGTTTCCCCTTCTCCTGCAGAATCGTCGCTCAACCGTCATCGCGGTGGTGACCGGTTGGCCGTTTGCTGAATTGGCGGCGTTCCTGGCGGATGCTCAGAGAAGACAATGGATGGCGAGCGAAGTATACGTTTCGGTTTGGCTGGTGACGTTGCATTTGTGGGCGGGGTTTGTGCGGCATTCGTGGGCGAGGCTCTTTGCAATGGCGGTGGCGGCCATGCTGAGTCTGGGCGGCCCGCTGCTGTGGTATTTGCGCAGCGAGTTTGGCGAGAGCGTGGCGACTGGGGGTCTGGCTATTTTCGGCCCCATCACGGGAGCGCTTTCCCTGGTCGTCCCTGATTCTTCGATCAGAGGTGCATGGGCAATGCTGGCACTTCTCTTCGCAGGCGGCGCGATCGCCTGCATTGTGCGACGGATTCATCTCGCGAATTTTCGCGACAGGTTATCCACATAGATTATCCACAAAATGCCGATTCCAGGGCTGTATTGCGGGCCTTGTAATCAGGGATTCCGCGCTCGATGTGCGCGCATCGGAAGATCGTAAAAATTCCGCGAAGAAAACATTATTTTCCGCTTGCAAAAGTGGGGGAAGGTGGTACAAATTCCCTGCTCTTAATAGTTAGGTGGTTCAAGCTCCCTTGGAATTACCATTCTTCAGTGGAGAGTACGAATTAACCATAGACCCTAAGAACCGGTTGCTTATCCCCGCAAAGGTTCGCAGCAGTCTTGATGGAACGTCGTTAATTATCACAGTGAAAGGTTCCGTACCGTGGATTTACCCTTGCGGGTTTTACAAATACCTTCTCAGTATGCAGATTACGCCCACCCTTAATCCCAATGAACCGCTCCAGAGATATAAGCGTCTCACGGGGGCCTCGACCGTCGAACTGGAATGGGACAACCAAGGGCGCGTGGTTTTGCCCTCAAGCATACTAGGCCGGGTAGAGCTAGGCAAGGAAGTGACGCTCGTCGGATCGATAGACCATCTGGAACTGTGGAGCCGCGAAAAATGGATTGAAGACCGCGACCAGTTGGTCGCCGAGAGCGACGAGATTGAGGATTGGGCGCTGAAAACGCTGCCACAACTCGAGCCGGTGAAGAAACCAGAATCCGGAGAATCCGGAAAGGCATGAAGATTAAAGAGCCAATCACGATCAGCAGATGGAAACTGCTTATCAAGTCTGGGTCAGGAGCGATCATTCGCGGCGCGGAAATCAATCAACGCCGTGAGTGAGGGAATGGAGACAACAGGGAAGAACTGGTCTCCCGCATAGCGTAGTTGAATAGGCCGTTCGTTGAAGCCGGCGAAAGAGTCGTCGGTGGAAGGAATATGCCGCGCCCATCGGCCGGTGTTTGCAGGGCATGGATGCTGTTTGTTTGCACTCACCGGCGTTGGAAGATGGGCCGATGCTGTCTTTTAGGCGACGGATCGGGTTGTGCGTCGCGTGAAGACAGAGGGGCCGGTTTGAGTGGAGGACTTCGCCTCACGGATGGGTGCGAAATCCCCCCTCAGGCCGACCTTTACAGCCGCGTGTGGAGTCGTCCTACGGATCGGGACCCTCGCCGCAATCGAGGGGGTAGGGATGCCCGGCTTCACTTTTATCATCCCACCCGGATGATTTATCATTGCCCCTAGGTGATTCCTCGTTTTCAAGACCGCGTTACGAACAACATCCTAACTACCACTTTTTAAATTTCAAGCGTAAAGTTATGGCGGAAGCAGTTTCTCGGCAAGGCCGGAAAAATACGTGATGATCAGATCGGCCCCGGCCCGTTTGATCGCGAGCAATGACTCCATCACCGCGGCCTCCCGATCGATCCAGCCTTGCAGGGCCGCCGCTTCGAGCATCGAGTATTCCCCGCTGACCTGATACGCGACCACCGGGACGTTCACTTTCCGGCTGACGGCGGCGAGGATGTCCAAATAGGGCATCGCGGGTTTCACCATCACCATATCAGCGCCCTGTTCGATATCGAGCAAGGCTTCATGAATGGCCTCCTTGACTCCGCGCGCCGGGTCCATCTGATAGGACCGGCGATCGCCAAACTGCGGGGCGGAATCGGCCGCGTCTCGAAAAGGCCCGTAAAACGCGCTGGCGTACTTGACGGAGTAGGACAAGATGGCGACATCCGTGAATCCGGCCAGATCGAGGCCGCGACGAATCGCACCGACCGCGCCGTCCATCATGCCGCTGGGGGCAACGATTGCGGCACCGGCCCGCGCGTGGTTGACGGCCTGTTCCACCAGACGACTGACCGTTGCGTCGTTCACGACGGTCGATCGGTCATCGGAGAGAATTCCGCAGTGGCCGTGGCTCGTGTATTCGCAAAAGCACAGGTCGGTGATGCCGATCATCTGGATCTTTCTAGCGCTCATCTCGCGCAATAGTCGGCAGACGACGTTGTCGGAGTCCAGGGCGACCGAACCGGCCGGGTCTTTGCGGGCGCGGTCGATGACCCCAAAGGCGAGATAGGCGGCAAACCCCGCGGCCGCGCGCTGCTGCAACCAATCCGCCGCGACATCCACCGACATCTGATGGACCCCCGGCATGGAGGGGATTTCGCGCCGGACGCCATTGCCGTCGCGAACGAAGACGGGCACGATCAGATCCCGGCGGTGCAGGCGAACGCCAGCGAGGCTGCCCCGGAGTGGAGCCAACATCCGGACCCGCCGCGGCCTGCGAGGCAAATCAAGTTCGTTATCCATCTCCTTCGATTTTAGTGTAAATGAGCCGCTAGTTGCCAGTTGCCTGAATAGAATTGGACCGCAGAGACGCGGTCTAATTTTCTTTCCGGCAACTGGCAACTGATTTATCGGCGATTACAATCGCAATCCATGCGAATTCGGCTGGTTGTGTGCGCGGTCTTTTGCCTTTTGCGGGCCGAGGGGGCGAAGGGAATCGAGGATCGCACCTGGGAATTTCGGGATGGCAATTGGATGGAGATAGCGTCCCCAGCCCCCACCACGGCCCCGGTCGTGGCTGAACCGCAGCTCGATCAAGCCGAACAACTGCTTACTCAGCACGACTATCAAACGGCCAAAAAAATCCTGGTCAAATGGGTGAAAATTCACACCAGGATTAATACGCCGCAAAGGGACCGCGCGGTTTTCCTGCTCGCCGACGTGTTCTTTCAGGCGGATGACCGGATCAAATCGTTTTTCTACTGCGACGAGCTGATGGATGAGTATCCGGAAAGCAAGTTGTTTCGGGCGGCGTTGCAGAAGCAGTTCGACATCGCCGACGCATACTTGAGCGGATACAAGGACCGTTTTCTGTTCATGCGGATTCTGGATGAGGGATCGGAAGCGGTCCAGATGATGTGGCGCATTCAACAGCGGTCGCCGGGATCGCCGCTGGCCGAAAAGGCGATGTTGCGCACCGCGGATTATTATTTCAGCGATCGGGACTACGATTTGGCGGAGGACACTTACAACGCATATTGGCGCAATTATCCCGGCAGCGAGGAGGTCCCGCGCGTGAAGCTCCGCGCGGCGTTCGCCTCTTTGGCGCAGTTTCGAGGCGTGAAATTCGACGCGACCAACATCATCGACGCGAGGGTGCAACTCATGGAGATTCAGCGGAGATACCCCGATCTGGCAGCCGAGGAGAACGTGCAAACCGTGCTGGATCAGATCGACAGCGCCTTCTGCAAGAAGCTTTTGGACCAGGGCGAGTTTTACGAGCGAACGCAGGAGACGCGCGGCGCGGTTTATGAATATCGGTTTTTGGCGCAGACCTATCCGAGTTCGCCTGAGGCGGCCGAGGCGCGGCGGCATCTTGCCCACATGCCGGCGCTGGCGCTGGCCGATGCTCCGCCCCCGCCGGCGAGCGGTTATGCTCCTGCGACGGAACCCAGCGCCGATGCGCAAGGGAGATGAGCCCCGGCGAAAAAGTTAAATGCAACCCAGACGTAATCGGGACCTACGGCCGCCGAGACGCTGAGACGGACGCAGAGATGAATCATTCAAAGAAATTCTCCTCCGGACTCTGCGTGCTCCGCGTCTCTGCGGTTCAATGGATTTTGACGCTGGCGCTGACAGGCTGCGGCTCCCAATCGAGCGGCGGCGACGGCGGTTGGCATTGGGGATCGGTCCACAGGCAGGACATTCACAGCGTGGCGCTGCCGGTCTTCACGACGCGGGACTACCATCTTGGCGTGGAGTATCAATTGTCCGATGCGCTGGCAAAAAAAATTGAGGAATTCACGCCCTACAAGGTTGAGCCGCGCGAACGGGCCGACACCGTGCTGGAGGGGGAGATCGTAGGAATTACGCCGACCACCCTGACGCTCGATCCTTTCACCGCGACGCCGCAGGAACAGCAGTACACGATCATTGTCAATTTCACCTGGAAAGACCTGCGGACTGGAAAGGTGCTCGTGTCGCGGCAGGCGTTTGAACAGGCCTCGACCTATTTTCCATATCTGGGCGAAGGGCAATACGTCGCGTCGCAGAGTGCCGTAGAGCGGCTTGCTCTGGGAATCGTCAACGAAATGGAAGGTCCATGGTAACATTTTTCACCCGCTGGAGTCAGTTTTTAGCGTTTGCGAGGCCTGTATCGGGATTAACGCTGGAAAATCGGCTGCACCAGGCCTTATGATGGCAGGGAAGCCGATATTGAATCTAAGCGAGGCGCAACGTCGCCGATGCTGGTTGCGTCCGGCCAAAGAATTGCGGCAAGGTGAATGATATGTCAGAACCCAAACCCCCAGAGCGACCCTTCCGCAAGAACGGCCGGACCCCGCCTAACGGCGGCGGAATGCGCGTCGGTCGGGGCCTGTTCGGGTGGGTGCTGTTCATCAGCTTGGCCATCATGCTGGTGATGCTCCTCAAGAGCACCAACCAGCCCTACCAGAAAGTCGCCTGGACGGATTTCGAGAGCCTTCTGCACGACAATCGGGTCAAGGAATTCACGATCGACGGGGATGAGGTCAAAGGGGAGGTCAAGGACAACGTTCAGATTCCTGGAGCGCCGGCCGGTTCCAAGCTGTTCGACACGGAATATCCCGCCGGGACATTTTCCAATGGGGCATATCTCGCCGTGCTGAGCAAGGAGCGCGGCGACGCCAAGGGTGAGGCGGAGAACAGCTCCAATATCCTGATGAACATCCTGGTGCCGCTGGTGCCATGGCTGCTGATCTTCGGGTTCATCTGGTTCTTCGTTTTCCGGCAGCTTCGCAACAGCGCCGGCGCCGGCGGCATGCTGGGCAGCTTCGGAAAAAGCAAACACAAAATCACCGCCAAGGATCACACGAACATCACCTTCGACGACGTTGCCGGCGTGGAAGAAGCGAAGGAAGAAGTGATGGAGATCGTGGAATTCCTGAAGAACCCGAAGAAATTTCAGCGCCTCGGCGGCCGGATTCCGCGCGGCGTGCTGCTCGTTGGCGAGCCTGGGACCGGCAAGACGCTGCTCGCCAAGGCGATCGCTGGCGAGGCGGACTGCCCCTTCTTCAGCATCAGCGGGTCCGATTTCGTGGAGATGTTCGTGGGCGTCGGGGCAAGCCGGGTCCGCGATCTCTTCAAGCAGGCCAAGGACAACAGCCCCTGCATCATCTTCCTGGACGAAATTGACGCGGTGGGGCGCCGGCGCGGCAGCGGATTTTCCAGCGGCGGCCACGACGAGCGCGAGCAAACGCTCAATGCCATTCTCGTGGAGATGGACGGATTCGACACCAACGACCAGGTGATCGTCTGCGCCGCGACGAACCGTGTGGACGTGCTCGACCCCGCCTTGACCCGGCCGGGAAGATTCGACCGTCAGATTTACGTGCCGCTGCCCGATGTCAAAGGGCGGCTGGAAATCCTCAAAGTCCACAGCCGGAAAGTGAAGCTCGGGCCGAACGTGGATTTGCACAGATTGGCGCGGGCCACTCCTGGATTCAGCGGCGCGGACCTGGCGGCGATCATCAACGAATCCGCGCTGGGCGCGACGCTGGCGGGCAAGGAATTCATCGAGATGGATGACCTGGAAGAAGCTCGCGACAAGGTCCGGTGGGGCCGAGCGCGCAAGAGCCGGGCCATCGACGAGAAGGAAAAGATCGCCACCGCCTATCACGAGGCCGGTCACGCGGTGGTGCAGTACCTGGAGAAGGACGCCGATCCAATTCACAAGGTGACGATCATCCCCCGCGGAAACTTCGGCGGCGCGACCATGGCGCTGCCGGAGAAGGACCGCATGTCCCAGTCCAAGAAATGGTGCTATGCGTTCATGAGGGTCTGCTTTGGCGGGCGCATCGCCGAGGAAATGTTCACCGGGGACGTGAACACCGGCGCGGCCGGCGATATTCGCCAGGCCACCGCGCTGGCCCGAAAAATGATCCGCGATTGGGGAATGAGCGACCGCCTGGGATTCGTCTTCTACGGCGATGACGATTCGAAGATGAATTTCTTCGAAATGGGCGGCGGCCGAGATTATTCCGACGCCACCGCCAAGGCCATCGATGAGGAAACCAAACTCCTGATCGACCGGCTGTACGAGGAAACCCGCAAGATTCTTGAGGTCAACAAGGATCGCGTGGAAGCCATGGCCAAGGCGCTGATGCGTTACGAGACGCTTGACGCATCGGAGGTGGATCGGGTCATGAAGGGCGAGACGCTGACCAAGCCGACGGTCGGTGATTTGCTGGAAAAGGAACAAAACCGCCGCGGCGTGGTGATTCAGCCTTCGCCCGATTCCAAGGGCCCGGACCTCTCGCTCGGCGGCGGACCGCTGCCGGCGCCGGGGTGACACCGGCCGTTCTTCACAGCCATTTCACGCCAGCCGCTCCAGCACCGCCAGAGATTGCATGCGCACAACCTGCCGCCAGTGCTGCGTGTCGCGGCGGACCTGGTTGTAGAGAATTGTGACGCCCTCGTAGGTTCCGATGTCGTGCAACACGACGATCCCATGAATCGCAACCCAGGATGACCAGACCAGGAAATCCTGGGAGGAAGCCTCAAACGAATGGTCGCCGTCGATGAACAGGAGGCGAATCGGCTCGCGCCAATTGGCGCCGATTTCGGCCGAGGAACCCACGTGCACGTCGATGAGATCGCCGGCGACGGCGATGTTGCGTTTGAACGCCTCCAGGGTGCTGCCGCTGGCGGCGATGTCCTTGTCCGGATGGGTCCCGTGCGGCTGATGCTCCGGCGAGCCATGAAAATGATCGACCGCCGCGAGCCGTGCGCCGGCTCCCGCCTTCATTCCCCTGGCCAGATAACAAGCCTACTTGCCTTTGAAACTGCCGATCTCGACGGCGTATCCATTTCCCGGCCAATGACGGGCCAGCCAATAGAGCGCAAACCCTTCGAGGGGATGCAGAAAACCCTCGATTTTCTCCAAATCCAGGAGGTTCTGAAAGAATCCGAGCGCGGCGGGGAGCGCGAGGCGTAAGTGTTCGTCCACCCGCCGGATCATGCGCCGTCGAGCCTCCTCTTCGTATTGCCAGGTTGCCTGAGCCATGGTGCCGTCGACTTCCTCCTCCGTGTGGAAGAGCACGTCGATTTTGCCGCCGCGCATGGTGGCGCGGTCGAGGAAGAAGTCGAAATGGCTGCCGGGGCGCACCGTATATTTCAGCATTGGCGCCTAGAGTTTGACCATTTTGCCGGCGGCCAAAACCTGCTTTCGAAAGATGCAATCCTCTCCGGCCCCGCGGCCGCGGAAAGCTTTATCAACCGGGAATCCGCCGATTTGCCGGGCGATCTCCGTCCGGACGATGAGGTCTCCCGGAACGACGTCTTCCATGGCCTGCTTTTGCAACGGCTCGATGGGCCGGTGGGCGTTGATGAATTCGATTTCGCAGCAGATGGCGACGAGGGTGGAATCTGCGTCCAGATGCCGCTGCGCCGCCTCGAAAAATCCCGGGGCATATCGGTCGTCGGCGTCGAGAAATGAAATGTATTTCCCGCGGGCCATCCGCGGCCCCGCGTTGCGCGCCGCGGCCGCTCACTGATTTGTCTGCGAGACGAGCACCACCTGGTGGGGATAATCACCCATCAGCATCTTTGCGCGCTAAAATGAATCGTCGGTCGAGCCGTCATCGACGATGATCACCTCGCAGTGAATTTTCTGCGCCCAGACGCTCAGGACGCATTCCCGCAGGTACTCGCCACTGTTGTAACACGGAATGACGACGGAAAAGATGGGGTCGCTCACCAGGATATTTCTCCACCGGCGTCGCTTTCTAAAATGGCCGCGCCAACGCCAATTCCCACGCTATTGCACTTGCAATTCCACTATGGCTTCACGCAGCTGGCCATTGCGGAGAATGGCGATGTCGGTTCGTCCGCGACGATTGGCGATGGCGGCGGCGAAAGCGGGACCGTCGCCGACCGATTGGCCGCCCAGGCTAAGGAGCAGATCGTCCTGCTGCAATCCGGCGCGTTCGGCCGCGGAGCCGGGGATAACCTGTTGGACTCTCAGGGCGGGGGTTGCGCCGAGTGCGGGATAACGCTGGCGGTCGGGATCGTCGGGGCTAACCCGATTCACGAAAACGCCCAGAATGGCGCGGCGAACGAAGCCGTGGTCCATCAATTCCGCGACCACGGGCGAACAAGCGCTGGCGGACAGGAAGCGGCCCCCCTTGGTAAAGCCGGCGATGGTCCCGTCAATATTCACCAGTGCCGAAACGTCCGGCTCCCAGCCCTCCCAAACGGCCAGCCGATTGGCAGCCGGGTTCAGCGACATCACCAGCAGCAGCGCTCCGGGCCCGATTTTGCCGCTGGAGATGACCGCGGGCCTGGTTTTGACGCCATGGAGTTTCAGCAGGGTCAGATCAGTCTGGCGGTCCGAGGCGATGAAAGTGGCCGTGGAATATCGCCCGTCGCCAATGGCGACCGGAATGGGAAACGCGCACGCGGCCTCGTCCACATAGCGCGGGATCAGCAGGTGGTTGTCGTCATCCAGAACGATACCGATGCTATTGGGCGAAAAACGGTCCAGCTTCAATACGATCACCCGTTGGCCCACCGTCGGCTGGGAACTGGACGGAGCAGTCGTCGGCCGAATTTCGGCCGTGGCGAAGGAAGTTCCGGGTGCGCGGCGTTGCAGCTCGGCCAGCCTGGCGAGCGATTGCGGGTCCAAGCGATCCGCCCATTTCGAAAGCGGATCGTCCGGGACGGGTGAGATGCTGGTCGGCAAAGGCATCTGAACACGGACGATGCTGGATGAAACCTGCTTGAATAGTTCCTGGGTTTCGCGATTCAGTTCATTGAGCAACGGGCGTGTGGTGGGAGTGCTCGGGATTTGGGCCTTTACTAGCGCGGGGAGGAGAGTTAGGAGGGCAACAAACACCCCCACGGCGGCACCGTGGGCTTTGCTAGACGGATTGAATGCAATTTCGGACATTCGTTAAAATGCCGACATTCGGTCAGAACTTGTCCATCGCCGGCACGATAGCGGAATCGCCGCCATCCGGGGCCGCTCGGGCCGCTCGGAAGTCATGGACGAACCGATTTGCCTCATCGAGGGAATCAAATTGAAGATTGACAAGCTTTCCAGCGCCGTCATCCACCTGCACCAAAACCTTCCCCCCGGTCGGCATTTGAGGACCCGTCGAGGAGGCCACGCGAATCGGTGGGTTTGAACTGACGCTGGCAGTGTTCGGAGACACGATGTAGCGTTCCCGCCCCAGCCAGCCGACCGTAAACCCGAAGAGAACCAACGCCGCGACGGTCGTGACGATCCTGCTGATGTAATGAAAGCGATCCAGAAAGTCCTCGCGCCGGGCAGCCCGCATGACCCGCGCCTCAACGCGCGCGACCGCATGATCGCCTGGATCGAGGCTCGACCAAACCATCCCCCTGACGGCGTGATTGGCGCGGAGGCTGTCCAACTCGGACATCAACTCGCGCTCAATGGCCAGCCGTCGCCATAGCCCCTCGCACTCGGCGACCGGCAATTCACCATCAAGATAGGCGTTAATCAGCTCGAAATCGTTTTCATTTACCGCCATGTGACTCCCTGCTTTTTGCGCAAAAGCTATGCTCCTTCATACTTGCTCGGCATAAGCCCGAAGCAATTCAGCCAATTGGCGACGACCGCGATGAATCCAGGTCTTGACCTGCGGAATGCTGGCCTCAAGTGATTCTGCGATCTGGGCATACGACATCTTTTCATATTCACAAAGCACAATGGCCGCTCGAAAATTGTCAGGCAATCGGTCGATGGCACGTCGGACTTGCAGAACCGTCTCGCTTTCGATCATGTGCTGGCCAGGCGAGGGCGAACGGCCATGGTCGCTTGCCTCATCAGGCAAAACAGACATGTGAGGCTGGCGAAGGATACGCAGGGCCTCATTGACCACCGTTCGCCGCATCAGCCCGCCGGGCTCGCGCCAATCATATCGGTCGCGGTGCTGGTACAGGTTCATAAACGCCTGTTGCACCACATCTTCCGGAGAAGCGCGGTTGCCCACGATGGCCCTGGCTATTGCCAGGAGCCGTCGCGAATGTTGCCGCACGGCACGCTCAAAAAGCTCGTTCGTGCTCTCGGCGGCCTCAGGCAGCCGTCCATTCTCATCCAGTGACACGCGCTAACTCCAGCAAAGTTACACCCTATGCAGGCCTATACTTGTATCTTATCGCCAGTGGTTGGCTTTGTCTTTTAACTTCGCATTCTGAAGGGAGCTGAACAGGATGAACGCAAAAATGCCTCGCCGCAAGCTCGGAAAGTCGGGTTTGACCGTTTCAGCAATGGGTTTGGGGTGTATGGGAATGTCCGAATTTTATGGGACCCGCAACGATGAGGAGTCCATCCGCGTCATTCATCGCAGCATAGACTTTGGAATCGATTTTCTCGACACCGCGGACATGTATGGCATCGGCGCCAATGAAGAACTTGTCGGCCAGGCCATCCGCGACCGCCGGAGCAAGGTTATTCTGGCCACAAAATTCGGCAACGTTCGCGGGGCCGACGGCAGCTTCAAGGGGGTCAACGGAAAGCCGGATGACGTCCGATCGGCATGCGAGGCAAGCCTCAAGCGCCTCGGCGTGGAGGTGATCGATCTATATTACCAGCACCGTGTCGATCCGCAGACGCCAATTGAGGAAACGATCGGCGCCATGGCCGATCTGGTCCGCGCGGGAAAGGTGCGATACCTCGGCATGTCGGAGGCGGCGGCGGAAACTCTACGCCGCGCGATGAAAGTGCATCCCATTGCGGCGCTGCAAACGGAGTATTCCCTCTGGACCCGGGAAGTGGAAGCCGAAATCCTGCCGACCTGCCGGGAGCTGGGCATCGGGTTCGTCGCGTACAGCCCGCTGGGGCGTGGCTTTCTCACCGGACAATTCAAGAAGGCGGACGATCTTCCAACCGGCGACCGCCGCCGCGATTTCCCACGCTTCCAGGGGGAGAACCTGCGGCAAAATCTGGAACTGGTGAAAAAGATCGAACAAATGGCCGTCGCCAAAGGGTGCAAGCCATCGCAGTTGGCGCTGGCGTGGGTTCTTTCTCGCGGCAAGGATGTTGTTCCGATCCCCGGAACCAAGCGCCTGAAATACCTGGAGGAAAACGCCGCCGCGATCAGCGTGAAATTGTCCGCGAAGGAATTGGCCGAGATCGATCAAGCACTGAGCGCTCACGATGTGGTAGGGATGAGATATCCCGAAGCGGCGATGGGCGCGGTGAATCGGTGAGAGATGTTCCTGAGCGTTCTCTTGGGCGGATGGGATGAACCCGCTGCTGACTCAAAAGCCGCGCGGAGCGAAACGGCGGACGGCACTTTACAGAAGCTTACAAAACTTTACACTTTTTCGAATTGTATTAGTAGATGCTAACTTATCATCGATCTAGCAAGATTATTTCCATAAATGGCTTATGGCGTTTCCCGAGTTCGTACGCGGGATGAATCGCCAAGACAGTGTTCAACCGGGCTCAACTGGTTTTTTGCGGGAATTCGGCCGAGGGTGAATGTCACGCCTGTCCCGGTTTAAATCCCTGGCAAAACGCTCACGTCGCGGTTTCCGGTTCGTCCCGGTTTCCGGTTCACGTCCCGGTTTCCGGCTCTATTGCGTGACATTTAGCCGTTCATTCAAGGACGGCGAAAACAATAGGAAGGAAAGTGGAAACTTCAGCACTGATGACCTGTGTGCGATACACCAACCGCATCTTTTGTTTTGACGGACGGCCGGCACGCTGACGCGGCATGAACAAATCATAGCGCCCTGGTCCGGATGAATGGCGTCTGATCATCGACGGCCAGCGCTCCAGCGGGCTAACCGTGGCGGCCTGGCGAGACCTTGACCATCAATCAGCAGAGGAGGCGTCCTTCAACGCCAATCGCTGAAGATTCGAGGTAGGTACAATCACCTACGGCGAAATAGGACCCGCCGCCGATTCGCGCCGGCGCCTGTCCTGTTCAACAATGATGGTTGGCCGGTCGTTTCGAGAGGGCGATTCCTCTGCCGCGCAAAGCAGGCCACTTGCATATCGCTTACCGAAGGAGTCTTTTATGCCCAGACTCGCGTTTATACCGGGGCGGCTTCGGGGAATTCCTCACAGCTTGTTGGTCATGCGAATTCTGGCGGCGCTGTTCATGGGGGCATTTGCCATTGTCTGGATCGGGTGCGATCAGGGGTCCGGCCCGCAGCAATCGGCGGCGCCGGGGGCGTCGGTGGTTAAATTCAACCGCATCTCCGTCCACGATGACCAGATGAACAACATGGAGGCGTTCAGCGTCCTCGTGCCCGAAGGCTGGAACGAACAAGCGGGAGTCATCTGGGAACCCACCCTGATGGAGCTGGCTTATCTGCAGCTGAAAGTAACCGATCCGCAGAGCGGCGCGGAGCTTCAGTTCCTGCCGCCGCAGAAGTACGTCTACATGCCCAATCCGGTGATGCCGCTGCAGGAAGGGGCCAACTACATGGGCAGCGTCGTCGGTGCGCCGATCACCGATCTGGATCAATACGTGCGGACGGCGTATGCGCCTCAGGTCTTGCCGGAATTGCAGGGTGCGTCGGTTACGTCGCGGCAAGAGCTTTCAAATTTCGCGGCGGCGGTGCAGCAGGCGTATGGAGATCCATCGCAGGTCAAATCGGAGAAAATTCGTTACGAATGCACGCGGAACGGTCAGCCGTGGGAAGAAGATGTGTATCTGACGCTCGTCTACACACCGACTGAGTCGGTGACGCTTTGGGAGGTTTACTCGGCGGCAGTGTTTCGCGCCCCCAAGGGCCAGTTGGATACGATGACACCGCTGCTGACTTCGGTTTCGCAGTCCACACGGCTGAATCCCGACTGGTTTGGCGGATTGATGTACGTGCGCGACCTGTTCGTGAAGCGGAACATGGATGCAATTCACGACGCCGGCGCGATCAGTCAGACAATTTCGCAAAACAGCGACGCAATCCGTCAGGAGTACAGCGACTCGTACAAGAAGGCGCAGGATACCAACGACAAGATCAACCAGGATTTCAGCGAAACGATCCGTGGCGTCAACACTTACTCGAACCCCTACGAAGATCGCCCCGTCGAACTGCCCGGCGGTTACAACGATGCGTGGGTGAACGCCAACGGCCAATACATTCTCTCGAACCAGTCGGGATACGACCCGAACGTGGGGGGAACGAGCGAATGGAAACGAATGGATCAGCGTGGAGAGAACCGGCAGTAAGTGCCGAGTTCTAAACCGCCGTTCGTCCCGGTTTCCGGTGCGTCCCGGTTTCCGGTTGCCAGGCAATCGACGAATATGGCTGCCGTCATGATGATTGGAACCGTCTTGACGGGCAAGAAATGATCTCACAATGCTTCAGGGACGGCTGGATTTTCCGTTGCGAATTTCTTCCGGCGCTCGGCCAGTTCATCTTGGATGCGCAGGTTGAGTTCCTTACTGATCGGGTACATCATCAGGCAGACAAGGCCCAGAACGAACGGGATGGCGGAGTAGATAGTCGCGCTCAGGCGGATGCCGAGCAGCGCCTGCGCCGATTGCGCGACGTTGGGCACATAGCCGTAGGCGGCGAGCAACCAGCCGTTAAGCGCGCCACCAAGACCAACGCCGGCCTTCAGCGCAAAGACGATACCCGCGAAAATTAAGCCCGTGGCGCGGCGCGAATTTGTCCATTCTGAATAATCAGCAACGTCAGCCATCATCACCCACAGCAACGGGATCGTAAACCCCCAACCAACGCCCCAGAGCAGGCTCAAGACGAACAGCAGAGTAACAGCGCCGGGCGGCACGACGAAGACAAGGGCCGTGATGATGGTCGAGAAACCCATGCCACCAATAAAGACGGCCTTCTTGCTGAAACGATCGGCGAGCGGCTTGGAGGCCAGAATACCGATGATCTGTATCAGGTTGCCCGTCACGAGGAAGAAGGCGAATCCGACCGAGGCAGCGTTGGAACCATCAGGCTTCACAATCAGGCCGAGGGCATTGAGGACGGATTTCCAACCCGTTACCTGGCCCGCACCGAGTGAGGCGAGGCCAACCTTGTCGAGAAACCCGCGTATTGCACCCTTATCAAGGTAGTAGGCGAAGTAGTAGTTCATGGCACCGCCGCGCAAGAAAAGCGTGGTGAACGCGAACAGCGTGAGGATGAACATCACAATCCACGGCCGGCACATGAAGAGGTCCTTGACGTCATCGCTAAAGCGGGACTTCTGCTTTGGATCCGGTTGCATACGTTCGCGGGTGCTGAGGAAGGAGAGCAGATAGAGCACGACCATGGACGCCCCGAAAATTCCCATGGTGATAGACCATCCCTTGGCGGAATCGCCCTGGCCGAATTTGTCGACAAGGGGCAGCGCCAAGGCCTGGATTAGAAGCTGGCCAATTACGATGGCGGCGAAAAAACGGTAGGTCGCAATGCTCGAGCGCTCGCTGGCGTCGGGCGTCATGACCCCCATGAGCGCCGAATACGGGGTGTTGTTGGCCGAATAAAGCGCCATCGCCAGGACGTAGGTGATGTAGGCATAGATTAATTTACCGGTTGGCCCGAAGTGGGGCGTGGTGTAGGTGAGCCAGAAAACCAGGCCGAAGGGCACCGCGGTAAAGAGAACCCAGGGACGAAACTTGCCCCATCGCGTCTCGGTGCGGTCCGAGAGCGCGCCGACAAGCGGATCGAAAAGAGCATCCGCCCAGCGGACGAGAATGAACATCCAACCGACCGCCACTGGTGACAGGCCCACCGTATCCGTATAAAAACGGCTCTGGTAGATGAGCATGGACATGAAGAAAAAGTTGGTCGCAATGTCACCAAGGCTGTAGCCGGCCTTTTCCCTGAATGAAAGTTTTTGATGAACGTGCTCGGTCTGTGTCATAGCTTTATATGTTGGCTGAACGTTTACTTGCCCACCGCCAAAATCACGATCTGCCAATCGCAGTTTCGTAGGGAATAGCCAAATAACTCGGGACAGCTCTGAAATAACTCGGGACAGCTCTGAATTTCCAAGGACTGATGGTAGACGAATCCTCCTGGCGCGATTCGAGCAACCCGCAGCATGCCGAGAATATTAACAAATACAAGGATCGGCGAGAATGAAACCGGGGATAACGAAACCGGGGATAACGAAACCGGGGATAACGAAACCGGGGATAACGAAACCGGATAACGAAACCGGGACGTGAGCACTTCCATGGTTCAAGTGCCACCGTTCTTCGTGCCAATCGGCCGCCAGGGGTCGCGGAAACAACTTTTCAAACCCAGCTTGGCCGCCATCTTCTGTTGCCAGGCGGCGTCGCCCAGCGGGCGGCTCCGATTGATGCTCACTTGCATTGCCGCCTCTTCCGCCGCCGTCTGCGGCTCGTTCACCAGATCAAGCCAGCGCCGCGGGAAGTCTATGGGCCAATCATGCAAGATAGCCTTTTGCTGGGCCGAGCCCTGGCGCCGAACCCACAGGCTCGACCAACGCCAATTCTCGGCACGCCGCACCAACTTGGCCCGTAGCGGGTTGCGCTCGATGTAGCGGCCAGCCGTCAGCAGATACTCATCTCGCTGCACGACGAACGATTTGAACCGGCCCTGATAGAGCGGCCCGTAACCCACCGTATGATGGGAGGTGCGGTAACGCGCTGCGTGCGTCATGGTGAGCCAGAACATGAACGCCGACAATTGGCCGTCCTCGGTTGGCCACAGCAGCAGATGCCAGTGGTTGCCCATCAGGCACCATGCCAATACTCGTATGCTGGGAAAGCGGTCGTGAGCTTGGTAGAGCAATCGTTCGAAGGCCAGGAAATCCTTGTCGGTGCGGAAAATGCGGTATCGCAGGGCGGCGCGGTTGAGCACGTGATAGACCTCGCCGCCGAGAGATTGGCGAGCCGAACGGGGCACGGTCTGAGTATAACAATGGCGACGGTTTTCGCAAAGCGCTCACGTCCCGGTTTCCGGTGAAAAGCGCTCACGTCCCGGTTTATGGTAAAGCGCTCACGTCCCGGTTTCAGTGAGAACAGCCCGACAAAATATTCACTGCCCGGCGCTATTGCTGCTGCTGCTCTTCCTGCTGGTCGGGCGATCCGCGCAAGGCGGCGGCGCCGCTTGGATAGGCGGGAATCTCCAGGGACTGCATGCGGTCGGCGGCCAGTTCCTGCGGAATGTACGGCAACTCTTCGGATTTGATCGCCACTTCAATGGCTTCGGCGGCGCTGCCGCGGTACACGCCGCGGTTGGGGGGCACATCGCGGAAATCCCGGCCAACGGCGACCTTCACAAAATTCCCGCCGACGACGCAACGATTGGCCGGATCGAATCCCACCCAACCGGCCGAGGGAAATAACAATTCACACCAGGCGTGGGTTTCAGTGTACCCGCGGTATTTTTCCGCGTCGGGATGAATGAAGCCGCTGACGTATCGGGCCGGAATCTTCAGCGCCCGCCCCAGGGCGATCATGAGATGGGTGAAATCCTGGCAGACTCCGAAACCCGTGGCCAGCATGTCGGTGATCGGACTGGCGGCAGTGGTCATGCCTTTCTTGTAAGTGAATTTATCGTCGATGAGATAGAGGATGCGAAGCCCCAGTTCGCCGGCGCTGACGCCCTCCCTGGGCGCAAGCATATTGGCCAGATCGTGGAGTTGCGGACAATCGACGATCGGGCCGCCGAACTGGAGAAAATCGTACACGCCGTAATCGTACGCTTCGGTTGGAATGGGCCAGACGTCGCGAAAGCGTTCGGGCTCCTTGCGCGGGCGATCGGTCTCGACGACGCTCTTGGCGATGATGGAAATCTGCTTATGAAACGCGTTGACGCTGAAGGTGTGAACGGTGTTGCCGAGCCAATCGAAATAGCTGCTGACGGTGGTCGGCGGACCAATCGCCAGATCGAAGGAAAGCCGGTGCTGATCCTGCTCCTGCCGTGGGACCATTCGCAGCTCCATGGCCAATTCGCTGATGAAATCGGAGTACAGGACGTCGGTTTTATGGGTGATTTTCAAAAGCATAGTTGGGCTTTGCGTCAGTGTAGAAAATAGGAACGTTGGACCGCGACGGCGGCGTCGTGGATGGTGGCTTCGATGCGACGGAGATAGTTGGAAACGCCCTCGGCGAGGATTTCGGAAAGCTCGGCGTACTCGAGCTGCGCGTCCAGCCGGCCAAGGATGCGCTCGGCGGGGTCAATCGCGCTGCCGCGCGCTGCGGCGCGGATGGCGCTGATCGCAGCCAAAGCGCCGCTGGTGGTGAAGCGAATGCTGCGCGGAAAATTCCGCTCCAGGATCAGAAAGGCCGCCAGGCGCATCGGGTCCATGTCCCCCAGGTTGTTCTGGCGATAGGCTTCAATCGAGCAGCAGCTTCGCAGCAAGGCCATCCAGTGCAGGTTGCGCAGCGTGCTGTCGAAAATCTGCTCGTTGGACATCAGGAGATCATATTTGGTTTGGATGATCCGGCAGGTCACGTCCGTGCGCTCCAGATATTTGGCCAACTGGGCGAAGAGCCATCTCTGGTCGTGAGCGAGGGTCTGGTCCGTCAATCCCTGGAACAACATGGACCCGATCATGACCGAGCGAAACAGATCATCCGGCGATTCATCGAAGCGCGTCTGAGCATCATCGGCCCGAAGGGACCAGTAGAGCGTGTTGAGGTTCTCCCACATCTCGGCGGAGATATTCTCGCGGATGCCCCGGGCGTTTTCCCTGGCGCGGGTCAAACAGCTCAGGATACTGTTGGGATTGTCGGCATCGAACATGAGGTGTTGGCGAACGCGATGGGCGATGTCCGGGCCATCGGGAAGCTCGGGAAGCCGCAGGATCGTCAGAAGGCTTTGCCAATGGCGGGCCTGAAGCGCGGGGGCGAGGTCGCCGACGTCGATCAGCAGATTGGAATTGACGATCAACATGCGGGCCACGTGCTCGGCGCGCTCGACGTAGCGGGCCATCCAATACATGGCATCGGCGTCGCGGGAGAGCATGGGGCGCTCGGGCTTGAGCGTCGAAGGCGAAGTGATGCCGAACGTCGTGAACGCGGAAGCGGAAAATGGTTCGGAAGCGGCTGTCATGTTTCCTCTTCAAGGACCCAGGTGTCCTTGCTGCCGCCGCCCTGGCTGCTGTTGACCACGAGGCTCCCCTTCCGCAGCGCCACGCGGGTCAGGCCGCCGGGCATGACCAGGGCGGTCGGGCCATAGAGTATGTAGGGGCGAAGGTCGACGCGTCGGCCTTCGAAGTGGTCCTCGACGAAGCTGGGATGCTGGCTGAGTTCAACGACGGGCTGGGCGATGAAATTTCGCGGGTCGTCGATGATTTTTCTGGCAAAATCCTCGCGCTCTGAATCGGTCGCCTGGTGACCCATCAGCATTCCATAGCCGCCGGATTCATTGGTGCTTTTCACCACAAGCTGATCCAGATGCTCCAGTACGTATTTGCGGTCGGAATCGCGGGCGCAGATGTAAGTTGGGATGTTGGGGAGGATGGCCTCCTGCCCCAGATAAAACTTGATCATGTCGGGGACGAAGGGATAAATCGCCTTGTCATCGGCGACGCCCGTGCCGACGGCGTTGGCCAAAGCGAGATTTCCGACACGGTAGGCGTTCATCAGACCCGGCACGCCCAAAGCGCTGTCGGGCCGGAAACAGAGCGGATCGAGGAAATCATCATCCACCCGGCGATAGAGCACATCCACCCGCCGCAGGCCGGGGGTGGTGCGCATGTAAAGAAATCCTTTGTCGACGAGCAGGTCGCGGCCTTCGACGAGTTCGACGCCCATCTGCCGAGCCAGGAAGCTATGCTCGAAATAGGCCGAGTTGTAAATTCCCGGGGTAAGGATGGCGATGTTGGCATCATCGGCGTGATGGGGTGCGACGTATTTGAGGCACTGAAGCAGGTTGTAGGGATAGTCCTCGATGGCCCGGACGCGGTAGGCGCTGAAGAGCGACGGGAAAACGCGTTTCATGACCGCGCGGTTTTCCAGCACATAGCTGACGCCGCTGGGCGTTCGGCCGTTGTCTTCCAAAACGTAATATTTCCCATCCTTGTCGCGAATGAGATCGGTGCCGCAAATGTGAATGTAGATATCGCGCGGCACCCTGACGCCAAACATCTCCCGGCGAAACATTTTCGCGCCGTAGATCAACTCCGGCGGAATGATGCGTTCCTTGAGGATGCGCTGGTTGTGATAGATGTCCTGACAAAAGAGATTCAGGGCGGTGATCCGCTGGACGAGGCCGCGCTCGATCAGATCCCATTCATTGGCGGGAACGATGCGGGGGACGAGATCGAAGGGGAAGATCTTCTCAACCCCGCGCGTATCGCTGTAGACGGTAAAGGTAATCCCCTGATTTCGGAACAGGACATCGGTCATGCGGCGGCGTCGTTCAAAAGCCGGATGGCCGAGGGCCCGGAGGCTGCTGACGAGGGAAGCGTAATGGGGACGCGGCCGTCCTTGGGCGGCGAAAACTTCGTCGAAGAGTCCGTCAGCCTGATAATTATCGAACATCGCCGGGATCCGATCTCCCGCACCCATTCGCCGCCGCGGATGATTCTAGGTACGCAGGCTCAGCAGGCAAGGGGGATGTCGCCGGCCCCCGCCAAGGGCGGGGCTTGCAACGGGTAAACCATCCATTCACAATGCGACAATGCTATTGACCAAACATGAAGGCGCGACCTTTCAAAATCAGACCATCTACATCAGCGGGCAGGCGTTCGTGAAATGCACTTTCATCGCGTGCACGCTGGTGTTTCGGGAGACGGTGTATCACCTGGAGGGGTGCACGTTCGACCGCTGCAATTGGCACGTGGACCGGGTCCTGATGTGGGGCAGCCCGGAATCGCTTCAGGAAATAAAGGCGCTGGTGGCGCTGATCGAAACTGCTCAGCAGCAAACCGCCGCCGTGCAGGCCTCGGACGCCGCGGCAGTGCCCGGGTGAAAATCCGTGATCGCGGGATTACTTGGGCCCATCGAGCTAGAATCCGCTCGTGAAATCCAATCGCCTTATTCGCGTGTTTGCGGTCATTGCGGCCGCGCTGTGGCTGACCGCTTTCACTGCGAGGGCGACGGCGGCGCTGCAGAGCGATGAAATCCTGCTCGTCACCAACAAAAATTCGCCCGACAGCCAGAAGCTGGCGGAATTGTATTGCCAGCTTCGCGGAGTTCCCTCCGCCCAGATCGTCGCCCTCGATCTGCCGAACGAGGAGGAGATGGCCTTCAGCACGTATGAAACGGGCGTGGTCGCGCCGGTGCGGGAATTCCTGGAGGACCATCAGCTTCAAACGAAAGTAAAATGCCTGTTGACGTTCTATGGCGTGCCGTTTCGCAATCGCGCAAAGGTGAACACCTTCGACGAACAACACGAATTGGCGGAGATGCAAAGGCTGCAATGGTCCTTGACCGACCAGCTCAAGCAGACCGTCGGGCGGATTGAAACCGAGGCCGGTGGATTAGATCCGTCTTTCCAGCCGGGCGTGGGTGATTCCGTACGCGCCCTGCTGGCCCGGGCGCAAGCGGGGCTATCGGCAATCGGGCCTAAAATCCCGGGGATCGCCGACGAAACGGCGCGAAATCAGCAATTGGGACAATGGCTGAGCGGCTTGGAAACCATCGGCGGCAAGGCCGAGATCGATGCGCGAATGGGGGTGGCGGAGCGCGGCGACCCGTCGAAAACCGACGATCAGCGCCGGTATTGGATCGATCTGCACCAGCGTGTTGTGGCCGCACGCGCGCAGGTGCAGCAGCTTCAGGCGCTCCGCTGGGACAGCCAGGCGCGGGCGGGGCTCCGCGCGGTGTGCGCGGCGAATTTCGGGGTCATCGGAACATTGCGCGTGCTGGAGATGCAAATCAATTATCTGACGACGGGCACCACGCCATCGGCCACCGACAACGAGCTGACGCTGTTGTGGGAAGATAATTACCCCCGACAACGCGGGCTCAACAATCCGCTAAACCTCCAGTACAGGAACTCTGCGACGCACACGCTGATGGTGATGCGGCTGGACGGGCCGGACCCGGCCACCGTGCGGCGAATGATGCAAACCAGCGTCGAAGTCGAAAAGAGAGGACTACGGGGAATCGTGGCCATCGACGCCCGCGGCCTGACGCCCATCGATGACAAGGGAAAGCCAAGCGCCTACGGCGAATTTGACCAGACCCTTCGGGACCTGGCGCAATTGATTCGGCTCAAGACGGATTTGACGATCAGGTTGGACGATCAGGACATTGTCTTTCCGCCGCATTCGGTGAAGAACGTGGCGCTGTATTGCGGTTGGTACAGCGTGGGGCATTACATTCCCGGCTGCGATTTCAACGCCGGGGCGGTGGGATATCACATCGCCAGCTTTGAGATGGTCTCGCTGCACGAGCCCAGTTCATACTGGGTGCGGGGGCTGCTGAGCGACGGGGTGGTGGCAACGCTGGGTCCGGTGGCCGAGCCGACGCTTGACGCTTTTCCCAGGCCGGACGAATTCTTTCCCCTGCTGCTGACGGGCAAGCTGACGCTGGCGGAGGTTTATTGGAAGACGACGCCGATGACCGGTTGGATGATCAACGTCATCGGCGATCCGCTGTATTGCCCGTACAAGGCCAATCCAGCCCTGCAGGTGGAGGACCTGCCGCCGCGAGCAGCCCTGGCGTTCAGGGGGCAGGAATCTGCCACCCTAAACGGCGCCACCGATTCAAGCCATACCTCCAATTGACCGATATGGATCACGGAGCATCCTGTATGGCCGTACAAATTATTTGTCCTAACCTCCAATGCCGCAAGATATTATCCGTTCCTGACAATGTTCGGGGCAAACAGGTCAAATGCGAGCATTGCCAAACGACCTTCCGCGTGCCGGAAGTCCGCAGACCCCCTGTCCCGGCCGGACCGTCTACCAACGGTAGGTAGAGCCCGGCGCCTGGCCTGCCCCCTTTCGCATCTTGTGTTGCGCTCTACTGCAAATCCATTTCCCGCGCGTTGTTCAAGCTGATTGCCAGACTCTCGAACGGATCGCGCTGGCAAATGTCCTGCTCGATGATGTACCACTGCACCCGAGCCTCGCGGCAGGCTTGCAGAATGGCGGGCCAGTTCAGATTTCCTTCGCCCACCTCCGCCATGACCTGCGTCCGGTCCTGGGCAATGGCCATGTCCTTCAAATGGACACAGGGAATCCGGCCGGCGACTTTGCCAATCCACGCCGCGGGATCGCCGCCGCCGTGCTGAATCCAGTAGGTGTCGATTTCCATCCAGATGCTTGGGGAGAAATGGTCCAACAGAATCTGTAAAGCGGTCTTGCCTTCAAAGCGGGCCAGTTCGTGGCTGTGATTGTGATAGCCCAGCGATATGCCGGAGCCATGGAATTTGGCGGCAATCGCGTTGTAGGCGTGGGCGAAATCCGGCCAGTCGCCCGGCTGAGGATTGTTCGGGAAGAACCCGCCGACGGCCGTGTATTTGCAGCCCCATAGATGGTGCTCGTCGATCACCTTTGTTGTTTCATCGCGCAGGCGTTCCAGCGAGACGTGCGTCGCGCAGCAGATCAAGCCTTCTCCGCGCAGAATGGCGGCCAGCTCCGGGGGATCGATCTTGCCCAGCGCCGAAAGCTGGACGGCGTCGTAGCCGATTTTTTTCACGCGGGCGAGGGTCGAAGCGATATCGCGCGGGGTCTTGGTGAAATCCCGCAGCGTGTACAATTGAGCCGCGATTGTGGAGGCCATGTTTGCCTTCTTTTTGCAGGAATTGTCTCGCCTGCTAACATACAATGTCGCAACCGCAATATGAAGCTCGATGAAAGGATTACAAGCGCAAATGACCTATTGCCTGGGCATCGTCACAAAATTCGGTCTGGTGATGGCCTCGGATTCCCGCACCAATGCGGGATATGACCAGGTCAACACCTGCCGGAAAATGTACACCTTCGTCACCGAGGGCGAACGCGTTTTCGTGCTGCTGGCCAGCGGCAGCTTGTCGTGCACGCAGTCGGTGATCACGCTGCTGCGGCGGGATTTCGACAAGGGCGAAGGACTGGCCCAGGCGACGTCGCTGTATGACGCGGCCCGCATCATCGGCAACGAAGTGCGCCGCGTCGGGGAAATGGACCGGCCCGCCCTGGAACGCGACGATTACAAATTCAACGTCCATTTCCTTCTCGGAGGACAGGTGCGCGGCGAAGCGCCGGCACTGTTTCTCATTTATCCGCAGGGAAATCCGCTGCAAGCCACCGAGGAGTCGCCGTACCTTCAGATCGGCGAGACGAAATATGGCCGGCCGATCCTCGACCGCGGAATCCGGTTTGACAAGACCACACTCGAAGAAGCCGCCAAATACGCGCTGCTTTCGCTGGATTCGACGATGAAATCGAACGTAACGGTCGGGGCGCCGATAGATTTGCTGGCGTACGAATGCGATCAATTGGCGATCACGCATCAGCGGCGATTCAATGCGGATGATGCGGACCTGTTGAAAATCGGGCAGCGCTGGCAGCAGGCGTTGCGCGGCGCGGTGGCGCGGTTGCCGAATATTCGCTTCGCGCTGGAAAAGGCGGCGGAGAAAACGCAGGAATCGATCCAGTTGGTGGAGACGCCCGCCGCGGATGCGGGGAGCGACCTTCAGCCACAACAGGACATGCCCACCCGTCGGGTTTGATTGAGAGTTCCTAAAAATGGCTATTCCTCCGGACCCCCTTCAAACTCCATTAATGCGCAAGCTGGAGGAGATGCGGCAGCGCTATCTATCCCTCCAGGCGTCGATGAGCGATCCGGCCTTCCTGGCCAATTCACAGAAATTGGTGGCCACGAGCAAGGAAGCGGGCCAACTCGAGCCGATCATCCATAAATTCGAGCAATACCGCGCGAGCCTTCAAACGATCACGGAATTGCAGGAGATGGCCGGCCATCGGGGTGATGCCGAGATGGCCGAGCTTGCGGCGGTTGAATTGCCGACGATTCAGACCCAGGCGGCTGGGTTGCTCGATATGCTCACCGACGAATTCATCGCCGCCGAGGACAACGCCGTCACCTCCTTCTTCCTGGAGGTTCGGGCCGGCACGGGCGGCGAGGAGGCGGCGCTGTTCGCCCGCGATCTCTACGAGATGTACCGCAGATACTGCGAATCCAAAGGATATCGCTTCGAGGTGAGCGATTTTTCGACATCCGATCGCGGCGGATTCAAAGAGGTGATCGTGAATATCCGCGGAAACGGCGTCTATCGCCGGCTGCAATTTGAAGGGGGCGGGCACCGGGTGCAGCGCGTGCCGGAAACAGAGGCGCAGGGCCGCATCCACACCAGCGCGGCGACGGTGGCGGTCCTGCCGGAAATGCCCGATGTGAAGATCGACATCAATGCGAAGGATGTGGAGGAATTCGGCTGCCGCGGCGGTGGGCCGGGCGGGCAGAACGTCAACAAGGTGGAGACCGGCTGGCGAATCCTGCACAAGCCGTCCGGATTGCAATTCAAGATGACCGAGCACAAGAGCCAGGCTCAAAACAAGGAGCGGGCCTGGGCGCTGCTGCGGGCGATGCTTTACGAGGCGGAACGGGCCAAGCGGCACGCCGCCGTCACCAGCGCGCGCAAGGCGATGATGGGCAGCGGCGATCGCAGCCAGCGGATTCGAACCTACAATTTTCCACAGAATCGCTGCACGGATCACCGCCTCGGCGGCGAAGGCGGCGGGGAAAAGAATTTCAATCTGGACCAGGTCATGCAGGGAATGCTCGATCCGCTGATCGACGCCCTGCTGGAGTTGGACAAGCGGCAAAGGCTCGAGAGCCTGTAATCCGCCGGGATTTCGGGTAACATGCCGGGCATGGCAAACCAGAAGAAGGCGGCCAAGCCGCAGGGCAATTCAAAGAAAAGCACCGAATCAAAACCGGCATCGACCGGGGCAGCCGCGGCGCAGGGCATTGATCCGGCACAATCGGCCGCCTCGGCGGCGGCGCTGGTGGCGCATAAGGTTTCCAATCCCACCGCGGCGCAAGGCCCGAAGGTTGAATCCAGCGGCTTTCGCAATCTCAAGGAGTCGCTGGCCAAGCCGCACGCGCAGGCCATCGGTGGGCTGCTGGACAAGCTGACGCCGAGTGGGCAGAAACGCTCGGGTCTTCCGTTCGGCGCGGGCAAGCAGGTTGGACACAATCAGACTTTCGGGGCTGATGTGAGCCGGAGGAATGTTCCGCGCCGAACGAATGGTTAAAGCGCGGCCGGTCCCCCCGCGAGAGTTTCAAATCACCTGAATTAAATTAAGCTCGACAATCGTGCGCGGGTCGAAATCGATGCGCTGCTCGAAAACCCCGCTCAGCCCCGTTCTTCCCAGGGCGATGATCCAGCCCTCTTCGATGATCAGATCGTCGATCATCCGTCCGCCGGTCAAAGTTGCCCGGCAAACGGCGGTGTATTTGCGTTTTGGCGCCCCATTGGCAACCAGAAATTTCCGCCATTCTTCAGGCAGGACCTTGGCCAGCCGATTTCGCCGTGGAGTGCGGGAGTGCATATCAATTGGCTTGAACCGCCTCGCAAGAATTCACCTCGTCGGCGGCATTGGCATCGGGCCACACGCCGGGGCCGTCGTTGCCGTACCAGCGATCCAGCACGCCCTGCCAGTCGCGCAGGCTTTGGACCCGGATGAATTCGCGCTTCACGTCCCGGGAGAGGGGATGGAAGCGGCTGTACTTGATCCCCATCTTCCGCATCCGCCGGGCGGCCAGCGATTCACCGTGAATCTCTTGCGCGATTTGAAAATGCTCGATCAACGCTTCGCGCTGCTGGCCAATTGTCGGCGGAAGAATCTCGCTTGTGGGGTCGAGCAGCAGCCGAGCTGAATGCTGGAAAATCCAAGGATTTCCGATGGCGCCGCGGGCGATCCAGACCATATCGACGCGGGTTTGGCGATACATTCGCACGGCGTCGGCGGCGGTGAAAACGTCCCCGCTGCCGAAGATGGTTTTCGCCGGGTATCGCCGCTTCAGCTCCGCGAGGAACGGCCATCGGGCCGAACCGATGTATTTCTGCTCGACTGTGCGGGCATGAACGCGGGCGGCAACGAAGCCGAGGGACCAGGCGGTTTCGATGATCTCAAAAAAGCGATCCTCCGCCTCCGGCGAATCATCGAACGCCCGGCGAAGGCTGACGGTCAGGGGCCGATCACCCAGCCGATCGCGCACTGCTCTCATGACGGCCAGGGCGCGAGGCACATCGAGCAGCATGTGCCCGCCGCGCGCCTTGTTTTTGATCTTTTTCACGGGGCAGGCGAAATTCAGGTCAATCACGTCATAGCCCGCCCCGGCGATAATCGCCGCCGCCTGTGACATGGTATCCGGCTCGCTGCCGATGATTTGCCCGGCGATGGGATGGTCCTCGTCGTTGATGTCGATGGATTTTCGCAATCCCTCGCCCCCGTTGCAGAGAATGACATCGAGAAGGGCTTCGGTGACGGCGTAGCCGCAGCCGCGCCGCCGAGCCACCAGTCGCATCGCGCGATCGCTGTAGCCGGCCAAGCCGGCCTGGCAGAAGGAAGTCGAGAGATGGATGGGGCCGATGTGCATGATGTTTAATGCCGAATGCCGATTGCCAAATGCCGAATGAAATGCATTTCAATTAGGCATTTGGCAATCGGCATTCGGCATTTCCTCTACACGCTCACGCCAAACTCGTCGGCGCGATTGGCCAATTCATCGGCAATCAGCGACGCACTTTCCAGCGCGTCTACCGTGCGTGGGTCCTTCATCGGCTGCTCCTTGAAGAACGCGACCTTGCCGTCCTTGGCGATAATGACCGTACCCCGCCTGGTGCAGTTGTACGGCTCCTCGCCGGCCCACATGCCGTATGCCTTGGCCATCCTCCGCGTCGGATCGGAAAGCAAATCGTAGGGAATCCCGTACTGCTTGCGGAACGCAGCATGGCAAAACGGACTGTCGCAGCTCACGCCGAAAACAATGGTTTCATCGTCTTTGGCGATGCGCCCAAGCTCCGGCCCAAACGTGCAATGCTCCTGCGTGCAAACCGGGCTGAAATCCATCGGATAAAAGAGGAGGATTACTTTTCGCTTGCCGCGATAATCCGAAAGCTTCACCTTGTTTTTATCCTGATTCATCAGCTCGAAGTCGGGGGCCGGCTGGCCGATCTTCAACGACGCGTTTTCCATGAGTGACTCCTTATGCGAAATGGTAGGGCAACATGGCGAAGATGAAAAGCGGCGATCAAGGCGGGCGATTAACTCGGTCAGTCCGACGTTTGCCAGGATGCTTGTCGCGCGCAAGCGCGTTCGCCTTTGTATCCGCGGCAAATGGCTTCTAATATCTCGAACATGAAATTCGGCCGCATCAAACGGCAACACGGACGGGTGGCGGGACTGGATGCGATTCTGGATCGAATCGTCGCTGGATGTCCCTTCGTCTCGCGAATCGTTCCCGGGCGGATCAAGGTCAGGCGAGGAAAAGGCGACCCGAGCTTCAAATTCCAATATCAAACGACCGCCGGGCTGAAGTGTCTATATGTCGGCACCGGCACCGTGCAGGAGGTTTTCCTTATTTGCACGGATGGCCCGAAGGCCATTGGCTGGCTGGAGGAACAAGGGTTTACGGAGCCGAAAAAATGATCGCCGCGGACCGGCGGTTGCGGGATTTTGCCCGTTCCCATCCGGTGGCCTTTGGTTTAGCTTCTCATCAGGAGAGTTGCCCTATGCGCATCATCATTTTTCTGCTGGGACTGTGCATTCTTATGACCTACCTGCCCGGTTGCTTTGCGGGAGGCCATGACGATCACGGCGGCGGCGGCTGGGACCATCACGACGACCATGGTGGTGACCACCACGACGATCATCATTAAGATCATGCTTAATGCCCAGCCAACAGCGCGCGGACATTCGTAAGGCCGTTGAAGTTCTGCGGCACGGAGGATTGGTGGCATTCGCCACCGAGACCGTCTATGGCCTCGGCGCGGACGCAACCAATTCCGAAGCCGTGGCGAAGGTCTTCGCGGCGAAGGGCCGGCCCGCGGCCAATCCGCTGATCGTCCATGTCGTGGATAAGGCGGTGGCCAAGCGTTACGTGGGAGCGTGGCCGGAATCGGCCGAACGTCTGGCACGAGCCTTCTGGCCGGGACCGCTGACGATGGTGGTGCCCAAGGGGATTCAAATCGTACCGGCGGTCACGGCGGGTCTGGCGACGATGGCGATCCGCTGCCCCGACCATCCGCTGGCCGGCGAACTCTTGCGGGAATTTGACGGTCCCGTGGCTGCGCCCAGCGCGAATCGGTCAACGCGGGTGAGCCCGACAACCGCGGATCACGTCCGGCAGGATCTGGGGAAGGGGGTGGACCTGATCCTGGATGGCGGGCCTTGCCGCGTCGGGATCGAATCCACGGTGATCGACCTGACTTCGTCAAAGCCGAGCATCCTTCGTCTGGGCGGCATTGCGCGCGGGCGGCTGGAAGAAATCGTCGGTCCCGTCGAGGTCCAAGACCCAGCGGCGGGGACATCATCAGCGGCAAAAAGCCCCGGCCGCCAGGCGATTCACTATGCACCGGTCACGCCGGCATTTCGGATTGCACAAGGCGACGAACATCTTTTCTCAACTTTTTTCCGACATCGACTTGGCAGGAAAGCGATATTCCTGATAATTCATGGTTCGGAATTGGCGGGACAGCTGCCGCAGTGGGCCGATCATGACGCCATTGTGGAATTGCCATCCGATGCCGCGGAATATGCGCGGCGGCTGTACGCGGCTTTACGTGAAGCGGATGACCGGCACGTCGATATGATCTGGATTGAGGTTCCGCCCGCCGGAGGCCAATGGGATGCGGCGCGGGATCGCGTCCACAAGGCAACACGCCCGGCATCCGAAGGATCGTAGGGCAAAAGATCATCAGGCGCAGCATGCTTAAGCGGCCGTCAGAAATAGATCGACTGACCCATTCGACGCCGCGGGCGCGGCAAACCCAGTCCGTTTCGCGCCCGCTCTGGCATGAGAATCGCCCGGCAAAATTCAATGTCTTCCAGCGGCTGGTCCGTCAATGGGAGCAGTTCCATCCGTACAACGGCGCGCAGGTCATCAAAATTCGCGGGCAAGCGGATCTGGCGGCATCGCGCAGCGCCTGGATCGAAGCGCTCGAAGCCTTGAACCTGGGGGCGCTATGCATTTCGGAGAATTCCTATCACTACCGATGCCTCAATGGTGAGGCGATCACACACGGCGTCATGCCCTGCCCCGATGGGACGAAATTGGATCAGTGGATTTCCGACGAGATGAACTGTCCGTTTGAGGCGTTCGGCGGCGTGCCGTTCCGGCCGTTTCTCCTTCAGGAAGCCGGGCATTTCTGGATGGGAGTCTGTTACCAGCATTGGGTGGCCGACAGCGCGTCGATCCGCATGCTCATGCGGGAATGGTTCGTACGTCAGTTCGATCCGCCAGCGGCGTCGAGACGTCCGGTGCGAATCCACGCCGGTGGATATCTGTCGCTCTTTGGTCCCCATCGCGACCGCTACGGTGCCGCGGAGGCGCTGATGTCGTCGCTGCGATGGCACTGCCAGTTCCGCCGCATCAGACGCATCGAGGACCGGAAGAAATTCCAGGATATGTCGCAGCGTTTTGCGCTGTTCAATGCGCCTGAGGGGCTGATTGATGGACTGTGCGTCACCGCGCGGCAGGCCGGGGCGACGGTGAACGATGTCTTCCTCGCGGCCATCGCGCAAGTGTGCGATCAACACGTGCCCGTGCGGCGGAAATTGCGCCGTCGCGATCTGGCCGTGGGCACGATCGTCGATCTGCGGCCCAGTGCCGATCGGCCGCTGGGCGATGTTTTCGATCTGCTGCTTGGATTCACCAGCATTTGCGGCCGGGCAAGACATCTCGGGGATTGGCAAACCCTTCTGGCGTCGGTGGCGAGACAGACCCGTCGCCAAAAGCTCGGCGGACTGCCGCTGGCGAGCAGTTTCCGAATGTTGGTCGGGCTGATCGCGGGGAAATATCTGTCTCGCGAGGGCGTGATCGAACTCTATCGGAAGCGCGTCTCGCTGGCGGGGGCAAATTCAAACGTCAATCTCAATCGGTGCTGGCCGGCGAAATATCACGGCCACGACCTGCTGGATTACATTCGTGTGGCGCCCACCGGGCCGATGACCCCGCTGGTTTTCACCACGACGACGCTCGGCAAGGGACTGTCGGTGGGGTTGACGTATCGCCCGGCCATCATCCCGCCGGAACGTGCTGCCCTGCTCGGGGCGACGTTCATCGATCGATTGCGGGAAGTGGCGCCGTGCCGATCGCAATCCGCTTGGACTGCGGCGAAGACGTCCTGAAGTGGAAAAGAGCCGGCCGGGTCGGCCCGGACCCGGGCGGCACACCCCGGCCCGGCAATTTCAAACCGCCCATCCCATCTCTCTGTTGGATCTCCCCTTTACTTTTGCGTGGAGGACGATATGTTCTAATAGCAAGAAAACTCGGCCGGACGCAATTTGAGCGGCCGGTAAATGGACTGCCCACTCGCACATGGAGGTGCTGCAATGTCTTTCCGAACTCTTTTCGTAGCTATCGCGTTGTCGATCGTTCCCGCCGCGGGGGCGCTTGCCCAGGACGCCGTTCCGCAGCCGGATGTCGCCAATTCCAAGTACCAAATCGACGGCGTTGTTAACGTGGATTCGGTCTACGTCCGCAGCGGACCAGGCGAGGGATATTATCCCACGCAGACGCTGTCCAAGGGCGCGGCGATCACCGTGGTCGGGATCAAATTCGACTGGCTGAAGATCCTCCCGCCGGAAAACAGCTTCTCATACGTTGGCGCGGTTTTCGTGGACCGAAGCGCCGATGGAACCACCGGCAAAATCAATCGCAACGACGTCAACATTCGCGCCGGCAGCCTGGTCAATGCGATGAAGACCACCGTGCAAACGCGCCTGAACACCGGGGACCAGGTGGAGATCATCGGCAAGGAAGATGAATACCTGAAGATCAAGTCCCCCGCCGGGGCGTATCTGTACATCAACAAACAATACGTAACGATCGCGCGGCCGGCGGTTGCGGACACTTCCACGCCAACCAGCGCCACGCCTTTGTTGCCCGCGCCGAAGCCGGATTCGATCGCCACAGACAATCAAAAGCCCGCGGCGAAGGATAGCGGCTCGTCGATCGAGGGAGCCATTGTGACCCGCACGCCGACCACCGCGCCATCGCAGGCGGCGGCATCGCCGACGACCAATCCATCCTCCGTGGCGGCGGCGCCCGCGACGCAGCCGACCGCCGCAGTTCCGCCGCCCAGCGCGGAGGAATTGTTCGCTCAATACGAAGCGACGTTTGCCCAGATCAGCAAGCAGCCGTTGGATTCCCAGCCGGTGGAGGAATTGATGGGCAAGTATCAAACGATCGCGAGCAGCGAGACGCTTTCCGATGAGCTCAAGAGCGTGGTCAATATTCGCCTGGCGACGCTGAAGGCGCGTTTGGATAACAAGGCAAAACTCGTGGAAATTCACCGGTTGGAGAAGTTGGCCCAGGCCCGGCAGCTCGCGCTTCAGGCCGAGCAGCAGGAGTTGGAGGAGAGATTGAAGCAGTCTCAAATCCAGGTCTTTGTGGCCGTCGGGCAGCTTCAACCTTCGAGCTTGCAGGTGGGCGGCGGAACGCTGTATCGGCTGGTCGATCCAGCCACGGGCCGAACCGAAGTTTACGTCCGAACCAGCGATCCAAAGATCACCGGTCTCATGGGCCAGTTCATCGGCGTGAACGGTCAGCGGACGGACGATCCGCAGTTGAGCCTCCGCGTCATCGATCCGACGGATGCGCTGGCGGTGGATGAGTCGAAGGTCAACACGTCGGTGATGGCGAGCATTCTCCCACCGAGTTTGCTGGCCCGGCAGGCGTCGGCGAATTGACGAGGCTTGGCGGGATGTTTCGATGCGGCGCGTTCGGGACCTGCCGAATGACGTAGCTATGTTCATCAATCGTGCAGGCTCCTAAATATCAGAGTTTAATTTAACCGCAGAGTTCGCGGAGTGCCTGGCGCGGGCTTCGCCCGCAACCCAAATAATTAGGCATTGCTCGTTAAGGTACGGTGCGTGTTGCGAAGCACTTACCGTCCTACAGGAGCAATGCCATGGAGGCTTTTTTAC
>Ga0187864_10000351_pt1 | contig 51612 bp, 35 predicted proteins | sample June2016WEW_11_4_FD_132985 | JGI IMG/M metagenome (GOLD analysis project Ga0187864, IMG submission 132985) | Peatland microbial communities from SPRUCE experiment site at the Marcell Experimental Forest, Minnesota, USA - June2016WEW_11_40 | ecosystem: Environmental > Terrestrial > Soil >...
AACGCGACAAGATCCTCCCCAAGTATGAAATCCTCATCCAACCTCAATCGATCTAACGGACCTCGGATCACGGAGAACCAAGATCGCGAATCAAGATGAAATTATTATCGGGGATTTCCCCTGCTTCACGTCCGACTCGGCCTCGAGGACGTAAATCGGGCCCAGGGCCTTCAGTCCGTTCTTCTTGAGGATTTCCTCCTGCGGCGATTCCGCGCCCTGCCGCGGCTCCGCGGCGCGGATAGCTGTGGCCCAGGACGTCGCCGCGACGATGAGCAGTCCGGTCGTCCACTTTCCCATGGCTCGTCCCATGGTCTGTTCCCGTTTTGGCATTTGACCCGGCAGCACGACGAATCTCGGAAGATCCCACGTCACTTATTCTACGCCATCTCGCCTCTTTTCAACAGCGAACCTGGCGCTCACCGGCATCACGACCCCGCAGGCGACCACGCCCCACCCACCAGGCCTGGCAATTACCCGTTGTTTGTCTCAATCGGGTCGCGCGGCGGCACCCCGCAAATCGCGTTGCCCCTACCGGACGAAGACGGACATCGTCGCTCCAAGGTGGGGCAGATCTGGTTGCTCCCTGCGAAAGGCTGAAGTGGGTCGGGCTTGCTCGGTGGGCTCGTGAGGACCAATGGATACTCACGGGCCAGTTTGCATCCTGAACGCCACAAAGGCATAGCCCGCCTTCGTTCGCAGCTTACCGGCGGGCGTCCCCCCCGCGCCTCACTGCGAGAAAGAAGCGCCTGAACCGGCTCGCAAACCACTATACTATTCAAGGACCAATTCAGCCGAGGGAGTCGCGTTCGCTTCGAGCTTGTGCTTGAGTGCGTAGGTCACGATTCGAGATCTGAGGACTGCTGCCGGAACAAACTCCCGGACCACAGGAATCCCGAGCTGGATCAGGTGGTTACTGACATCGAGTACTTAGCAGCCAAGACCGACGCAAATATCGGCGGGACGAAAGGTCCGAATCCGCAACCTGGTCTCCTCGGTGACCCTGATGACCCCCTTCTCGATCCCTCGACCTCCTATAGACTCCAGCGACTCGCCGGGCCTGAGATATTCGCCGTTCATGACCCTGGCGATTGCTCCGAGGAGCGGGTAGCCGTTGTTCGAGGGGAGGGACAGGCCGAGGACCGGAAAAGTTACTTCGACGACGGGGTTGTCGCTCCTCCTAATGCATCCATGATAAACCCCCGCAGGGGCCGGAGCAATTGGCAAGAGAATCGGGCATTGAGTCGTCGATGTCTCGGCAACTCTTCCGGGGCTCAACCGGGCGGGCAATGGCGATCCGATTCGATTTTTCCGTGCGACCCGGAATGCTCCCCCGCCTCCCCTTCATTGTCGATCTGGCTCCCGTCAAGACCGGCTTCGTCCGCCGGTCTACGCTGGCGTCCCTCGCATTTTCGGCCGGTATCAGGTGAGGGTCCGAGTGGGAAGTTGGAGTCAGTTTCGAGCAGGAAGACGGAGACACTCAAGGGGGGCGAGCTTGGTGGTGGGAGATCGGCGCGCACACCGGCGCTGCTCGGCACGCAGGGAAATGCGCGGAGTCAGGCCGAACTCGGCATGTGGCGTGGGAGAGCACGGCGCGGACATGCCGGCCAGGCGTTCCCCCCAAAGGCGAAATTGCACGGCCAGTCCTCTTTTCGTATTCCTGGTCCTGTTTTGGTTTCTCTGGTTCTCTGGCTCGGGCTCACCGGGCAGGCCGGACCACAGGCTCCGGTACCTGGCCGTTTCTCTCTTTCCGTTCGGACGATCACGTCGCTGCTCCACTGCTTGAGAGCCGCAAACGCTTGCGTCGGATGAGCTTCGCTTCATCCCGTGACACCGAGGAACAGCCTCATTTGGGGCCCTTTGGGAAACTTTTGTTTCTTTAGAACAACACATCTCGCAATTCCCCTTCCGCTTCACTAAAATGACCTCGACTAACGAGCCACTGATCGCTCCGAATCATGCGACCATGCAGCAGCTTTCCTTCGATGCAAGTGCGTGATCCCTCACCTGACGTGCATTTGGATTCGCGATCAACCAAAAAAATGCGACGGACCGACCGAGAGCGAGAAACGACGAGAATTGGTGGACAGAGCCGGTCCTGCAACCTGTGTGTGTGGGCCACCCCGCGTGCTAGCTTGTCCTCGTCCCCGACTCAGGGGTTTCGGCCCGGTATCGGGTCGTTGGAAAAATAGGCAAACCAAGTTCTCCTGCTTCGACGAAAAGCGAACTCGTGAGACTGGTCGTGATGACTGACTGACTTGACGATCTTCGGCGGGTCGGTTCGGGTTGTGTGAAGCTGAGTGGGTGCGCGGTTCGTCGATCAGGTGTTCGTGAATATCTCCTTGAGGGAGATGTGTTTGGTGTCTCTGCTTTTCTTTTACTCGGAGGTATTTGAAACATGAGAACGAGTCGGATGACGAGTGCATTGCGGGCGGCCTCGCTGGCTGCTGGATTCCTCTGCGTGCTTGCCGGCCTGAGTGGGCTAGCTGCGGCGGCTGCCGAAGTACCAGTACCCGAGATCGACGCCGGTTCCATGGCCAGCGCCTTGACGCTGCTGAGCGGTGGACTGCTCATCATCGCCGGACGGCGTAAAGGCAAGTAATCGATCGAGACGTTCGTTCTGAACTGGGGGGGCGGCACGGCCTGACCGGCCGTCCCTCCCTCTGGCTTGCGAGCCGTTTCGCGACGTCGGCGTCGAATGAGACCTCTGCCGGCCTCTCGTTCTTCTGATTGACACGCTCCTCTGGGACGAATCTCCTGTGCTCTCCGCCGAAACGGTTCCGTGGGCCTCTCTCCAGGGTTTGCGACGTCGCGTTCTGCCCCACCTCTTCTGGGCCGCCTGGCTTGCCCTGCTCCTGGGTGAAGCACTCGCGCTTTCGCTTTCCTTCGATACGAAAATTCCGTCCGTCACCAATCACCCCGCGATGATGGTCCGGCTGGTTGCCCGGTCCTCCTCCCTGCTTCGGCTGGGAATGTGCGTGGGCACCGTCACGGCCACAGCGCTCCTCTTCTCGTCCCAGTTTCGCGAAGATCTGGGAAGCTTGCTCAAAGAGGGCGGACCTCATCGCCTTGTCCCGGGGTGGATCGCCGGTCATCTTGCGGCTTATGCGGGTTTTTTCTGGTTGACGAAGTGGCTGATCGAGGGCGTCGCCCAGCCCGGAAACCAGGACCTGCGTGTGATCGTGTGGATGGGCTGCGGGGCGGCCGTGCTGATCTCGTGGTGCCTGGCCGCGATGCCGATGCGGTCCTGGGTCCAGGTCGTGCGCCGAGGCTGGCCGGTGCTGCTGGCCGGGAGCGTTGTCGGCGTCTTCGCCCTGGGCATCGGCGACTCGACCGGAAAGCTGTGGAATTCGTTACACAGCTTGACCTTCCGGTCCGCGCAGGGCGTGCTGCGCCTGTTCGCGCAGGGTGTCGTCTGCCATCCGGAGACCCACGAGCTGGGGATCGGAGACTTCGTCATCGCGATTGCGCCGGTGTGTTCCGGGTTCGAGGGGATCGGCCTGATCTGGGCATTGCTGGGCGCGTACCTGTTGCTCTTTCGCAAGGACCTGCGGTTTCCCCAGGCCTTGCTGCTGCTTCCGCTCGGCACGGTGGTCATCTGGTCGTTCAACGTGCTGCGAATTGTCCTGTTGGTGATCGTGGGGGCCTCGGGACGCCCCGACGTGGCGCTGGGAGGGTTCCATTCCCAGGCCGGCTGGCTGGGGTTCAACATCGTGGGCCTTGGGCTGATCGCGATCTCGCGGCGGGTCCGGTTGTTCTCCAGGGTCGATCCGAGCGGTGAGTCCCCGTGCCTCGACCCCGCGGTTACCAATCCCACGGCGGCTTACCTCGGGCCCATGCTGGCGATCGTCGCGACCGCCATGATCACGGGGGCGATGTCGAACGGGCAGTTCGACGCTCTCTACCCCGCGCGGGTTGCGGCGGCCGGGTTGGCTTTCTGGGTCCTGCGCAAGGGTTATTCCGGCCTGCGCTGGTCCTGGTCGTGGCCGGCCGCCGGTATCGGGATCCTGGTCTTCGCCCTCTGGATGGCCCTGGAGCCGCTGAATGCCACTGCGGCCGCGGACACATCGCAGACGATTCCCAGGACCCTGTCCGGGATGCCCATGTTCGCGGCTGCCGCCTGGCTGGCCTTCCGGGTGTTCGGGTCCGTCGTGATGGTTCCACTGGCCGAGGAGCTGGCCTTTCGCGGCTACCTGGTCCGCCGCCTGATCGCGGCCGATTTCGAGAGCGTGCCCGCGGACCGGTTGACCTGGCCCTCCTTCCTGATCTCCTCACTTCTCTTTGGTGCGATGCACCATCGCTGGGTGGCCGGCACCATCGCGGGGATGCTCTACGCCCTGGCCCTTCGGCACCGGGGTCGCCTTGGCGACGCGGTGCTGGCCCACGCCATGACCAACGCCCTGATCGCCGCCCTCGTGCTGACCACCGGAGCCTGGTCGCTCTGGATCTGATCGCTGGGTCTCGAACGGTTCGCCTGCCCTGGAGAAAGCCAGAGTTACGGTGTTTACTTGCCGCTTGCCGGCCCCGCCTTCGCGGCCATCAACCGCTTCAGTCCGGCGCTGGCCTGGGGGTTGTCGGGCTTGGGACGGAGAGGTTAAACAGCAGAAGTTGATTTCACTTGGTAGGTGGGCCCGTGGAACCGACGATTTCGTGGTTCCACAGGCCGTGGAAACTCCGACTGCGGAAGGACTGGCGTGAAGACATTCACAAAGCACTGTCGTCGTTGTGCTGTTCCCTGATGCGTTGGAATATCTTCACCAATTCATTTTGTTAGGATTACCAAGGACTGGATTCGATGTCAAAACCGAACGAAGCGCTGCTGTCCAGGATTGAATCGGCGTCGGTGCGGGTGGGAATCATCGGGCTTGGCTACGTGGGCCTGCCACTGGCGCGTGCCTTCGCGGAGAAGGGGATCGCCGTTCTCGGTTTCGACGTTGATCCTCTAAAGGTCGCCAAGCTCCAAAGTGGGCAGAGCTATATAGGCCATATCCCCGACGCGACGATCCGTCAAATGCGCGAGCATGGCTTCGAGGCCACCTCGTCATTCGATCGGCTCGATGAGCCTGATGTCATCATCATCTGCGTGCCGACACCATTGACCGAGGCACGCGAGCCTGACCTGACCTACATCGTGAAATCTGCCGAGGCCATCGCGGCACGGTTGCGCCCGGGGCAGCTCGTCGTACTGGAAAGCACGACGTACCCGGGAACAACCCGCGACGTCGTTCTTCCGCTCTTGATGTCGCGGGGACTGGAGCCCGGAAGTGACTTCTTCCTCGCATTCAGCCCCGAGCGGGAAGATCCAGGCAACCCGCAGTTCTCGGCGCCGACCATTCCCAAGGTCGTGGGTGGACTGGAACCCGCAAGTCTCGAGCTCGCCGTCGCGCTCTACGGCAAGGTGGTCGTCCGGGTCGTGCCCGTTTCGAGCACGGAGGTGGCGGAGGCATCCAAGATTCTCGAAAACACCTACCGTGCCATCAATATCGCGCTCGTCAACGAAATGAAGATGCTTTATGATCGAATGGGTATCAACGTCTGGGAAGTGATCGAGGCGGCCAGGACCAAGCCATTCGGATTTCAGGCGTTCTATCCAGGACCCGGGCTGGGTGGACACTGCATCCCGATCGATCCCTTTTACTTGACGTGGGTGGCACGGAGGTATGGTCTGACGACCCGCTTCATCGAGTTGGCCGGCGAGATCAATACGGCGATGCCCGCTTATGTCGTCAACAGGGTCGCGGACGCCCTGAACGAGCAACGCAAAGCGGTCAAAGGCAGCACCATCACCCTGCTGGGCATGGCCTACAAGAAGGACGTGGACGATCCCCGCGAGTCGCCAGGTTTCGAGCTGATGGATCTCCTTTTGCAGAAAGGAGCCGTGGTTCATTACAACGATCCCCATATCTCCGTGCTCCCCCCGATGCGCCGTTACCCTCACCTTCGAGTGGCCAGTCGGGAATTGACTTCCGAGTTCCTCGAGTCCCAGGACTGCGTTCTCATCGTCACGGATCATTCGACCTACGACTGGCCCTGGATTGCCGAGCACGCGCCGCTGATTGTCGATACGCGCAACGCGATGAAAAGCGTTGCCAACCCCCGGGCAACGATCGTCCGTGCGTGAGGGTCGTTGATTCCGGGGCACTCGTCGCCCCCTGCTTCGCCGGCCGCCGGTTGAGTGGGTTGGGCTCGATGAAGCCGTCCGACCCCCGGCCGAGAGACCTCCGGGCTTGCCTCCACCGGCCTCCGAGAAACAGGTCGACTGTCGGCAGAAGCCGGAACTGCTGGTGCGGACCTCTGTGGCGAGAACTTGCTCCAGCTATCCGTTTGGCCCGATGCTCGCCGTGGATTCACTGTCCCGCAACTTGACGTGCCGTCCAGCGGGTCTTCGTGAGGGACGGCCTGGCCTGGATCTGGGAGCTGCAAAAAAAGTCTCGCGACCTTCCGATTCTCTACAGGTCCTGCGTCCTGTGTTCGCCGCGGCCGAGGCTGCGGCGACGGGAATCGAGAAGTGTGGGGAGCGGTTTCCGGCTTGGGCCAAGGCTTGCTGAACGGGACAGGTGAAGCCAGGCGATCGAACGGCTCCGTGCCATGCTGGAGGCTCGAGCGCCCTGGTTCGAGGGCGAGGTCGAAGACTTGGCCGGCGACAATCCCGGCAAGATCCTCTTCCCAAAGAGGTGGGCTATTCGGGGTGCATCCAGGAGCGGATAGACGACCCCCGCTCTCGCCAGCAGGAACCGCTCTGGACGAGCAGCCACGTGCAGTCCCCCGTGAAGCTCTGCAACGGGCGCGTCAAAGGCGCCGAGGAATCCTGGGACGCAGCCGATGGCAAGGTGATCCTCCAGCTTCGGATGACATTCCTCTCCGAGCCCGCCCGGCCCGGCGTGACACCCGAGGACGCGACGGCACAGCCCGTTCCACCCCGAGACACCCCGAGGAGATAGCCGAGCAGCGTTCAATCCGACGAGAAAGCGAACCGCGGCGTACACACCAATACAGGGCTGCGCTAAATGTGGTGATTATGATCCGCACGATGAGAAAAAACCGCACGCACTTGACAACCCTGTTGCGACTATGGTTTAGTACAAGCGCCCAATAATGCGCGAGCGGAGGCATGGGTGCGGAGGAAGCCGGTGTCACTCGGTTTGGGGATAGCCTCATGCAACCGAGGGTCACGGAGTGTGCGCCGAATTAAGACCACCACGTTCATTTACGGACATTTCGGGTTCGATCGCGCCAGAAGCTTCAGCTTTCTTGTGACGAGGTAGCATGTGCGCGGCGGATTCCGGTGGTTGGTTTTTGTATTCGGCGCTTGTTCTCTTCGGCGATCCGAGTATTGATTAACGTGGATCGACGAGTTCTGAGTGTCTCTCTGTTCCGCTCGTACATTACTTTCGAATCTTTGCTCAACACGACACAATGAAACTTGCACTCTCCAAACAAAGCGCGCTGGCGGCTTCGCTGGCGTTCCTCCTGGGCTGCCTGCTCTGGTCAGTTTGGCCGGCGCTTGCCGTCATGCAAGAGCGGTGGTCGGGAGACCCTCGGTATGCCCACGGGTATCTCGTGCCCCTGTTTTCGCTGGCTCTCCTGTGGTTGCGGAAGGACCGGATCGCGGCTGCGAAGCCAATGCCATCGACGTGGGGTCTCGTCTTCCTGGGACTCGGGGCCGCCCTTCAACTCACCGGTGGATATATACGACACGACTCGGTGGTTGGCCTGGCTCTCTTGCCCTACCTGGCTGGGATCTGTCTGCTCGTCGGCGGATGGCGGATTCTGGAGTGGGCTTGGCTGTCGATCGCGTTTCTGGTGTTCATGATCCCGCTTCCCTGGCGGCTGGAAAACGCGCTGGGACCGCCACTTCAATTCATCGCCACGACGGCCAGTACGTATCTGCTGCAAACCTGCGGTTTCATGGCCTTTGCCGACGGGTATGTGATTCAACTCAACGACGCCCGGATCGGGGTCGTGGAAGCGTGCAGCGGTCTGAGCATGGTCATGACCTTCATCGCCCTCTCCACGGCCGCGGCTCTGATCGTGAGGCGTCCGCTGCTGGATCGACTTGTCCTCGTCGCCAGCTCGATTCCGGTTGCCCTGCTGGCCAACATCCTCCGGATCACCGTGACGGGGATTCTCCACGACACCGTCGGCGGTCATGCGGCGGACACGTTTTATCACGATCTGGCCGGCTGGGTCATGATACCTCTGGCCCTGGCTTTGTACTGGGTGGAAATCTGGGTCCTTTCCCGGATCCTCATCGAGGTCAAGCAGGAGGCGATCCCGGCCCTCGACCTGGTGCGGTCGCGTGATCCGGCGAGCCTGGCCGCAACCAGGACGAAGGGTCGCAAACCATCAGTGCTATGAAGTATGTTGCTCCTCTGGAACGACCAGGCATCAAGGTTCCTCGCGTCAACTGACTCGTCTCGCGCCGACCTGGCTCCCTGGAAGGCTCCGTCATGAACCAAGAATCGCATCCCCCTGTTGAACTGGCTCGGCGTGTGAGCACCGCGGAAGCCGTCGTTGCCGCGGCGTCCGAGGAAGCCCCCCGAGCGGTTCCGGCCTCCGGCGTGGTAACTCGCGGCGTGGCCTCCGCGATCGAGCTGAGCCCAACGAGCCTCCTCAAGGCTCTGCGCCGCCGTCAGACGCTCGCTCTGGGAGTGGCGCTCCTCGCGACCGCCATCAGTGGCCCGGCGGCCTGGTACCTGGTTCCCGCCGCCAAGTACAAGACGCAGGCCAGACTGCAACTCGCCGCCCAGCCGCCCAAGGTCCTCTTCCGTACCGTCGAGACTGACACGAACGGTGACGACTACAAACGCTATCAGAATACGCAACTGACTCTGGTCAAGAGCCAGCTCGTGCTGAACGCGGCGCTAGTGGACAAGTCCGTCGGCAAGTACGCCATGATCCGCGACAAGATCGATCCGATCGATTGGCTCAAGGAGAATCTGAAAGTCGAGTTCGTCGGCGCCTCGGAGGTCATGGAAATCTCCCTGAGCGGCGACGATCCCGTGGAAATCGCGGGCATCGTCAACGCGGTCAAGAAAGCCTACATGGACGAGGTTGTCAACGTCGACACCAAGCGGCGAGCGGATCGGTTTGCCAAGCTCAAGCAGATCAAGGAAAGCTACGGCGAAACCCTCAAGGAGCGGCGCGACCGCCTGAGAAAGAATGCGGAAGCGGTCGGATCGGATGACCGCGATACCCTCGCGTTGCGGCAGCAATATGCGTGGGAGCATGTGGCCGGGCTGATGCGAGAGCTCGCCGAAATTCAGTCGCGGAAACGAAGGTTGGAAGCGCAGCTCAAAGCCCGATCGAAGCCCGAGGAGAATCCCGTCGAGCCGGTCCGTGAGGCTGACATCAATCAGTGGATCGATCAGAGTCCGATCATCGCCCAGCTCGAATCCGAGCTCGCCAGCGAGCAGGCGCAGCTCAGCGAGCACATGACGTTCTGGCGCACGGCCGCTCGGGGTGGGGGCGGCGGAGATCCGGCTTTGAAACATTTGCGGGACAGTGTGGCCGCGACTCAGAAACTGCTGAAAAGCAAGAAGGTGGAACTGCGCCCCCTCGCCATCCGGCAACTTCGGGGCCAGAACAGGAGCCAGCAGGTGGCAGTGGGGCACGAGGACGAGCAAGACTTGGCTGTTCTCGTTGAACTCGAGGAACGCTTGAATGCCGAGATCAAGGCCAGCTCGGACGCGACCGGGGCCCTGAATGTCAAAACCCTGGACCTGTCGGCGCTTCAAGAAGAAGTGGCCCAGTTGAAGGGGACCGCCGGCCAGGTCGCAACCGAGGTGGAATCGCTCACCGTCGAGTTGCAGGCGCCCCCCCGGGTCCGGACGATCGAGGACGCCATTGTCCCTCTGAGCAGGGACGAAAAGAAACGATTCGCGATGATCGGGCTGATCATTTTCGGCTCGTTCTTCGGCGGTCTCTTCGGCGTCGCCTTCCTCGAATTGCAGACCCAGAAGGTCGATTCCGTCGAGATTGTCCCCGCCGAACTGGGGCTTCGGGTGGTCGGTACCTTGCCGATCATGCGGTCCCAGACCGTTCGCCGGGGACTGGTCGCGCGCCGGCAGTCCCCGAAAGACCGCTACTGGCATAACGTTCTCCTGGAATCGATCGACGCGACGGTGACCATGCTGCTGCACGCGGCTCGGGCCGAGTCGCATCGGGTGGTGATGATCACCAGCGCTGTGGGGAGCGAAGGGAAAACTTCACTGTCGAGCCACCTGGCAACCAGCCTCGCTCGCTCTGGCTTGCGGACCCTGCTCATCGACGCCGACCTCCGCAGTCCCTCGATCCATCGGCTTTTCGATCTGCCCATGGCCCCGGGGCTGAGCGAATTGCTCCGGGGCGAAGCTGACCTGCCCGGAGCCATCGCCGCCACGGAGGTCGCGGAGCTGAACGTCCTTACTGCGGGAAACTGCGATCGACAGACCATCCGGCTCCTCTCCCAGGGCTCTCTGGGCTCCATTTTCAGCCGGCTCAAGGAGCAATTCGATTTCGTGATCGTCGACTCCTCGCCGGTCCTCGCGGTGGCCGATGCCTCCATCATCGCCCAGCAGGTCGATGCCGTGCTGTTCTCCATCTTCAGCGACGTGAGTCGCAAGTCCAAAGTTAGCTCCGCGCTGCAACGACTGGAATCGCTGGGCGTGCGGATCCTCGGGGCGGTCGTGACCGCGTCGCTTGATATGGGGTACGGGAGATACCATTCGGATGCCTACTATGCTTCGCTGCCCGACTCGGCGGCTGAGTCATCATCGGATCCAAGCTCATGATTGACACGATGCGCATCGCCGTCGCCGTGGTCCTGATTGTCGGAGCCGGACTGATCGAGGGAGTCTGGACCAGTCGTTGGGGTCTATCTCCCGCGCAAAGTGCGCTTCGCGCGCGGTTTGAATCCATCCCCATGGTCATCGGCGACTGGAAGGGGACGGCGCACGAGGTGCCGGCCCTGGATCGAGCCGTGGCGGGCGCGACGGCGTGCCTGGGCGCGACGTACACCAACGCGACACGCGGGGTCACCGTCTCGGTCCTCTTGGTCGGCGGCCTTCCCGGGAAGATTTCCACGCACACGCCCGACGTTTGCTACCGGGGCGCGGGCTTCACGCTCACCCCACCCACGGAATTCGATTACCGCTACGGCGGCGACGTGCATCGTGCGGTGTTCCGAACGGCCCTGGCAACCCACGAGGGAACGACTCCTTCGGTCCTGCGAATCTTCTGGAGCTGGAACGCCTCGAAGGGGTGGTCGGCACCGGAAAACCCGCGCTGGAGTTTCGCCTCCGAGCCAGCGCTCTGCAAGCTTTACGTAATCCGAGAGACCTGGGGGAAGGTCGTCGAGCCGGAGTCCGACCCTTGCAAGGATTTCCTGGCTGCTTTCCTGCCCGAGCTCGACCGCCATCTGTTTTCCAGTACCGAGTAGGTTTGCGACACGATCGAGGGCCCTTGGCCTGCACGGTTGCCCTGTGGTTCCCGAGACCTGCGGGCACCTGGCGACGGCTCGAGTGCCCGTCACAACGACTTCAACCTGGATTCGGCCAATTGCTTCCCTGACGGGCGCTTGCACGTCTCATCGGTAGAGGATTCCTCTATGAGCACCGCAACACATATGAGCACTGCGACACAGGAGATCGGCGACGTGGACACGACCGCCCTCGTTCGAGACAGGAGCTTGAAGACCAGCTATGTGGCGATCAAACCCTGGATCGATCGCGCGCTGGCGGTGCTCATGCTCTTGGCTTCAGCCCCGATCATTCTCGTCTCGCTCCTGCTGGTCCGGATCACGTCTCGAGGTTCGGGGCTTTATACCCAGCAGCGGCTCGGTTTGGCCGGCAAGGTTTTCACGATCTACAAGATCCGCACCATGTACCAGGACAGTGAATGCCACGGCCCCAGGTGGTGCGTTACCGGTGATCCTCGGGTCACGCCGGTCGGCCGGTTTCTGCGTCGCTGCCACCTGGATGAGCTGCCGCAGCTTATCAACATCTTGAAAGGCGAAATGAGCCTGGTCGGGCCCAGGCCTGAGCGACCCGAGTTTTGCGCGCAGCTCGAGCGCGCCATACCGGGCTATGGCCAGCGGCTCATCGTCCGACCTGGTGTGACCGGACTGGCCCAGGTGCAACAGCCCCCCGATGAGGACCTGGCAAGCGTGCGCCGCAAGCTGAGTTACGACCTTTGCTATGTGGAACGGATGAATCTCTGGCTGGACCTGCGCTTGATCCTGGCGACACCCTTCAGGTGCGTGGGGGTCCCCTTCGTCTGGATCGGTCGAATCTTTCGACTGCCCCTGCCCGACAGCGAGCAGGGGCTCGATACCCTGGCAGCGGATGCAAGCCTCGCGTCGAATCTGATTGTCCCTGAAAGATATGTGGGTGTGAATTAAGAAACTAGGCGTCGAGAGGTTCGGGTTGCGACGGTGACGGGACGAAATCCGATGACCAAAACAAGGCGCTCGCGTCAGTTCTTCATGAGAACGCTCAACCTGGCTTTTCTGTTGATTTTGCTGGTGGTCCTGGCCGGATTCAGCGGCGCCATGTACCTGGTGCACGGCATGCAGGTCCAGCGGAAAGCGTCTTCCCTGCTGGATCGCGCTCGCATCGCCGAGGCCGACAACGACCTCGAGAAAACCGAGCAAGCACTGGGCCAGTACCTGCGGCTCGAGCGCGAACACGGCCCCACCTGGAAACGGTACGCCCGGGTCGTGGATCAGCGCGATTCCGATCGACGGGGCCGCGAGCGGGTTTTCCTGGTTCACGAGGAGGCCCTGCGGTACAACCCCGGCGACCTGGAGCTCGAGCGCCGCTGCGCCGACATCGCCCTGGAGCTGGGCCGGTACAAGGAGGCGCAGAGCCATCTGATGAGCCTGCTCGAGAAGGCCGACAAGGATTCACAGAGCCAAACAGCGGCGGCGGCCGCGCGGGCGGAACTCGAGGATCTGCTGGGCCAGTGCAGCCGTGGGCTGACTTTGTATGAGGATGCCGAGAAGTGGTTTGAAAAGTCGATTAAGCACAGCCCGGGCCGGCTCGCTTGCTACGACCGGCTGGCGCGGCTGCGGCGGACCGAGTTGCGGCGGATCGAGGCTGCCGACGGCACGATTCGCGACATGGTTGCCAAGAATCCCCAGGCGGGGCGGGCTTACGCCTACCGCTGGCGGTACGCCCAGGAGTTCGCGCCGCCGGCCGAAGCGGCAGACATCCCGAAGGCCCTTAAGCTGGCCCCCGACGATCCCGAGGTGCTGCTGACCGCGGCCATCGCCAGCGAGCAGAAAGCGGACCCCGCCGCGGCACGCCGTTACTGGGAAAAGGGGTTGAAGCTAGATCCCGGAAGCGTCCCGCTCTCCCTGGGCCTGGCTCGCCTGGAGGTTCGCGAAAACCACCCCGATCGGGCCGAGGCCGTCCTGCGGCAGGCGTACCAGGTCAATCCCGCGCTCGACCTGGCTCTCGAGCTGGCCGACACGTTGATCATCCAGGACAAGGTCGACGGCAAGGACCAGGCCGGCGAGTACATCGCCCTGCTCCGCAGCGCCGGACTTGGCGACACCTACGTCCGCTATCTCGAGGCACGAATCCTGTTTCAGCGGCAGCAATGGGCCGAGGCGATCCGCCCGATCGAGGACGCCAGGAACGCCCTGAACTTCGATCCCCGGCTGGTTGCCCAGCTCAACCTGATGCTGGCCGAGTGTTACGGCCGCGTGGGCGCCGTTGAACAGCGGCTGAGTGCCCTGCGGCAAGTCGCCGAGGGTGAGAGAAGTCCAGACGTCGCGCGCATCGAGCTGGCGCAGGCATTGGGACAGGCGGGTAAGCTGGACCAGGCGATCACGATGCTGTTGCCGCTCGCCGACCGCAGGCCCGAGCTGCGGCTCGATCTGGTGCGTCTCTTGATCCAAAAGACGAGTCGTCAGCCAGCGGACCAGCGGAACTGGCAGGACGTGGAGCGCGCTCTTGTCCAGGCTGAGAAGGCACTGCCCCGAGAAATCGAACAGCTCGTCCTCCTCCGAGTCGAATTGCTGGTCGCTCAAGATCGCCTGGCGGACGCCTTGTCGCTGTTGTCGTCGGCGCAGGCGAAGGATCCCCGGAACCTGCGCTACCGGCTGCTTCTGGCCCGGCTGACCCAGCGGAAAGGCGACAGCGCCGCGGCACTGCGGATCCTGGAACAAGCCGAGAAGGACCTGGGGCCGAGCGTCGACCTGCTACTGGCTCGCCTCGACCACTGGGGCTTCGAGGGGGGTGACGAGGCCAAAGCGGCGGTGGCGAAGCTGGCGGAGACGCGGCAGCAATTCGCCGACGCCGATCGGGCTCCATTCCTCGGTGGGCTCGCCGCGGTCGAGGTTCGGCTCGGCGAGCCGGCCCTGGCGCGCCGGTACTGGCGCGAGCTCGCGGGGCTGCGACCGGCGAACGTTGAAATCCGTGCGGCGCTGCTCGACCTGGCCTTGCAGGCTGGCGACGACGCCGACGCCCAGGACCAGGTGGCCAAGATTCGCGCGATCGAGGGTGAGAACGGAACCCTCTGGCGGTTCGGGCAAGCTTCTTACTATCTCGACCAGGCACGCCGGGGCGTGACCAGAGACCTGGAAGCGGCCCAAAAGTTAGCTGCCGAGATCGCTCAGCGGCGGCCGGACTGGTGGGGTAGCTCGGTCCTCCTCGCCGAGCTCGCCGAGCTTGAGGGCCATACCGACGACGCGATCGAGAGCTACACGCGGGCCATCGAGCAGGGAAACACCAGGCTGGTACTGGCCCGACGGCTGGTCGGTTTGCTCAATCAGAAAGAACAGTTCGACCAGGTGGACCGCGTGGTCAAGATCCTCTCCGACCGAGGGCTGGACACCGGAGAGCTGACAATCGCGACAGCGCTCAGCGCCATCCGCCAGCAAGATTACGACCGCGGCATCGCGCTGGCGCGGCGGGCCTTCCCCGAGAGCTCGACCAATTCTGGCGATCACCTCTTCCTGGGACAGTTCTACCTGGCCGCCGGCCGGCCCCAGGAGGCCGGCAAGGAACTGCGCCGCGCGGTTGAGCTCGGCCCGGGCGTTCCGATCATTTGGGTGACCTACGTTCAATATCTGGCGCGGGAAAGGCAGGTGGCGCAGGCCAGGGCCGCCCTCGAAGCGGCGCGCAAGGCTCTGCCCGCGAATCAGGTCAACGTGGCACTCGCGCAGTGCTACGCGCTGATCGGCGACACCAAGCAGGCCGAAAGCATGATCCAGGCGGCGCTCCAGTCGCCCGGTTGCGACCTGACCACGATCCGGGTCGCCACCGACCTCTACATCAATCTGGGCCGGTTCGACCAGGTCGAACCCATCCTCGATAAGCTGCGTGCCCCCACTATCAAGGTGACCCCGGAGGTTCTCGCCTGGGCCAACCGGACTCGCAGCCAGATGCGCTCGGCAACGGGGCGCCTGGACGACCTGGATTCGGCACTCGCTCTGCTCGAGCAGAACCTGAAGACAAACCCTTCCAGCCCTGAGGATAACCGGCTCAAGGCGGTGTTCCTGGCCATGCGGACCAGCGGTCGCCCCGCTGCCATCAAGATTCTGGAGCCACTCGATCAGGCGAATCAGCTTGGCGCTTTCGACCAGTTTCTCCTGGCGCGGCTTTACCTGAGCGAACGGCTGGAAGACCGGTATCGGAGCGAGATGCTCGAGATCCTGGATGGAAAGACCAAGAACCCGCAGCACCTGGGCCATTTTATCGGCTTCCTGATCGACCGTGGTGAGCTCGCCCAGGTCGACCGCTGGCTCGCCGAGCTCAAGCGGGTCGAGCCCCAGGGACCGCGCGCCCTCGAGCTGGAGGCCCGGCTGCTCAAGGCCAGGAAACGCGACCAAGAGCTGCTCGCCATGCTCCAGGAGCGGGGACGACAAATTCCCGACCAGATTGGCGTGGTGGCACGCTTGCTCGATCGCTACGGCTTTGTCGGCGAGGCTGAGCAAGCCTACAAAACGTTCATCGGTCGGAACCCCAACGAGCCAGAGCGCGCTTTGGCCCTGGTTCCATTACTGGTACGCCAGAATCGCATCGCTGAGGCAGTCGAGGTCCTTCAGAGTGCCTGGAAGACTTGCAAGCCCGAAGCCGTCGCGGCGATGGCCCTGGCACTCGTTGACGCACCGTCCGGCGACGGTAACTTGAAACGACAAGTGGAAGGCTGGCTGACCGAGGCCATCCAGAAGAGCCCCGCCGCGGCACCGCGACTCCGTCCCAGGCTGGCCTCTCTCTACTGGAAGGAAGGCCGTTACGCCGAGGCCGAGGCGCTCAATCGGCAGATCGTGGCGGCCGACCCCGATAACGTCGAGTCGCTGAACAATCTCGCCTGGGAGCTGCTCTTGCGCGACCCAACCAGATGCAAGGAAGCACTCGATCTCGTGAACAGAGCCATCGAAAAAGTAGGGCCCGTCACCGCTCTCGCCGACACGCGGGCCGTCGCCCTGATCCGGGGAGGTCAGTACGATCAAGCCGCGCAGGAGCTCCGCACTGCCCAGGAAATCGACCCCAAGAACCTGAGCCTGGCCCTCCACCTGGCCTGGGCCTATCAAGCCGGAGGCAAGACCGAAGAAGCCCGCGAGGCATTCCAGCGGGCCGAGGCACTCGGCCTCAAACCCGAGGCCACAGACCCGCTGGAACGTGACATGATCGACAAGTTGCGTCAGCAGCTTGCAAGTGACCAGACCACGAAGGCGAGCGGAGGTTAAGAGCAAACCCCGATAGGTCCCTACGATGGCTCATCGCGATTCTGGAACGGCAACACTCCATCCCAGCCGGGCCGGCTTCGACCCGCTGGCCTTCTCCTACCGGGTGGATCTGCCCACGACCCGGAACCACGGTTTTATACTCCCGACCGGCTTGATCTCGGGCGTCCGGGATGGCGAGAGGGAGACGTTACCCATCACGAAAGGAGTCCAGCTCCCTTTTCTTGACACAGCCCTGCGAGCGAATCGTCTTGCAACGCAGTTGAAATCACGTGTTGGGTCTCTTCCAGTCAGGTTCTGGAACTGAGAAGCCCAACTCCTTCCGAGAGAGCATTTTCTTCCAGAGAGGAATTCCCATGAGGAACCGTTTTCTCCTAGTTTCCGTCCTGACGCTGGGCGCGCTGCTCCTGGTGGGCAGTGGCGTCAAGGCGAGTGACACTTTCAGTGCCATCTATAATAACTCGGCGCCTCAGGTCACCATTATCTACGACACATCGAATAACGCCACGAATACAGTAAACAACGTGTTAGCAACGCCGTTCACTGTGACGGGCACGTCAGGTGTCAATAACGGCGTTCAGTTCCAGGCGTTTTGCGTCGATCTGTGGCACACCTTCCAGTCGCCCTTTTCGGCCAACCTCGTAACTCTGTCGAGCTCGAGCACCTTGCAAGGGTTGCTCGCCCCTAACTCTAGCCCTGCGTACACCCCGGGCGCCAATCTCGCCAACCAGTTGGGCTATATAGGGACGGTCTTGGCCGTAGCTAATAACGTAACCGGGGCGGGCGGGCAAAACTTAACGGATGCCCTCGCCGCCGTCCAGCTGGCAATCTGGTCGTTGATTGATCAACCGAATGCTAGTAACCCCCATTTCGCCGGCTTTAAATTCTCCGGCGGCGACACGGCGTTGAATTCGGACTATGCGGCCATAATCGCGGCACTGGGTGGCACCACCAGCACGAGCGGCGGTTACACCTCTGCCAGCGGACTTGGCGGGTCAAGTAATGCGACGGGCACCCACAGCTTGGTCTCTTCCGGCTCGGCGTCGCTCACTGACTACGTTACCACGCCTGCCTATACCAGCGCGACGCTCGTGCAGGTCGATCGGTCCGCTAGCACCTCCCAGAACCTGCTCACTTTTGCCCATAATATCACAACCACATCCGTCACGCCCGAGCCCAGCACGATGGCCATCGCTGGTCTTGGCGCGCTGGGGATGATCGGCTACGGCTGGAAGCGGCGCAAGCGCGCCTGACCAAGGCCTCGACGTCTTATCTAGATATCATCGAGCGCCCGGACGGCGACTGTTTACCGGCCGTCCGCGTTGCTCCCCCGCTGTGATTTTCATCGAACGGACGTTTCTGGTTCCGGCCCTCACCTGGCAGTAAGGCGGGGGCCTTCCGTCTCATCCTCGGGTTGCTCGCACCGGCACCGACCAGGAACGAACGTCTTGCACCCCTGTCCATGGCAGAGAGATGACCGCCGATGGCGAGATTGCACCGCGAGCCCGTATCGAATTCTCGGCGAGCAAATCCATCAGCCTCGCAGCCCCGGCCCCGGGTCCACCCCTTGTTTCGACGCGATCTCCCTCTCTGGAAGAAGCTCGCGTTTGCGGTCCCGACCGCCCTGGGGATCCTGGTGGGCCTCGAGCTGCTGCTCTGGGCATGTGGCGTGAAGCCGGCGTATGATCGCCGCGATCCTTACGCCGGATTCACTCCCCAGGTGCCGCACTTCGAGGTCGTCACCGATTCCTCGGGCGAGGCGCTCGTTACCCTGGCCCCGAACAAGCGCGAGGTGCTCAACGACCAGACCTTTCCGCGCTCCAAGCAGCCGGGAACCTACCGGATCGTCTGTCTGGGGGGCTCGGCAACCTATGGGCGGCCGTTCTTCGATCACACTTCCTTCGCCGGCTGGCTGCGCGCGTTCCTGCCCAAGGCTGACCCGTCGCGGAAATGGGAGGTCATCAACGCCGGCGCCATCAGCTACGCCAGCTACCGCGTCAAGGGGTTGATGACCGAGCTGGCCCGGTACCAGCCGGACCTGTTCATCGCCTACATGGGCCACAACGAGTTTCTCGAGCGCCGGACGTATGCCCAGGTATTCGACACGCCCAGCTTGATCCGCGACGTGGCCGGCCTGACGAGCCGGACCCGGTTGGCCTCGGTCACCCAGCGCGGGCTGGAGCTGGCCGGCCTCCTGAGGCCGATCGACACCGTCAAGACGACCGGCCTGCATGAGGAAGTCAAGCGGATCCCGGTCTACGCGGTCGGCCCCGAGGCCTACTCGCGCGATGAGTCGTTCAAGCGGCAGGTGCTGAATCACTACGAGGCGAGCCTCAATGCGATGGTCGACGTCGCCGCGGCGGCAAATGCGCGGCTGCTGTTCGTGACGCCGCTCTCCAACCTCCGCGACTTCGCCCCGTTCAAGAGCGAGAATCGCGAGGGGCTGGCGCAGGACCAGCTCCGGGCGTGGAAAGAGGCCTATGAGCGTGGCCTCGCCCTGGCCAAGGCCGGCCATGCGGAAGAGGCCGTCAAGGCGTTCGACGCTGCCGCGGCGATCGACGATCGTCACGCCGAGCTGATGTTTCGCAGGGGCCAGGCCCTGCTGGCACTCGGCAGGGACCAGGAAGCCTGCTCGAGCTTGCTGCGGGCCCGCGAGGAGGATATCTGCCCGTTACGGGCCATCTCCGCCACGCTGGAAACGATGCGCCGGGTGGCCCAGGCGCGCGGGGTGCCGCTGGTCGACTTTGAGCCCCTCGCGACTGCACGCGCCGAGCACAAGATCCCGGGAGAAGAATTCCTCGCCGACCACGTCCACCTGAAGATTCCGGCGTCGCGGATGCTGGCGCTGGATGTCCTTGACCGGCTCGTCTCCGAGAAGATCGTGAAACCGACGCCCGACTGGGGACCGGCCGCGATCGAGAAGGTCACGGCCGAGGTCGAGGCTGGCATTGACGGTCCACGCTACGCACACGAGCTTTACACCCTCTCTCAACTTCTCGACTCGCTGGGTCAGACCGAGCAGGCACTGAAGCGGGTCGAGGAAGGGATGAAGCTGAGCGGAGGGGACCTCGAAGGTCTCTGCCTGGCGGGGCGTTATCATGGGAAGCTGGGTCGAATCCAGTCCGCCACCGAGCTTTTTCGCCGAGCTCTGGTTCTGCAGCCCGGCGCGGCGTGCGCCGAGGAAGGGCTCGGCGGCTTGTTGCTCGACCAGGGAAACCCTCGGGACGCGCTCGACCATCTGGCGGCGGCCGCGCTGACCGCGCCCGATTCGGCCTCGGTGTTCAACCGCATGGGAGTTGCCTACGCCCGGCTCGGCCGGTATGACGAGGCCGTTGCCCAGTTCAGGCGGGCAGCGCAGCTCAGCCCGGACGACGTCCCGGTCCGCACGAACCTCGGCCTGGCCGAGGAGCGCCGGGGAAACCGCCGCGAGGCGATCCTCCATTACAGCGAGGCGCTGCGCCTCAAGCCCGATTCCGCCGAGGCCCGAGCCGGCTTGAATCGCCTGACCTCGGCTCCCAAGCGTACAATCGAGCGTTGAATCGACCTGTGGCTTTCAAAGAGGAAACGGATCCATCCTTTGAGGCGGCACTCAGCTTGAGATCATGAGAAGACTCGACCCGGTTTTCCTTGTAATCCTGTTGACGGTCGTCGCCGTCTTGGGCGGCGGCACGTACCTCGCGCATGGCATCCAGATCCGGCGGAACGCGACAGCCCTGCTGGGCCACGCCCGCCGTGCCGAGTCCGGCGAGCACCTGGAAACGGCCGAGCAATCGCTCAGCCAGTACCTGAAGATCAAGCGCGAGGATGGCTCGACCTGGAAGTGGTACGCCCGGGTCGTGGATCAACAAGATTCCGACCGCCGGGGCCGCGAGCGGGTTTTCCTGGTTCACGAGGAGGCCCTGCGGTACAACCCCGGCGACCCGGAGCTCGAGCGCCGCTGCGCCGACCTCGCCCTGGAGCTGGGCCGGTACAAGGAGGCGCAAAGCCATCTGATGAGCCTGCTCGAGAAGGCCGAGAATGACACGCAAGGTCAACCGGCGGCGGCCGCGCAGGCCGAGCTCGAGGATCTGCTGGGCCAGTGCAGCCGTGGGCTGACTTTGTATGAGGATGCCGGGAAGTGGTTTGAAAAGTCGATCCAGCACGACCGGGGCCGGGTCGCTTGCTACGATCGGCTGGCGCGGCTGCGGCGGACCGAGCTGCGGCGGATCGAGGCTGGCGACGGCACGATTCGCGACATGGTTGCCGAGAATCCCAGGGCGGGCCGGGCTTACATCTACCGCTGGCGGTACGCCCAGGAGTTCGCGCCGCCGGCCGACGCGGCAGACATCCCGAGGGCCCTGGTGCTGGCCCCCGACGATCCCGAAGTGCTGCTGACCGCGGCCGTGTCCAGCGAGCAGAAGCAGGACCTGAAGTCGGCGCGGACCTACTTCGAGAACGGTTTCAAGCTCGATCCCAGGAGCTCCGCCTTCGCCCTCGGCCTGGCTCGCCAGGAGATCCGCGAAGGACACCTCGATCGCGCCGAGGCCGTCTTGCGGCGGGCCCACCAGGCCAATCCCTCGGTCACGCTGGCCTTCTACCTGGCGGAGATCCTGATCTCTCAAGACAAGTTTGCAGGGAAAGATCAGGCCGCCGGCTACATCGAGCTGCTGCAAACCGCCGGGTTCGGTGACACGCTCGTCCGGTTCCTGGAAGCCGAGAGCCTGTTTCAGCGGAAGGAGTGGAAGGAAGCGATCCCCCGGCTCGAGATGGCCCGGGCGGTCCTGCAAGCCGAGCCCCAGCTCGTCACCCAGCTCAACCTGATGCTGGCGGAATGCCACGGCCGCACGGGTGACGAGGAACAGCGGCTGGATGCCCTCCACCAGGCCGCCGAGGGGGATCGCGGACCGGAATCCGCTCGCCTCGAGCTGGCCCAGGCCCTGGTCCGCTCGGGCAAGCTCGACCAGGCGGTCACGATCCTCCAGCCGATGGCCAGCAGCAAGCCCGAGTGGCGGCTCGACCTGGTCCGTCTGCTGGTCCAGCGGACGATCCGCCAGCCCGAAGACCGGCGGAACTGGCCGGAAGTGGAGCGATCCCTCCGCGAGGCCGAGCAGGCGCTCCCCCAGTCCGCCGAGTCGCTGACCCTTCTCCGCCTTGACGTGCTTACCGCCCGGAACCGCCTCGAGGATGCCCGGGCGCTGCTCACGGCGGCCCTGGCCAGTGACCCCAAGAACCTCAAGTACCAGCTCGCGCTGGCGCGCCTGACTCAGCGCCAGCGGCAAGGTGAGCTCCGCCAGCAGGGCGAGTCGCCGCCCGAGCCGTCGCGGCTGACGGCCATGCAAATCATCGACCAGGCCGAGAAAGACCTGGGGCCAAGCCTGGAGATCCAGTTGGCCCGCCTGGACTGCTGGGGCATGGAGGGGGGTGACGTGGCCCGGGCCGCGGTGGCGAAGCTGGCGGAGACGCGTCAGCAGGTCTCCGCCGCCGGCCGGCCCGTGTTCCTCGACCGGCTCGCGACGGTCGAGATCCAGCTTGGCGATCCCAAGCTGGCGCGGCAATACGGGCGCGAGCTGGCGGCCCTTCAGCCGGAGAACCTCGGCGTCCGGCTCCGGCTCTTCGACCTGGCCCTGGCGGCCGGCGACCACGCCGACGCCGCCCAGCTCGTGGACGAGGTCCGCAAGGCCGAGGGCGAGCAAGGGACGTTGTGGCGGTTCGCGCGGGCGGCCCTCTTGATCGACCAGGTCCGCCGCGGCTCTTCCCAGAACCTGGACGAGGCGCGGCGTTTGGCCGCGGAAATCGCGGCGCGGCGTCCCCAGTGGTCCAGCAGCTTCTCGCTCAACGGGGAGCTCGCCGAGCTCGCCGGTTCCCCCGAAGAGGCCATCACGTCCTACCTCCGGGCTGTCGAGCTGGGAGACACCCGGCCCTTGCTGGTTCGCCGGCTGGTGGTGCTGCTCAACGAGCGGAACCGTGTTGGCGAGATCGACCGCTTGACCCAGGTGCTTCGCGACCAGGGAGCGACCGTGGGTGAGGTCACGATCGCGAGGGCACTTGACGCGCTGCGCAAGGGTAACTTCGACCAGGGCCTCGCGCTGGCCCGCCAGCTCTTCCCCGAGAGCTCGACGAACTCCTCCGATCATCTCGAGCTGGGCCGCTTCTACGCGGCCGCCGGGCGAAGCGACGAGGCGGGCCAGGAATTCCGCCGCGCCGTGGAATTGGGGCGCGGGGTCCCGGACAACTGGATGACCTACATCGAGTACCTGACCCGGGCCAAGCGAATCGATGAGGCCCGAGCGGCCGTCGACGCCGCGGGGAAGGCGTTGCCCGCCGATCGGTCGGCCTTGACCCTGGCCCGCTGCTGGCTGCTGGTCGGAGACCTGGGGCAGGCCGAGGCATCGAGCCACAAGGTCCTCGAGGGGCAGCCTCACAACCCGGCCGCGCTCAAACTGGCCGCCACCGTCGCGCTCACCCGGAACCGTCCCGACCAGGTCGAGGACTACCTGAGGCAGCTCGACCGGTCCGCGGACGCCTCCCCGGCCGACAAGGTCTGGGCCAACCGCATCCGCGTCGCGTTACTTCTGGGCAAGAACAGACCGGCCGACCGCGATCGAGCCCTGGCGCTGATCGACCAGAACCTGGCCAACACCCCCGACAGCGTCGAGGACCTGGCCCTCAAGGCCACCGTGCTGGCGATACGGCCTGGCGGCCAGGGTGATGCGGTCGCGATCCTCGAGCGCCTGGCCGCCGCCAACCGGCTGGGTGTCAACGAGCGGTTCCTGCTGGCCCGGCTCTACCTGGGTCAACGCAACGATCAAAAGTACCAGGACGAGATGCACAAGCTCCTGGACCTCAAGCCCAGGAACCCGGGGCATCTGGTCCACCTGGTCAATTACTGGATCGCCCGCGGCCAGCTCGACCAGGCCGATCGCTGGCTGGCCGAGCTGAAGCGGGACGATCCCCGGGGCCTGTCGACCCTGGAGCTGGAGGCCCGGCTGCTCGACCTGCGGAAGCGCAAGCCCGAATTGCTGGCGCGGCTGGTGGCCCACGGCCGCGACGTCCCCGACCAGATCGGCGCCGTCGCCGACCTCTTGAATCGGTACGGGTTCGCCAAGGAGGCCGAGGCGGCCTACAAGGCGTTCATCGCCCGCGACCCCAAGCAACCCGAACGGGCCCTCGCCCTGGCCCAGTTCCTGGCCCGCCAGGATCGGGTCGCCGAGGCGATGGCAATCCTCAAGCAAGCCTGGACGACCTGCCGTCCCGAGCAGGTCGCCGCCGCGGCGCTGCCGGTCTTCGAGGCCCCGTCGGTGACGGAGGCCGACCAGCGACAGGTCGAGGCCTGGTTGGCGACCGCTGTCCAGAAACGGCCCGACGCGGTCCTGCTCGCGTCCAAGCTCGGGGCGGTTTGGATCCACCAGGGCCGGTTTGATGAAGCGGAGGGATTACTTCGCCGGCTCCTCGCCGGCGCCCCCGAGAATGTCGACGCGCTGAACAACCTGGCGTGGCTGCTGGCAATGCGGGGCCAAGGTCACGGCGGAGACGCTCTGGGCCTGATCGACCGGGCTATCCAAATCCAGGGTCGCGACCCCGCCCTGCTCGACACTCGGGCCGTTGTCCTGATCCGATCCGGGCAACCCCGCACGGCCGTCGAAGACCTCAAGGAGGCCCAGAAACTCAATTCCAAAAGCCCTAGCCCGGTTCGCCACCTTGCTTGGTCATATCGAATGAGCGGCCAGCTCGACGAGGCCAAGAAGTTCTTCCGCCAGGCTGTCGAGATGGGTTGGAAGGTGGCAAGCTGCGACCCTCTGGAGCGCAAGCAAATGGAGGAATTGCGACGAGACCTGGGACTCGGCGGCAACTAACCGGTCGCCCTCGCATGGCGCCGGCAATCGGACCCTGGCACTGCACCGTTCCTCGGAACAAGGAAGGAGGGTATCGAGGCAACCTCATCGTCGGAGGGCCCACGCAGGACCACGCGACAGAGATCTGGTGGATTTAGAATGCGGTGGCTCGCATCTAGATCCTGAAGCCAGTGGGAGCTGGTCTCGCGGGGGGATGGACGCAACCTATCGCGCATCGACAAGGCGACACATCCGGGACCTGTCTCGATGACCCAATCGTGCGTTGCATACGCACCGCACGATGAGATCAACGGGCCAGATCGACTTCGCCATCGGGCTGGTTGATTCTCGGAAAAAAACTGCCGCTCGACCAATCAGCTTGCACGCTGGCAGCACTAACCCGCCATCGCAAGCGCTCGCTGCAAAGCGAGATACATCGATCTCAGACTCATCGTGTATGAAAACAAGTACCAGTTTCCAAGAGTGAGGATACGTCATGAGAACCAGATCACTACCTCTCGCCCTGGCTGCAATGCTGGGGCTCTTCTTCGCCTCCAGCGCCCGGGCAGATATCGTTATGGACTTCGGCTCTGCCAACACCGGGCAAATCCAGTTTGTCGGGAACGGCACTGGCGCCTCGATCCAGTTCATTCCCACTGGAAGCGGAAACAATTTCCAGATTAATAACGAATCCGGTACCGATTCGACCAACAGTGCTCTAAGCCTGTATGGCAACGTGCAAGGCACCTTCCACTACACTGGTAGCGGGTCCTCGGCACTTCTTACCACCGATGCCGGCGCCACTCTGTCGATCACAGACGCCTCGAACAATGTCCTGACGGGTCAGCTGACAGGTGTGAGCATCGCGGTCTCAAACAACGGCGGGTTTCTAAACCCTACGGAAATTCTCAACCTGACGGGTGTGACCTACAGCGGAACGAACGTCGACCTGGTGACACTGGCGACCCTGGGAGGAGGTAACGGGGCCGCATCAGTCGGGTTCAGTTTCTTCGGCGCCCAAAATATCACTCTGGCCGATCTGAACAATGGTACGCACACCACGTCATTTCAGGGTGAGCTCGGGACGGGCGCGGAGTTTATTACGTCGGTTCCCGAGCCCTCGACCTTGGCGATCGCTGGCCTTGGGGCGCTGGGGATGATCGGCTACGGCCTGCGGCGACGCAAGGCCTAGGGCGCTTGAGCCCGGCTCGTCAACGTCTCACCAGGCGCGTGTGAAACCGGCGATTCGTCGTCTGGCTTCTGCGCGTGATTGATCCATGGAGTCCCGGGGGGGTGCCGACCTCTAGGTACGCCCCCGGGACACCGCTGCTTTCAGGAATGGACAAAAGACACCGCTCGAAGGCAGGATGCAGCCTGCCGATGGCGACTGCCTCGCCGGATCGCCTCCGGAGCAACGGCCTGCCGATGCCGTGATCCCTCAAGAGCGTTTTTTTGCAACGCTTTCTAGTTTGGCGGCTCGTTGCATACTAAGCTTATTCTGGTCTAGTTTGCCGCGCAGGCGACTTTCGATCGACAGCGACGTTCACGACCCCGAGCGGATTCCGAGCTGGTCGGTTCGACGCGAACGGGACTGCGTGCGGACGCTTCTCTGCGGTGATCACCCGCCCGCAACCCACGGGGACGAAGTGCGCGCGGGCTGGGGAGTGGCTGGACACGCACCTCGGCCCGGCTGGATGCTCGAGCGCAGCGCAACGGAGCTTCGGCGATCTGTTGTGCCCCATGCCCCAATACGGTTGAATGAACCGTAAAGTCATGGGAAGCAGTTGGTTAATTCTCCCTCTCCCCTTGCGGGAGAGGGCAGGGAGAGGGGTCGCGCCAGCCAGCGCGACCCTTCGGACAAGGCGGTTGGTCGTGCCCAGCCCCCCTCTCCGACCCTCTCCCGCAAGGAGAGAGGGAGCCAGAAGTCCCTTCGGCCAATGGTTTTATTGCTGATTCAACGGTATTGGCCCCATGCCCAGTGACGAGCTTTTGATGACGGCAAGCGAGCTGGTTGCCCCAGCGCTGGAGGTCCGTGCCGGCTCGGAGACGGCCCGACACGCCCGATCTCTCCTTTCTTCAACGTGCAATGGATGATCGTCCCACTCCACACTCCCCGTCAACGGAAAGGATCAGGAGACCATGTCCCACCGGCTAGCGGCCGCTTATGATCGGGTCCATTCTGCTGTCAACTATCGTCTGCGAACCTTCGCCGGTGGCCGCCTGGCGTCTCATTGCCGGCCGACCTCGATCGCGATCCTGTTGACGGAACGGTGCAACGCCCGGTGTTTGCATTGCGATATCTGGAAGAATCGCGGCAAGGAGTCAACGCCCAGCGTCGACCAGTGGAAGGCCACGCTCCGGGATCTGCGCCGCTGGCTGGGGCCGGTTCACGTGGTCTTCACCGGCGGCGAGGCCCTGCTCATGCCCTTCGCGCCGGAGGTGGTCGCGTATGCCTCGTCGCTGGGGCTTCTGGTCGAGCACCTGACCCACGGCTACTGGCTGGACCAGGGCCGCATCGAGAAGATGGCCATGGGGCGGCCCTGGAGGATCACGATCTCGTGCGACGGCATCGGCGCGACGCACGACAAGATCCGCGGCCGCGAGCACTTCTTCGACACGGTCGAGACCACGATCCAGACGCTGCTTCGCCTCCGCCGGGAGCACGGGCTGGGCTACACCATCCGGTTGAAGACCGTGATCATGGAGCACAACCTGCACGACGTCGCCAACGTCGCCCGCTATGCCCGGACCCACGGCCTGGAGGTCTTTTATCAGCCGATCGAGCAGAACTACAACACGCCCGAGGACCCGCGCTGGTTCGAGCACAGCGACAACTGGCCGAAGGACCGCGAGCGGGCCGTGGCCGCCGTTGGAGAGCTGATCGAGCTCAAGCGCCAGGGCTTCCCGATCGCCAACTCGGAGCACCAGCTCGAGGTGATGATTCCGTATTTCCGCGATCCCGAGCGACTCTTGATCCTGACCCAGAGCCACAGCGCCCACGACAAGCCCCTCTGCTCGGCGTACACGAATATGCAGATCGAGTCTGAAGGCGACGTCAAGTCGTGCTGGTGCATGGACCCGATCGGCAACATCATGGAGACGCCGATCCGCCAGATCTGGGAGCGCCGTCCCCGCTGGTGGGAGTCGGGTTGCTGCATGGGCCGGCGGATGTCGGAGTCCGAGAAAGCCTACGTCGGTTTGCCGGTCGTGTCGTGAAGCCGCCTTCGAAACCTGTCGAGATGGTTGCAACAAGAGCGAATCGCCGAGGCACGCAATGCCAACCGAGTTGACCCTTCAAGACTCCCGCACGAGCGATCAGGACCGGGCCGCGGCTGGCCGGCTCAAGAGGGTGCTTTACGTCCTGGAGCTCAATCCGGCCGGCAAGTTTCCGTCGCTGGCCGAACAAGCGATCGTGCTGGCCCGCGAATTCCGCGAGCGCGGCAGCCTCTTCCTGCCGGTTTACCTGCCGCCGCTCGACCCCGACTTCGTGAACCGACACGCGGAGCAGGGGGTCGCCGTCGAGGCTTTGGACCTCAGAGGATTCCAGTTGGCCACCCTGAAGCGACTGCTGCGGCTGGTGCGCGACAATCGCATCGAGGTCGTCCACTGGAACTTCTACAATCCTGTGACCAATCGCTATCTCTGGGCACTGACCGTCCTGGCCCCGCGAGTTGGGCATTATTACACCGACCACATCTCGCGACCGGCGGGCGCCCCGGTCCAGCAGCGGTGGGCCACGCTGAAGTGGGCCCTCAAATGGCCCTTATCGCTGCGCTATGAGAAAACTCTTTGCATCAGCGACTACGTCCGGGGTGAATTGCGGAAGCAGCACTGGCCGAATCTCCAGGTCCTGCTCAATTTCAACAACACGGAGCGATTCCGCCCCGACCCCGACGCCCGGCGCTCGGTGCGGGCGGCGCTGGGCGCGGGCGAGGAGTTCGTCGCCCTGGCCGTCGCCTACCTGATTCCGGACAAGGGGGTTCACGTGGCCGTGAAGGCCCTGGCCGCGCTTCCCGAGGACGTCGTGCTCTGGATTGTCGGCGACGGCCCGCAGCGCGCGAACCTCGAGGCCCTGGCCGGCGACCTGAAGCTGGGTCAGCGCGTGCGGTTCCTGGGGTCCCACCACAACGTCGTGCCTTTCATGCAGGCGGCCGATTGCTTCCTGTGCCCTTCCATCTGGAACGAGGGCGCGGGGAACGCCAACTTCGAGGCCATGGCTTGCGGCCTGCCCGATATCGCCAGCCGGGTCGGCGGCATCCCCGAATTCGTCGAAGACGGGCGCAATGGTTTTCTCTTCCCCGCCGGCGACGATCGAGCGCTCGCCGAGCGGATCCGCCGGCTCCATGACGACCCGGAGCTCCGAAATCGAATGAGCCAGGCAGCCCGATCCATCATGATCGAACGCTACTCGACCCAGAGCCTGCTGAACCAGCACTTGGATGTTTATCGAACGGCCGGGAAATAATATTCGTCGAACACCAACGGTTCGCCGGTACTGAACGGGCGTTTGGTAGAGATTAGTAGAGGTTTTGGCGCTCTTTCGCGCCAAGACGCCTGCGGTCGCAGCGGCCCGACGTGTCAGGAGACGACGGCCCGAACCTGCTTCAACAAGACCAACTTCCACGGACTTCTCGGCGTTCCAGAGGTCGTGATTGGGTTTCTTTACTAGCAGCGAATCGAAGCCATCGGTCGTTAAGTCTTCTGCGGAATCGAGTTGCAACCGAAAATTGGGTCGTTGTGCCACATGGTTCAAACGCGGGTTACAGCTCAGGGTGGCTGGGGTCGACGCCCGGAGGGCGACGCCCCCAGATCCGAGGCCACCGCAGTGAACGGCCTTGAAGATCGCGGGGAGTACCGAAGGGACTGAGCATGACGACCGAAGTGGGGATAGGGGAGGGGGAACAAGTCGCGGCGGCCCGGGGATGGGCCGAGCGGCTGGACCGCGCCCTCGAGCGTCGCGCGATCGTCGTCGTGGGGCTGGCACTCTTGGCGTACGGCCTGCTCGCCGCTTGGCACTCCGCATCCAAACGTATCTGGTACGACGAGTGGTTCACGTACGAGATCGCCCGGCTGCCGGACCTGGGCCAGTTCATCCGGGCGCTGGGCGAGGGGTCGGAACAAACTCCCCCCCTCGACTACCTCCTGAGCCGGGCCTCGCTGGCCCTGCTCGGCGACGGCGCCTGGGGGCTGCGGGCCCCCTCGGTCGCGGGCGTCGGCGTGATGCTGGCCTGCCTGTACGCCGTGGTGGCGCGGCGACTCGGCCCGCTTTACGCATGGGGGGCGGTGCTCGTCGCGTTGACAGGGCCCGCCTGGTTCTTCGCCACGGAGGCTCGGTCCTACGCCCTGGTGCTGGGGTTCAGCGCGGCGGCGTTGCTCTGCTGGCAGCGTGCCGAGCCGGGGGGCAGCCGGAGACCCGCCTTGGCCGGGCTGACGTTCGGCATCGCGGGGGCGGTCTCGAGCCATTACTTCGCCACCATCTGCCTGATTCCGCTGGGCTTGGGACAGCTCGTCCGGTCGTGGCGGCTCCGCCGGGTCGATGCCCCGGCCTGGGCGGCCCTGGTCCTGGGTGGTGCGGTCGTTCTGCTCTATGTGCCGTTGGTCCTGCAAAAACGCGGCTTCATCGGCACGTTCTGGGCGCGGCCGGCGTGGGCGATGCTCCCGGGGATGTACGAGTATTTCATCGGCCTGCTCGCGGTCCCGCTCGCCTGGCTCCTCGTGGGATGGGGCGCGGGCCTGGGACGGGTGCGGCCGCCCGCCGAGGACAGCCCGTCCGCGCGGGCGTCCGGCTTCCTGGTGGAGGAGCGGGCCGCCGCTCTGGGCTTCGTCCTGCTGCCGGTCTTCGGCCTGCTCCTGGCCAAGGCCTTCCTCGGCCTCGTGGATGGTCGCTACCTGATCACCACGGTCTTCGGGTTCGCCATGCTCCTGCCCGCCTGCATCGCCCGCGCCACGCGGGGGGCGGCCGCAGGCGGCCTGGCGCTGGCCGTGGTGCTGGGGTGCTGGTTCGGCCTCGACGAGGGAGGGAAACTGCTCAAGGCCTGGAAGTATCCCCCGCCGGCACCTGGGCCCGCGGCGGCGGCTTTCTTCGACGGGGCCGGGCGGAGCGAGCCGATCCTGATCGCCGATGAAAAGGTCTACTTCGACGCATTCCACGAATGGCCCGCGGATCTGGCCGCACGGCTGATATACGTCACCGAGCGGCCTCCCAACATGCTCGACCCCGTCCGGTTGATTCAGCCCTTCCTGTCGGGCGTACGGGTCGAGTCCATCGGCGACCGCGAAACGGCGCATCAGCCCGTGCTGGTCTACACCACCCTCCGCGACGAGGTGCCCAGCCAGGCGTCGCTGCCAGCCCTGATCGCGTCCGGGGCGGAGATCCGCCTGATCGCCAGCCACGGCGATCAGCGGCTGTACCGCGCCACTTGGTCCCCCCGGGACCCTCGATGACGATCTCGCCAGCCGGGGGCTGAAGTCTAGAGGTTTTGGGAATTCGCGTCAAGCCTGCGGCCGCAGCGGCCGGACGTGTCAGGAGACGACGGCTCCTACCAGCTTGACCAAGACCAACTTCCGCGGACTTCTCGGCGTTCCAGAGGTCGTGATGGGTTTGTTTACTAGCAGCGAAACGAACCCATCGGCCGTTAAGTCTTCTGCGGGATCGAGTTGCAACCGAGAATTGGGTTCGTTCTGGGCATGGTTCAACTCCCGGATCTTCGCGGGTGACAAGAGCGGGGTGGCTGGGGTCGAGCTGGCGACCGCCAGCGAGCCCCCAGCGCGCCAGCCTCGGATCTGGGGGCGTCGCCCCTCGGGCGTCGACCCCAGCCACCCCTGAGCTGTGACCTGCGTTTGAACCATGCCTCGTTCTGGCACATTTTCCACGTTTATCCGTCGGATTTTGTGGCAATCTTGGTCTCCTGATCCCTGGTGCGCCTATTCTGTCTCCTTCTCGGCTTCAGGTATCTACAGTCACCATTCCCTTAGTGGAGTCATCGTGATGGACCTCGCTCACCTGATCAGGCTCTCCAAGGGGCTCTTGGATCCCTCCAGGTCCGTCGCCCACGTCCGGGTCAAACTCCAGAACTTCGGTGACATCCTGGTCGCCGACGCCATCGCGGCGATGTATCCGAGCCTACGCCTCGTCGATTGCGGACTGAGCCGGAGGCTACGTTGGCTCGATTCCGTGGTTGGTGCCCAGCGCTTTTACCGATACTGCTGCCTGGGTGGCGGGACCTTCGTTTTTGCCCCAGACTTGCTCCCCACTCTCCAGTTCGTCTGCGCGCGTACGATTCCCTTGTTCACGATGGGGACCGGCGTGATTGACCCGGAGTTCTTCCGAGACCTGGTCGGCCCGGGGTCGGTCGACGAGACCTGCATCGAGCGATGGATCGAATGCCTGGAGCAATTTCGCATGGTCTCGGTCCGGGGCGTCGAATCCCAGCGGACCCTCGCCGCGCAAGGCTTTCAACGGGCGACGGTGGTCGGCGACCCGGCGCTCTATTTCGCCCGCGATACGATCACCCCCAAAAGGGGAACCAAATCCATCGGCGTCAATGTTTCGAATTACTGCCACTTCTGGGGACACGGACAGGAAGAGACGGTCCGCGTCCTCACCAATCTAATCTCCTGGCTGACGCGGGAAGGTTGGGCAGTGACGCTCTTCCCTGCGATGCCCGAGGATCACACCCTCTCCCTCGGCATCGTCGATGCCCTCGACTCGGAGCGAATCAGGATCTTTGGCAACTATTCCGATCGCGGCGGCCTCCTCGACGAGCTCGCGGCCCAGGACTTGTTCGTCGGGGTCAAGCTCCACACGGTCATTGCCGCTTGCTGCGTCTACACGCCCGCGATCATGCTCGGCTATCAGCCGAAGTGCCTCGACTTCATGCGGACGATGGATCTGGAGGAGTATCATACCCGGACGGATCGACTGGATCTCGACCATCTGATCGACATGATCCGGATGATGTCCGGCGACCTCGAATCGATCCAACGGAGGCAGTTCGAGAGCACCCAGTTGTTTCGGGGGCGACTCCTCGACTTCCGCGATCGGGTCCTCGAATCAATCGGAATGCGCCCGACGTCGGGTGAGATGCGCCCCCGGGAGCGGTCCCCTAGCACGGGAAGATTGCATCCGACGACACAGGGACTCAGGGAGAAGCTCTGGGCCATGCGGGAGGCCGGTCGGACTTCGCTCCGTAGATGCAAGGGCGGGTCCGATTATCGGAGGTGGTCGGATTCTCGCTGCTTATCGCCCGACTGGGACACGCGGACCGAGCAGATCGCGAGCTTGATACCGCCAGGCAAGACGGTCCTGGAGTTCGGGGCCGGGAGGATGACACTCAAGAATCACCTCCCGGAGGGATGCAAGTACACCCCTTCCGACCTGGTCGACAGAGGGGATGGGACGATCGTCTGCGATTTGAATGCCGGCGAATTGCCAGAATTCCCACTCCACGACGTCGCCGTCTTCAGCGGGGTGCTTGAGTATATTAACGACGTAGAACAACTCATCGCCAAGCTCAAGATGAAGGTGGACATGATTGTTGCCTCTTACGCTGTCCGGGACCAGATTGCCGACAAGCTGCTGAGGCGCTCCTGTGGTTGGGTCAACGACTACACAGACGTCCAATTCAAGAACATATTCGTGAGATTGGGTTTTCGGTGCGACCATGTTGAAAGCTGGAATGACCAGAAGATTTACCGGTTCGTCCGGGAGGAAAACGCGTTGGCGTGATCGTTAGTCTTGGGGAGGGGTCATGCGGTTGATGGCGGGCGAATGGGAGGATCTCGCGTTGGAGGGGTGATGACGATGACCCGTTAGAAACCTCCCATCATTTTCGAGCTCTTCCCCCCGGTCGTGGATCGGCCGGCTCAAGTGCCGAATCGGTCGCGCGAATCTTGACGGGGCTGCGGTATGATCTCTTCGCCGCCCAATTCAACCAATTGGAACTCTTGGTCGTTTGGACGCCGCCCCTTCCCCGGGTCGGAAGCATGATGGCGTCAAGGGGGCAGGGGTGGCCGCCGACCCCGGCGGGTAGGCTTAGGGGCAACCCGTGGACTTCTTCCTGTTTGTACTCCTGACCGGTGTCATGTTCGTTCGCCCCACGGACTTCCTCCCGGGTCTGGAGAATGTCCCTCTCTATCTTGTTGTCATCCTGAGCTGCCTCCTGGTCTCCGGAGGCAGGTTGATGTCGCGGCTGTCTGGTGAGGCCTTTCGCGAAGATCCAGCGTCGCGCATGATCGTGGGGATCTTGCTGGTTTCGATCGTCTCAAACCTGGCCCACCGCGACCTGGAGATGGCCTTCGACTTCGCGAGCGACTTCGTAAAGACCGCAATTTACTACTTTCTCCTGATGGGGATCGTGAATTCACCGGCTCGCCTCCGGTCGTTCCTGACCTGGCTGATTATCTTCTCGCTGATTCCGACGGTCCTGGCGCTGCTCCAGTACCATGGGATGATCAACATCCCCGCATTCACTGCCCTGGAGGAAGGCCTTCAAGCCGATCCCTTTAGCGGCGGCCCGACATCGGTGAAGCGACTCCACGCGACCGGGAATTTTGGCGACCCCAACGATGCCTGCACAATCTTTAATACCGCCATGGTGTTCAGCATCTACAGGCTGCTCGAAAGCCGCAAAGGCCCGGCGCGGTATCTCTGGCTGGTGCCGGTGGTCCTCTTTGGTTTCGCGCTTTACCTGACGAGATCCAGGGGTGGGTTCCTCGGGGCCCTGGCCGGAATTTTTGTCATCTTCCTGGTCAAGTACGGCCTGCGGAAGTCGGTGGTCTTGATCGCGATTACCCTGCCGCTGGTGCTGGTCCTCTTTTCCGGGCGGCAGACGTCGCTCAACACAAGCGAAGGGACCAGTCAAGGTCGGATCCAGTTGTGGAGCGCGTGTTTCGATCTCCTGCGCCGGTCGCCGATCTGGGGAATTGGGGTGGGCCAGGTCGGGGTGAACCTCGGACTGGTTGCCCACAACGCCTACGTCCACGCTTACACGGAACTAGGCTTTGTGGGTGGCACATTTTTCTTCGGGGCGTTCTATTCTGTTCTCAGGGGCTTGTGGCGGCTTTCTTCGAACTCCAGCAGTGTCCAGGACCCGGAGATTCGTCGTGTATCGCCCTATATCCTGGGGGCCGTGGCGAGCTATGCCGTGAGCCAGATGTCGGTGAGCCTGTGCTACCGGATTGCGACCTATGCATTCCTGGGTGTTGGAGCGGTCTGCATCCGATTGGGGAACTTGAACCGGCCGCTCACCGACCGCCAGGAGGAAAAACTATCTTTGTTTCAGCTCTTCCGGGCTTCCCTGATCTTTTTGGTTGCACTCAACATTTTTGTAAGGTTGACGGTGAAGCTGTGATGCTGACCAGTAACGGCAAAGTGACGGTCGGTGCGCCCGATCCGAAGGCAAAAGCCTTCGAGGATTGCGTGAGCGCCGATGTATTCTCGACTCCTGAAAGGGGCGAACTCGATCCGGTCAAGGGAGAGCTCAAGGTCCTGCTTGTGGACGGCACGGTCAGCTACGGCGGAGCCTTCGAGATCGCTTATAACATCGTCAAGTATGCCAATCAGGTCAATCCTCGGTCGGTTGGCCTCGTGGCAGCGCAACCGCCAGATTACCTCAGGGCCCGTGTCGCGGGCGCGTTCCCCTGGTGTTATTTCCCCAAGAATCGCTGGAAAGATCCGCAGGGCGGCAGGATCTGGCTGCCCTTCTATACAGCCCGGAATCTGCTCTGGTCCGAACTACCGGCGACTTACCACCTTTCGAGTCTGATCAGGGAGTTCGGGGCGACGGTCGTGCATCTGAACAACACGATCGGCGTTCAGATGCACGGGGCCGTGGCGTCCCGCCTCACCGGAGCCAGATGCGTCTGTTCCCACCGTGACTACGCGTATCCCTCACGACTGCTCCAACCCATCAAGGGTTTTGTCGACCGCCACATCGTCTGCTCGAAAACAGTCAAGAGTCACCTTGTCAATGTCCTCGGGATACCGGAAGCAAAGATCGCGTACATCTACGATCCCGTCGATACAGACGCCTTCAGCCCCGCAGTCCCGCCCGCAGATCTGGAGAGCCGCTTCGGCGTCCCGCGTGGGCGAAAAGTCTTCACGATTATCGGCCGTCTCGTGCCCTGGAAGGGTCACAAGGTCTTCTTGAGAGCAGCGAGTCTCGTCCTGGAAGCCGTCCCCGACGCTCACGCCCTGGTCGTCGGCGACACCGCCGATGGCGATCAAGCCTACGACGAAGAGCTGCGGACGATGTGTCGCGAGCTGGCGATCGCGGATCGAACGACGTTCACGGGGTATCGATCCGACATCGCGCCCTTGATGCGAGCCTCCGATGTGCTGGTGCACGCCTCGACGATGGCTGAACCCTTCGGCACCGTCGTCCTCGAGGGCATGGCCTGCGGGCGGCCCTACGTTGCCATGGACGAGGGAGGTCCTCCAGAGATGATCGACTCGGGCATCCACGGTATTCTGGTCCGGCCCAGCGAGCCAGGCCTGATGGCCCAGGCCATCATTGATCTCCTGACGGACCCGGAGATGGCCGCCGCTTGCGGGGCTGCTGCTCGCCGGCGGAGCGTCGAACGATTCTCGGCACCGGCGATCGCCAGGCAGCATCTGGAGCTCTATCGTGAAGTCATGGAGCAACGGTCGTAGCCGGAGGCAGCGGCTATTCACGACGCCATGATCACACCGTCGCCATCCGTTGAGGAAGTGGACGCCGGCGGCGACACCGCGGCACTCGCGCACACCGATACGGTGTCAGCACAATACTCGTCCGAGGTGCCGGTCACGTCCTTGCGCAGGCTCGCCGTGCGCGGGGCGGCCTACGTGGCGAGCTCGCGGCTGATCATCCAGATTTTCACCTGGTTCGTCACGATCGAGACCGCCCGTCTGCTGCGCCCGTACGACTACGGGATCTTGAGCGCGGCGGCGGTGCTGACGAATCTGACGGACGTGCTGGCCGAAGCCGGGCTTGGCAAGGCACTTGTTCAGAAACCGCAGGTTGACGCCAACGATCAGGCGGATGCGTTCACTCTCAGTTTTGTGTTGTCCGTGGCCATGTACGCCTTGCTGCTGGGGGGCGCCGCCGCCGCGGCCATGGGGCTGCAAACTCCCGAGCTGGCCACCGTCCTGCCGGTCGTCGGTCTGACGCTGCTGCTGATTCCGCTTCGCGTCGTGCCTCTGTCCATCCTCGAGCGGGACCTCCGGCTCAAGTGCATGGCCGGCATTGCGGTCTGCTCCTCGGTCCTCCAGGGCTCTATTGTCCTCACCCTGGCCCTGGCGGGCTACGGCTACTGGGCGTTGATTCTGGGCTACATGGTGCCGCGGTTTCTCGAGGTGCCGTTTGTGATCTGGAAGACGTCCTGGTTCCCGCGTTTTCGCTGGCCGGGCGGGTGGTCGAATCCGCTCGTTTCGTTCGGGACCCACTATACCGGCGCGCGGCTGTGCTGGTTCGTTTACCGCAATGCCGACTACGTCGTCGTGGGGCGGCTGCTGGGCCCGATCGCACTTGGCTTCTATTCCCTCGCGTTCATGCTGATCTCGCTTCCCGTCGAGAAGATCGTCGCCACATGCAATCAGGCGGCCTTCCCGACCTATTGCCGGCTCAGCCATGACCGGCAGCGGATCCGCGACTGGTACCTTCGCCTGTCTATCCTCTTCGGGTTTGTGGCAACACCAGTCCTGGTGGGTCTGGCGGCGGTCGCGAATGATGCGATCGTGGTGGTCCTCGGGGAGAAATGGATACCGGCCGTGGTGCCGCTTCAGATCATGAGCCTCGCCGGCGTTTTCATGGTGATCGGCAGCTCGATCGATGTGCTCTTCAATGCCATGGGTCGTCCCGACATCAACTTCCGGTTCACGGCGATCAGCGTCGTCGTCTACCCGGTCCTGTTCTACATATCGGCGCTCCACTGGGGAGTCAGCGGCGTGGCCTGGGTGTGGGCCATCTTTTATCCGATCATGGTTCTCGTCCTGATTGGAACGACGCGGTCCCTTACAGGTATACGCATCCGCGATCTGGTCGACTCGCAGCTTGCTTTCTGGACCTCGTCCCTGCTCATGGCGGTGGTGGTGCTGGGTGTCCAATACCTGCTTCGCGACAGCCGCGGCACGGTGCGACTCCCGCTTTCGATCCTGGCCGGCGTGCTGGGCTACATGGCGGCCGTCAGGCTCCTGGCCTGGGAGCGCGTGATGGGAAATCTGCGATTGTTGTGGAACGAGCTTCGGTCACATAAAGTCCAGGCCGATCAAGTGTAAGAGTCGGCAAGACCTGGCGGCGTGGAGGTCGGGCTCGTACCATCGCCGCTCTCGGCGCTGCGATAGCCGAGGACAGATAGTCCGATGAGTTTCTCACAGCCGCACCGATTGTAGCAGCTTGATCTCTGGTTCTGACGAGGACGTCGCAATGGGGCATCTGAAAACCAAGTTCCCTAGGTCTCAGGTTGCACATGTGACTTTCGGCCTCCACGTCGGAGGCCAGGAAAAGCTGCTCGTCGAGTTTGCGCGCCACGCCGAGCCCACGTTGTTCGACCTTCGATTCATCTCGATCGGATCGCGGGGAGAACTGGCGGAGGAAATCGAAACCCTGGGCTGGCCGGTGTTTGCGCTCGGCGCTCCAAGCGGGCTCAAGCCCAGCCTGATCGTGAAGCTCGCCGCGATCTTCCGCCGCTGGCGGCCCGACGTGGTGCACACGCACGATCAGCGCGCGCTCTTCTACGCAGGCCCGGCCGCCCGGTTGATCGGCGTGCCGATGGTCGTGCACACGCGGCACGGGCGGGACGTTCACGCGTCGCCGCGACAGACAACGATGTTCCGATGGCTGACCAGGCTCGTCGATCGGTTCGTCTGCGTCTCGGAGGAGGTCGCCGCACTCTCGCGGCGGCAGGGCATCGACGAGTCGAGGCTGCGCACGATTCTCAACGGGATCGACATCGGCCGTTTCGGCTTCCATGGCCCCGATGCGAGCGGACCGGTCCTCACGGTGGCGCGGCTGAGCCCGGAGAAGGACGTCGCCAACCTGGTCCGCGCGGCGGCGATGGCACTGGAGCGTGCCCCCGACTTGCGAGTCGAGGTCGCCGGCGGCGGCCCATGCCGCGAGGAGCTGGGCCGGCTGGCGGCGGAGCTCGGCGTCGCCGATCGCATAGCGTTCCTGGGGGAAGTCCGCGACGTGCCCGCCGTTCTTGCCCGAGCCCGGATGTTCGTCTTGCCGTCCCGCTCCGAAGGGATTCCACTGACGGTGCTCGAGGCGATGGCCCGCGGGTTGCCCGTGGTTGCCACCCGGGTTGGCGGCCTGCCGGAAGTCGTGGAGGAGGGAGTAACCGGCCTTCTTGTCCCTCCGGCCGACCCAGCCGCCCTCGCCGCTGCGATGGTTGAACTCTGGTGTGACCCGGATCGCCGTGATCGGCTGGGCCATGCCGGCCGGCGCCGCGCCGAGGAATGCTTCGACATCCGCCGGATGGTTGCTCAGTACGAATCCCTGTATCGCCAGGGAAGCCAGGATGGCAAGCTGGCCGATGCCCGCTGCATGACGGCGGCCGCGACGCCCGAACTGGCTGAATTTACAAAGACTGTGGAGTGATGCTGCGTGACTCGGTCGTTGAACCTGGCGATCGTGGCCTCGGATCCGTTGACTTGTACTGTGTGTGGCCGGTGGAGTCAACGCTCTGACTTGCACTTCCTGGCAGCGGATGCGACTCCCGGGCCAGCCGGAGCTCAAAGGGGGGCAGAGTGAGCCCCTGTGACCGGATGCGAACGGTCCTGATCTGTCACCACGACGATCCGATGAATCGGCGAGGGCTTGCTGCCTGGCTGGGATCGTTTACCGACCTCGTCGGACTGGTCGTGATCCGTGAGAACAAGAAGCGGCTGGCCCGGCGCATTCGACGTGAAATACGTCGGGTCGGGCTCTTGCGCTTCGCCGATGTGGTGGCCTTTCGGACTTACTACCGGTTGTTCCTGGGATCGAACGATCAGGAGTGGGAAAGGCAACGTCTTTGCCAGCTCACCGAGGCGTACGGCAACCCCCCGGCAACTGCCCGTGTCGTGGAAACCGCCGATCCGAATGCCCGGGCTGTCGAGGCTGTGATCCGAGAACTCGCGCCTGACCTGATGATTGCTCGCTGCAAGACGTTGCTCAAGCCGAGGGTTTTTAACATCCCGGTACACGGGACCTTCGTGATGCACCCCGGTATCTGCCCTGAGTACCGCAATGCCCATGGGTGTTTCTGGGCCCTCGCCCGTGGCGACCGAGGCAACGTCGGGGCGACTTTGCTCAAGATCGACGAGGGGGTGGATACGGGGCCGGTCTACGGGTATTTCCGGTGCGACGCGGACGAGTTCAACGAATCGCACGTCATGGTCCAACATCGCGCGGTTCTCGACAACCTCGACTCCCTGAAAGCCAAGCTCCTGGAGATCGGTAAAGGTCGGGCTGATACCGTGGATACCACGGGCCGCCCGTCACACGAGTGGGGCCAGCCCTGGTTAACCGCCTATCTGGTCTGGAAGCTCAAAGCTCGATGGAGGCGACGATGCACGTAACCCTCCTCTATCACGATGTCGTGGAACCAGGTCTGTACGACTCGTCCGGGTTCACGGGCGCGGGGGCCGCGCGCTACAAGCTCACACGGGCTGAATTCCGAGAGCATCTTTCCGCCCTCATTACGGCTGCACCGAAGGCCGCACCGCCGACGCTCACTTTCGACGATGGTGGCGCCAGCTCGTGCTGGATTGCGACCGAGCTGGAGGCCTACGGCTGGAATGGCCATTTCTTCGTGACGACCGACCGGATCGGATCCCCCGGTTTCCTTGAGGAGGCCCAGATTCGCAGTCTGAGAGCGAGCGGCCACCAGATCGGGACCCATTCTTGCAGCCACCCGGACCGAATTTCATCGTGTAGTTGCGACCAGCTCGTCGCGGAGTGGCGAGACAGTCGTCAGCGCCTGGCGGACATTCTCGGGGAACCGGTGACGAGCGGTTCGGTACCCGGCGGCTACTACTCGCGGAACGTGGCCAAAGCCGCCGCGACATCGGGTCTTCGGCTCCTCTTCACTTCGGAGCCCACGCTTCGGGAATGGACCGTCTCCGGTTGTGCCGTCCTGGGTCGTTATACAATCTACCGAGGGATGTCCGCTCGAGCCGCCGCGCAGCTCGTCGCGCCCGGGCCGGCATCGCGAGTCGCTCAAACTGTCGCCTGGCAGACTCGGAAGATGGTCAAGAAAATCGGCGGCCCGTTCTATCCCCGATTTCGATCAGGCGTTCTCAAGAATCTCTATGGCGATGCGACAAGCAGTCACTGAAGCGGATCCTCGGTCCGATCGACTCCACGTTGTCGTCGCGAACGCGGAATTACCCTACCCGCCCAATGCCGGTAATCGGATTCGCACATGGAATCTGCTCGAGCGACTGGCTCGTCGCCATCGGATTACCTTCGTCGCGAGGCGGGGGGACCCCGAAGAAACCCGGCAGGCGGTCGAGCATCTGGAGAATCACGGAATAAGGGCCGTCGTCGTCGACCATCAGGTCCCTGCCAAGTCCGGCTGGACGTTCTACGCCCGCTTGGCAGCGAATTTGTTTTCGCCATATCCCTATTCCGTTAGCTCACACGGCGCGACCGAACTGCGCAGCGCCATTCAATCCATCGCCGCGAGGGAGCGCGTCCATATCTGGCAGGCAGAGTGGACATCTTACATCCGTGCCTTCCGGGGCCTCGGTTCATGCTGCAAGATAGTGATGGCCCAAAACGTGGAGTCGCTGATCTGGCAGCGTTACTACGAGAGCGAAACCGCGCCGCTTCGTCGCTGGTACATCAAGCAGCAATGGCGGAAATTCGAGCGGTTCGAGCGCCGCGCGTTCGCGGCGGCGTCTCGTGTCGTTGCCGTCAGCGAACCGGACGCGGCGCTCATTAGAGATCGGTACGGCTGCCGCGCCGTCGACGTGGTTGACAACGGAATCGATCGAGTGTACTTCGAGGCGGTGCGGCCGGATCCCGACCCCCGGACGAGCTTGTTTCTGGGCAGTCTCGACTGGCGGCCGAACCTCGACGCCGTGGGGTTGCTCCTGGACCGGATCTTCCCGGCCGTGCGGGCCGCCGAGCCTCAGGCCCGGCTCTGCCTTGTCGGTCGCAAGCCGCCCCAGGCACTCGTCCGCAGGGTCGCCGAGACCCCAGGCGTCGAGCTGCATGCCGACGTGCCCGACGTCAGGCCGTTTCTGGCGACCAGCGGCATGATGGTTGTCCCACTCCGGATCGGCGGCGGGTCGCGACTGAAGATCCTGGAAGCCATGGCGGTCGGACTGCCGGTGATCTCGACCCGGGTGGGCGCCGAAGGGCTGGAACTGGTGCCGGGGGACGATTACATTGCGGCCGACGAGCCGGAAGATATGGTTAGTGCGGTGGTGGCCCAGATCCGGAACCCGGGACCTGCCCGTGCCATGGCCGAGCGGAGCCGGACCTACGTCCTGGAGAGGTACGACTGGGATTCTCTTGCCCAGCGGCTGGAGCGCGTCTGGTTCGCATGCCTCGAGCAAGGAGCGCCGTCCGGCGTCATGTCGTGATCGTCGTCCAGTTGATGACGTCGGGTTTCTATGGCGGCCCGGAACGCCTGATCCTCGGGTTGACCGAGAATCTTCCGCCCCCGACCCGCTCGGTCTTCGTCCTCTTCTCGGACAACGGCAAAAGCTGCGCGTTTCTCCGGGTGCTTCTGGACCAGAAACAGGAGGCGGTCACACTCGCCCACGACACGCCGCATCTGCCGGGCATGGTGCGCGAGCTCGCCGGCCGGCTTCGAGGGTGGGGTGTCGATGTCCTTTGTTGCCACGGTTACAAGGCCGACGTGGTTGGACTGCTGGCGGCGCGGCGGGCGAGGGTACCCGTGATGGCAATGTCCCATGGCTGGACAGCCGAGACCTGGAAGGTCCGGGTTTACGAGGTCCTCGATCGGGCCTGCCTGCGGCGGATGGATCGGGTCGTCTGCGTCTCCGAGGGCCAGGCCGAGAAGGTCCGCCGCTCCGGGGTGCGGCCCGACCGGGTGACGGTCATCCGCAACGCGGTCCGGGCCGAGCGGTTCGACCAGGCCGATCCGGCGGATCGAGGGGTGCTGGAGAGAATGTTCCCCCGAGCCCCCGAACGGATCGTCGGCTCGGCCGGGCGGCTCAGCCCCGAGAAGGGCTTTGACGTGCTGGTCGAGGCCGCGGCGATCGTGGCCCGGTCGAACCCTCGGGCCGGGTTCATCCACTTCGGCGACGGCCCGCTCCGCGAGACGATCCGGCGGCGGATCGCGGAGCTGGGGCTGGAAGACCGGTTCATCCTGGCCGGGCACCGCGACGACCTCGACCGCTTCCTGCCCCACTGGGACCTTTCGGTGCTGCCGTCGTTCACGGAGGGGCTGCCCACGGTGGTGCTGGAATCGTACGCGGCGGGGGTGCCCGTGGTGGCAACCGCCGTCGGCGGGACACCGGAGGCCGTGGCCGACGGGGTTGACGGCTACCTCGTTCCACCGGGAGATTCGGCCGCGCTGGCCAGGCGGATCCTCGATGTCCTCGAGCTGGGCGACGAGCGCAAGGCCATGGGCCGACGGGGGCGGGAGCGGATTCGCGCCGAGTTCACATTCGATTCCCAGGCCCGGCGCTTTCAGGCAGTGTGCGAAGGGCTCGCGAGTGACCACCGCTCCGAGGTTGCGGTCGACGACCTCACCCCGGATGCGGAGACGACGGTCTAATCGGAGAAATTACCTCGTAAGGCTTGTGAACGCTGCGTCGTGTTGACAGCCGCCGTGCCGCAAACGGGGAGGAGAGGAAGAATTGTTCAAGCTGGCAGCGATCCAGACCAGGCACGAGCACTTCCGGGAGACAATCGATTCCTTCGGGCACCGCTTGCCGGAAGTTGCCTTTGGGCTGGCGGTGGTGGCCCAGGCGGTCGCCGTGCTTGCCGCGACCTACTTTCCGTATTGCGACGCGCCCGTCCATCTGTCTCGCTGGGTCATGCTGAATCGCTACTGGTCGGGAGATCCATTGGCGGGCGTCGTCCTGATCCCTCGGGCCTCCAATTCCTTGCTCTCGGACCTGCTGGGGGCCGGAATGGTCCGGCTCCTCGGTCCTCAATATGCCATCAAGCTCGTGGTCGTGACTCTCGCACTGCTGCCCGGGGCGGGCATGTACGCGCTGCTGTGCACCGTCGCTCCCAGGCTCCGAGGATGGGGACTGGTCGGATTGCTGCTGGGGTTGAACCGCTACCTCATGCTCGGGTTCCTCAACTACCAGCTCGCACTGGGATTGCTGTTGTTCTGGCTGGCACTCTATTTTCGCTTCAAGCCTCGACTCGATGCGCCACGAATCATGGGATTGACGGCGTTTGGAGTGGTTCTCTCGCAGGTTCACATGAGCTCGATCGCGATCCTGGTGCTGGTTGTCGGTTCGGACGCATTGATCGATGCCATTGCTGCCTACCGGCGACGGGATCTCAATAGAGCGCTGCGCTCTCTGTTGCTGCCGCTCTGCATTCTCGCCGTTCCTCTTCTGATCGTCGCGCTCACTCCAAGCGGTCAGGGGGGGCAGGCTGATGCGCCGAACGTGTGGCCTTACGAGTTCCGCACTCCCATAAATAAGTTCGTGCACTTGCTCAGTCCATTCTTCACGAATTCGCTGCTCGACACCGCAATCTTCTTGATCGGTTATCTGGCGTCAGTCGCGACGTTCGTCTGGTTCGTCTGCCGGCCGGGTCGATGGACCTGGAGTATTCTCGCCGTTGCATTGTTGCTTTTCTGCTTCGCCATCTTTCCGGTTTCCATTCGCGGGACATACGACGTGGATGTCCGATTTCTGATCCCTGCCTATCTGCTCGTCTTCATCAGCGTCGTTCCGATCGAGACGGAGTATGGTCTGGGCCGGAAGGGGCTGCTGGTCCCCTTGCTGGCTTGCCTGATTCACGATGGCTCCTTTGCGATCGCGTCCCGAACGATCGACGGCGAGCTCGCCCGATACAAAGCCATCCTGGAGCGCATTCCGCCCGGGAAGACGGTCCACGAGATCGTACTCCTGGAACCCCACTTCAGGATGCCGACTTATTACCAGTTTGATTCCTGGTACGTCGTGGAAAAGCATGGGCGTGTCTCCGGGACCTTCGGATCTCCACTTTGGACTTATTATGAACACTTCCGCCTGACCGACCCTGTTCGCTACGTGCCGGATATCCGCAAGGAAGCCGGGTACAAGCCGAAGGTTGATCCGGAAAAGATGCGGCAGACCTACGACTATGTGGTTCTGGTCGGGGAGAAGCCCGAGGTCCTCGCGGAACTGGAGAAAGCCGGCAAGGTTGTCGAGGCCGCGTCGCCGTTCACCGTACTGAAAATCTCAAAGTCTCAGGACGATGCGGCCGAGCGCTGACTTCCGGAGCGGGCCGTCGAGCCGGGAGGCATCAGGGGTCCGACGGAGGCACCAGAGGGCTTGCCCTGAGAGTTCAAGCGGAGACATTGTATGCACGAGCAGGCTGACGCGGTAGTCGCTACAGGGTCGTCCGGGCGGGCGCCCTTCGTGGCCCTCGCCGCCCTCGTCCTCACCTTCATCGCCATCCAGACGACCTGGGGCAGGCTGCCCCAGAGCGCCGATGAGGTCTGGTACAAGGCGGCGGGTCGCGAATGGGCGGCCTCCGGCCACTTCGCGGCACCTGAACTGATCAACGTCTTCCGCCTCAATCTAGGCGTCGAGAAAATCTTTTTTCTCTTCGTCCCTCTTTACTCTTTCCTGTTCGGACTCTTCGTCAAAGCTGTTGGCTTCGGCTGGCGGGCTTGCATGTTCTACGATGCGCTCATCACGGGCGTGCTGGCGGTGTCGACGTTCCTGCTGACGGACCGCGTGACTGAACGAAAAGCCCGGTGGTTAGCGGTAGTGGCCGCTGCTGCGATGATCCCACTGACGACAACAGGCCGTCCCGATGCACTGGCGACATGCCTCGGGATCTCGGCCGTGTTGCTGATCGGGCGCCAACCGGGCATGAGCCGGTTAATCCTTGGCGGTGTTGCCTTGGGACTTTGTGCGGGCGCCAGTCCTCCCGCCGCGATCATTTTCAGTGTCATCGGCCTGAACTGCTTCGTCTGGCAGGATGCGCCTTGGACTGTCCGGCTGTCGCGAGCGACACTCTGGGGTTTGGTCGCACTCGTGCAGTTTGCACTCGTCCTGGCACCGATCCTGGTACTGCATCCGTGGTCCTTGCAGCAGTTTTTCGCTAACTCTCGTGGAAATGTCGTCAGTGGCGCCCGAGTGCAGCCTCAGCTCGCAATACTCCTGGACTTGGTGGGCATTGTTGACGACCCGTCGGATCGTCTCCTGAAGCTCTTCGTGAAGGGATCGCTGCTCGTTGCAATCGTGGACGGGGCATGCGGGTTAGTTGCGGGCCGGGGAAGGTCGTGGCTAGAGTACTGGCTGGGACCGTTTGTTGCCTTCTGCCTCTTGTTGACGATCCTGGCTCATAATCCTCTGTACTACCGCATCCTGGCTCCGTTGTGCCTAGCCGGCGCCTTGCCCTTGGTCGTCCGCCCGGGTGGACCACGCGCCGCCCGGGCCACAGCCTGCCTGTCCCTGGTCCTCGGGGCCTCGTGGCTGGCCAGCAGCTATCCTTTCTGGAGGGACTCGTTCGTGCTGCTCATCCTCCCAGCCGAGCAGCAACCCGCATTTCAGGCCCGCTATCTGCCCCGGGTCGTCCCCGCAGGGTCTCGCGTATTTGCTCATGATGCTTGGTTTTTCCTCGCCGGCACATGCCACGTCGTTGACGCCTGGTGGGCCCACCCCGATATGGACGCGATCGACTACGCGGTCTTCGCGACCGGCGAGGCGACCTGGAGACCGCCCGCCCGCAATCAGTACGACGCTGGTGATGCCTGGTGCGAGAACTTTATCGTGTCCGGTTACGTCCATGATCCCGAGCTGACCGATCTCTGCACCACGTTCCGCGTCATCGAGGACAATACGAATCATCAGGTTTATCAATTTCTGGGACGCCCGATTTTCCGCAAGCAGAAGGGTTTCGGGTGCCTGGTGCTCAAGCCGATCGGCCAGCCATCGGTTTCCCCCCGCGGTGGTCCTGGCCAGTCGGGGGAAACGGTTTTCCGAGGATCGCCCGGCGCCGTCATGACGGATGATCGTGGTGAAAGCTCGGAAAGGACCCAATGACCGGCCTCGCCCTTGTTTTCTGGTTGTCGGCGATCTGCATAGTCTACACTTATGTAGGGTATCCGCTCTTCCTCGCCCTGGTGGCCCGGTTCCGGCCTACTCGGTTAATCCCCGGTCGCGCGGCTTTCGACCTGCCGGTGTCGCTTGTGCTGGCCGCTCGCAACGAGGAATTGCGCATCCGAGCCAGGATCCTGGAACTGGTCCGGCTGATCGCAGCCCGAGCGCAGGGGGGTGAGGTGATCGTGGTTTCCGACGGCTCGACGGATCACACCGTCGCCGAGGCTCTGGCCGCCGCGGCGGAGGCGGAGCTGGCGACCGGCGGCCGCATCCCCGTGCACGTTCTGGTGCAAGAGACCAACCTGGGCAAAGCCGCGGCTTTGAACCAGGCGCATGCCGTGGCCCGCCATCCGTTGCTGCTTTTGGCCGACACTCGACAGAGGTGGGCCGATGATGCCATCGAAGGGTTGCTGGCCTCATTCGCCGACCCCGCCGTGGGTGCCGTCAGCGGTGACCTGGTGGTCGAGTCAGCACCCGGCGTGATGGCGGGGGTCGGCCTTTACTGGCGGTTCGAGAAGTGGCTGCGGCGGACCGAGAGCCGGTTCGATTCGATGGTCAGCGTCACCGGATGCATCTCGGCCGTGCGCCGCGAGCTCTTCCCGAAACTGCCCGCCGGGACGATTCTCGACGACGTCTACTGGCCGCTGACGGTTGCGATGGGGGGCCATCGCGTCGTCCACGAAGAACGGGCCAAGGCACTGGACCGCTTACCCGAAAAGGCCTCCGACGAGTTTCGCCGCAAGGTCCGGACCCTCGCCGGGAATTTCCAGTTGATGACCCGCTTGCCCGCGGTGCTGCTGCCCTGGCGCAACCGGCTCTGGTGGCAGTTCGTCTCGCACCGTGCCTTGCGGCTGGTGGTTCCCTGGGCCCTGCTGGCCATGCTGATCGTAGCCGCCGTGTTGCCCGGCGCCTTCTACAGGTTCGCTTTCTGGAGCCAGGCCGGCTTCTACCTGGTGGGCCTGGCGGGGTGCTGGCCCGTCGTGGCGGCGCGATCGCGGCTGGCATCCGGGATCGCCTCGTTCCTGGTCCTCAATGCCGCCGCCTGGGTCGGCTTCTGGGTCTGGATGAGTGGGAGCGCTGCGCGGTCCTGGGGCAAGGTGCCGTACGACCGCGTCGTCGCACCGATCCCGGAAGACCAGGCCATGTCCTGCACAGATCCCCAACGAGCCCTTGAATCGTGAGCACCACCGCGACGCAGAATGAACCCGTGAAAACACAGCCCGATCAGAACGGCGCCGGTCGAAAATACAAAGTCCTTTTCATAGGCCCCGGGCCAGTTCCGCCCAGCCAGGACCCTCGCAAGAACCTCCAGTATCATATCTCGGAGTTTTGCGAGGGCGACTTTATCTCCACCCATTGGGGCTCGCCCAAGGACTATCGCGGGCAATCGCTCAGCAAGCGCTACAACACCCTCGGCTCCTTTCGCTATCACGCGACGTTTAGTGGAAACGTGCCCAGGCCCCTGAGGGGTAGCTGGGAGGCCGTCTACCTGCTCTGGAAAGGGCTCCAGCTTTCGTGGAGCCGGCGCTGCTTCGATGCCATCATCGTCTACGGTGCCTTTTCCTGGTCGTTCGTGGGTTGGCTGATCCGGTGTTGCACAGGCACAAAGCTCGTCATCTTGATCCCGGGCCCGCCCACGGGGGCATACTCCTTCCATCCAGGCTTGATGAACCGGATCAAGTCTTGCGTGGCCAAGTTCTATGTCCCCTGGATACTCCGCCGCGCCGATGGCCTGCGGCTGCTCTTTCCCGGTCAGATCGACGAATTACCGGAGGGCCATTTTCCTCCCGCCTTCATCTTTCCGGATTTCGCCGCGGTATCGGCCGTCCCCTCCTTGCCCCAGGGAGAGGCCGGCAAGGACGCTCGCTATGCCCTGTTCCTGGGCCACCCTTTCGAGCGCAAAGGGGTCGATGTTCTGATCAAGGCTTTTCAACGGATCAGCGATCGACATCCCGAGATCTGCCTCAAGATCGCCGGCTACTGCGCCGACCTCTCTCCCTACCGGGAGCTCGCGGCGGGCAATCCGCGGATCGAATTCCTTCCCGGTCAACCTCATGAAAAAGCCATGGAGTTGATGGCCGGCTGCACGTTCTTCGTCTTGCCGTCACGAGCCGAGGGTGTTCCCAGGGTGATCATGGAAGCGATGGCGGCGAGGAAGCCTGTCATCTCGACACGCATTCACGGGACCCCTTACCTGGTCGGAGAAGGACTCCACGAGCTTCTCGTCGAGCCCGATGATGTCGAGGGTCTGGCCTCCAAGATGGAGCTGCTGCTCAACGACCCGGACCTGGCCCGGCGAGCGGCGGAAGAAGGGTTTCGTCGCATCTTCAACGAGTTTTCCGAGGAATGCTACAAGGAGGATTTTCGGAAGATGATGGAATCGCTGGTGCCAGTGACGTTGCCGAGGACGTCGTGAGCTCGATCTTGTGGTAAGTCGCGCGGCTTGACAGGTGTCAAAACCAGGCGCGAAATCCAGCCCCCCTGGATCCGGGGACTCTGAGGGGAGGGTGCTCTCAGGGGCGGCGCGCGACCGCGAAGAGCGACGTGCCCGTCCCCAGACGTTGCCCGAGCGCCCGCGAGTGCTCCAGCGCGAAACCGGCCCGGAGGACCCACGGCCCCGGCCAGGGGGGCAGCCGCAGGTATCGGGCGTAGGTCCGAGCCGGCGATTCCGAGGTCCGGGCGATGCGGCGCGATCGCCGCCGGCGCAGCATCGGCTCGAGCCAGGCGCCCCACCAGAAGATCGACTCGAGCTCCAGGCCGGTTCCCTCGAAAGCGGCCCGCAAGGTCTCGGGGAGGTAGCGGCGACGATGGCCCTGGACCTCGTCAAACTCGCTGAACAGGTCGGGTCGCGCCGGCACGCTGACGACAACGACCCCGCCGCCGGGCCGGGCCAGCTCCCCCAGGCGGGCCACGGCCTCCCGGTCGTCGTCGAGGTGCTCGATCACGTCGAGCGCGAGCACGGCGTCGAACGGTGTCACCGAGCCGGGCAACGGCTGGGTGAGGTCGGCCACGACGAGCTCGCGGTCGGGGCGATCGAGCCCATCCAGGGCGCGCCGCGAGACGTCCAGACCGGTCACCTTGTAACCCCGCCGCTCCAGCGCCTCGAGGGTCACGCCCCAGCCACAGCCGGCGTCGAGCACCCGCGCGTGCGGACGAAGCCCGGCTCGCTCGAGCACGCCGATTGTCAGACGGGCCCGCGCCATCCACCAGGGATGGCGGCGGACGGCGCTGCCTAGCTCGACAAGGATCGCCTCGTCCATGTGCTCGTCGGCATGGCCTTCGGTCCAGGTCGCGATCATGAGCCATCCTTTCGGTACGCCAGGTCCAACTGGACGCTCGCCTTCTCGGCCGGTTCGGCGGCCCGGCCGCGTCGCTCGGCGACGATGTAAGTGGGCCGCCCCTTGCTCTCCAGGAAGATCAGCCGGACGTACTCGCCGACGATGCCCAGGCTGATGAGTTGCACGGCGCCCATGAACAGGACGATGACGATGGTGCTCGCCCAGCCCCGGGGGCCGGTGTGGTTGCTGAGGGCGTCGGTAATGACCCAGAGCGTGATCAAGAGCCCGACGGCGATGGTGATCAGGCCGAGGTAGGTAACCAGGCGCAGGGGGTAGCTGCTGAAGCTGACCAGGCCGTCCACCGCCAGGTTGATCAGGCCCCGCAGCGTGTACTTCGGCCTGCCGGCCTCGCGTGCGGCCCGCTCGTAGGCCAGGCCGACCTGGCGAAAGCCGACGAACGTGCGGAGTCCCCGCACGAACCGCTTCCGCTCCGGCATGGTCTTGAGGGCGTCGACGACCCGGCGGTCCATCAATCCGAAGTCTCCGCTGTCGAGCGGGATTTCCAGGTCGCTGATCGCGTTCATGAGGCGATAGAAGACCGAGTAGCCCAGCTTCTTGAACCAGCCCTCCTTGCGAGCCTGGCGCACGGCGTAGACGACGTCGTGGCCCTGGCGCCACATGGCCAGGAAGTCGGGAATGACCTCGGGCGGATCTTGCAGGTCGCCGTCCATGACGAGGACCGCGCGGCCGCTCGCCGCGTCGATGCCCGCCGACACCGCCGCCTGGTGGCCGAAGTTCCGGCTCAGGTGCAGCACCACCAGGTGCGGGTCCTCAGCCTGCCGCTCATCCAGCATCCGCGGCGTGTCGTCGCGGCTGCCGTCGTTGACAAAGATCAGCTCATAGTCGATCCCGAGCGGACCGATCGCGGCCGTTAGCCGGCGGTGCAGCTCCGGGATATTCTCTTGCTCGTTATAGAGCGGTACGATGACGCTCAGCTCTGGTTCAGGTATCGTCACAAACCGTTCCTCGCCCGGAAAAGCGCCTGGTCCCGGCCCGCTGGGCCGCGCCTTGACCTCGACCATTTTGCACCGCGATTCGCCATTTGAGAATAGTCTTGAAATGGGGGGGCATCGCGGCGACACCGATGAGCATCGCTGTTTGCCCGCGCGACATGCCTGTGGCGTCCGAATTCACTGTATCGCTGGTCTGCGGCCAATCTCTTATCTGCATTGACTTTTCGCGAAGGTGCCTATGCCTAGTCCGGCTCCCAAGTGTCTCATGTGCGGCCAAACCGATGTGACAGCCGTTTATCAGGCCCTGGCTCCGCAACGCTTCGGATCTTCGGAGGCCCTTTTCGGCCTGGTCAGGTGCCGAGCTTGCGGGCTCACATTTCTCTCGCCGCGACCCGATCCCGATGAGATGGGTTCTTACTATCCGGACCGTTACTACCTCACCCTCTCATCGGGTGGAGCCGCACCGAACAAACCCGGTTACCTGAAGGCAATTTACAGGTTCATCCGGGGGAAGCGTACAGGCCTTGAAAAAAGTGGACGTGCTTGCCCAATCTGTTGTTGGGTCAATTATTCTGTTCAGATTGGAGACACAGCATGTCCACCAGCTTGTTGTACCATG
>Ga0187864_10000352_pt1 | contig 51566 bp, 37 predicted proteins | sample June2016WEW_11_4_FD_132985 | JGI IMG/M metagenome (GOLD analysis project Ga0187864, IMG submission 132985) | Peatland microbial communities from SPRUCE experiment site at the Marcell Experimental Forest, Minnesota, USA - June2016WEW_11_40 | ecosystem: Environmental > Terrestrial > Soil >...
CGAAGGGGCAGACCGATGGCCTCGACATGGGCACGCCGGGCCTCGACCCCTACGTTCAGGAGCACGTCCGCCTGGTTAAGAGCATTCGCGGCGACATTCCCTATACCAACGACGGGATGACCGTAGCCGAAAGCACCCTGACCTGCATTATGGCCCGGGAAGCTGCTTACTCCGGCGTGGAAATCACCTGGGAAACGATCATGGCCTCAAAGCAGGACCTGCAGCCCAAGACCCTGGACTATAAACTGGCCATGAGCGTGCCGGCCGTGCCGGTGCCGGGTCAATATGAATTCGTGTGACGGTCGAGTAGTGGCAAGCTAATTGGGGGCTTGGGTTCGGGAGTCCGGCTTACGTCGGTACAAGTCCAGAAGAACTTTCCGCGTGTTGGCGAGCGCGTCGGAAAGTCTTTCTCCGCTAACCAGCCACGGCGTATTCGACGGAGCGGGGATTGGAGACTCGTTTGGAGTCTTCCAGGATTTCCAGGCCCACGATGTTGCCATCCTTGTCGTAGTCGAGGATCACCCCAGGCTTATCTTCATCGGATTCTTCGATGGGCGCATTGCTCAGCAAGATTCGCAACACGTCCACCTCGGGATCATAGATTATTCTCAAGGTCTCCTCGCCGTCTGCGCTGCTCGTCGCTGCACCGCTTCGTAACCGGGCACGCCGGTTGAGCCACCTACCGCCTCGATACAGAATGCCGCGCAGGCATTTCCCAGACGCGCCGCGGTGACGACGTCTTCGCCGCCCGCCAATCCCGCAATAAATCCTGCATCCCAACAATCGCCCGCGCCCGTTGTATCAACGATGTTGGCAGGCAGGGCTGGAACGCGTATGCGGTCGCTTCCCTGGGCGATCAGACAGCCGTCCCGTCCCATTTTCAAAACCGCGGCGCGAGCGCCTGATTCGAGGAGTTGGCCGGCCATCTCTTCCGGCGTAGCGTCCGGATAGATTGCCAGCAAGTCATCGAAGCTCGGAATCACGTAATCGCAGTAAGGGAGCATGGCGACGAGGGGCTCGAGCTTAGGTCCATAACCAAAATCCTCGTCCAGAAAGGTTACGACGCCTCGCCGCTGAGCCTCTGCCAACAAGCTTGCCGCGGGTTCGCCATCCAGTTTCGGCAGGACGTTCAAATCATGATAGAGGAGAAAATCGGTGGCCAACACTCGGTCGAAATCCAGGTCGCTGAGTGTGAAATTCAGGTTAGCGCCTGGTGTGTGGATGAACGTACGATCCCCGTCGGCACGCACTCCCACAAAGGTGAAGGGAGTGGCTTCGCCTGGCGAAACTCGAATGCCCGTCGTGTCAACGCCTAACTTAGAAAGTTCCCGGACAATGAACTCGCCGTTAATGTCATCGCCCACCTTGGCGAAGGAACCGGCAGGCAGTCCCATGCGCGCTATCGCCGACGGCATGTTCGCGGCGCCGCCTCCCGGCATCATGCGAATCCATTCCGCGGTCACCTGGCTCTGAAGGCGCGGCACAGGATACTGCTGGATGGGCCCGTTCAACAGGTCCATCACCACCACTCCGACGCAGTGAATTCGGTTCATCCGCAGGGTACAGGTGCGGCTCTGGTGGCGGCCCGCGCACAACCAGAAGGGGCACCCCTACATGCTTTGCCGGGCCGCCGCCGGCCGCATGCCCAGGAGGTCATAGGCAGTATCGTAGAGGATTGCCCGCGCTACGGCCAGAGCGTCGTTGTGCGTGTACTGGCCGTACTCGATCTTCGTGGCCAGGACCACCGACAGTTGGTTGAGGATCATCTTCGCCTTGGCATAGGTCCATTCCAGGCAGTACGCGTCAGAAAAGAACCCGACCTGTTTATTTACCGGCACCATGTCCAACCGCTCTTCCATCACCTGCCGCATGATCGAGGGGAAGAAGTTATGCCACCAGATGCCACAGAGCGAAAAGTTGGGCAACTCGCGGCACATCGTGCACATCGATTGATTGGCGTGGCGGCTGGCCAGATGGCACTGGAATCGAATCTTCGGGTAGCGCGCGATCATCGCCGCCACCTGCCCGATGGTGCGCTGCGAAAGCCGGCTGCCCGTCTCGAAGGGCAGCGGCTCAGCCGCAATGCTGAACTGGAAGACGATCTTGTCCGCGTGGGGTTCCAGTGCCTTCAGATAAGCCTCGTTCACGTAAGACGCGTACACATCGCGTTCGTGCGGACCGGCGTTCGCCCGACGCGCCAGGGCCTCCGTCATCTCCTGGTCGCTCACGACGCGCAAGTCGAGATCCGTCGAGATGCCCGTAGCCACGGAAAGAATCTCGTCGTAAGGGATGTTCGCGACGTAGTGATCGATCGCAGCGTGCACGTCGTCCAGGGTCCTGATCACCCGTTCTGTCGGGGGACGCGTTCCGCCGATAGGGCTGGGACTCTCCGGTTTCCTATCCCAGCATCGCTCCAGTTCGTACAGCGCTGTGTCAAACTCGCCCCATTGGGAGCGCGTGAAGAAGGCCCACTCGAGCGAGTATTGAAGAATGTCACGGTCGCGGCCGCTTTCGCGCCGCGCGTACTCCGTGCAATAGCGCTGTATATTGGCCCGGCGCATGATTTCCCGTTGCCATGCCTTGTCGTCGGCCCGCTCCCGGATCAGCGCGTCCAGCCGTGGCCAGTTCTCCGCATTCAGCGGCTCGTTCCAGCCGTACAGATCCCCGAGAATAAGCCGGATGCCCCAGGAGATGCTGGTGTTGCGCACGTGTTTCAAGTACGGCAAGGCTTCGATGATGCGTTCATGTGCCTCATGCTGCGACGGCCAGCCGGGGAATTGCGTCAGCCGCGCGCCACTCGGGCACCCCGCCGCATAGAGATCGCTCACGCCCATGTGATAGAGAAGCACATCGTGCAGGCCGCGCGCTCCCAGCTTCCCGTCCACAAGATGCGTGTGAACGTCCAGTAACGGCATGCTACACAATTCGTCGAATAGCTCCACCTGCAGGCTGTGATTGGTCATGAGCGTTTCTCCTTTGGGTCCTTCGGGCAGGATGCTGAGCAGGCCACCAGGCTTGTCATCCCGTCAAGCATGGCCGACGGCCATAGTCAGGTGAAACCATTTTGCGACGACCTTCGCCATGGCCTCCATCGCCACCGCCTGCGCCATCGGGACCCAGAGATTCTTTCCTGCACCCCACTGCTCGAGCAGCGATTGCCGCAGGGCGGTGATGGCTTCCGTCGCAACATTCACCTTGGCAATTCCCAGTGATATGGCGCGGCGCAAATCGGCCTCGGGCGTTCCTGAGCCGCCGTGCAGGACGAGTGGAATGCGGGTGGCTTCTTGGAGCTTTGCCAGTCGCTCGAAGTCGAGTTGCGGCAGCTTCGTGTAGAGGCCGTGGGCATTGCCGATGGACACCGCCAGGGCGTCAATGCCGGTCTTTTTTACAAAGTCAGCGGCCATATCCGGGTCAGTGAGGGTGGATTGCTTGCCGCCTTCCACGCTGACTTGATCGGCCTGGCCGACCACGCCCAACTCGCCCTCCACCGTCACCCCTTGGGGATGGGCGAGCGCTACGACGCGGCGCAGAGCTTCGATATTCTCTTGCCACGGCCGGGTGGAATAGTCCAGCATCACCGAAGTGTACTTTGCGGCAAGGCAGTCTTCGACCATGGCGATCGAATTGCCGTGATCCAGGTGCAGCGCCGCGGTCACTCCAAACCGTTCCGCCAAAGCGTGCGCCACTGCGCCCAAGTCGCGCGGGGCAAGGAGATCGAACTCTCCGGGGCCGTTCATCAGAATCACGGGCGCCTTAAGTTCCGCCGCCACGCGCAGCACCACTTCGATGCTTTCGGCGTTCCACACACAGAACGATGGAACACCGTACCCTTCCGACACTGCCCGCTGCAACAATTGCAGCATGGGAACGAATTTCATGCCTTTTTCCCTTGTGCCAACAGCGCCTCGACCTCCGCACGCCTAGGCAGGGAAGGTTGGGCGCCCAATTTACTGGCTGCCAAAGCGCCGGCGCAATTGGCGAAGCGGATGGCATATTCGAAGTCAAAGCCGGCGGCCAGTTCCACGGCCAGCGCGGCGGTAAATGCATCGCCCGCGGCCGTGGGATCAATCGCGGCGACCTTACAGGCAGGAAAGTGTTTTGCCTTCTTTGCAGTCACCAGCATCGAGCCGTCGCTGCCCAGCTTTAGAACTACCGTTTTTACACCCATGGCAAGAAGTTTTTCGGCCGCTTCGCGCGCCGAGACTCGTCCCCGAACTTCCTCCCCAGTCAGTTGCGCGAGTTCCGTTTCATTGGGTGAGACGACATCCGCGAGGGTTAGAATCTCCACGGGGCAGTAACGAGGCGGACCGGCATCGAGCACCGTCAATTTTCCGGCTTTCCGAGCCAGACGCAAGGCTGCTTCGACTGCCTCGAGGGGGATCTCGAGTACCGTCAATAACACATCTGCGCGCTCGATGACGTCCTTGGCCCGCTCGATGTCGGCGGGAGTCAAGCTGAAATTCGCCGCGGGGTCAACCGCAATGCAGTTGTTCCCGTTGGGGAAAAGCATTATAAAGGCGCTGCCCGTGGCGCGGGCGGAGTCCCTCCGCACCCAGGAAGTGTCGATCTTCTCCGCCATTAGCCCCTGAAGCAGGAAGTCTCCGATGATATCGGTGCCCACAGCGCCCACCATCGACGTGGGGGCGCCCATTCGCGCCGCGGCTACCGCCTGGTTCGCGCCCTTGCCCCCCGGGAAAAACCTGAGATTTGACACTAGCAAGGACTCGCCTTCTTTAGGCAGCCGCTCTGACTTGACTACCATGTCGAAATTCGTGCTGCCCACCACCACAACCTGAAGATCTTCCACACGACGCGCCATAAGACCCCCTTCGGGCGCTCCATCCGATGACCACAATTCACCCCAGGTCCTGGTAGCGTCTTATTCTGACAGGTACGGCCCCGACTCGTCAGGGGCATTCGCGGACCCTTCGCTGTGCTCAGGGCAGGCTCTAAAGGACCGCGCTACGCTCAAATTCGAACACCACCCGGACTCTCCTTTACAAGCTGAACGGGAAGAAGTATTTTATCATCACTCAGTCACAATTCAGGGAGGCGATTTTACCATGCCCAAAGCAAAACAGATCACCGCTTGGTTAGAAAGCAAGCCCGGAGAACTCGGCCGAATCACCGAAGCTCTGGGAAAAGCGAAGGTCAACATCACCGCATTCTCCGCCTGGAGCATTACCGGCGAGAGTCCCCTTCATCTGCTCGTCAGCAGTCCGGCAAAAGCGAAAAAGGTCCTGGCAAACCTCGGCATCCGTAGCACAGAGGAGGAGGTTTTGTGCGTCACGCTTGCCAACGAGGCGGGGACTTTAGGGGAGGTCGGAACGCGTCTGGGCGCAGCGAACATCAACGTGGATTACGGCTACGGCAGCGTTACGGAAAACGGCAAGAAGGCGGATATCGTACTCGCCGTCTCCGATCTCGCAGGCGCCGCAAAAGCCCTGAAAGGATTGTAGTTTCAGGCGAACGGGTAGCGATTCAGCTCCAGCGCACGGTCCGCGATTTGCCGCCGCAACGCGATGGTATCGGGGGGCGTGCGCCGCAAGAAACGCCTCAGCACGGCGAGTTGGGTGCGAAGTGTGTCTCCTTCGGCGATGCGCGCCAGCGCGCGGCGCGCCTCAACCTCCATGCGATCGCAGGCATCATAGGTGAACACTCGAGTGGCGGCGATCTCCGCCGCGCAAGCTTCGGACGGCCTCGCGGAGAGCTTCTTCAAGGTCCGAAGCAGCGCGCTTTCCATGGCGTAAACGTCCATCACCAGGTTACTGAGTATGCCGATTACCTCCTGCTCTTTTTCCAGTCCCATCAGGAAGCGCTGAACAGCGCTTCCGGCCACCAGCAGGACCACCTTCTTGGCGCCTTCAACCAGCCTTGTCTCTTCGCCGAGCGGTTGATCGTGCGGCAACTCGTCCCCAGGCCCCATTCCCAAGATTTCGTCGAGGAGTTTCTGGGCCGCGGGAATTAACGCAAGCTGGCCCTTCATCGACCGTTTCATGAGCATGTCCGTGATCAACAGCCGGTTGATTTCATTGGTGCCTTCGAAGATGCGGTTCACACGCTGGTCTCGGTAGGTCCGTTCCACTTCATAGTCGCTCGAGAAGCCGTAGCCACCGTAGATCTGTACAGTCTCGTCGGTGACATAGTCCAACGTCTCTGTCCCCATCACCTTCAAGATCGAGCATTCGACCGCGTACTCCTGCAAAGCTTCCATGATGTGCTTGGGCGCAGTGGGATCTCCTCGGTCGAATCCTTCCAGCCGCGCATCCACCAATCCTGTGGTGCGATAGGAAACGCTTTCGCCGGCAAAAGTGCGCGCTACCATTTCGCCCAACTTCTCCTTGATGAGGCCGAAGTCTGCGATTCTGCGGCCGAACGCCTCGCGCTCCTTGGCCCACTGGAGCGCGTCGGAGACAAGGTATTTGCAGCCTCCCACGCAACCCGCGCCGAGTTTCAGCCGTCCCACGTTCAAAATGTTAAAGGCGATCAAGTGCCCCTTCCCGATCTCGCCCAAGACGTTCTCCACAGGCACTGGGACGCTTTCGAGATTCAGCGGCGTCGTGGAAGAACCGCGAATGCCCATCTTGTGCTCTTCCGCACCCGCCGAAACCCCCGGGAACCCCCGCTCCACAATGAACGCCGTGAACTTTTCCCCGTCCACCTTCGCAAACACCACGTACACGTCGGCAATGCCGCCGTTGGTTACCCACATCTTCGTGCCGTTCAAGATGTAGTGTTTCGCATCGGAGCTGAGGACCGCTTTGGCCTTGATGCTCATGGCGTCCGAGCCCGAGCTTGCTTCGCTTAAGGAATAGGCTCCCACCCATTCGGCGCTGGCGAGTTTGGGAAGATACTTAGCCTTCTGCTCCTCGGTGCCGAAGAAAGCAATGGGCAGAATTCCTATCCCCGCCTGCGCCCCCACGGTCGCCGCCCACGATCCGTTGCGCGCCATCTTTTCGGCTACGATCACGGAAGAAATCCTGTCCAGTTCCAAGCCGCCAAACTTCTGGGGGATGTCCGTCGCGGACAGACCGACTTCAGCAGCCTTTTTCAAAAGCTCCCGCATCAATCCCGGCTTCTTGTCTTCCATCTCTTGCGCGCGAGGCACAATCTCTTGCGTGACGAACTCCCGGGCGGTTTGGGCGATCAGCTTGTGCTGGTCGGTCATGTCTTCCGGAGTGAACACCTCGCCGGGCGACCGAGCCTCGATTAAGAAACTCCCGCCTTTCGGATTTTGGATTTTAGATTCTGGATTTTGGATTGGCATTTATGATTTCCACACGACCCATTTTCTGATTTTTAGTTTCTGCTTTATTATTGCAGATTCTCAAAAATCCCGGCCGCTCCCATCCCGCCGCCCACACACATCGTGACCATGCCGTACTTGGCGTTGCGCCGTTTCAATTCCCCGAGCAGGGTAGCCGTGAGCTTGGCTCCCGTGCAACCCAGAGGATGGCCCAGAGCGATGGCTCCGCCGTTGACGTTCACTCGCTCCGGGTCGAGTTCCGCCAAGTCGATCACTGAAAGAGCCTGGGCAGCGAAAGCTTCATTCAATTCAATGACCGCGATGTTGGAGAGATTCAGGCCCGCCAACTTCAGCGCTTTGGGGACCGCGTAGATCGGGCCGATGCCCATCTCCTCCGGTAAGCACCCCGCCGTGGCGAAGCTCACGAACCGGGCGAGCGGTTTGAGTCCCAGAGTCCTGGCTTTCTCCGCCGACATCAACAGGGCGGCAGCGGCGCCGTCGCTCATCTGCGAGGCGTTTCCCGCAGTGACCGTGCCGTGGGCATGGAAGGCAGGCTTCAACTTGGCCAGTGCATCCAAGGACGTGTCGCCGCGCGGTCCCTCGTCGGTGTCGAAGCGGAGCTGGCGCGTCTGCGGTTTGTCCTTGCCGTTCGGGCTGACCTCGACCACTTCGAGCGGAACGATCTCATCTTTAAATCGGCCTTCCGCAATCGCTGCCAACGCCCGCTGGTGACTCCGTAGGGCAAACTCATCCTGCCGCTGGCGCGTAATCTTGTACTTTCGCGCCAGGTTTTCAGCCGTCAAGCCCATGTTGAGATAGGAATCAGGATAATGCTCGATCAGGTAGGGATTGGGCGCAAAATGATACCCGCCCATGGGAATCATGCTCATGGTTTCCGTGCCGCCCGCTACCACAACCTCGGCGAAGCCGGCCATGATCCGCTCGGAAGCGACGGCGATGGCCTGAAGGCCTGACGAGCAGAATCGGTTGATCGTCATCGCCGAACAGCTCACCGGCAAACCGGCGCGCAGTGACGCGACCCGCGCCACGTTGTTCCCCTGTTCAGCTTCCGGCATCGCGCAGCCGAGGATCACGTCCTCGACCTCGCTCGAGTCGAGCCCCGGCGCCCGCCGCAACACCTCACGTATGGCCGCCGCGGCCATCTCGTCCGGCCGCGTGTTGCGGAGCGTCCCGCGCGGCGCTTTGCCCACCGCCGTCCGGGCGATCGAGACGATCACGGCTTCTTTCATTTGTGATTTGTGATTTGTGATTTCTGATTGGCTCATCGTGACCTCGCGGTTGTCCGCGTTGATTGAAAGATTCGTACTAATTCGTCCGCCTCTACCATCAAACTTTCCAGCTTCGATTTCTTGATGATGCCAGCATCAACGATCAGCTCTAGCCAGAAACCTGTTTCGTCGGCCTCTTCAACCGTAATTCCTATTTTGGAGATAAAGTCAGCGCGCGACCTGGCCCGGCATGCGCTTCGATAATTGGCCGCTACCGCTGTTCCCGAGCGCAGAACCTGCCGACCTAAGACTCGCGCTTCTTCTGTCTTTGGCAACGCGCGAAACAACTTAATAACTCTTAACGCAAACGCTTTAGTCCTGCGCCTCAGGTCCTCCGGACTGGAAACCGCCTGCGGTTTGTTGTCAATCACAAATCACCAATCACATATCACAAATCAATTCCGTAGCGGCTTCCCCCGTTTCAGCATATATTGAATGCGCTCCACGGTCTGCTTCTGGCCGCAGAGACTCAGAAAGGCCTCCCGCTCCAAATCCAGCAGGTACTGCTCTGAAACGAGTTGTGGCGAGGTGAACTCGCCGCCGCCGCACAAGACCTTGGCCAAGTGCGTCGCGACGACCACGTCATAATCCGAGATGTACTCAGCGCGACGCATCAAGTGCAATCCCAGCTTCATTTTGACGAAAGCCGCCTGCCCGAGGACTCGAATGTCCTCGCGGGGCTTCCCGGGTCGATACCCCAAACGCGTAAGATCGAGTGCTAACTCTTTGGCGTCTGCAATCTGCCGTTCGCGGTTCATGCTGATGGAATCCTTCGCGGAAAGGTAACCCAGTTTGCGGGCTTCTTCGGCGCTGGTTGAAACTTTGCCCATGGCGATATTCATGAAAACTTCCTTGACGAATGCGAAGGGGTCGGCGTCAGGGTCCGCGGGCGCCTTGTCCATGGTGCGCACCAGCATCTCTTTAGTCCCGCCTCCCGCCGGGATCAGGCCCACGCCCGCTTCCACCAGGCCCATATAAGTCTCCGCCGCCGCACGTACTCGCGCGGCGTGGAGAATCATCTCCGTTCCACCTCCCAGAGTCAGACCGAAAGGGGCGGCCACCACAGGCTGGGGAGCATATTTGAGGGCCATGTTGGCGTTTTGAAAGGCGCGCACGGCGCTCGAAAGGTCCTCCCATTCGCCTTCCTGAATAGTCGTCAGGACCAACATCAAGTTCGCGCCCACGCAGAAATTCGCCGCCTGGTTCCCGATCACCATGGCTTCAAAGCCCTCGTTGAGGCTTTTCAGCCCGGCATGAACCATCTGGACGGCGTCCGCGCCGATCGTGTTCATCTTGGAATGGAATTCCAGGCAGATCACTCCGTCGCCGAGGTCGATCAGGCTGGCGCCGGCATTCCGCTTGATTTCCTTCTGGCGGGCTCTGAGTGAGGGCAGCAGAAGGACTCCGGGCCTCTCAGGAATCTCATGATATGTGGCGCTCGGAAAATCGAAATAGCTTGGAGCGCCGTCGCATGACGCATAAAAGCTCTTCTTCCCCGAGGCAAGAAGTTTCTCGACTAGAAGCGGTGTCGACAGACCGGCCTTCTTCCAGGCCTCAGTCGCCTTCTCGATCCCCACCGCATCGCAGAGCTCAAAGACGCCGCACTCCCAGTTGAACCCCCACTTCATGGCATTATCAATGGAGATGATGTCGTCCGAAATCTCCGGCACGCGCATCGCCGCGTAGTGGAATGTGTCGAAAAGTAGTTTTTGGTAGAACTGTCCCGCGCGGTCGGGCGATTGGCAGAGCATCCCCACCCGTTCGCGGACATCTTCGAGATTCCGCGCCATCTCGAGCGAAGCGAAACCGGGCTTCTGGCGCGCCCGATACTCAAAGGTGTTGAAATCGAGCGTGAGAATTTCGCTCTCGTCCCCGCCGTCCTTCCCCTTCAGCTTCTTATAAAAGCCTTGCCCGGTCTTATCGCCTAGCAGGCGGCGCTCCATCATCTGTTGCATAAAGCCCGGAAGCTGGAAAAGGTCGCGCCGTTCATCCTGGGGCAAGGCCTCCCTGAGGTTCTTGACGACGTGCCCCATGACGTCGAGGCCCACGATATCCAGAGTCCGGAAAGTGGCGGATTTGGGCAAGCCCATGGCGGGGCCGGTGAGGGTATCGATTTCCTCGATCGTGTAGCCGCCCTCCTGCATGACTTGGAGAACTCTCAGGGTTGTAAACGTGCCGATGCGGTTGGCAATGAAATTGGGCGTGTCCTTTGCGATGACGATCCCTTTGCCCAGCACCGCATCGCCGAAGCGCGTGATCGCTTCCACAACTCCCGGGAGGGTCTCTTGGGTGGGAATAATCTCCAGCAACTTCAGGTAGCGTGGAGGATTGAAGAAGTGAGTGCCCAGAAAATGTTGCCGCATTTCCTCGCCGAAACCTTCGACGACACTGCCGATGCTGATGCCCGAGGTGTTGGAACTGACCACCGTCCCCGGCGCACGGACTGCCAGCACCCGTTCGAGCAACCCACGCTTGACGCTGAGGTCCTCCGTCACCGCCTCGATGATCCAGTCGCACTCCCTGAGCAAGGCCAAGTTGTCCTCAAAGTTGCCGAGCGTGATCATTCTCGCCGCTTCTGGAACGAAGAACGCCGCCGGACGAGACTTAAGCGCTGCGTCGAGCCCGGCCCGCGCTAAGCGATTGCGGGTCCTGGTGTGGCTGAGCGTCAGACCTTGAGCCTGTTCCTCCGGTGTAAGCTCGCGGGGAACGATGTCGAGAAGAACCGACGGAACGGAAGCATTGGCAAGATGGGCGGCGATACGAGCCCCCATCGTGCCGGCCCCCAGCACTCCCACTTTGCGGATGTCGCGCACGATTGGCCCCCTGGACTTTGGCAAGAAGCTTAAAATCCATTATGAATGGTGAAAAGTGAATAGTAAATTGTGAATTGCCTAAGCTCTAGTGATGTGTTACCGAAGAAAGTGAAGCAGCCGATGGTCTGTCACCCTGAGCGTAGCGAAGGGTCTCTGCAGTTGTTTTCTCCGCGAAACTGCGGGGATGCTTCGCTTCGCTCAGCATGACAGCATACGGCCGGCGTGTTTCACCTATTTGCGTAACGCGGCACTAGGAGCGACTCGTGAAGATACTGTACTGGACCGATATCTGCATCTTTGTTGCTTTCGGTGCGTATGTGGGCATCCATAAACCGTGGAGCACTCAGTACCTCATCGGCCTGGGGATAGCACTTGCCGGTTTTGCCCTGTCCATCGTTGCGCGAGTTCAGCTCGGGCGGTCCTTCAGCATCCGGGCGCGGGCCACGAGGCTGGTGACCACAGGCCTCTATTCTAAATTCCGGAATCCCATCTATCTCTTCCGCGGAATAGCCTTCCTCGGTCTGTTTATCGCCTGGGGCAGACTCATTCCGTTAATATGCTTTCTTCTTATCTACCCTTTGCAAATCCTGCGCGCAAAAAAGGAAGGCAAGGTTCTGGAGGAAGCGTTCGGCGACGAATATCGCCGCTACAAGGCCAGCACCTGGTTTTGAAACGATATCGTCATGAGAGGGCTTGTTCCTGGCTGGGGCAGAAACGTGTCAGGGGAAGCAGCGGCCACCAGCCTACGCCCTCCTTGCTTTTACACAGACAAATTTACGCCACGCTTCGTTGGTTTTGCATTTTTCACTTGACAAACCCAGGGGCATATGGTAGCCTATAATTGTGGTCATTTTGCGGACACATTGTCGTGGACGGGCTTCGGACCGCGAGGAAAAACGCAATAGTCCCGGCACTCGGGAAGAACGGGGTCCGGAAAAAACAAAAAATAATACGAACGAAGCCAGTATGTTATTGAAAACACAGTAAGGCATATGCAAAACGAACTAAAACGAACTCAAAATGAGCCGCAGTTGAATGCTGGAATGGGCGCATCGTGCGTAGAATTCGAGCTCTCTGACACCTCACACGTTTTGGCGAAGGCCGCGAACCGGAAGCGCGTCCGGGGGCGAAACCGGCCCGGAGGGGGAATCCAGGGGACTGCGAGAAAATACGAAAATCGCGGGAACGAAACTAAGAACTACTTGAAAACAAAGGACATCACTTTTTTCAATGCTGCAAATTATGCGCGTTTTGTGCTCGAATTCGCATCAATCTGACTCCAAAAGGAGCAAAGCACGGCACATTTTGCGAATAGGAACTCAGGACTTGCAACTCCCGGAGCGATGCCGTGAAAGTGACAAATAGTCGGCTAGACAAACTCGGGACCTGCATCGGCGCCGGGTTAATCTCCGGCCGGGCCGCTGCACGTTAACCACGGATTGGCGTGATTCACTCGGGATTGCCAGTTCCTGGCTGTATAATGCGGGAGACGAGAAACCAGCGGAGATGGCGCGAGTCGAACTGCTTTCCCGCATCACAATGAGCCCCAGAGTATCGTGAGGTGCATGATGTTTGATGTTGTGACTTTTGGCGAAGCGATGATTCGCCTCTCGCCGCCGCATTTCGAAAGATTCGAGCAGGCCAATTCTCTGGACGTGCGCGTGGGTGGCGGCGAACTGAACGTGGCTGTAGGTGTAAGCCGATTGGGTCTGCGAAGCACCTGGGTTTCGCGCCTCCCCAAGAACCCGCTGGGAAAGCTGATGGAAAACAGGGCCCGGCAAGCCGGGGTGGACACTTCCAACCTGGTTTGGAGCGCGGACGGAAGGATGGGGCTTTACTTCCTCGAGTTCGGCGCGGCGCCTCGTGCCAGTTCGGTTCTCTACGATCGGGCGCAGTCCGCCATCAGCTTGGTGAAGCCGGGCGAGATCAATTGGGAGAAAGTGTTTCAGGGTGCGAAGTGGTTTCACACCAGCGGCATCACGCCGGCACTAAGCGATTCGGCGGCCGCAGTCACCCTCGAGGCCTTGAAAGCAGCCAAGCGCGCTGGCGCCACCGTGAGCTACGACTTGAATTATCGTGGGAAGCTCTGGACGCCCGACAAGGCTCAAGCTAGCCAAGAGCCGATGATGGAGTATGTGGACGTACTGATGACCACGGAGGAAGACACCAAGGTCGTCTTCAAGATTACCGCCTCCGGCGACGCTGATGACAAGGGCTTCGCGCAGGTTTCCCGCGAAACCTACAAGGATGTAGCTCGGCGGCTCCAGGAGAAATTCAAGTTCAAGGCTGTGGCCATTACCTTGCGGGAAAACCCGCTGGTGTGGCGTAACACTTGGACGGCTGTAGCCTACGCCGACGGCCAGTACTTTGACGACGTCAAGTACGAACTGGAAATCGTGGACCGCTTGGGCGGAGGCGACTCTTTCAGCGCCGGTTTCATTTACGGCTGCCTGACGAAAAAATCTTACGCCGATGCGGTCCGTTACGGAAATGCTTTCAGCGCCCTCAAGCATTCCATACCCGGCGATTTCAACTGGGCTACACTTCAGGAAGTGGAGAATCTGCTGAAGGGAGCGAGCTTGAGGGTGGCGCGGTAGAACTTTGGGGCTGCGGTCCAGCGATTGGGGAGTACGAGCCTGAATAGTGAATGGTGAATAGTGAATAGTCATTCACAATTCACTATTCACCATTCTTCACTTGGTGGCTCGTTCCAATTCCCTAGCACCCGGCCCCTAAACCTGAGAGGTTTACATGTCTTGGACTCGAGAGAAAACTCTAACGCTGATTCGTGACGTCGGTCTGGTTCCCATCGTTCGCGCGCCCTCGCCCGAAGACGCTCTGCGCGCTGCCGAGGCCATTATCGAGGGCGGGATCGGCATCGCCGAGATTACCATGACAGTTCCCAATGCCCTCCATGTGATGGAACGCGTGGCGGAGAAGTTCGGGGACAAGGTACTCCTCGGCGCGGGAACGATCCTCGATTCCGAAAGCTGCCGGGCGGCACTGCTGGCGGGGGCGGAGTTCATCGTCACCCCGTCTCTCAATCTCCAGGTCATCGAAGTGGCGCGCCGGTACAGCAAGGCGTGTTTTCCTGGCGCGCTCACACCCACCGAAGTCGTTGCCGCGTGGCAGGCGGGCGCCGACATGGTGAAGATCTTTCCCTGCGGACCCGTGGGTGGCCCGGCGTACATCAAGGCTCTGAAGGGCCCCTTCCCACAAATCGACTTTGTTCCCACGGGCGGAGTCAATCTCGAGACCACGCCGGAGTTCATTAAGGCCGGAGCGGCGGCAGTGGCAGTTGGGGGAGAGCTGGTGAATGTGAAAGTCCTCCGAGAGGGCAAACTGGACGCCGTGGTTGCGAATGCCCGTAAGTTCATCGAGGCTGTCCGCTCCGCAAGGGGAGTGACGAGTGACAAGTGACGAGTGACGAGCCGCGAGAACTATGACCAGTGATGAGAGAGTCGCCAGAATCTAGCTCTCAGACACAGGTAGCCGTGCGACTTGCTGAGAGCTGATGGCTTGTCCGGCTCGTCACTCGTCACTTGTCACTCGTCACTGCTTTTGTATGACTTCCACGCTGCTCAACGTCGCCCTCGCCGCCGCTATTCTCGGAGGCGCGTGGGTGCTTACACATCTCTTCGCGCGCGCCATGTACGTCGTTTGTCCAGCCTGCCGCACTCTGAACGCGCGGCGGCGTGAACGCTGCCGAAAGTGCGGGGAGATCATCCGCCCGCCTCAGGATCGGTAACGGAATGACCAGAGAAGAACGGCTTGCGGCTATTCGGTTCCAGCCGGAGGTTTCGGTACTCATCGTGGGCGGCGGAATTAACGGCGCTGGTTTGCTTCGTGAATTGGCGCTGGAAAATGTGGATGTGCTTCTGGTGGAGAAATCCGATTTCTGCTCCGGCGCCAGTTCCGCCTCCACGCGTATCATTCACGGCGGGCTCCGATATCTCGAGAACGGCGAATTCCGGCTGGTCAGGGAATCCCTCCGCGAGCGAAATCGGCTGCTCGTTAACGCCCCGCATTATGTGAGACCTCTCCCCACTACCATTCCCATCTTCAGTTGGACCGAGGGCCTGATTTCAGCCCCCGCGAGGTTTCTGGGTCTTAAGGTGCGGCCAAGGGGCAGGGGCGCGTTGCTTTGCAGAATCGGACTGTCTTTATACGACCTCCTGGCAGGAGAGCACCCGGTTCTACCCGCTCACCAGTTCAAGTCCCGAGATGCCGCCCTGGCCGAGCGTCCCCAGTTTCACCGTGACCTCGTCTGCACGGCAACTTACTACGACGCCTGGATCAGTTACCCCGAACGCCTCTGCCTGGAACTGGTCTTGGACGCCGAGAAGCTAAGCTCAACCGCGCGCGCCCTGAATTACGTATGCCTCGAGGGAGCCAACGGGAATAAGGTCGTCTTGCAGGATGAGATTTCGGGCGAGAGATTGGAAGTCAAGCCCAGGATCGTAGTCAATGCGACCGCGGCCTGGATCGATTTCACCAATCGATGTCTTGGGCAGCGGACTCAATACATCGGTGGCACCAAGGGCTCGCACCTGGTGCTCGATCATCCCGATTTGCTGGCGGCAACCCGGGGCCAGATGCTCTATTTTGCCAATGCAGACGGGCGTATTTGCATTTTCTACCCTGTCTACGGGAAGGTTATCGCGGGCTCGACCGATATCCCTGTTTCGGACCCCGAGAACGCCTTTTGCGAGGAAGATGAGGTGGACTACATCCTGGAATCCGTTCGCCAGGTTTTCCCCACCCTGTCCCCCCCGCTGGACCGGTCCCACATCGTCTATCGATTCTGCGGGGTACGTCCGCTGCCTCGCAGTGATTCCTTCACTCCTGGCGAAATCAGTCGCGATCATAGCTGCGAAGTTCTCCCGGCGGGGAATGGGATCGACTTTCCCGTATATTCTTTGATTGGCGGGAAGTGGACCACCTTCCGCGCGTTTGGCGAGCAAGTGGCGGACAAGATACTGAAACAACTGGCAAGACCACGATCGGCAAGTTCAGTCGGCTTACCCATCGGCGGCGGCAAGAACTACCCAACCACGGCAGCGCAAAAGAGTGCATGGCTGTCCGCTGTTGCAGAAAGGACCCACTTGCCTGCGGAGCGTTTGGCGGCATTACTGGATCGGTATGGGAATCGCGCGGAAGATGTCGCGCATTACACGCTAGCGGCGCCTGACCCGCCGTTGCGTTGGCTGCCTGAATTCAGCCGGCGGGAAATTCAATTCCTGGCTTCCCAGGAGCGCATTGTGCATCTGGATGACCTCATCCTCAGACGAACAATCATGGCGCTATTAGGCCAGTTGAGCCTTGCCCTCTTAGAGGAACTGGCGGAGGTGATGGCTTCCGAACTCCTATGGTCGCAGGAACGAACCGATGAAGAAGTTGCGCGGTCGGTAAAGCTCCTCGCCGAGGTCCACGGGGTGAGACTGAAGTGAGGTTCTCGGTCATTGTAACCAAAGCAACCCCTCACCCGTTTCCCCAAGGGAGATGGCCATTTTTCAATTCGGAATGAGTCAATGACTCAATGAATCAATCACTCAATTCCCTCACCCCATCACCAATCCGCCGTTCACGTTGAGGACCGCGCCGGTGATATAACTGGCACCTTCCGAGGCCAGGAAGGCGATGGCGGCTGCCACTTCCTCGGGCTGCCCAAAACGCCGCATGGGGGTCTGGCTCATCCATTCCTGTTCTCGCCCGGCCATCCGCTCCAGCAGCAGATCCGTGACGATACGCCCCGGGGCCACCACGTTCGCCGTGATTCCGAAAGGCCCCAGCTCTTTCGTTAAAGAAAAGGTGAATCCCAGGAGCCCCGATTTGGCGGCGGCGTAGTGGGCGTGATTGTTCGACCCGGTATAAACCACCTGCGACGACACATTGATGATTCGCCCCCAGCGTCGTTCCTTCATGGAGGGAATGCACTCGCGCACATAGCGGAAGGCTGAGGTTAAGTTGATGGCCAGAGACTTTTCCCAATCTTCATCTTTCATCTCGAGCACAGAGAAATCAGTCATCTCGCCGGCGTTGTTCACCAGAATGTCAACGTTTCCCAGCCTGGCGGCAGCTTCTCTGGCCGAACGCTTGATCGCTTCCGGATCGAGCACGTCGGCCTCGATCGCCAGGCCGCGGCCCGTTGCCGATTCGATCTGCTCGACCACTTGTTGAGCATCCTTGATGCGCCTTCGGCAGAGGACCGCCACCGCCGCGCCTTGCCGAGCTAACTCGATGCACGTGGCGCGTCCGATACCTCGCGATCCTCCCGTCACTAAGGCCACTCGCCCTGCCAAGTTTCCCTTCGATGGTGCCTTGCCCGATGGTTCCATGTGCATCGCTCCTTCACCGCCGCCCTGTCCCCGCGTCTCCAGCCGACCCGCACCGGCAGGTTTGAGTATTGTATCTGGAGTTAGGTGTATAATCACGCGCTGAAACTGAGCTCATCGAGTGAAAGGAGCAATGATCAATGGACTCACATGATCGTGCAAACGCGGCCAAGCTCGGCTCAATCCCGATAACCCGCCGCAGCGTTCTGAGCGGGCTGGCAGCGTCGGCATTTACGATTCTCCCGCGACACGTTTTGGGAGGAAGCGGTCGCGTCGCGCCCAGCGACAAGGTGAACATCGCCTGTATTGGAACCGGATCGCAGGGGATGCGCGTGATGCTGGAATTCTTGGCGGAGGAGGACGTGCACGTCACTGCGGTCTGCGACCCGAACCTACGCAGCGCTGACTACCCCGAATGGAGCCGCCACGAATTCCGCAATTCCGTCGGAAAGTTGCTCGGTCCCCGCTATGCAGATTGGGCGTCATGGCTGAGCACCGAACGGGAGATTCGTCTTACCCGCACGACCCTCACTTGGGGAGGCGTTTGCGGGCGCGAGCCCGCGCAAAAGGTGGTGGAAGCCTACTACGCGACCCGGCAGAAGTCCGCAGCGTATCGCGGTTGCGCGGCCTATAACGACTTTCGCGAGCTGCTCGAGAAGGAAAATGATATCGACGGCGTAGTGGTTTGTACGCCTGACCATTGGCATGCCCACATCTCCGTGGCCGCGATGAAGAAGCACAAACACGTATTCTGTCAGAAGCCCATGACTCACGCCGTCTTCGAAGCGCGACGCATGGCCGAGGTGGCGCGAGAAGCAGGCGTCGCCACGCAGGTGGCGGTGGTTAACCAGGCTACGGAAGATACACGCGTCCTGTGCGAGTGGGTTTGGGGCGGCGCCATCGGAGACGTGCGGGAGGTGATCAACTGGTCCAATCGTCCGGTGTGGCCGCAAGCGCTCGACCGACCGCAGGGAGAAGTCCCTGTGCCCAAGGGTTTCGACTGGGATCTCTGGGTCGGCCCCTCGCCCGCGCGTCCGTATCATCCTGCATACTGCCCTGTCATTTGGCGCGGGTGGCATGACTTCGGCAACGGAGCCATCGGCGATATGGGCTGCTACAGCTTTGACACAATCTTCCGCGTGTTGAAACTGGAGGCCCCGGAGACCGTCGAGGCCACGTCCACGGAGATGTACGAAGAAACCTACCCCCAGGCTTCGATCCTCCACTGGAACTTCCCCGCACGCGGCGTGATGCCCCCCGTGCACCTCACCTGGTACGACGGCGCGTTGAAGCCGGAGCGGCCGCCGGAACTCGAAGAGGAACGGCAACTCGAGAGAGAAGGCCTGATGTTTGTCGGCGAGAGGGGAACCATCTTGTGCGGATTCATGGGCGAGCGTCCCCGGCTCATTCCGGCGTCCAAGATGAATGGCTTTACGCCGCCACCGAAGACGCTGCCTCGCTCGCCGGGCCACAATCGAGAATGGCTGGACGCCTGTAAAGGCGGCAAAACCGTTCCGGGCGCGAATTTTGAGTTCGAGGCCAAAGTGACGGAAACCATCCTGCTCGGCAACGTCGCGCAACGCGTCGGCCGAAAACTGGTGTGGGACGCTGCGGGACTGCGGGCTTCGAACGTTCCCTCGGCTGACAAACTCATTCAGCCGGAGTATCGGACTGGGTGGCAATGGTAGGTGTAGGGCTTGCCCAACCACCGCGATGGCCGGTGAGGGGACGGCAAGCCGTCCCCCCTACAGGGTTGTCGCCCGTGTGACGGCCGCAGGGTGAGTCCACACCTCCGGCTTGATCTCCATTCCGAAACCCGGCAATTCGGGGACGCGCACAGCGCCATCCTTGGGGACCAGCGGATTACTGAGCATGGCGGGCCAGGTGGATTCGTAAAACACCTGGCAACTTTCCTGGATGGCCAGGTTGGTGAGCGCGGTTGCGAGGTGCGTCGAGGCGTAAAAGAGGAGCGGCCCGCCCGCGGTGTGCGGGGCCACCGGTAACTCGAAGGCTTCGGCCATGTTGGCAATCTTCCTCGCCTCGCTTAGCCCGCCGCACCAGGTCACATCGAACATCACGTATCTGGCCGCGCGCGATTCGAGCAGTCGCAGGAATTGCATGCGCCCCGCCAGGCGTTCGCTGATGGTGAGTGGAATCGACGTGGCCTCGGCCAATTGCCGGTACTGCTCGAAATTGCCGGGCAGCAGCATGTCCTCAAGCCACATCGGCCGGTAGGGTTCGAGCGCCTTGGCGATCCGGATTGCCGAAGTCAGGTCCCAGCCGGAGTGGAACTCCATGAGGATTTCAATCTCGTTCGCGAATTTGTCGCGCAACAGGCGGACCGGGTAGAGGCCTTCTTCGAGGTCAGCGCCGGTGATGTATTCATGCTGATTGCCGTGCGCGGCCCGATCGAACGGCCAGATCTTGATCGCCTTGATCCCGTAGCGGTCGATCAGCTCGCGCATGATTTTGTCCGGCTCTTTAGTGAAGTCGTACTTATGCGGAAAACAAGTGTTATAGAGGCGCACCTCGGGGTTTGACTTGCCGCCCAGCAGGCGATAAACAGGCTGGCCGAGGGCCTTTCCCAGCAGGTCCCATAGAGCCAAATCGATGGCGCTCAGGGCCCGCATCTCGGCGCCGCCCGTAACCTGAAAGTCGAAGGTGCGGTACAAATCAGCCCAGATGCGCTCGATGTCGCGCGGGTCGCGCCCCAACAAAAGACCCGCGATAGTGGAGTGCACCACGCTTGCCTCTACTTCGTTCCGCGGGTAGGTTTCACCCAGACCGACCAACCCCGAATCGGTATGGACACGCACCCAAACCCAGTTCGGTTTCCAGGGCAGATCACTTCCGGAGCGCCAATAGGTGGTTTCGATGCGAGTGATTTTCATGGTGGGAGTATAGCTCGAAAGGGCTGCCACCCGCTCGAAAGACGCGGCAAGCGCCGGCGTCACAAGGTATGGAAGAAAGGTTCTTCGGTTCATAGGCGTAGGAACTCATTGACTTGCAAGTGACTGCGCATTATAAACACGCTTCGATTGGATTGTATAGACGTAGGGGCGGCTATTGTAGCCGTCCTGGGGCAACCACAACGTTTGCCCCGACAGGGAGGAATGATGTCACACCCGCTTGTCGCAAGAACGCGTTGGTTATTCTCTGTAATTCTAGTGACGCTTGCCGCGCCACTCTTGGGAGCGGAAGGGAATGTCGCAATATTCAACGTGAAGGACTACGGCGCCACGGGCAGGAAAGCGGACTACGCCCAACAGGCCATTCAGAAAGCGGTGGATGCCTGCGCCAAAGCCGGGGGAGGAACGGTTTATCTGCCGCCCGGCGAGTACACGTCCGGAACCATTCACCTGCGCAGCCATGTCAGATTTTATGTTGAAAGCGGCGCTACGCTGTTTGCGGCCCAATACGACGCCGCCTTTGACAAGAGCACGCTGCTTTACGGCGAGGACCTGGAGAACATCTCCATCGAGGGCCGGGGAACCATTGACGGCCAAGCGGAGTACGAGTGGCGGTTGAATGATTTCAATGACGCCTACATCCGCGATAACCAACTCCTGGCGGAGAAGCTGGGCAAGCCCCTGATGCGCTCTTTTCCGAAGGACCTTCACACGCGCAAGGTGTACCCGCACATGGTTCTGCTCCTGCGCTGCAAAGACGTGAGAATTGCCGGGCTGTCGTTTCTCGATTCGCCGAGTTGGACCATCAATCCTTACGCCTGCGAACGTCTGACCATCGACGGGGTATACATCCATACCAGCCTGAAGTATGGCGTGTGGGCCGACGGCATCGACCCGGACGGCTGCAAGGACGTGCGCATCGCCAATAGCACCATCGAGACCGGCGACGACGGCATCGTTTTCTATTCCTCGAACGAGTGGGGACCACCGCTGCCCTGCGAAAACATCACCATCACCAATTGCCGCCTCTCCTCGGCCTCCAGCGCCCTGAAATTCTGCGACGGCAACATGAATAGCGTGCGCAATGTGACGGTGGACAATTGCGTGATTACAGGCTCGAATCGCGGCATTGCCTTCATGGTGTACGACGGAGGTTATGTGGACAACGTGGTGCTGTCGAATCTGGTTGTCAACACGCAGCGTTTCGACTGGTTCTGGTGGGGCAATGGAGATCCCCTCTACTTCACCATCCAGCGCCGCAGCGAGAGCCAGGGTCTGCCGCCGAAGCCCGATGAGCCACCCGCGGGGTCGATTCGGAACGTCATCGTCCGCAACGTCATCGCGCACGGCAAAGGCTCTTGCCTGATCCTCGGCCATCCCCAGAGCTGGCTCCAGAACATCAGCCTGGAGAACATCAAGCTATTTCTCTCCACCGATCCGGAGGCTGCCTATGACCGAACAGTGAACGCCATGCAATTCCGATTCGCCCGGGATCTCAAAGTGAGGGACCTTCAGGTGACGTGGGAGAAGCCCGAATTGAACCAGTGGCAGAGCGCGCTTTCCTTCCAGGATGTGCAGGGACTGAACCTGGATGGCTTTGTGGGCGGACCGGCGAAGTTGCAGACGGATATTCCAGCCGTGGTGTTTGAACGGGTTGAGGATGCCTCGATCCGCAACTCTACGGCGCGTCCCGGAACCCAGGTTTTCCTCAAAGTGAAAGGCCCACAGAACCGCCATGTTTACCTCATCAACAACGAATTGCACGAGGTTCACTCGCACTATCTGGTCGATGCAGACGTGAAAGAGGGAACTGTGAAAGAGAGCGGCAATTGGTAGCACGGAATAGCATGTGTAAAAGGACTGCGTCGTAGGGTTGGCCCTTTTGGCCGCCCCTTCAGTCCGTCCCGCCGCACCGAAATAAACTGAAGAAACCAACCTGACAATTAATCCGTCTATAGAAGTGTAGGGGTACGGAACAGGGCGATACGTGCGAGTTTAGCAAGGTTAACTGAGCATCTTCCTCCAGGCTTCGTGTGCTGGGGCTGCGACCTTTCTTCAAAGGGCTGACCGTAATGCCCGTTTTAGCCAAGATGATGAGCAGCGGTTCGAATCGACCTGTTCGCGGGTTTACCCCGCCATATCCCCAAGAATTCAAAGAGTCAGGGCAGCATAAAACCGCACCTAAGGTGCTGCAAGACAAGGAGCATGAATGAAATCTCTGGCAGTTCGTAGGCTCATACTCATCTGCGCGATGCTGTTACCAATGCTGACTGTACGCGCGCAGGCTCAAACTGCCACCGGCACGATTCGCGGGCAGGTGACAGATCCCTCGGGGGCTGTCGTCCCGGACGTCTCCGTGATGGCGACTCCGGCCCCGGGCCAGCCGGGCCAGGCCAAAGCCGCTACGGTGGGCAAAGACGGCACGTACCAGATCAACGGTTTCATGCCTGGAACGTACTCGGTGAGCGCGGTGGCGCAGGGCTTTGCGCCGTTCGAACAAACCAGCGTCGAGGTGAAGGCCGGCCAAGTTCTACAACTGGACATCAAGCTCGAAATTGAGCAGGAGAAGGAAGAAGTGAACGTCACCGGCCAAGCGCAGACGCTCAGCGTGGCGCCCGAGAATAATGCCAGCGCAACCATAATCAGCGGTAAGGACCTCGAGGCACTCTCGGACGACCCGGACGAACTGCAGACCGAACTCGAGGCTCTGGCCGGGCCGTCAGCCGGACCCAATGGCGGCCAGATTTACATCGACGGTTTCACCGGCGGACAGCTTCCACCCAAGGATGCGATCCTGGAAATCCGCGTGAACCAGAACCCGTTTTCGGCGGAGTATGACAAGCTCGGCTATGGGCGAATCGAGATCACCACCAAGCCTGGCTTCAGCCAGTTCCATGGCAACTTTTTCGCGGACGGGAACGACAGCGCCTTCAATGCCCGAAGCCCATTCGCCGTCACCCAGCCTCCTTACCACACGGAGTTTTTCAACGGCACTATCGGCGGGCCGATCACCAAGAAAGCCTCCTTCTTTCTCGATGCTTTTCGCCGCGACATTCAAAACAGCGAAGTGATCAGCGCTGTGACGGTGGGCCCCGCGCCTGATTACGCCCAAGTGCCTGTCAACCAGGCAGTGATCAACCCTCTCACGCGCACTACCATCGCCCCGCGGGTCGATCTTCAGCTCAGCTCGAACAACGTCCTGACCATGCGCTACCAGTGGTGGGAAGACATTGAAGATAACGACGGGATCGTGTCTTTTTCGCTTCCGGAGCAAGCGTACGACCAGCGGGAGGTCGAACATACGGTTCAGATCAGTGACACGCAAGTGATCAGCTCGAGAACGGTCAACCAAACTCGTTTCCAGTTTCTGCGCGACGATACTACCCAGACTCCCTTCAGCACCACTCCTGCCGTGAATGTGCTGGGAGCGTTCACAGCGGGCGGCAACGCCACGCAGACGCAGCTTGATACCGAAAACCATTACGAACTGCAGAACCTCACCACCATGACCTTTGGCAAGCACCAGTTGGCTTTCGGAGGCCGGCTGCGTGACTATGACGTCCTCCTGAACTCCACAACCCAGGGATACAACGGCGCGTTCACATTTGGCACCATCAATGAGTACATCGCGGCCGAAAAGGCTCTCGGCAGTTGCCCCGCTCCCTGCACCGCCGGAGTGCCGGGTGCAACCCAGTTCAGTTTGACAGCCGGGATTCCGGAGGCCCGCATCAACTATTTCGACGCCGGGCTTTATAGTGAGGACTCGTGGCGGCCCCGGCAAAACATTTCGCTGAGCCTGGGCCTGCGATTCGAATCTCAGAACTATATCAACGACCACGCCGACTTCGCTCCGCGCGTGGGCTTCGCGTGGGGCATCGGTGGGCAAGGGAAGAGAACTCCCAAAGCTGTGCTGCGGGCAGGCTTCGGCATTTTCTACGACCGCTTTCAGGAACAGCAGATCCTCTCTGCCGAGCATTTGAACGGCATCAATCAGCAGCAATACCTGGTGAACTCGCCAAGTTTCTACCCGAATATTCCTCTCCTGGGTAGCCTGGCAAGCTTGTCCAGTTCCCTTTCCACGAGAGACCTGATCGACCCCCATCTCCACGCGCCCTACACCGTTCAATCAGCGATCGGGCTCGAGCACCAGTTTACGAAGGCGCTCACCACGTCCGTCACGTACATCAATTCCCACGGAGTGCATCAGCTTCTCGCAAACAACATCAATGCCCCACGAGATTTCAGTTTCTGCCCACCCTCGGCTCCCGCCGACACAACAACCTGCGGTCCCCTCTCCGGCACATTTCCCTACGGAAAGGAAACGGGATATTTGAACCAGTTCGAATCGGTCGGCCTGTTTAATGAAAACCAGTTGGTGGCGAATTTCAGCCTGCGCGGCAAGCGCGCAACGGCTTTCGGGTTCTACACACTCAGTTATGCGAAGAGCGATACAAGCGGTCCCACCTATCAGCCAATGAATCCCTACGATATCGCGGAAGACTACGGACCTGCGTCGTTTGTCGCGCGCAACCAGGCCTTCGTGGGCGGGTCGATCCAGATGCCGAAGGGATTCCGCCTCAGCCCCTTCATGATTGCGAGCACCGGCAGGCCCTTCAACATCACGCTCGGCCAGGACGTTTATGGCACCGGCGTGTTCAGCGCCCGGCCCTCGCTGGCGCCCGTGGGCGCACCCGGGTCTGTGGAGACAAAATACGGATCGTTTTATACCTACCCCGTCGAGGGCGCGTCGGTCATCCCTCCCTATGAATTCTTCGGGCCCGATCTATTTTCGCTCAACCTGAGATTGGCGAAGACCTTCGGTTTCGGAGAGAAGAAGGGTTCATCGAACAACGCGAATGGAGGCGCAGGGCGTGGAGGCTACGGCGGCGGCGGTGGCGGCAGAGGCGGCCCCCAAGGCCTGGGCGGCCGCGGACTCGGTGGAGGAGGGGGCGGTCAGGGCATGTTCGGCGGCGGGGGAGCGGAGAACTCGAGATACTCGCTTGAATTCAGCGTCAACGTGCGAAACGTGTTTAACATTATCAATCTCGGCCCGCCGGTGGGCAATATCGGGTCACCTCTCTTCGGCCAATCCAACACCGCTAACGGCTTTATGGGCTACCGGCACCTCGATCTGCAAGTCAGGTTCAACTTCTAAGCAGGCCCACGTAGCGGCAGCCCTGCTGGTCGCCCGAAGGCGGCTACGAGAGCCGCCCCGACGGCGGTGAGGTATGCCGCTCTTTGAACGCAAATATGATCGTGTCTTTGTCCTCTTCGATTTTTTCGTCAAGCGAGGAGTCGATGCGGCCGGTGTCCGAGGTGGTGCGCAGCAGGATTGGCAGACCGAAGTTAGCGGCCGCTTGCAGAGCGGCGGTCGGGAGGGCATAACAGGGGAATGACGTCGCGTTTGTTCCTTCGATAAACACGGAAGTCGCCTTCGTCAACGGTGATGATGAGGTGATGGGGATAGATTTCGCTCATCCTTATAATGCAAAGGTCCGCCAAGGCCGGCCGCCTGTCCTCGTAGCGCCTGGCAAGGTCCGCTAAGGCCTCGAGATGGCGCGCGCAGTCGAAGGCCACTCGAAGCATTTCGTTCTGCACCAAAGCTAAGACGTAGGCAGCGGAACCCAGGTGAAACGCGGATTCCGCCAGCACGGCTTCGCAGGTGAGGAGCGGTTCAGTGATTCGTTTTGCAACGTCCAGCGCCCAGTCGTGGTGGAAATCGGTCCGGTTCCCGAAGGCCACGACGAATCCTGTGTCGGCGATCCCCTTCATTGACGCGCGAAGCCTTTCCGCGAAGAGAGATTGCCGGGCCCGATGATTTTTCCGGCTAACCGCAAGAATCTCTGGCTCCCCGCCTCAGCCTTCGCCCGCTCCAGTTGCTCGCGAATTATCCTTCCGGCGGGGACGCCCGTCCGGCGGGCTGTCTCAGCCAGCCAAGCGGCCAACTCTTCGGGAAGACGAACTGTGATTGTATTACCCATATGCCATAAGTGTATTGCATCGACCGCTGGCAGGTCAACAAGGCCGCTTACCATTCATAGAGCCAGACATAACTCGTGGCTCGGCTCTGCTGCGGCGAACCGTAGGGTTTGCCATCCTTTTCTTCGCCGTTTCGCCAGGCCAGGCGAAACCCCTTTTGGAAGATAATGGGATCGTCCTCATGAAAACGGTAAGCTGAAAAACGGCAGGTCCCATCAGTATCCTGCTCCTTGTGAGTCAGTCCGGCGAGAGGAAGGTGGTACATTCCGCGGTTGAAGTAATAGGTCCCGAGGAAGTAGTCCTCCGTCCCCGAGGAGAGCAGGAGCGGCTCTTTCGCACCGTCCATAAAGGCCCTCAAGACGGCTTCAAGGAAATTGAAGTTCTTGCTGGCTACGGATAAGGTCACCTGGTAAAGCGCCCCTGCGCCCGGGGCTTGGCAGATTTCGAACATCTGAAGGGGCTCGAGTTCCACATTTTCTCGCACTTGGAGGCGCAGACGCGCGTTCCCGGGCAGGCGAAGATTCCCGAGGAACACCGGAAGGTTCTCGACTCCCCGGATTATCCACCAGAACACTTGCGGTTTCTCCACGCCCGCGCCCAGTTGCCCGGTAACCCGGATACTTTTCCCAAAAGGAATCCGGTAAGTGTTATAAAGGCCGCTGGGATGGCCGGTCTTCCCCAGGCGCGCCGAACCCCAGGGAGCCGAGGCATCTCCCCAACCGATCCCGTGGCCAAGAAAAAGCTCCATATCAATCGAGGCTTTGGCCTCGCCGTCGACGTAGAAGCGAATTCGCGTCCGGTCGTAGCCGGGCCAGTCGCCGCCAAACCACATCTGCGTAAGGCATCCGGCGCCCTCGCGCTGGAGGAGCACGGTCTCACGGTCGGCGAAGAGCGTCCCTTCCTTCCCGGCGGTTCCGAAGGTTTCGAGGTTTGCGACAGACACGGTGCTCTCGGGGTTATCAGGCGGGATTTCGGAGGCTGCCGATGGGCAAACGAGAGAGGCGACTGTGGCTACGACCGCGATCACCCAGAAGCAGAACAGTGGCGTCCGGGTCTTCGGTTCTGCAGATGTTGCATCGGCCATGGTCAACTCCTTCCGGGATGGGCTAAGCGCTACCTCTCTAACTTGCAGGGGGACGGCTTGCCGTTCTCAGGCCCACCGCGCAACGAAACCTCATTCGGAACGCCAAGGTAGGGGCGGATCGCGAACCGCCCCTACGGGCTTTTGGGACCAACCCGCCTCAGCGAAGCAAGGTTGAGACGAAGTGATAGGTCCCTGACCCGATCTCGAAGACCGCCGCGCCCGCTTCCATGCGAACATACTTGATGCCCGGCGTTTGGGCTGCCGGCTGGTCACCTTCTTTGATGGATGCCGCATCGCTCGCCGGGACGTACAGCGTGGCCGTGGTGTTAACGGGAATGGAAACATTCCAGGTAAAGCGGCCCCCGTCACGCCTCCAGTCGCTCGCGATTTCGCCATAGGGAGACTTGTGCGAAGCCTTTACATAAGTCAGGTCACCCACTGGTGTGGGGTGCATGATGATGTGCTTGAAACCGGGTTGCGCCGGATCGGGCCGGATGCCGGCCAGGTTTTCATAGAACCAGGTGATCAGGTCCCCAACCAACATCAAATGGTTGCCCGAGTTCATGGCCGGATTGGCCGTATCACCGTTCCAAAGTTCCCAGATTGTGGTGGCTCCCTGGCCGGCCATGTACCCCCAGCTTGGATACGATTTCTGAGAGGCGATTTCATAAGCGACCTCCGGGTGTCCGTTGGCCGAGAGCACTTGCATGAGCCACTGGCCACCGATCAGCCCGGTTCCGGTGTGCCCCTGGCTCTGGTCCTGGATCTTTCTCACCAGCGCTTCAGACACTTTCTGCCGGTCTTGTTCCGCGACCATTCCAAAGGCCAAAGGAAGAACGCTGGAGGTTTGTGAGCCGTTGCTGTATCGGCCAGTCGTCTCGTGAAAGTAAGTCTTGTTAAAAGCGACGACCAGCCTGTCGGCGAGTTCGTTGAAGCCTTTCGCGTCATTCGGCTTGTCGAGCAGCGTCGCGAAGCGCGCCATCAGGCGCAGCAGGTGGTAAAAGTAAGTCGTGCCCAGTACCGGTCCCTCCGTCCTGCGGGCCGGGTCTTTCGAGTGGATCAATTCGGGAGATTCCGGCGGCACGCACCAATCGCCGTAAACATCGCGAGGCATGAGATCGTCTTTCAGGAACGTCTGCATATGCGCGATCCACTTCTTCATGCCCTCGTAGTGTTTTGCAATCACCTGCAGATCGCCGTACTGATCGTAAAGATGGTCGGGGATGATGATAAAGCTGGACGGCCACGTGACGTTTTCATTGCGGAAGGGCCAGTAGGCCGGAGAGACGTCGCTCACCCTGCCTTTCTCATCCTGCGAGTCTGCCATGTCGTCCACCCACTTGGCATAAAGCGCGGCGACGTCAAACATGTAAGGTTCGCCCCGGCTCTCGGCGGACCGGTCGCCCAACCAGCCTTGACGCTCGTCGCGCTGCGGGCAATCGGTGGGCATGCTGCGGTAGTTGTCCTTGGTTCCCCAAACCACGTTTTTGTAAATCTGGTTCAGCAGCGGGTTGGAGGAAGCAAAGTCGGTGTGCTGCTCGACAGCGTCATGCACTTCGCGTCCTTCGAGTGAAGCCAAAGTGGGCTCGCCCGGATATCCCTTTATCTCAACATAGCGGAAACCATGGTAGGTGAACCGTGGCTCATACACTTCGGTGCCCTCACCCTTGAGCGTGTAAACATCGGTCACCAGAGCGGAGCGCAGATTGTCCAGATAGAGCGTGCCGTCGGGCCTCAGCCTTTCGGCATGGCGCAGTGAGACTTGGGTTCCCTTCGGCCCTGAAACCGTCAGACGGCACCAGCCCACCATGTTTTGGCCCATGTCGAATATGTAGACGCCGGGGCTGACCTGATTCATTGCCATCGGCTTGAGAGTTTCCGTAACTCGGATGGGTTCGATCATCTGCGAGCTGAGGACCCCGGCTGGACCTTTGACAGCCTGCGCTTTTTGCCAGCCGCTATCGTCGAAGCCCGGGCGGCTCCAGCCCTCCATCTCGCGCCGCGCATCATAGATTTCGCCGTCATATTCGTTGTTGGCGCGGATCGGTCCTTCGGTGGTCAGCTTCCAACTCGAGTCGCTGACCACGCGCTCTGCTTTTCCGTCGCTGTATTGGATTTCAAGCTGCAACAGCAGCTTGGGATAGCCAAACGTCCGCATGAACGTGGGAACCTTGTGCCGGGGCGCGAAGTAGCGCCCGTTGGCGAGGATTACGCCCAGCGCATTGGCGCCGGTGGCGAGGCGAGGCGTGACATCATAGGTCAAGTAATAGACCCGCTTATCGTAATCGCTGAGCGCGGGAACGAGCACGTCGTCGCCAACCTTGCTGCCGTTCAGACAAGCTTCGGACAGGCCAAGGCCGGAAATGTAGAGCGTCGCGCGCTTCACCTCGCCTGCAACGTTGAAGTCCTTGCGCAGCATCCGGGCAGGCAACACGGTTCGTTCCGCCCATCCTACCTCGCCCCAGGGCACCATGCCGTAGGGGCCCAGGACTTTGGCGGGCACCCAGGGAGAGTTGTGATCAGGATGGGCAGAAAAGTCGGTCTGGGTCTGATAGATTGAAAAGGGGACCGCTTGCCACGTACCGTCAGTGTAGATGGCCACGGTATCTCCGTGCGCCAGTTCGATCTCGAGTGCGCCAATCAGCCCAGAAGGGGCGCCGTCGGAAGCGTTCACGTTTACGGCCAGGACGTTGGTCCCTGGGTGCAGTGACTGAGTAACGTCAACCGAGATGGGGTCATTCAGCCCCCTTCCCATTGCCGCCTCCTTCCCATTGATGTAGAGCGTGGAACTACCGGAGGCGACTAGATACACAAGCGCGTCGGAGACCGGATTGTCTTTAGGAATCTCGAAGGTGCGACGGAAGGGTCTGGTGCCCCCACTGGGTTCCGTCCAGATCCACTGAGCTTTTTTCAACTGCTCTGGCTTCCCCTCGCCGCCATCGAGCCCGATCCACTTCCCCTTCCATTCTTCGGTTTTGAGCAGCCCCATGGACCAGGAGGCGGGCTCACTCCAGGAGGAGGGCTTGCCGGCGGCGTCCCATACCCGCACTTTCCACCAAACCGGCGTGCCCGACGCCAGCGGCTTGCCGCCGTAAGGCACTTGAATAGACTTGTCGGATTCCACTCGTCCCGTGTCCCAGAAATCCCCCTGGTCTCGGCGCAGACGCTCCTCGCTGCTCGCCGCCAGGATTTGGTAAGCCCCCTGCCTCTGACCTCGAGCCTTTGGATCCGCTGCCTCCAGTCTCCAACTCAAGCGCGGCTTCAACGCATCGATCCCAAGCGGATTCTTGCGGTACTCGCACCGCAAATCGGTGGGAGGCAGAAGCCCCTCCGCCGCTTCGAGAGGAAACCATGAAATCGCGACCAGCAACAACGTTAATGCGAAACCCCATTTAGACATTTCGATAGCTCCTCGTGACATGATCCGACATAAGATACTTCAGAAACACGATCTATACGATTGCACAATTTTCTCAACTTAGCTAATATAGATTAGCTAAGGGGGGAAGCCATGGCATCCGTAAAAGTCCACGAGGCGAAGACCAACCTGTCGAAATTGATCGAGCAGGCGTGCCGCGGTGAAGAGATCATCATCGCACGCGGCACCATTCCGGTTGTTCGTCTCGTTCCGGTAGGAAAGGTTCGTGGACGGCGGCAGCCAGGAGCGTTGCGTGGCAAGCTCCACGTAGGGCCGGAATTCTTTGAGCCGCTTCCGGCTGAAGAGCTTTCCGCGTGGGGGTAGCCAGGGTGCGACTGTTGATTGATACTCATGCTTTGCTCTGGTGGCTCAACGACGAGCCATCTCTTTCCCCTGCGGCGCGGAAAGCCATGGCGGAAAGCTCGAACGTGCTCCTGGTGAGCGCGGCGTCGGCGTGGGAGATTGCCACCAAAGTGAGGTTGGGAAAACTGCCGACCGCTGAGGAATTGGCTGCTGACTTTCAGGGATTCATGCTGCGCGAAGGATTCACGATACTCGACATCACTGCCAACCACGCCATTCGCGCCGGACTCCTGCCCGGCCCTCATAAAGACCCGTTTGACCGCATGCTGATTTCCCAGGCTCAAGCCGAGAGTGTCCCCATCGTCACGAACGAGCGGATATTCGAAGCTTACGGGGTACGCCGAATTTGGTGAAAGCTGAATCGAGAATCTAAAATCCAAAATCTAAAACCGCAAATCCGCAACGTCGCCATTATCGCCCATGTTGACCACGGCAAGACCACGCTGGTCGACGGGATGCTATGGCAGAGCGGGATCTTCAAAGCCAATCAGGAGGTCGTGGAGCGCGTTCTGGACTCAAACGAGCTCGAGCGCGAGCGCGGCATCACCATATTGGCGAAGAACACCGCCATTTTCTACCGCGGAGTCAAAATAAACATCGTGGACACCCCTGGCCACAGCGATTTCGGCGGCGAGGTGGAGCGCGCGCTGACGATGGTGGACGGCGTCCTGCTGCTGGTGGATGCAAGCGAAGGACCGCTGCCTCAAACTCGTTACGTGTTGCGCAAGGCGCTTGAGGCCAAGCTGCCGCCCCTTGTGGTGATCAACAAAATCGACCGCGGCGATGCGCGACCACAGGAAGTGCTGAACGAGATCTACGATCTGTTTATCGAGCTCGACGCCACGGAAGAGCAGCTCGAGTTCCCCATTCTCTATGCCAACGCCCGGCGAGGCACCTCAACTCGCTCGCTCGACCAGCCATCCGAAAGCTTGGGGCCGCTGTTCGAGGCCATTCTCGAGCACATCCCTCCTCCAGCCGGCGACGCCGCAGACGTCTTGCAGTTGCTGGTGGCCAATCTGGACTACAGTGACTATCACGGACGCATTGCCATCGGGCGCATCTTCTCGGGCACGCTCAATCGAGGCGACGACGTAGCCATCGTCAAGCTCGATGGCGCCGTCCAGAAGACGCGCATTACCAAGCTCTACGGTTTCGAAGGCCTGGAGCGCACGGACATTGAACGCGCCGCGGCCGGTGAGATCGTGGCCATCGCCGGCGTCGAGGGCATCACCATCGGCGAGACAGTGACCAGCGTCGAGACGCCGCGCACCCTCCTGCACGTGCCGGTGGATGAGCCGACGATTTCGATGATCTTCACCGTGAATACCTCGCCCTTTTCCGGACGTGAGGGTGCCTACGTCACGTCGCGCAACCTTCGAGAGCGGTTGGAAAAAGAGCTGCTCACCAACGTCGCCTTAAAGGTGGAGGAAACCGAGAGCCCCGACTCGTTTAAGGTGATGGGCAGGGGCGAATTGCAGCTTGCGATTCTCATCGAAACCATGCGCCGCGAAGGGTTCGAACTAGCCGTGGGCAAGCCGGAGATCATTACGCATCAGGTTGGTGATAAAGTGCAAGAACCCATGGAACAGCTCGTCGTCGATTGCCCGGCAGAGTTCGTGGGCGTGCTGATGCAGAAGCTGGGCGCCCGCAAAGGGATCAATACCAAGATGGCCGGTCAGGGAAGGCCGGGGGCGCGCGTGCGCCTGGAATTCCTGATTCCCTCGCGCGGCCTGATCGGGATGCGCGGCGAGATCCTGAAGGACACGCGCGGCACGGCCGTGATGAACACACTGTTTGACGGTTTCGCCGACTGGCAGGGCGACATCGACCGCCGGCTCACCGGTTCGCTGGTGGCCGACCGGGCGGGCCGCACCACCGGGTACGCGTTGTGGAACCTGCAGGAGCGCGGCGAACTCTTCGTGGGGCCGGGAGTCGAGGTCTATGAAGGCATGGTGATAGGCGAAAACGCGCGCTGGGACGATATGGATGTAAACGCCGTGAAGGAGAAGAAGCAAACCAATATGCGCGCTTCCGTCGCCGATGAGGCGATCCGGCTTGTGCCGCCCACGCTTCTCAACCTCGAGCTTGCCATGGAGTTCATCGCCGACGATGAGTGGGTGGAAGTGACGCCGCAGGCAATCCGCGTTCGGAAGAAGATCCTGCCGGCCAACCAGCGTCCCCGCCGCCACCGGCCGGAGGGATCAGGCTAAAATGCAAATTCGGTGAGCGATTCTAGCTTGCGCCGAGACTTCTTGTGTGCGATTCTGCTTGTGTCGACGAGAGTGTAGCATGGCAAACACCTACAGAGCCGTTCTTAAGGGGAATTGTCTGGAGTGGCTTGAGGCCCCGCCAACGAATCTCGATTCGGACAAGCCCGTAACAATAACCATAACTTTAGCGGACGACGCGAATCCGTTAATTCACCCGGCGACGCGCGGGGAAAAGATGGTCGCTGCCCTCGAGAAGCTCGCCGCGTTGAACGCCGTCCCGGACATTACCGACCCGGTGGAGTGGCAGCACGAGACCCGTCGAGAACGAATCCTACCCGATAGAAACACCTGATGCTACTCGATAGCGCCATTATCCTCTACGCTGCACAGCCAAAGTACGATGAACTCAGGCGATTTATTCGTGAGCGATCGCCAGCGGTATCGGCCGTCAGCTATGTTGAAGTTCTCGGATATCACCGACTAACTGAACAGGAACGCGGGTACTTCGAGCTGTTCTTCTCTGCGGCCTCAATTTTGCCAATTTCAGACGCGGTGCTAAAGCAAGCCGTGAGATTACGCCAGACAAGAAAAATGTCACTTGGCGATGCACTTCAGGCGGGAACGGCTTTGGCACATGGATTGACCCTGGTCACGAGAAACACAAAAGACTTCGAATGGATTGACGGTCTCGCATTGCTTGATCCGTTTAATATGACTGCTTCGTGATGGGGTTGCGGTACCGACCTGTCAGTTCTGCGGAAGGTTGTCACCCAGCGCCGATTCGTGCCAACCCGCTGATCAATCCACGACCAACTCCCATCCAAACCCCGGCCGATCCGGGGGCCGCATGGAGATGCCCTCGGGCCCGCGCGTAATGTTATTCTCCTCCTCGAACTGCCGGTAGACTTCCGGCGGCCCACCCGGCGGCGGCATGAACATTTCACACCATGGGCTATTGGTGGTGGCGAGAATATAGTGGGCGCAACCGTGGCTCCATCCGGCGTGGGGGATGACGGGGATATTGTAAGCGGCGGCCAGCGCGCCGATGTGGCGCATTTCGCTCAGACCGCCGCACCAAGTGAGGTCCGGTTGCCAGATGGCAGCTCCTTTGTATTCCAGCAACAACCTGAAGCCATAGCGCGTGTACTCGTGTTCGCCAGTGGCCATCTGGGTGGACTTGATCGCGGCGCTCAGTCTTCCGAATCCCTCGTAGTCGTCGGGCGGAAGACACTCTTCCATCCAATAAACACGGTAGGGCTCCAGCATTTCAGCCAGTTCGATGGTGTAGCGTTCCGTAAGCGCCATCCAGCAATCCAGCATGAGGTCGCCCTCCGGTCCCAGCAGTTCGCGAGTGCGCTTGACGAGCGCGAGGTTCTTCTTCATGCCATCACGTCCGTCCGCCGGACCGTAAGGAAGTGCCAGCTTCAATCTTTTGTAGCCAAAGTCGACGTGCTGCTCGACGTCATTTCCAGTGCAGTAGGCAGGGATTTTTGATTTGGTTTCCCCGCCCAACAACTTGTAAACAGGCAGGCCCAAGGCGTTGCCAATAATATCCCAAAGGGCTATATCGACCGCACTGATGGCGTGCACGACGAGCCCCTTGCGCCCGTAGTACAAAGTGGATCGCCACATGATGTCCCAGAGTTTTTCGACATCGAAGGGGTCCTCGCCCAGGAGCAGTTTGGTGAGGTGCCTCTCGATCACAAAACTACATCCCGGTCCGCCGAAGCCGATGCCAGTAACGCCTTTATCGGTCGAGATCTCCACGGCGTCCGGCCCCAGGTCGTTCGCCATGAACAATTCCCGGCGCGGCTTGTACTTGGGGTAGATGGACATGGGGTTTGCCACTTCGGAACCGCCCGTTGACCACGAACCCGGCGCCGGTTCGTAGCTGGGCGACGGCTTCTTCGGCTTGGGTCGGACCATCCTGATGCCGGTAATCTTCAGCTTGCTCTTCTCCTCTGGAAAGGGAAGCGGCGGAGGAGACGGGAAGGGCGCCGAACTGCTGCTTTCGGGCAACGCGGAGGTGGTCAACGCGCCCACGGATAGTGCCGTGCCTGCGCCGAGGAAGCTTCTGCGGTTCATTCTTAGACACTCCAGCGGATAAGGGTTTGAAAGCGAGAGCGCACGCGCCTACTTTCCAACGTATTTCTCCGGATCCTGATCGAATTTCGCTTTGCAACCCTTGGCGCAGAAGTATATCGTTTGCCCCTTGTATTCGCTGGTGGCCGCCGCCTTTTCGGAATCGAGGGTCATTTTGCAGACCGGATCAAAAACCTTCATGACTTCACCTCGAGATCTGGAGTTTTCAGACGGAGGGCGGGGCCTCGCCGAGTTCCAGGTCGATTTCGCCAACCCCGCCCTCAACCCGCACATTCACGGTGACCGGCGACTTCCCATAGACTTCGTTGACGTAGGCATCGCCATCCTTCTTCAGGCCCTGAACGTGAACGGCTCCGATACCGCCTTGTGCGCTGGCCCGCACGCCAACATCACTGGGGAGCCGGATGGTTGCCTTGCCCACTCCGCCCTGAATGTTGGCAGTGAGGTCATTTTTCCAGTCGCCAGTCAGGTCCACGGTAGTCTCGCCCGCTCCGATGTGGAGGTCCAGTCTGCTAAGCGCAAGGCCTCCCAGCGTGAGATTGGCCCGCCCTGCGCCTTGGTTCACTTCGAGTTGCATGGGCACCTTATTATTGAGGTGCAGATCCCACCTGTTGTGACCGCCTCCGTGGCCGTGGGATGATTCCGACTGCCGGATCGACAGCCGGCCCTGACCCTCGCTTACGTTGTATTCCACCGAAGGTTTTGCGTACCGGCTGTTGTAGGTGAAGTCGGCCTCGAGCAGTTCCTGTGCGCCGGGGCCAACGCTCAGCTCGCCGGCGGGCATCTCGATTTCCACTCGCGCTGACTTCGCTTCGCCCAGCTTAACGTTGCGGGATTCCGTCTGAGGCGGGCCGGCATCCCAATCCCCGGTATTGCAGGCGGTTACGGCAAGGAGCGGAAGAAGGACCAGAAAAAAGGCTAGCCTGGTTGCGGGTTTTTCCATCTTGGTTTCCTCCTGCAGGTTCTTAGGAGCGGGATAATTCGAACACGGATATTTCAGGAGGAGCATCGAACCGAATAGGCACGCCGATGGTTCCGATGCCTCGATTAACATAGAGTTGGCCCCCGGGTTTCTCGAACCATCCCCGAACGTAGGATGTGATGAGGCGGCTGGGCGAAAGCTCGGGGCTGATGAACTCAAGCGTGACCTGGCCTCCGTGAGTGTGCCCGGCCAGGCTGAGGTCGATTCCATACTGGGCCGCGCGGTCGAAGGTGTTGGGGTTGTGGCTGAGCAGAATGTTGGCCGTGCCGGGAGCCATCAGACGGTCCACGCCCAGAAGGTATTCGCGCACAAGGCGCTGGTTGCTTGGTCCCATGCGGGCGTTCGACTCGTAATCCACTCCCAGCAGGTTGATGAATTCACTCCCGGACGTGATTAAAGCCCGCTCGCGCCGCAGGATACGAATTCCCCGCAGGGCGAAAAGGTGCGTGATGGAATCCTCCACTTTCGCCCACATCTCATGATTGCCGAGACAGCCATACGCGCCGAAGGGAGCCTTGATCCCCGCCAGCACATCCACAACTGCGGATTGAGTGGACGGGTCCCAAGTGACAAAGTCGCCGGTGAGTGCAGCCAAGTCCGGCTTGAGGCCGTTGGCGATCCCCACGTAGCGTCGAATCTCATCAGCGGGCATGAACGCGCCGATGTGAATATCTGAGAGTTGGACGATCCGGAAACCCTCGAAGGCTCGCGGTAATCGCGGAATTTTGATTCGCCGATGAGAGATTTCGAGGTTCAGGCGTTCGTAGAACATTCCATAAGCGCCCGCCACAAAGGGGGCCGTACTCATCGCCACGGCCGTTCTCTCGAGGAAGCGGCGCCGAGCCAGCGATACTGGACTGGGGAGCGGCACGGCACGGCCCGCCCTCGCGACCCTCCGGTACAGCCAGCGCGCGCCCAAGGCGATTCGGTCCCCCAACCCCAAAACGACGGCGATTAAAAACCCCAATAAGGAGCAAAAAATCCACCATTCGAAGGGCGCCTGGAGCAGGGCGGCGCGCAAGGTAAGATGCGTGGGTTCGGCGCTTCGCGCAGCACCACGGATCCAACCCCAAAAATGCGCCTGGTGCAGAGCCCCGCGCACCGTCAGATCCGTCGCCCCTGTGCTTCGGCCCCCCCCGCCCATCATCGAAATCCTGTTGAGAATGAATATGATCCAGGATGGCAGGAGGTTATAGGATAACAACAGGACATAAGCCACCAAAGCCGCCACGACGACACGGCGGCGCCAAAGCGAGCTGGGAATAAAGGAAGTCGCCCAACTTCGAAACTGCTTGACCCAAAAAATCTGGCTGGCAACGAGAATCAAGACACCAGCGCTGCCGATCAGAAAACCCTGCCACATATGAACTCGGACCCACGTCCCTTCCCCTTTAGTATACATTGCTTTCCCCCTGGAATTGTGGAGTTTGAAGGGGTGGTCGATACCCACCTGAATTAGACCCCTGGCGCTGGACTTTAAATGCTGCGGAATGAACGTCTTAGGCTGTGGTCCGGGGTGCGCAGGGGAGGGAGGATCGCTGCAGATCATTGAAATCACAACTGCCAAGACTACCCGATTTCCGGAGCCCGAAGGTCCGATCTCAATCGGACCCGAAATCGGTCCTCGTTTTGCTCAGAGTGAGAGCGTGCGGGCGTTTTTCCGCACCCTGGTTAGGCTGGCGCTTGCCGAGTCCGGCGTGAGGTCGGCACGACTACGTGACATATTGTAGCCTGGAAGGGGATGGCTATTGACTTTCTAGTACGAGAGAGCTAGTCTATAGGGTTGGCTCTTGCATTCTTTCGAATTACAATCGAGGGAAATCATGTCTTTTGAGATAGGCGATAAGGTTGTCTATCCGAACCAAGGGGTGGGTATCGTCGAGCAAATTTCCACCCGCAACCTGACGGGGCAGCCCGAAATGTTTTATCTTCTGCGGCTTGCGTCGGGCAGTATGCGGGTGATTGTTCCGATCAGCAGCGTGGTCAACGTGGGCCTGCGCAGGGTGACCAGGACCAGTGAAATCAGCAGCATCGTTGATTACTTGCAGAAGGGACAGAGTAAGGCAGCTCAAGACTGGAAGGGCCGCTTCAAGGAGAATTCCGAAAAGATGCGAAATGGCTCGCTCCAACAAGTGGCCGAAGTCCTAAAGACTCTCATCATCCTAAACCAGGTCAAGCCTCTGTCTTTTCGCGAGAAAAAGATGATGGATCGCGCCTGGCAACTTCTTGTGGATGAGATTGCGGTGGTGCGAGGGACCTCGAAGGAGACCGTGGAAGGCCAACTCGTGCGCGCCCTCAATAAGTCGAATCTGAGAGCACCTCTTCCGAGCTAAGGCTGTCTGGCTGCTTCTTTCCGGATGTCCTTATAACCTCTTCCCTGAACTGGCTCGAAGTGTCCCCCGTTTAGTCCGTAGCCTGCAATCAGCCTGTGGCAGCGCCTTGACTGCGACACGCTCGCGCGAGGCGGAAAACTAGCCGCTGACACGATAGCTGCCAGAAACGCTTCAGCCTGTCACCTACAGTTGCTTGCGAATCAGCCACACTTCGGCGACCTGGCAGCCCCGGCCATTGCCGCCCAAGCCGGGTTCACGGTTCCAGATCAGGCTCAACTCGCCGCTCGAGGTGGCTTCGGCGGGAATGTCGAACTCGAGCGGGCGAGGCGGCCAGGGCTTGTGCAGGAAAGGATGAATCTCCCGGTTTTCATTGCAACTCATGCGGATGACCGCCGCGCGTTCGTCGCCTGAGTACACCACTCGGACTTTGTATCGCCCGCGCGGATCGAGGCCGGTGTAGCGAAGCTCCAATGGTGTATCAAACAGCGACTCCGCCCATCGCTTCGAGGAAACGGGCACCTGATCTCCAAACTCATCGGGGTAATCAAACCCGACGAGCGACGAGGCGCGAAACTCCGGGTCTTCGACCCCACCCGGGCCACGCACCAAGTGCGGCTGGCGTGTGAGATCGCCCAAGTCGTCGTAGAACCCTCCCGGACCCGGATTCGACCAATTCAGGATTTCCTCAATGGCCGTCATTTGCGCTTGTTCAGACGCGAGCACGCGAATCTGCTTGATCTTCCACCGCAGCCAGGGGAGGTTGCTGATGGGCGCATCGAGCGTGTCGAGATTGGCGCCCCGCGAGACAGCCTCCGCCTGGTATCGCTCCACCGATAGCTGCATGCGGATGCTCTGAAAGAGGGCCGCTCCCAGCTCCAGAATCCTGGTTCTCAAATCCTCGGCCGGCGAATTGGACAACCCCGTTTCGACGATACCTTCCGCTTCCAACAGGATGGCAGAAACATCGTGTTCACTCGTGCGGCGACTGGGTTCTCCGGGGTCGATATCGAGAGGAGCGGGGCGAATGCCAAGGCGCCGAATTTCTTCCAGTTTGCTGGTAACCCGGTTTTCGAGCTCGGTTTCATGCAGCAACCGCCGCCTGGCGTACGCATCGTAGTACGTCCGGTAGAGCGCTTGCTGGAATCGCCAATTCAACAGGTCCTGAGGCGAGGCAGAGTCCTCCATCGTCTGAAACTGCCGCAAGGTGGCGTCAACATCCTGGTTCGTGAGCAAGGGTCCCTGCCAATTCCGCTCCAGGCTGAGCAAGCCCTGCGCAAAGCCCTCGGCACACTTCTCGCCAACGAAATAGCGGCTATACTCACGCAACACATCGACAACTTTTGCTTCCGGATCCCAGGCCAGGGCGCTCCAAACGATCTTGTTGACGTCGTCGTTGCAGCCCTCGGAGTAACTGAGAAAACCGATGGAATAGGGGGCATAGCGGCGCAGAATGTTCGCCGAGCCCTCGGGCCGGGGGTTGATGACCTCGCGGCCCTCCGTGTAAGCATACGCCGTGTCCCAGTCCGGAACGGGAAACTGGCACTCGACGCTATGGGTAATGTCCGGATAGAGCCGGATGGGGTATTGCCGCGGAATCTGCTTGCGCAACGCCGGCAGGTCATCGCAGTTCTGCGGTCCGTACACGACTCCTCCGAGCCAGGAGGGCTGGTCTCTCTCGAGGATCTGGTAAAACTCGTTCGTCCATTCTCGATTAAACGACTGAGGAGAAATCCAGACTTTTCCCTTGGGATGATATCGGTGCAGGTTTTCTGCTTGTTTCTGCAAGAGCGCCAGCAAGTATTTGGGCCGCGTGTGGCCCGGGTCGCCACCTGGGACGAATACCGCGTCGATGCGCGGCAGCGCGCGGAAGACCTGCCCCCATTCGTTCAGCGCAAACTCGACGGTTTTTGGATCAGCGTAGTTCGCGTCCATAGCGGGATACCAGATCCAGACGTCCAACCCGTACTCGTCCGCAAGGCGGGACATCTCGATCATCATCGGCATGGGCGGGAGAGGGAAATGAGGACTGTCAGGCGCGTCGTCGGAGCGCGGAGGAATCAACTCGATGGCGTTTGTCCCGAAGACGGCCAGGTCGCGAATGTATTGGTCCCACACGGAAACGGTCCAGCCGTCGTAGGAATTGGTCTTGGGCCGGTACCCCAACTGGTGCCCGCGCAGCGGATATTTCGGGCTGGTGGCAACGTTCAACGGGCTCGGGATCGTGACCTTCCCCTTTGCCATGCGCAGCGCGCGCAGCAGACCCCCCACGCCGAACAGCACGCCGCGCTCATCGGCGCCCAAAACGGCCACGCCCGGCACGCCGGCCTCGGCCTGAGCCCGCAGCGCAAAACCCTCGGCGCGCAAGGCCGGCGGATGCGGAAAGAGGCTTTCGAAAAACTGCGGCTGAAGGCTTTGAAGAGCACCGGCTTGTCCAACCATGATGGCAGGGGCGGAGCCCGGCCAGGAGTTGACGACCTGCCATTCGATCCCGGTTCGTTTCCCGACCTCTTCGATGAGTACTGAGACCGCTTTTTGTTCGCGACGAGAAAGGCCTGGAGGTTGGACGATGACCGCGCGGCTCAAGTCCAGCGCTGTTTCGCGGCCGCCTGCTGCCGCTCCAGCCCCCTGGCTTACCGCGTGATCGAACGGACCAGTCCTGGGAAGGTGAAGCCCGCTTGCGAAGCAGGCTGATGCTCCGCTGCGTTTAAGAAAGCCCCGGCGGTCCATTAAGTCCTTGCCTTGACCCTCGGCTACGGACATAGCTAGTGCCCGGCGGCGGTCATCGCGCCGTCTACTACAAGGACGGATCCTGATATGAAGGAGGCCGCGTCTGAAGCGAGAAACAGCGCTGCATCGGCCACGTCGCGAGGCGTACCAATGCGGCCCAGAGGATGAACACCGAGAATCTGCCGCATGGCTGCAGCAGTGTCGGGTTGGGCGTGACCTGGGGAGATCAGCATGGGGGTGTCGATATACCCGGGGCAGATGGCGTTGACGCGGATTCCCTCCCGGCCGTGGTCGAGGGCCATTGCACGCGTTAATCCCAACATACCGGCCTTCGAAGCGTCGTAGGCCGCGGTCCCCTCGTACGATGCGAAGGCGTGCACGGAGGAGATATTCACGATTGACCCTTGACGCCCGCGCAGGTGGGGAATCGCATACTTCGAAAACAGGAAAACACCTTTCAGATTCACGTTGAGCTGACGGTCCCAGTCGTTCGAGGTCATTTCAACGACTGTGCCCGGCAGCTCAATGCCTGCGTTGTTGACCAGAATATCAAGGCCCCCGAAGCTGCGCACCGCCTGCTCGACCGCGCCCTTGACGTCCTCCTCGCGGCTAACATCCCCCGTGATCGCGAGGGCCTGCCCGGTCTGGCGAAGCTTGCGCTCCATGCCGAGCACCCCTTCGCCGTTGATGTCAAATAGGGCCACCGCCGCGCCCGCCTCAGAGAACCGCCCGGCGATCCCGGCTCCAATGCCTGAAGCGGCGCCGGTGACGATCGCGACTTTGTGGTCTAAGCGGATCAATTGCCCTCGTCAGGAGAGAGCTTCGCGCACCATCTGAGTGGTCTCCGCCACTTGGTTCGAGTACCGCGGGTAGAGCCCGATGATCGTGGCGTCGACCGGCTTGATGTTTTGGTATGCCCAGGCAATTGCCTTGCGCTTCTGGTCCTCGGAGTTGCACTTGCGGCCTGCGCTCAGGACCTTATAGACCAACGCCGGCTTATCGACTTGGCGGACGGCGGCGGCCATCTTCGGCGGGTCGGAAGCAATCCAACCCTCATCCACGGGAACCGTGCCGATCTCCGCGGTCCAGTCCTCGGGATGGCGGCTGAGGTAATGCAGCCCCGCCATGTAGAACTCGTTGCCAAATCCCTTTTCATGAAGCGTAGCGAGGATTTTAGGATTGTGGGTGGAAATTCCGGCGGCGGCGCCCAGGTCGTGAACTTTGTCGACGTAGGTCTTGAGCAGGTCGATCTTGCCGGCGCGAAAGAGAAGGTCCGTGGCATGGCCGTGGAAGGCAATGCCGATGGGCTTGAATTCCATGGCGGCCTGCGCGCATTGGATGGTGCCATCCAAAACTTCTTGCGGCGTGCGGCCCATCTTTTCGTCGTAGTGCCAGGAGGCCGCGAGGCAGATGAATTGGATATTGCATCCCGCGCCACGAAGTTTCGGAAAAATCCGTTTCATGTCCCAATTGAAGCTGGCCTGCCAGGTGTTGATGCCTGCTTTCTCGCAGTCCTGGAGGAGCGCGACGATGCGCTCGTCGGTGAACCACTCCCGCATATGCATGTCGTATTGCCGGTTGACGTGCGAGTAGCCGAACATGGGGTTGCTTCCCACAATCAGCCTCGACACGCGGTGCGATCCCAGGCTCACCAGGGGCAGCAGGTCCGCGGGTCCGGCGCGCAGCGCGGCCGGAGCCATCAGGCTGACGGCTACTGTTGTAGCCCCTTTGAGGAAATCCCGGCGGCTGGTTTCGGATTTCAAGGTGTTCGCCGTCTCCGGCGGACCGGAGGATTCATTCTGGGCCATAAGTATTCTCCTTCGCGCGTTTCGTCTCTCGCTGACTCGCCAGACAATACAATCTCGCCCCCCATAAGTCAATGGCCGTTATTCATACCGCAAGGCGACCATAGGGTCCAGGCGGCTGGCGCGCCGGGCAGGGAGGTACCCGGCCGCGCAAGCGACCAGCGCGAGTGCAGCCACAGCCAAGGCCAGCGTGGAGGGGTCGTGCGCCGACAGGCCGTAGAGTTGAGTGGCCACCACCCGCGACAGCGCGATGGCCGCGGGCACACCGATCGCGATTCCAACCGCCACGAGCAGCAGCACGTCGCGCATCACCATCCAAACCACCGTCACGGGCTCCGCGCCCAGCGCCATGCGAATGCCGATCTCACGTTTTCGCTGGGCGACCGAGTAGGCCATCACGCCATACAGCCCGAGAGCTGCCAGCAGGGTCGCAAGCGCGCCGAAGACGGAAGACAGGCTGGCGATCATCCGTTCGGTAGCAAGCGAGTTGCTGATCTGCGCTTCCGTGGTGCGCATATCGTAAATCGGCAGGTTCGCGTCGAGTTCGCGGACTTTGGCGCGCACGGCCGGCATCACCCGTTTAGGGTCGGAGGCAGTTCGCAGGTAGACCGTCATGCTACCGAGGAAGTGGCTGCCAAGGTACGGAACGTAGGCCTGGGCCGGGATTTCGTCGCGCAGGCTGGTGTACTTGATGTCCTTCACCACCCCGATAACCTCCATGTCGGTGTGCGTCCCGGGATCGTCCCCGAAGCCCATATGCCGGCCGATGGGATTCTGCCCCTGGAAATAGAGCCGCGCGAACTTCTCGTTGATCATTACGGCCGTCTGAGTCCAGTCATCTGGCTGGGGACCGTTCTTGACCTCGCGGTTGTCATTGACGGTGAAGTCCCTTCCTAACACGATGGGCACCCCGAGGGTAGCGAAATAGTTCGGGCTGATCGCGTTCATGTAAGGTTCGGGGCGATCTTTGGGCGTCGCGGGATTATAGCCCTCCACCGTCACGCTGCTGTCCCACTCGCCACCCTGGAGAATACGCATCGCCGCCAGCCCCACGGATTGGACGCCGGGAATGGACCCAAGGCTAGCCGTCAATTGCTGATAGAAGATTTTGGCTCGCTCGGGTGTGTAGCCGCTCAGCGAGGGGTCGATTTGAAACCCCACCAGCCGTTCCGCCGGGAAGCCCGGACCGAGGCTGCTGAGATTGTTCAACGTCCGCAGAAACAGTCCGGCGCCGATCAGCAGCAACAAGGAGAGCGAGACTTGCGCCACCACCAGCGCGTTGCGCAGTTTGCCGTGTCCCCCGCCTACCACCGCCCCGCCTTCGTCTTTCAGCGTTCGTGCAATGTCCGGGCGGGTGGTCCTGAGCGCCGGCGCCAGCCCAAACATAATTCCCGTCAGAAGCGTGACCGCCAGCGTGAAGACGAGTATGCGAAGATCGGGCGCAGCAGAAATACTCAGGCCTGCCGAATCGGACGGTAAATAGATAGCCATCAAAGCCTTGTCGGCCGCAAAAGCCAGCGCCAGCCCGGCAACGGCTCCCAGCAAGGAAAGGCAGATCGTCTCCGCTAAAAGCTGCCGGACGATTCGAGCCCGGCCGGCGCCGATCGCCAGTCTTACCGCGATTTCCCTTTGCCGGCCGCTGGCACGCGCCAGCAGGAGGTTGGCAAGATTGGCGCAAGTGATCAGCAATACCGCCCCCGTAATCGCCATCAGCACCCAGAGCGGGGTGGAGAGTCCGGGCCGGATGTATGACCTCCCTTGTGACCCGGGTAGCACGTCGATGTAGCATTTGAGGAATTGCTCGCGATCATAAGCCGAGGCGTGTGCGAACGCCGCTTCGCGAACCTCATTCTCGAGCATCGAATGCATGAAGGGCTGGAGCGACGCCTTCGCCTGCGTCTCGGTCACACCGGGCTTCAAGCGTCCGAAGGCGTTCACCCAGCGGCTGCGGCGATCGGTGAGAAAGTCGTTGGGGACAATCACCACTTCGTGCTGCATCATCACCGGGATGAAAAGTTTGGGCAAGTATCCGAGCTCGACGCCGTCAAAGCCGGATTCTGCTACGCCGATGACCGTCATGTCGTGCTTGTTCACCGTGAGCTTTTTTCCCAGGATCCCGGGATCGCCTCCGAACCGCTGCTTCCAGTAGCTGTAGTTCAGAATTACCAGGGGAGCGCCATCGGGCGTACGATCCTCTTCCGGTGTGAACGGGCGGCCCAGGGCCATACGCACGCCGAGAACGCTGAAGTAAGTTCCTGAGACCAGTTCCGCGTCCACGCGCTCCGCTCGCTCCCGCGCAGTCAGGCTGACCGATGTCGGAAAGCGGCAGAACATGCCCGAAAAGACCTCGTTGTGGGATTGGAAGTCCCGGTACATCGGGTAAGAAATCGCGTTGCCACCCCAGTTGTTGCCGTAATGCTGGCCCCGCATGGTCAGCAGCACCAACTGTTGCGGATTCTTTACAGGCAACAGGCGAAGCAGGACCTGATCGAGCAGCGTGAATATGGCGGTATTGGCCCCGATGCCCAGCGCCAGGGTTAGTACTGCGACCGCGGCAAACACCGGATTCTTCACCAGCACGCGCGCGGCATAGCGGATGTCTCCGACCAAAGCACCCATAGGTAGCACCCCCCACAGAGTTGGTTATTCTCCAATTAGACGTAGGAGGACGGAGGGCGTTAGTCCCGTTTTTTCAATCTTGCTGGTCTCTGTCGACACTTGAGAAAATCCTGCTCCCTTTGTTTTCAATGACATTCTCGCTTTGTTCCGGCAAAAATGAGCTTTCAGCAGTCAGCCCTCAGCTTTCAGCCAAACCGTTCACACCCGGAGACGACTCGGGCCCAGAGGTTGCTTGCCACCGTGGGACCCGACCTGCCATGCCCACCAGCGGCATGCGACTTTTCCATAGCGGTCCTTTGTTTTCATAGACATTCTCGCTTTGTTCCGGCAATTCTTGAAGCGCCGACCTTCAGGTCGGCACTCTGGCCGAGTTCTTCCGCCATGCTGACCTGAGGGTCAGCGCGACGCGCGCACCAGAGGTTTTCCATAGCCGTCCTTTGTTTTCAATAACATTCCCGGTTCGTTCGTATTATTCTTATGTTTTTCTCGAGATCCTCCGGGCTTTCGAGAGCGGATCGCTTCTGTGCAATTCGGCATTTCGAGGCGCAACCCCCCCGCTCGGTCGCGTGGTGCGCTGGAGAGCTTGCTATTTGGGTTCAACCTGTGCATTTGGCGCTCAAAGTTGAGTTCGTTTTGGGTTCGTTTTCCAAACCATCCCTGTGTTTTCAATAACATACTGGCTTCGTTCGTATTATTTTTGTGTTTTTCGGAGTCGTGCCTCCCTGGCTCGCTCGCTAAGTTCCGCAGCCGGGAAATCGACGAGTCGGGAAGTCCAGGAATGGCCGACCGTCTCCCCAAGCTGCGACCCGAAAGATGGGGTCGCCGGTTGGCTTCCCAACTCCTCGACTCTTTGACTCCTCGACCTCTCGACGGCACTTGGAGGCAGAAACCACAGGTAGGGACTACGGACGGAAACAAAAGAGGACTTTCTGGCATAACCTGGCTGACAGGGCCTGACCCCCTGCCCAACCCCACAAAAGAAGTCTAGCCTATGTCGTCCCGTTTGTCAAGAGAAAAATCGCCAGAGACAAGAAGTCCTTCCCAAGAGAGGGGAATCGCGCACTCTCATAGTCCACGACTGCGCTAGCTCGGGAAGCGGTAGGGAGGACGGTATTCGTAGCGGAGATACTTGTTCGCCGCCGAGTTATTCGTGAAACACTCCTCCCTCGCATCCCATTCCAAATACGATTTGGATTTAAGCGCGACGTCCGCAATCAGGGTTGCGCAAGTGCTGCGATGGCCGGTTTCGATATCACAATGGCACGCCTGCCGGCTGCGCACGCAGTCGAGAAAGTTGCGCGCGTGGAGGGGTGTGCCGTCCTTGCCCTCCACTTTTGTGGCTTTGATCATGGTATGCCGGCGCTTCATCCACGGGTCGTCCACCGTCCGATCGAGCGGCGTCGAGGCAGGGAAGTCCACTTCGCACACCGCTTCAGGTATTACTTCGTAGCCGTTCCAATCGAGAAACATCGTCCCTTCGGTGCCGCGCACTTCGATGGTGCTGCCGCGGCGGTCGGCGGGGGATGCGTTGGTGTTGTATTGCGAGAAGATCACAAGCGTGCCCCCTGGATAGGTCCAGATCACCTCCGCGGTGTCGGGAATTTCGCGATTGTCGTGGACCGCCAACTTTCCGCCCATCGCGGTCACAGCCAGCGGCGCATCGGCGCCGAGAGCCCAGTGGCTGAAGTCAAGATAGTGCGCGCCGAAGTTGGTGATTTGTCCTCCCGAGTAGTCATAAAACCAGCGAAAGCGGTAGAAGGCGCGGTTGCGATTGTAGGGAACTTTGGGCGCCGGTCCCAGCCATGCGTCCCAATCCAAGCCCGCCGGCGGCTCTGAGTCCGGGGGATTCCCGATGCCGTTCGGCCACTCATTCTGGATGTGGAAGGAACGGATGGCCGTGATCTTCCCGATCCCGCCACCGCGCAGGAGGTTGACGGCCTCCTTCATGACGGGGCTCGAGCGGCGCATCAGTCCCACCTGCGTCACTCGCTGGTGGCGGCGCGCAGCTTCCACGATCTTGCGCCCTTCCCCAACTACCAGGGAAAGCGGTTTCTCGACGTAAATATCTTTTCCAGCTTCGCAGGCCTGAATACTCATCAGGGTGTGCCAGTGGTCGGGCGCGCAGATCGCCACCGCATCGATATCCTTCACTTCAAGCAGGCGGCGATAGTCCTTGAACTGCCTTGGGTTGCCTCCGATTTTCCGGGACGCGAAATCCAGGTAGGGTTGGTGCAGATCGCAAATCGCCACCACTTCCGCGTCTCGGTGCTCGAGGAATCCGTCGAGTACCTGGTCCCCGCGATTTCCGAGACCGATAAAGCCCACGCGGATGCGATCGTTCGCGCCCTGAACTCGCGTGGCGCCGAGCGCCGTAGCAAGGCCCGCCGCAATTGCCTGCTTGCCGAACTCTCTCCGCGATAATTCACTCATAAAATCACCCTTTCTAGGTTCCGGAAGGGCGGGGCTTTAGCCCCGCTTTGGAGTGCGGCAGCTTGCTGCCGCTTTCCCCGAGCGCGAACTTGCTCGCGCTCATTAGGTGTCCCAATCCCGGCCAGCAAGCTGGCCTGAGCAAAAGCGGCAGCAAGCTGCCGCACTCCAAAGCGGCGCCAGCCGACGGCATCCTCAATCAACTGGCTACATACGCTTGGTGCAGGATCGTTTTCAGAGCGTCAAGGTTGCGTTGTGCGGCGGCCATCAGGGCGTCGTCTGTGGATCGCGAGCAGAGATCCTTCGCTGCGCTCGGGATGACAGCAGTTGATTCTTCTGCGTGTCCCGGCCCTAAACCGCCCCGATTCCAAGGCCATTCAAGTGCGAAGTGTCCATGGTGCCGTCGGTGATGTGAAAAACGCCGGGAAAGCGCTTTTCCCAGCCTTGGTTGGCGGCAGGCACGAACTGCCGCGAATTGGCCTCAATGGCTTTGACGCCGGGAACGTGCGCAGCCAAACTCGCGGATTGAATCAGCGAAGCGCCGGGGCAGGTGAGGTCCTGCACGCAGAGGAACATCCTGTTCTTTTCCATGTAGGGAGCGAGGATCATCATGTTGCTCTGGCCTTTGCAGGCCTTGAGCGCGGCGCCCGTGTAACCCATCTCGCGGGAGAGTTTCAGCGCGTGGAGGTCCGTCAGAGATTCATCGATGACGACCGGTTTCAGCTTGGCGGCCTCAAACACCACGTTCTGGCGATGCGTGTCGAGATCGCGCGCGGTGGGCTGCTCAACGTACTGAATCCGCGCAAAGCCTCCCGGCGACTTGTCCTTAACCCGATGCAGAAAATCGACGAGATATTGCACGTTAGGGCAGCGCTCGTTGAAGTCCAGCGAGTAAACCCAGTCCGTAACCCGGCGCTTTTGCTCGGTCTCCGTAACCACCCGATCCACGCCCAGCACCCGCTCGGAATCCCATTTCAAATCGTCGCCGTCCAATTTGATTTTGAAATGGGTCAGCCCGTTGTAATTGATCCACTCGGGCAGCGTCTCCGGCAGGCCGTCGTTCACACGCTGCTTGATATCCGAGTCCACCAGGGGATCGATCGCCGAAACCAGGTGGTACATCGGCATGCGGGGCTTGGGTTCTTTCAAAACATACTTTTCCGGGTATTCTCCTTTGTAATCCTCGCCTAGATAATACGAAAGATCACGATTCATGAACTCGGGGCCGTAGGTATGGTAGCAGTTCAGCCCGTGCAGTTTGCCGTACGCATCGTGGACCGCCGCGTCGAAGGCGCTCGCCGTCACCAGGGTGCAAAGCTTGGGAATGGGTCCGGCCAGCTTCTGCTCCTCTGTGACTGCCTCGGCAGCCTTCAAGTATTGGGGCTCGAGCGACCAGTTGAGCTCGATGGGATGGCCGTACTCTTTGAAGTCACCGGTAAGCTTGGAAATGCGTCCCGCCAGGGTATTCATCGCGTTCTGCGTAGCGCTGAAAGGAAGAACGCGGGAAGGAAACGCCCAGGTGTTCGCGAGCGGCATCGAACCGAAGCCTTGGGAACTCTTGCCGCCCCGCGATCGCACCGCACAGTTCACATTCAAGAGAACGACGTGCGTTGAAACGACGCCCCCAAACTTGATGGGAACGCGATACTGGTACTCCTTGAATTCAATACCGACGGTTTCAATTTGGATGTCGGTGCTGCGAGGTGCGCTTGCCTTCAAGATCGCGGGAGCGCACGCCAACCCCGCGGCGGCGGTTTTCAGAAATGCGCGGCGTCTGATGTGCTGCATGTTGAACACGTCTGCACACGGTTGCCTAAGGCAAAGCTAGATGATAGCGGATTTTGTGGTTGTGCGTGCAACAAGTAATGAGATGGCGCAGCGGCTTTAGATTCTGGTATTCTTCAGTGACCTATCTTAAACTCGCGGGGGATTTTTTCCCGCGACGGTGAGGGGTGGGAAGTACTTGGCCGAGGGAATCATCCCAGTTTGCGGACGCCACCCGGAGGCAGGACAGGCAGATGAATGAAACAGAGAGTTTCCCGCTTGCGACGACCTTTAGCGCCAAAGTGCGTGGCAAGACCGCGCACGTTGGCGTCATCGGATTAGGGTACGTCGGATTGCCTCTCGGACTGCTCTTTGCCCGTAACGGCTTGCCGACCACAGGCTTCGATATCGACCCGGCTAAAGTGGAGAAGCTCTCGAAAGGTGAAAGCTATATCCGTCACATCCCGGCCTCCGCCATTACCGAGGCTGTTAGGAAAGGAGGGTTCGGCGCCACCACCGACTTCGCCCGCCTGGAAGCAATGGACGCCATCTTAATTTGCGTCCCTACCCCCCTCGACGCGCATCGCGAGCCGGACCTCTCCTTCGTGCGCCACACGGCTGAATCCGTCACGCCGCATTTGCGCCGCGGCCAATTGGTGGTCCTGGAAAGCACCACTTATCCCGGTACCACGGAGGAGGTGGTCTTACCCATCCTCGAGAAGTCCGGGCTGAGTTGCCCCATCCTGCCTTACTCGACCGACGGCTCTCGGATTTCCACGCCCCCGCAGCCCTCCGGCGACTTCCTGGTGGCATTTTCTCCGGAGCGGGAAGATCCCGGAAACAGGCAGTTCCAGACCCACCAGGTCCCCAAAGTCGTCGGGGGCATAAATGCCGCAAGCGCGCTGGCGGCGCAGGCTCTCTATGACCAGGTCTTCGAGAAGACCATCGTGGTCAGTTCCACGCAGACGGCGGAGATGACCAAAATCCTCGAGAACACTTATCGTTGCGTCAACATCGCGCTGGTGAATGAATTAAAGCTGCTTTGCCTGCGCATGGGGATAGACATCTGGGAAGTCATCGAGGCGGCCAGGACCAAACCCTTCGGTTTTACGCCTTTCTTCCCCGGACCGGGACTGGGCGGGCACTGCATCCCGATCGAC
>Ga0187864_10000354_pt1 | contig 51524 bp, 45 predicted proteins | sample June2016WEW_11_4_FD_132985 | JGI IMG/M metagenome (GOLD analysis project Ga0187864, IMG submission 132985) | Peatland microbial communities from SPRUCE experiment site at the Marcell Experimental Forest, Minnesota, USA - June2016WEW_11_40 | ecosystem: Environmental > Terrestrial > Soil >...
AGCCTCCATGGCATTGCTCCTGTAGGACGGTAAGTGCTTCGCAACACGCACCGTACCTTAACGAGCAATGCCTAATTATTTGGGTTGCGGGCGAAGCCCGCGCCAGGATCTCTGCGATCTCCGCGGTGAGTCTGAATTTTCCGGCTTTCTATGGCCCGGAATTGGACTTGGTTGAGGTCAAAGGCCGGGTAAAAGTCACACTCGGTCCCAGAATGTCCCATTTAGTGGGGGGAGGGGGGGGCGCTTCGCGGGGGAATGTCATTTGTCATTGGTCCTTTGTCATTGGAAAAGCTGAAATCGGCGGACATGGGGAATCTCTCCTTGGGTTGAACGAGATTGCGAACCTGACGCAGTGCGAACATTACCCTAACACCGTCTTTATTTCAAGGGGAAAATCTGGAGTTTTTTGGGAGCAAATGGCTTGGATCGTTGCTGGCGAATAAAACCAGGACGGGAGCGATTTGTGGATAAGCGCTCCCGTCCCGGTTTCCGGTTCCCCGTCCCGGTTTCCGGTTCCCGCCGTCAGTGTAGAATCATCGCTCACCTTGGTCGCTGGGTTTAGGTAACTTTACCTAGCGATTCGACCGGTACTTCCCCGATTGTTAGCCGCGAGCAATGAGCTAGCATTTTGCTGTGTCCCTTTTGAGGCCGCGGCTTGGCGGAGCGCGCGGCTCCAGTATCCAGTCGTAAGAAAGAGAAACGGATAGAAGTGGCAATCAAACGGATTGCAAAGAAGCCGGCGTGACGATCCGTTCGACTTGCACCGGTCTTCTGGTCAGTCAGGAGAAATCGAGAGGAGACAGCGATGAGACGAATGAGGGTTAACGTGGCACGGACAAGAGAGAAGATGCTTCGGCCATATTCGGGGGCTATTTCCCTCATCGCATCGGGCTTGGCAGTGTGGTCGGTTTTCCCGCCCGCGACTGCCAAAGCGCAGCTATTTCTAGCCGAGGGCGAAAGTAACACGATCGGTGAATATACGACCTCGGGTCAAACCGTAAACGCCTCGCTCGTTTCAGGATTGGGTTCGCCGGATGGCCTGGCCATCGCTGGATCAGACATCTTTGTGGCAAACACTTCCGCCGGCACCATCGGTGAATATACAACTTCAGGACAGACGGTGAACGCCTCATTGATCTCAGGGCTTAGTTATGCAACGGGAATCGCCGTCTCAGGCTCGACCATTTTTGTGTCAAACGTCGGGCAGCCTTGGCCAAATAATACTGGAGACGGCTGGATTGGTGAATACACCACATCGGGCGCCACTGTGAACTCTTCCCTGATCACCGGTCTGACCAGCCCACAGGGAATTGTGGTCTCTGGATCAAACCTTTTCGTGGCGACCGGCGGCACTACCAATTTTGGCCAACACTTCGGCAGGATCGCCGAATTCACAACAGGGGGGACAATCATAAACTCGGCGCTCGTCTCCGCATTAGGCAATCCAGACGGTATTGCCATGTCGGGCTCAGACTTGTTCGTAGTAGACAACGTCTATGATCAGGTGGGCGAATACACCACCTCCGGCACAACGGTAAACGCCTCCCTGATAACAGGATTGTTTGCTCCACATGACATTACCGTGTCTGGATCGGACTTGTATATCACAAGTGGTTTCGGACCAATCGGGACCACGGTCGGAATCGGCGAGTACACCAAATCCGGGGCAATGGTGAGCGAAACCCCCGTGTCAGGTGAATACGTTCCGAATGGAATCGGCGTAGCACCCGTGCCTGAGCCGGGCGCGATTTCTCTCCTGCTGCTGGGTGCCTTCGCGACTCTAAGGCGACACAGACGCTAGTAGCTGGAACGTGATTAGTTAATAGAGCACAGTGTCGGTGCGGCTACCGGCCTTGGCCGGAGCAAGGGCCAATACAGGAGCATAAGCATCGTTGACATCTGGTTTGAGTTTAGCACCATGAGGACCATGAAAGATCGATCCGTCTCGGCGACTTTCGGTTACCATGAACCTGATGCCGTCTGTGCTGGGGGTGAGGTGCAGTTTATATAGCGCTCACTTTAAATGATGTGACTTCCCGTTTGATGATCGATCTGAGGGCGAATGAAACCGGAACAGGAGCGGTTATCTAGAAATCGCTCCCGTCCCGGTTTCATCGCCTCGATGCACAATGTCCATGTAGCGCCGATAAGCGGCGTCCCACTTCCCCGCATTCCTCGGCTCATAGCGCTTCACCTTGACGTTCAGGCGAACGATTTCGCGGGCTTCGGCCAGTGAACTGACCCGCCCCACCGCCATCGCCTGCACCAACACATTGCCGATGGCCGCCGCCTCAACCGGCCCGGCCAACACCGGACGCGCGCAAGCATCGGCGGTCATCTGGTTGAGAAGCTCGTTTTGCGCCCCGCCCCCGACAATGTGGATGATCTCGATCTTCCATCCCAGGATGTCTTCCAACCCTTGAATCGTGCGGCGATAAGTCAGGGCAAGGCTTTCCAGGCAGGCGCGCACATATTCCCCGCGACCGCCCGGCGGAGGCTGTTTCGTTATGGCGCAGAACTGGTCGATCTTCTCGACCATTTGCCCCGGCGAAAGCAGCGGCGGATGGTCCAGGTCAATCAGCGGCCCGAATTCCTGGGCCTGTGCGGCCATGGCCGTCAGCTGGGCATAATCGTGATCGGCCCCCTGCTTCTGCCAATACCGGCGGCATTCCTGGACGAGCCACAGGCCCATGATGTTCTTGAGGAAGCGCACGCGCGGCCCGACGCCCATTTCGTTGGTGTAGTTGTATTTGAGCGCTTTGTCCGAGACGATGGGTTCTTTCAGTTCCACGCCCATGAGCGACCAGGTGCCGGAGCTGATGTAGCAGAATTTCTCTCCGCCGGCCGGGACCGCCGCGACCGCGCTGGCGGTGTCGTGACAACCCGGCGCGATCACCAGGGCGGATTTCACGCCGCACTCCGCCGCCACGTCCGCAAGCAGATTTCCCAAGACCGAAGCGGATGGGACGATCTCCGGCAATATGCGGGTTGGAAGCTCCAGCTCCTCCAGAATTTCAGTCGCCCAGCGCCGTTTGCGGGGATCGTACATCTGGCTCGTGGAGGCGATCGACAGCTCGCTCTTGCGCGAGCCGCACAACAGGTAATTGAACAGATCGGGCATGAAGAGGAGCGTTTGGGCCATATCCAACAGCTTGGAGCTTCGCTCTTTCATCGCCAGGAGTTGGAACAGCGTGTTAATCTGCATCAACTGAACGCCGGTTGCGTCGAATATTTTCTGGCGTGGGATTTTGGCGAACGTGCGTTCCAGAACGCCGTCGGTGCACGGGTCGCGGTACATGATGGGATTGCCGAGGATTTCGCCGCTGGAGGCAACGAGCCCGAAATCGACGCCCCAGGTGTCCACGCCGATCCCCGCCAGTTCCCCGCGAAGATCGGCGCACGTTTTCCGCAGCCCGATCTTCAACTCATCCCATTGCGACATCAAATTCCAATGAAATCGGCCGAGGATCCGTCCATTGGGGGTGGCGAAACGATGCCTTTCCGCCAGAGACAGCTTGGCGCCGTCGAGCGTGCCGAGCATGGCCCGCCCGCTCTCGGCCCCGAGATCGAATGCAAGGAAATGACCCACGGACATGCACAACCCTCGCTTGAGCGATATGGTAACATGCCCTGATGTTTCGGACACGCGTGAAGATTTGCGGAGTTTGCCGAAGCCAGGACGCCGCGGCCGCCGCTCGGGCCGGTGCCGATGCCGTAGGGATCAACTTTGATGCCACCTCCAGACGCTGTGTGTCCGTTGATGACGCGATCGAAATCGTCGCCGCGACTCCGCCATTCGTCATGCCGATCGGGCTTTTCGTCAATGCGACGGCAGAGGAGATCCGCCGGATTTTTCGGCTGGTTCCGCTGGCGGCGGTTCAGTTGCACGGCGAGGAACCGCCGGAGCTTGTCGCCGAGCTGAAGCCGATGCGGATCATCAAAGCGCTGCATCTGGCCGCGGGCCACACCGCCACGCTCGACCGCTGGCGCACGGCCATCCGTGATCTCGAGCTGACGAACCTGATCGGCATCCTGCTGGAGACGGCATCCACCGGCCCGGAGCGCGGCGGAACGGGCGTGGCCAACGATTTTCCCGCCCTGCACGCGATGCAGACGGCCGGTCAATTCGCCGGATTGCCGCCCCTCATCGCCGCGGGCGGCCTTACGCCGGCGAACGTGGGCGAGGTGGTCCGGCTCATGCGGCCATTTGCCGTGGATGTCAGCAGCGGCGTGGAATCCGCCCCGCGGGATAAATCCGCCGAAAAGATGGAGGCGTTCGCTCGCGCTGTCCGCGCGGCCGATGGCGGGTGAATATCCATTCGCCTCCTGGCGCAAGATCTGCCCAAGTACCCGCTCACGCATGCGATACCGGGAGCCCCGCATGTACATGCGGGGCTTCGAGAAATGTGACGCGTGCTCAAACCGGAACCCACATGATACCCCCCATCGACGAACTTCGGTCGCTGCTCTGCGACGCCGCGGTGGTTTCCGATCCGTCTGAATTGCTCGTTTACGAGAGCGACGGTTTCACGATCGCCAAGGCAAGGCCCCGCGCGGTCGTTTTTCCCACCAGCACCGCCGAGGTGGCCGAGGTCGTGAAACTCCTGAATCGCCACGATGCCCAGATCGTACCGCGAGGATCGGGCACGGGCCTGGCCGGCGGATGCGTGGCCTTTGCCGACGGCGTGATCGTCTCCACTTCGCGGATGAACCGAATTCTGCGACTGGATATCGAGAATCGAATCGCACACGTTCAGGCGGGCGTGCGGAATACCCAGCTTTCCGAAGCCGTCTGGGCGCTGCCGGGAGGCGAGGGCTTACATTTCGCTCCCGATCCCTCGAGCCAGGGCGCCAGCACGATCGGCGGCAACGCCGCCACCAACGCGGGGGGAATCCACACACTCAAGGATTTCGTTTCGTCGAATCACGTGTTTGGCGTGGAGATGGTCCTGGCCGATGGCACGATCCTTCAAACCGGCGGTGAAAACGGCGCTTGCGAGCGCGGGCCGATCGATCTGGTGGGATTGATCTGCGGCAGCGAGGGGACGCTGGGGATTATCACGTCGCTGTGGGTCCGGCTTGCCCCCAAGCCGCTGGCTTTTCGCACCATCGCCGGCACATTCGCATCATCGAGCGACGCGTCGGCGGCGGTGGCGGAAATCATTGCCACCGGCCTGCTGCCGGCCGCCATGGAAATGATGGATGGCCAGATGGTGCGCGTCGTGGAAGAAGCGTTCGGCTTTGGTTTGCCCGCCAGCGCCCAAGCCCTGCTGCTGACGGAAATCGACGGGATCGAAGAGTTGCTGGACGAACAGGCCGATAGGATCGTGCAGATTCACCGGAAATATCGGGCCATCACGGTCCAAAGCAGCGGCGAGGCGGCGAGGCGACAGTATTTGTGGAAGGTGCGAAAGGGCGCCTTCGGGGCCATCGGCAGGATCAGCCGGAGCTATTGCACGCAGGACGCCTGCGTTCCACGGAGCAAGCTGGTGGAGGTGCTGCGGCGGATCGACGAGATCGGCCGCGAGCATGGGATGCGGATCACCAATGTCTTTCACGCCGGCGATGGCAACGTGCATCCCATTTTTTTGTACGACGACCGCGACGAGGACCAGGTACAGAACACTTTGCGAGCGGCCCAGGAAGTGCTGCAATTCTGCGTGGACGTCGGCGGCACGATCACGGGCGAGCATGGGGTCGGCGTGGAGAAGATTCACCTGATGCCCTATTTGTTCGACGAGCCGACGATGAATCTTTTTTCGGGCATCAAAAAGGCGTTTGATCCGGAGGAGCGCATCAATCCGGGAAAGCTGGTGCCCAGCGAAAAGGTAAAGGTCCGCTTGCTCAAGCCCGGCAGAAAAGCGCCGCAGTGACCGCTAACGTTTGGGCCAGAGGTCCGGGCGGGTAAGATATCGCCATGGAGACGCCAGCATCGCGGCAGCGGCGAACGCTTCACTTTACGACGATTGACGAGATCACGCGGGATGCCGAAAAACTCGCCGCCGCCGAGCGAAAAGGCCAGTTGCGGCAACTGGGAAACTGGACGCTCGGCCAGGCCTGCGGACATTTGGCCGCCTGGATCAATTTCGGGTTTGACGGCACGCCGGTGAAGATTCCGTGGATTATTCGATTTTTCGCGCGGCCGACGCGAAAGAGGTATATCTACAAACCGATGAACCCCGGCGGCCGATTGCCCAAAATTGCCGGGGGAACGCTGGCGACGGATGTCCTGCCCACGGAGGAGGGCCTCTCCCGCCTCAGGCGCGCTTGCAACCGGTTGAATGCGGATGCGCCCAAATTGCCGAATCCGGTTTTCGGCCGGCTAAAACCCGACGAATGGCGAAACCTGCACATGCGTCACGCGGAATTGCATCTTTCTTTCCTTCGACCCGATTAGCCATGACAGAACAGAATCTTCCTCAATCGCTCAATATTCTCGTCGTCGATGACGAGATCAATGTGCGCAAAACGCTGGCCATCAGCCTGGAAATCGACGGATATTCCGTGACGGCGGTGAGCAACGCCCGGGACGCGGTGGCGGAGGCGAGCAAGCAATCGTTCGACCTGGCGTTTGTCGATCTGCGTCTTGGGGCGGACCTGGGAACGGACCTCATCCCGCAATTGCTGAAGCAAAGCCCGTGGATGCGGATCGTCATCATCACCGCCCACGGCTCGATCGATACCGCGGTGGAGACGATGAAGCGCGGGGCGGCGGATTACCTGACCAAGCCGTTCACGCCGGCCCAGGTGAAACTCGTCGTCGAGCGGGTGGCGCGGCTGCGGGCGTTGGAGCAGCAAGTGGCCGGACTGGAGGAAATCGTCGGGCGTTCGCGCGGGGAAATGAGCCTCAAGAGCAACGATCCGGCCATGCAGCGAACGTTCAACCTCGCCCGGCAGGTCGCGCCCAGCGACACGACCGTTCTGATCCGCGGCGAAAGCGGAACCGGAAAAGGCGTGCTGGCCAGGGCCATCCACGGATGGAGCAATCGCGCGAAAAAGCCCATGGCGACCTTATCCTGCCCAACGCTTTCGCCGCAGCTTCTGGAGAGCGAACTGTTCGGACATGCCCGAGGCGCCTTTACCGGGGCGATTCGCGACAACGCCGGCCGGATCGCGGGCTCCGAGGGCGGCACGCTGCTCTTGGATGAGATCGGGGATTTGCCGCTTCAGCTTCAGCCGAAGCTGCTGCGGTTCCTACAGGACCGCGAATACGAGCGTGTCGGCGAATCGCAAACGCGGCGAGCCGACGTGCGCGTCATCGCTGCCACGCACGTCGATCTGGAAGCCGCGGTCGCGGGAGGAAAATTCCGGGAGGATTTGCTCTATCGCATCAAGGTCATCCAATTGGATTTGCCCCCGCTGCGGGACCGGACCGACGACGTGGCCGCGTTTGCCGAGCGGTTTCTCGCGGAACTGCGCGGCGGCCGGCTCATCTCCGGATTTACTCCTGAGGCGATGGCGGCGCTGCGCGCGTACCGGTGGCCCGGAAACATTCGCGAGTTGCATAACGTCATCGAACGCGCGCTCTTCCTTTGCCAAGCCGACCGCGTCGGCCTGGAACATCTCCCCTCCGAAGTCGCCGGTGGAAAGCCCGCGCCTCCCGGCGTGGGAGATTCCATCTCCCTGGATCAGCTCGAAGAGACGCACATCCGCCGGGTCTTGGCCAAGGCCAAATCCCTCGACGAGGCCGCAAAGATCCTGGATATCGACGTGGCCACGCTGTGGCGCAAACGTCAGAAGTACGGGCTTTAACGGTCCCACCCCTGTTGCCAATCGGAATTTTCTGCGCAGAAAACCGGAATACGATGGCCCTGAATTGCACCCTGCAAATCGCAATGTCAGCCGGTTCGCAATCGTGCAGCGTGCATGATGAACGCCTTGGCCCTCTCCCCAACAGGGCTTTTCAGGTCGAAAAAGAGGATAATGGTGGCATCCCTTTCGCTCAGTACACCGGAGGTCACCATGTTTGGTTTGCGGCAAAAGTTATTTTTCGGCTTCGGCGGATTGCTGGTCATTCTGCTGTCGGTCAGCGTCCTGGGCGTGGTGGTGTTACAACAGCACCGCTCATGGCTGGACCAATTCCTGTACGAGAACTGGCGAAGCGTCGAATACGGCCAGCACATGCTGGACGCGCTTCAGCCGCTGGGCGCCGTCGCCCAGAACGTTTCCGGCCAGAACGGCCAACCCACGAAAGCCGAAATCACCGCCGCCGCCGACGCATCCGCCAAGCCGATGGCGGATTTCGACGCCAATTGCGACGCCGAGGATCACAATATCACCCTGCCGCACGAGGACGCGATCGCCTCTGATCTGACCCGGCTCTGGTCTGGATTCGAGATTGATGTGCACACCGGCCAGCGGACGACCAAGTTAACCGGCGACTGCTATCGCGGCGCATTTGCCAAACTCCTCAGCGATCAGACTCCTCTGTCCGACCGCCGCGCCGCATACGCATCCATCCAGCGCCTCTCGCCGCTGCTGAAAGCGCGCGCCCAGGACGTGATCGAGCTTAATTTCAAAAACATGCAGCCCGTGGAAGGCAAGATCAAGGACATGTCGGACAGCGCTACCCGGCTGATCGTCCGCCTGGCGGTGGCGGGCGTGGCGCTGGCGGTGGTGTTCATCCTGCTGATGAGCCGCGCCATTCTCCGTCCTCTGGGCACGCTCACGCAATCCCTCGAAGAAGTGGCCAAGGGGAATCTGGACCAGATCGTGCAGGTGAATTCTCGGGATGAGCTTCAAAAGTTGGCCGAGGCGTTCAATTCGATGGCGGCGAACCTTCGGGAATTTCGCCGCACCGACCGGGCCAAGCTGATGCGCATCCAGCGCACCACGCAGTTGGCCGTCAACAGCCTGCCCGATGCGATCGCCGTCGTGAATTCCAACGGCATCGTCGAGCTTTCCAATCAAACCGCACAGACCCTGTTTGGGCTTCAACCCGAGCGATCCATCCTCTCGCTGCGGGACCAACGCCTGGGGGAGCTGTATCAGCAGGTGTCGCGCGAATCGGCCCCGTCGCAGCCGAAGGGTTACGAATCGGCAATCGAAGTCTTCGACCAGGGCGGCCAGTTGCGGTTCTTCCTGCCGAGAGCCATTCCGATTTGGGATGCCGACCACCAGTTGCTCGGCGTGACCGTCGTCCTTGGAGACGTGACCAATCTCCGCAAACTCGACGAAATGAAGAGCGGCCTGCTCTCGGTGGTTTCCCACGAACTCAAGACGCCCCTGACTTCCATTCGCATGGCTTCGCACCTGCTTTTGGAAGAGCGCGTCGGCACGTTAAACCCGAAGCAGACGGAATTGCTCATGGCCGCCCGCGATGATGCCGACCGGCTTCAGAAAATCATCGAAGATCTTCTGGACATGGGCCGGCTGGAATCGGGACGGGTCAAGCTCGACCTTCAATCCGAGCCATCGGAGCGTCTGGTGTCCGATGCGATCACGCCCCTGGAGACCGCTTTTCACGACCATTGCCTGACGCTTGAAGTGGACGTGCCCGTGGATACGCCGCCGGTGATGGCGGACCCCGCCCGCATCGGCCACGTCTTCTCCAACCTGCTGGTCAACGCGATGAAATACACCTCGCCCGGCGGCCGCGTGCGGATTTCGGCCGAGCCCTTCGACAAAGTTGTCCGCTTCACCGTGGAAGACACGGGGATCGGCATCCCGCCGCAACACATCGGCCGGATTTTCGAGCGATTCTACCGTGTTCCACGCGAAAACCAGCCGAGCGGCGCGGGGCTCGGTCTGGCCATCGCCAAGGAGATCGTCGATGCCCACGGCGGCACGATCTCCGTCGATAGCCAGCCGGACAAAGGCAGCCGATTCAGCTTCACGCTTCAGCGGGCGGATCAACTCCCCGGCAATCATCAAACGGAGACCAACTATGAAACCAGCATCCATCCTAATAACGGATGACGAAAGCGGCATTCGCCTGATGCTCAGGACCGCTCTGGAGTCCGACGGCTACAACGTGAGCGAAGCATCGAACGGCCGCGAGGCCCTCGAAGCCGTTAGGTCCCACACCCCCGACCTGATGGTGCTGGACCTCAACATGCCGGTTCTCGACGGCATGGCCGTGCTGGAGCAGATGAAATCGCTTGCCGGCATCGCCAAGCCGCGGGTGATTATCCTGACGGCGTACGGTTCGATCCCCGCGGCGGTCAAGGCGACGCGGCTGGGGGCGCTGGATTTTCTGGAGAAGCCGATCACCCCGAGCGAACTGCGCCAGGCTGTCCGCGGGGTGCTCGACGAGCCGGAATGGGATTCTCCGCCCGATATCACCCTGGACGTTCCGGGCGGTTACGACCTGGTGCTCACGCGCATCCGCAAGCTGCTGCGTCTGGCGGAATATGAAACCGCGATGTCGCTGCTGATGAATGCCGCCGATCGGAACGACCAGCAGTCCGCCGAGTATTTCAACCTGCTGGGCGTGTTGTACGAAGCGCAGCGGAAATGGCGGCTGGCGCGCAAATGTTATTCCAAGGCCCTCGGGACCGACGACAACTATCAGCCGGCGCGAGCCAATCTGCGCAGATTGCTGGAGCTGCAACGGTACGGCCGCAGCTCGCAGGCCATCGTCCTGGGCGACGAAGCCGAGGACGTCTGGTTCGCCAAGCTCCCCGAATCCCATAACTGACGGACATGCCAAGCCGCGGCAAAAACATTCTCGTGGTGGACGATGAGCACAACATACGCCTTCTGCTTCGATCGGCCCTGGAGACCGACGGATTCGTCGTATCCGAGGCGGCCAGCGCTGAAGAGGCCATCGATTCCATTGAGAGCCGAAAGCCGGCGCTGGTATTGCTCGACCTGTGGATGCCAAGGAGCGACGGCATGACGGTATTGGAGTATCTCAACCTGAAACCGCCGAAGCAGCGCCCCCGGGTGATCGTGCTGACCGCCAACGGCCGGGTGCCGGTGGTGGTGAAGGCGATGCGCCTGGGCGCGGCGGATTTTCTGGAGAAACCGACAACGCCGGAAGATCTGCGCCTCAGCGTCGCCGCCGCCCTGGAAGACGCTGACGAGGAAAATGCCGAAGAAAATGGCGATGCCGGCGAGGCGCGGGCGCAAATTCCACCGACCCCCCGAGCCGACGAAAAACTCAGCCCCGGGCTGGCGAGGATTCGCCAGGCCATCTGGAACCAGGACATTCACTTCACCGAATACGCGCTGGGCGTGCTGTTTCGCAAGGCCTGGGGCGATCCCGCCTGGTTCAATCTGCTCGGCGCCGCCTTCGAAGCCGAAGGAAACCGCGGCGCCGCCAGGACGTTTTACCAGAAGGCGCTGAACGCTCCGGCCGGCTGCGAAGCGGCGGCTCGGAACCTGTTTCGGCTTGAAAGCGCCGACGTCGCTGAAGCCGGCGCGGACGTTGACCTGGGCGATCAGGAGAAATTCCTCGCGGAAATCTTTGCCGAGCACCAGGCTTCGGAACCCCTACATTCGATCAGGAGTCACTCATGACAGATGTCTTATACGTCGGCCTGACCATCGCATTTTTCGCGGTCAGCGTCCTTTACATTTACGCCCTCGGAAAAGTTTAACCCCTGGAGATGTTGCAATGACAGAAAACATCATCGTTGGATGTGTTTCCATCGGCCTGTTGATCTACCTGTTTTGGACGCTGATTCGTCCCGAGCATTTTTAGAAAGTGGCAATCATGAATTGGTCCGGTTGGATACAACTCGGGATTTACGTCCTGGTGCTGGTGGCGATCACCAAGCCGCTGGGGATCCACCTGCTTCACGTTCTCGACCCGGAGCAGGCCGGCGTCACGTTTCTGGACCCGGTCCTCGGAAAACCGGAACGGTTTATCTACTGGGTTCTGCGCGTCGATCCGAAACGCGAACACAATTGGAAGCAATACGGCATCGCGATGCTGATTTTCAGCCTCGTAACCGCGGCGATGACCTATGGCATCCTCAGATGTCAGGAACACCTGCCCTGGCATCAGAATCTGGACAGCCTTTCCAACCGGACCGCCATGACCGGCGACCTGGCGTTCAACACCGCTTCCAGCTTCACCACCAATACCAATTGGCAGAGCTACAGCGGCGAGAACACGATGACGTATCTGTCGCAGATGCTGGGGCTGGCGAGCCACAATTTCTTTTCCGCCGCGGTGGGGATCGCCGTCGGCGCCGCCGTCATTCGCGGAATCGCCCGCAGCCGTGCTCGGACGCTCGGCAGTTTCTGGCGCGACCTGGTGAGAATTCATCTCTATCTCCTGCTTCCGATCTGCATCGTTTACGCCCTGGTTCTCGTCAGCCAGGGGATGATCCAGAATTTCAATCCGTACACGACGGTCAGCGCGATCGACCAATCCGGCGCCACCGCGTCGCAGCCGATCCAGCAAACAATAGCCCAGGGCCCGGTCGCTTCTCAGATCGTCATCAAGATGCTGGGAACCAACGGCGGCGGGTTCTTCAACGCCAACGCGGCCCATCCGTTTGAGAATCCCAATCCCCTCAGCAATTTCCTCCAAATCCTTTCCATCTTCGCGATCCCCAGCGCAATGACCTATTACCTGGGAAGAATGGTCAAAAGTCCGGCGCACGGCTGGACCGTCTGGATGGCGATGTTCGTGCTGTTCATCGCGGGGGTGATGGTGGCGTGGCCCTCCGAGGCGGCGGGGAACCCGCGCCTCGCGTCGCTCGGCGTCGATTCCGCCACCGGCAACATGGAAGGCAAGGAAGTCCGATTCGGCATCTTCAATTCGGCGCTGTTCGCGACGATCACCACCGACGCGTCCTGCGGGGCTGTCAACTCCATGCACGACAGCTTCACTCCGCTCGGTGGACTCGTCCCGATGTTCAACATGCAGACCGGCGAGGTGATCTTCGGCGGCGTCGGTGCCGGAATGTATGGAATGCTCATCTTCGTCGTGCTGGCCATCTTCATCGCCGGCCTGATGGTCGGGCGAACCCCGGAATACCTCGGCAAGAAGATCGACGCCTACGAGGTGAAATGCGCTGGACTGGCGATTTTGGCGCCGGGGCTTTGCATCCTGGCCTTCACGGCATGGGCTTCGGTCAGCGGCTGGGGCCTAGCCGGGCCCGGCAACAGCGGTCCACATGGATTCAGCGAAATCCTCTACGCGTTCTCGTCCTGCGCCGGAAACAACGGCTCGGCCTTCGCCGGCCTCACCACCAACACGCCTCAATACAACGTCACCCAGTCGTTCGACATGCTCCTGGGCCGGTTCTTCATGATCGTTCCGCTTTTGGCGCTGGGCGGCCATTTGGCGACAAAGAAAATCACCCCGCAAAGCATCGGGAGCTTCCCGGTCTCCGGCGTAACTTTCACGCTTCTGCTGATCGGCACCGTCGTGGTCGTCGGAGCGCTCACGTTCCTCCCGGCGCTGGCGGTCGGTCCGATCATTGAACACTTTTTGATGTGGGGGTCAAAAATCTCCTACTGACACAAACGCGAGTCGCTCCAAACGAGGCATGAAGTTTAGTGAGCGGAGTCACGAGTAAGAGGGTTGGAAAGTTTTAGGTTATGCAATACATGCGTGGTTTAGATTGGATCCAGTTGCTGGTTTTCTGCATCGGACTGCTTTTGATCACCAAGCCGATGGGAATCTACCTGCTGCGCGTGCTCGATCCCGATCAGGAAGGCGGTCTGGGCATACTCGAGAAGATTCTTGGCCCGGTGGAGTGGCTCGTCTACAAGGTGGCCGGGGTCGATCCCAAGAAGCAGCAGAACTGGAAACAGTACACTTTGGCGCTTCTGTTCCTGGGCATGGTGACCGTGCTGCTGAGCTACGGATTGTACCGGATTCAGGATGTCCTGCCGCTCAAGCAGAACATGCCCAATCTGGCGCAGTCGGTGGACAAGAACGACGTTATCAACGGCGGCGGCAAGGTGCCGGGGATCATCGCCTTCATCCAGGCGTCCAGCTTTGCCACCAACACGGATTGGCAAAGTTATGAGCCGGAGCAGATGTTCACGCACTTTTCGCAAACGGTTTCAACAGCGCTGCATTTCTTCTTCTCTTCGGAGGTGGGCATTGCCGCCGCCGCCGCGGTGGTGCGCGCCGTGTCGCGTAAGCAGACCACCAACATCGGCAATTTCTGGGTCGATCTGACTCGCCAGACGCTTTATTTGTTCCTCCCGATCTGCGTGGTCTTCGCGGTGCTCGACGTGTGGCAGGGGATACCCATGAATTTCCGCGGATACACGGCGGCCACGGCGTTGGACCAATCCAGTGCGGCATCGACCACCCAGCCGACGGTTCAGACCATCGTTCAGGGGCCGATGGCATCGTATTGCGCGCCCAAAGTCCTGGGCCTTAACGGCCCCGGGATTACCGGCGCCGACTGCTGCCATCCCTTTGAGAATCCAACACCCTTGTCACAGTTCCTTCAGTGGATGTTGTTCTTCTCCATCCCGTCCGGCATGGTCTATTACTACGGCCGGATGATCCATAACACGATGCACGCCTGGAACATCTGGCTGATCATGTTCATCATGCTGATCGCCACCCTGCTGGTTACCTGGTACTTCGAAGCCCAGCCCAATCCAAATCTGGTGGCGCTGGGGGTTGATCCTGCTTACGCCAACATGGAGGGCAAGGAAGTCCGCATCGGAATCTACAACTCGGCCGCATGGGCCAACGACGTGACCGACACGGCCGAGGGAGCCAACAACTGCCAGCACGACTCCCTGACCCCGATGGCCGGCTTCATGCTGCTGTTCAACATGCACATGGGCGAGGTGATCTTCGGCGGCATCGGCACCGGGCTCTACACGATGCTGGTCTTCATCTTCGTCTCGGTATTCCTGGCAGGCCTGATGATCGGACGCACGCCGGAATACCTGGGCAAGAAGATTGACTCGTATGGTGTGAAGTGCTGCTGTTTGTACCTTCTGGTGATGGTCATCGACTGTGTGGGTTTCACCGCCTGGGGTTCGGCGGCCGCTTGGGGCCGGACGAACGTCGGCAACGGCGGCCCGCACGGCTTCAGTGAGATTTTCTACGCCTACAGTTCCGGCATGGCCAACAACGGCACCGCCATGGGCGGTTACGGCTACTCGCCGACCGGCCCCAACGCCGCCGGCCAGACCGTCTACACCAGCACCATGTTCAACGTGACGCAGACCTTCTGCATGCTTTTGGGCCGGTATTTCGAGTTGATTCCCATCCTGGCCCTGGCCGGAGCCGTGGCCATGAAAAAGACGGCCCCAACCTCGGTCGGCAGTTTCCCCGTCGTCGGACCGACTTTCATTGTGCTGATCATCGCCGTCATCGTCATCGTCGGCGCGCTTAATTTCCTGCCGGGATTGGCGATGGGACCGATGCTCGAACACTTCATCATGCGAAGTGGCGGCATCTTGTACTGACGTTGTCCTAGCGAAACCAACTGACCAACGCGAAGCCAAGTAAGAGTGATCTTAAAAAGAACTGAGGAAAGGTTATGGCAGCCAAAGCAAGACCCTTGTTCGATCCCGTGATTGTATTGCCCGCGATCGGGGAGGCCTTCAAAAAGCTGAACCCGATCCACATGGTGAAGAACCCGGTGATGTTCGTCACCGAAGTGGGCGCGGCGCTAACAACCCTGGACCTGTGTTTCACCAAGGATTACCTGTCCTTCGTGGCGCAGATTTCACTATGGTTGTGGTTCACCGTTCTGTTCGCCAACTTCGCCGAAGCGATGGCCGAGGGCCGCGGCAAGGCCCAGGCCGACGCCCTGCGCAAGAGCCGCACCAAAAGCGTCGGGCGCAAGATCCTGCCCGACGGGTCGATTCAGACCGTTCCGGCCGAATCGCTGCGTAAAGGCGACGTCTTCGTCGTGGCGGCCAACGAGCTGATCGCCGCCGACGGCGAAATCATCGAAGGCGCGGCCAGCGTCAACGAATCGGCCATCACGGGCGAATCGGCGCCGGTCATCCGCGAAGCCGGCGGCGACCGCTCGGCCGTCACCGGCGGGACCACCGTCCTTTCGGATGAAATCAAGATCCGTGTGACCGCCAACCCCGGCGAGAGCTTCATGGACCGGATGATCGAGCTGATCGAAGGGGCCAAGCGCCAGAAGACGCCCAATGAGATCGCCTTGTCGATCCTGCTCTCAGCCTTGACCATCATCTTCTTGGCCGTCTGCATCACGATGATGCCGTTCGCCATTTTCACCCAGACCTATCTGAGCGGCGACGCATACGCCAAGGTAAGCCTGGCATTCTCCGTCACGGTTCTGGTGGCGCTGCTGGTCTGTTTGATTCCGACGACGATCGGCGGATTGCTCTCGGCCATCGGCATCGCCGGCATCGACCGCATGGTGCAGCACAACGTGCTGGCGATGAGCGGTAAGGCCGTCGAGGCGGCCGGCGACGTGGACGTGCTTTTGCTGGACAAGACGGGCACGATCACGCTGGGCAACCGGGCCGCGTCGGAATTCTACCCTGCCCCCGGCGTCACGGAAATGGAGTTGGCCGATGCCGCACAGCTTTCGTCGCTGGCCGACGAGACGCCCGAAGGACGCAGCATTGTCGTTCTGGCCAAGGAAAAATACGGCATCCGCGGCCGCGAAATCCATGAATTGCCCCACGCGGAGTTCGTGGCGTTCAGCGCCCAGACGCGCATGAGCGGCGTGAATCTCAACGGTCAGATGATCCGCAAGGGAGCCGCCGACAGCGTTCGCAAGTTCGTCGCGGCGTCCGGAGCGTCATTCCCCGCCGAGATCGATAGGACGGTAGAGAGCATCAGCCGAGCCGGCGGCACGCCGCTGGTGGTGGCCACCAACAAAAAAGCGTTGGGGGTCATTTATCTCAAGGATATTGTCAAGAGCGGCCTGCCCGACCGTTTCCAGCGTTTCCGGGCGATGGGAATCAAGACGGTCATGATCACCGGCGACAATCCGCTGACGGCCGCGGCCATCGCCAAGGAAGCCGGCGTCGATGATTTCCTCGCCCAAGCCACGCCCGAGGACAAGCTGGCCCTGCTCAAGAAGGAACAATTGGCCGGCCACCTGGTGGCGATGACCGGCGACGGCACCAACGACGCGCCGGCCCTGGCTCAGGCGGACGTCGGCGTGGCCATGAACACCGGCACCCAGGCCGCCAAGGAAGCCGGAAACATGGTCGATCTCGACAGCAATCCGACCAAGCTCATCGAAGTCGTGGAGATCGGCAAGCAATTGCTGATGACCCGCGGGGCGCTGACGACGTTCAGCGTCGCCAACGACGTGGCCAAATATTTCGCCATCATCCCCGCGATGCTGATGGGCGCGTTCCCGCAGGTGGCGCCGTTGAACGTCATGAAGTTGCAGACGCCGCACAGCGCCATTCTTAGCGCGGTCATCTTCAACGCGGTGATCATCATTCTGCTGATTCCGCTGGCGCTGAAGGGCGTGAAGTTCCGGCCGGCATCGGCCGCGGCCATCCTGCGGCGGAATCTGTTGATCTACGGCCTGGGCGGCATCATCGCTCCGTTCCCTGGAATCAAGATCATCGACTTGTTCATCAACCTCATCCACTTGCCCGGTCTGGCGATGCCGCACTAATTGCAGAAAGAAGGAGTCATCATGGCTAAAGGCACTATCATTGTTCCAGTCGTCGATACACACCCCAACGATCAGCCCGGTGGGAGTCTGCTCGGGCACATCTGGGCGTCCATCGCGGTGACGATCGTGCTGGGAATCATCTGCTGCGCAATTTACCCGTTTTTAATCTGGGGCATCAGCCAATTGGTCTTCCCCATTCAGGCCAACGGGTCGTTGCTGAAGAAGGACGGCTCGTTCACAACCAACGAGAATGAGGCCGTCGGCTCGGCGTTGATCGGGCAGGGTTTTTCGCTTCCGCAGTATTTCCATCCGCGCCCCAGCGCGGCCGGCGCCGGATACGACCCCACAAGCTCCGGCGGAAGCAACCTGGGCCCCCTGAGCGATAAGCTCATCAACGGCGCGACCACCCCTGCCACCACGCAGCCGACGACACAGCCGGAATCGCTGGCCTTTGACGGCGTTCGTCTTCGCACGATTCATTACGCCGTGGATAACAGCATTCCTTTCAAGCTGTACACCGTCGGCGCCGACGGCTCCCGCACGGTAGTGCCGTTGAAAAACTACCTGAACAAGGACGGCAGCATCAACGATATCGCGTTGGTTGACGCCTTTCCGCATTCGGGAGCAACCGCCGGCGTGATCGCGGCCGATTTTGGCAGCTTGATCCCCGGAGACGCGGTCACGGCGTCGGGATCGGGCCTGGATCCGCATATCAGCCCCGCAAACGCCGAGCTGCAAATCAATCGCGTGGCAACGGCCCGGCACATTTCCGCCGACCAGACGCGGGACCTCCTCAAGCAATACACCGACGGCCCCGACCTGGAAATCCTCGGAGACCCAGGCGTCAACGTGCTGAGGTTGAATTTGGCGCTGGATGTCAAGTATCCGGTTCCCAGTTCAAAATAAGATCGCTCGATGGGCCGTGAGTTAGCGGTGAAGCCACAGCGCCGAACTCACGGCCCTGATTTTCTCCATCATGGATCGACTCAACGCGTTCGGTTTGCTCTCCGTAAGTCTGATGCTAATATTTTATGCGCTTCAGGACCGGTCCGTATTCTTCGTGCTGGCCTTCGCCGCTTCGTGCCTGATGGGTTCTGTATACGGCTTTCTGCAAGGCGCGTGGCCTTTCGGGCTTGTCGAGGTAATCTGGTCCGTTGTGGCGCTGCGGCGCTGGCTAAAACTCCGCGGCCAGGCGAAATTGAACGCTCATGCCCGATGACCGCGCACAATCGTTCCTCCTGATGATCCGCCGGTCCCAACGGGGCCGGCTCAAGATTTATCTCGGCTACGGCCCCGGCGTGGGCAAGACCTATCGCATGCTCCTGGAGGCCCATCGCCTCAAGAACGAGAACATCGATGTGGTCGTCGGCTTCATTGAAACACACGGCCGAAGCGAAACCGCCAAACTCATCGAAGGCCTGGAAGTCATCCCGCGCCGCCGGGTCGAATATCACGACATCATCGTCGAGGAAATGGACGCTGACGCGGTCATTGCGCGGCATCCGCAGGTCGCGATCGTCGATGAGTTGGCGCACACCAACGTCCCCGGCTCTCGAAACGTCAAGCGATACCAGGACGCTCAGGACATCCTCGCCGCCGGAATTCACGTCATCTCCACGCTGAACATTCAGCACATCGAAAGCCTTTACAACACCGTCGAGCAATTGATCGGCGTAAAGGTCCGCGAGCGCCTTCCCGATTCCGTCCTGGCCGAAGCCGACCAGATCATCAACATCGACCTCTCGGCGGAGGACCTTCAGCAGCGGCTGCGCGAGGGAAAGATCTACCCGGCCGAGCGCGTGCAGTCTTCGCTGGAAAATTTCTTCACCAGTTCGAATCTCGAGCACCTACGGGAATTGACGCTGCGTGAGCTGGCGTCCCAGCTTGATTTCAAGCGCCGCGAGACCGCTCCGGACACGGTTGCCACCCCGATGGCCGGCGTTCCCGACCAGATCATGGTTTGTCTCTCCTCGCGCGGCCCGAACAGCGCCCGGCTGCTGCGGTTCGCCTCGCGTCTTGCAGGCAGGCTCAATCGCAACTGGTATGCCGTCTACGTGCAGACCCCCTCGGAGGAGCCCACGGTCATCGACGCCGTCACCCAGCGATTGCTCGCCGACACGCTGACGCTGGCCAAAGAATTGGGCGCCATGGTCTTCACCTTCAAGGGCCAGAACGTCGCCGACACCATCCTGCGATTCGCCCGCGATTACCGCGTGGGGCAGATCGTGATCGGCCGGCCGCGGCCCCTGCCCTGGTGGAAGCGGCTGATCAACCATCACGCCGTGGCGGTGGATCTGATCAACCGGGCCCAAGGGGTCACCATTATCGTCGTGGACGCCGAAAGCGAAGAGCGGGCCAGCGGTGATTTTCGCGAACCGTCCTCGGCGCCAAACATGTCGGCGGTTCGGCCGGCCGGCGCCCTCAGCCGGCTCCTTACGCCCCAGCGAATCATCATCTGGGACGATCCCGCCGCCAGACAGGATGTTCGCCAGCGGCTGGTGAATTCAATCGTCGCCACGGAACCGGGACTCAATGCGGAAACGGTCATGAAAAAACTGGCCGAGCGCGAGGCGCAAGGCTCGACATTTTTGAACGAAGGGATCGCTCTTCCGCACACAAGATTGGAGGGCCTGCAATCGCCGCAGGTGGCCCTGGGATTGACCCGCGCCGGACTGCTGGACGTCGTCACGGAGCGCCCCATCGAGGCCGTGTTCCTCCTGCTCTCGCCGACGGCCGGGGCCAACGTGCATCTTCAACTGCTGGCCAAGGCCGGCCGGGCCTTGCAAAACCGGGAACTGCGAAGTGCCCTGGACCGCGCCAAATCGCCCGGGGAGGCATTGGATGCAATCCAGGATTTCGAGGCCGCATCCAGCGGCCAGACCTTGCCGGCGGCCAGCCAATAATTTCCGCGGCGATAGCGGCCATTGCGTCTTCTTCAGGTACACTATCCCCCGCCAATAGAAAGGACCTCCATGCACATCGTGTCGAACCTCGCGGATGAATCGGGACCCAACGGAATCTGGATCGCCGTGGCCGTCATCGTCATCGTCGTTTGCCTCGTCTTCGTCCTCCTTATCGCGAACTTCATCGGACTTTATGTGCGCGCGCTGGTCAGCGGCGCGAAGGTGAGCTTCATCGAGCTGTTCGGAATGCGCATGCGGAAGGTCAACGCGGTGATGATCGTGAACGGACGCATTCAGGCGACCCGCGCCGGACTCCAGGTCAGCCAGCCGGAGATGGAGAGCCACATGCTCGCCGGCGGCAACGTGCAGCGCGTCATCCAGGCGATGATCGCCGCCAGCAAAGCGAATATTGATTTGACCTGGCAGACGGCAACCGCCACCGACCTCGCCGGACGCGATATCCTCGATGCCGTCCAGACCAGCGTGAATCCTAAGGTGATCGATGTCCCCAACCCCCAATTCGGCCAGCCGACAATCGACGGCGTGGCCAAGGACGGCATCCAGCTCAAGGTCAAAGCCCGGGTAACGGTGCGGACCAACATCAAGAGCCTGGTCGGCGGGGCGACCGAAGAAACCGTCGTCGCCCGCGTCGGCGAGGGAATCGTCAACGCCATCGGATCGGCCCTCGATTACAAGCACGTGCTTGAAAACCCCGACAAGATTTCCAAGGCCGTTCTTTTCAAGGGCCTTGACGCCAACACCGCTTTTGAAATCCTCTCGATCGACATCGCCGAGATCACGGTTGGCGAAAACATCGGCGCGAAATTGGCCGCCGACCGCGCGGAATCCGACAAGCGCCGTTTCCAGGCCGAGGCGGAACAACGCCGCGCCATGGCCGTCGCCCAGGAGCAGGAGATGGTCGCCAAGCAGGCCGAGAACCGCGCGGTTGTCGTCCTCGCCGAGGCCGAAATCCCCCGCGCCATGGCCGATGCCCTGCGCTCCGGCAACATCGGCGTGATGGATTATTACAAGCTGAAGAACATCCAATCCGACACCACCATGCGCGAGGCCATCGCCAAGCCCGGCGACGCGGGCAAGGGATCATGAATCCGGAGCGAAGATGGATGAACTGATCGAATTGATCGTTCGAGCGCTGATCGCGCTGTTCAGCGGCGGATCAGAGCCGCCGCAGCAGCCGAAGATCGCGCCGCGGGTTCCGCCTCCGCTGCCGCAGTCTCCAGCGGCGCGCCGCCCGGCCCAGGCGCAGCCGAGGCCCCGGCCCACGGCGATGCAGCGGCAACAGGCGATGCTCCAGGAAATGATGCGCCGCGGCATGGCGGCAAAGAAACCTCAAAAGCCGGTCGCCCCGCCGCCGCGCCCAGCGGCCGTTCCGCCGCGACCGAGCGCCGATTCCCAGGCGTCCGCCCGACCGCAAGCCAGTCGGCCGTCGCTTTCAGCCGCCGCAATTCGGCAATTGGTTACCTCCCGTCCATTCGCTTTGCGGACGATGTTCGTCTTATCGGAGGTCATCCAACCGCCTCTGGCGCTGCGATCAGAAGAAACCCGAAATGCTAAACTCGAATGACGAAACCAGAAACCAGAATCGATGTCCAAAACCAGAATGCCCTAAACGGGGATGGCTTTTGTTTCAGTGATTCGGGTTTCAGTCATTGATTCGTCATTCTGGTTTCGGATTTCGGGTTTACCTGTCGGCGGCCCACTTCCCCTCGCGGATGCAAAAAAGCGTCGGATTGAGTAAAGTTATCCCGCCATGAGCCCCACCACCACGGAAACGCCGCCGCCGGCTTCGTTCGACCGCACGATCACCCTGCGCATTCGCCGCCAGGACGGACCCGGCCAGCCGGCGCGATGGGAAGAATTTTCCGTCCCGCGCCGGCCCAACATGAATATCATCTCCTGCCTCCAATACATCGCCGCCCATCCGACGACCACCGACGGCAAGGCCACCACGCAGGTGGTTTACGACAGCGGATGCCTCGAGGAAGTCTGCGGCGCCTGCACGATGGTCATCAACGGCCGAGTCCGCCAGAGTTGCTCCACCCTGGTTGATCGGCTCGGCGCCGGGGCCGTCACGCTGGAGCCGATGGGCAAATTCCCCCTCGTCCGCGACCTGTTCGTCGATCGCTCGCGGCTGTTCAACGATCTCAAGCGCGTCAAAGCCTGGGTGCCGGTGGACGGCACGTATGACCTGGGCAAAGGCCCGCAAATGTCCCAAAAGCTCCAGCAGGAGCGATATCCCCTCTCACGGTGCATCAGTTGCGGATGCTGCCTCGAGGCCTGCCCGCAATACACGCCGGCCAATCGTTACGTCGGCGCGGCGGTGATCAGCCAGGTCCGTCTTTTCAACGATCACCCCACCGGGGCGGCCCTGAAGGAAGATCGCCTGGACACGCTCATGGAAAACGGCGGCGTGAGCGACTGCGCCAAGTCCGGCAACTGCGTCGAGGTCTGCCCCAAGGAGATTCCGCTGCTGGAAAGCATCGCCACCGTTGGGCGGCAGGCGACGCTTCACGTGATCAAGAAATTCTTCGCCCGGTGATCCGCCCTTGACCCCTCGCGCCAAAAGAGTCTTTCTCACCGTTTTTGCCTTCGACGCCGTTGTGCTCGTCGGCCTGATTTACTGGCTTGTTCTTCATCACACAAAAAGTGCCGTAGTGGCCGTGCCCGGCAAGCCGGACATCCAGATCAATCTCCGCCCCCTCGAAACGAAGCTGACCGAAATCGATTTGCTGAATAAAGGCACTGCCCCCGGCTCGCTCGACGTGGCGGCGGACATCTCCTGGCAAGACAGCGACCTGGACCGGGCCGAAGGCCTGGCCGGCTTCGACGAAATCGACACCGGCAGGATGAGCGTGCGATTCCATCCGCATCGTTGGCCATCCGGCGAACAATTGTCCCCCGGCGAGAGCCGCGATATCGGCTGGGTGCAGTTAACGGACGACTCGCCGATTCACGCGGAAATGGTCACGGGTCCCGCGGCGACTCAACCTTGATTTCTATTCAGCGGCGGTGGGCAGCGCGGCGGTCACCGCGGCGGCGGGCGCCTGCTCTCGATCCAATTCTCGCCCTCGCCCCACGATCAGCCTCGCCACCAATGATGTCCAACCCGTCTGATGGCTCGCCCCGCAGCCCCGGCCCGTTTCCCCGTGAAAATACTCGTGGAACAGCAGCAAATCTTTCCAGTTGGGGTCCTGGGCAAAACGTGTTTCGTCGCCATGACACGGCCGCCGGCCATCTTTGTCGGGTAGGAAAATGCTCATCAGCCGCATTCCCAGCCCATCCGCCACCTGCTGAAGCGTCAGCATTTTGCCGGAGCCGGGCGGGAATTCCACCTTCAGGGCCTCACCGTAAAAATGATGGTATTTTTCCAGCGATTCCAGCAGCAGGAAATTCAGCGGAAACCAAACCGGCCCGCGCCAATTGCTGTTCCCGCCGAACAGGCCCGTATCCGCTTCGCCAGGACAATACTTCACGCCATATTCCTTGCCGTCGGCATGGAAGACATAAGGATGATCCAGATGATAGCGCGACACGGAGCGGATTCCGTACGGCGAGAGAAACTCGGCGTCGTTCAGGAAATATTTCAGCACGCGCAGCAAACGCTGCTGCGACGGAACTGCCAGCAGATAATGCTTGTGGTCGCTGTCGGACGGCTTCATGTACGAAATATACTTGGCCAGATCTTTGCGATTGCTCAGAAACCAATCCATTCGCTTGCGGAACCCGTGCAGCTTATCGATCACGCAGCCTTCCAACACCTCCACCGCAAACAGGGGAATCATCCCCACCATCGACCGCACGCGCAGGGGAATGCTTCGGCCATCGAGGAAAAGCTGATCGTAATAGAATCCATCCTGCTCGTCCCATAGCCCGGTGCCGCCGAGGCTGTTCATCGCATCGACGATGGCCACGAAGTGCTCGAAGAATTTCGACGCGATGTCCTCGTAGACCGCATCATCGCGAGCCAATTCCAGGGCCATGGAAAGCATGGTCGAGCAGTAGAACGCCATCCAGGCCGTTCCGTCGGCCTGATCGAGCACCCCACCGGTGGGCAGCGGCTTGGATCGGTCGAAGACGCCGATGTTGTCCAGACCCAGGAAACCCCCGCCGAAAATATTCCTGCCGCTGACATCCTTGCGGTTCACCCACCAGGTGAAATTCAGCAGCAGTTTTAGAAACGCCCGCTCCAGGAACATTCGATCGCGGCCCCCGCGCGGGCCCGTCATCTTGTAGACGCGCCAGCAGGCCCAGGCATGCACCGGCGGATTCACGTCCGAAAATTCAAACTCATACGCCGGCAATTCCCCGTTCGCGTGCATGTACCATTCGCGCAGCATCAGAATGAGTTGATCCTTGGCGAATTGCGGATCGATCGTCGCAAACGTGATCATGTGAAACGCCAGGTCCCATGCCGCGTACCATGGGTATTCCCATTTGTCCGGCATGGAAATCACGTCGCGGTTGAACAGATGAAGCCATTCGCGATTCCGCCCGTTCCATCGCGACGCCGGCGGCGGGGGCTGCTCGGGATCGCCATCCAGCCAATCCCGCACGATATAGTGATAAAACTGCTTGGACCAGAGCAATCCAGCCAGGCATTGCCGCCCGATGTTTCGCATGTCCGCCGGCAATTCCTTCGAAAGCCGCGCGTCATAAAACTCATCCGCCTCGGCGATGCGCTGCTGGAATATCCGCTCAAATTCAGCGCCGAACGGTTCCGCGGGCGCCGCGTTCTGCGGAAACAACCTGAGCCGAAGCACCGATTGCGCGCCCGGCGGCAGATCGATCACATAGTGTGCCGCCACCTTCGTTCCCACGCCCGCCGGATTCACCGCGCCGGCTTCGCCGTTGACGAGATGGCGATGAAACGCATCCTTCACGAAGGGGGTGTAATTGGGCGCAGCGAACAATCGTTGGAGATTCGATTCATTCTCCGTGAACAGCAGTTCCGGTTCCTCGCCGCGCTGTTGGGCGACCCAGCGGAATTTCCCGAGCGATTCATGATCCACGTCCACCGACGCCGGCCCCGATCGCGCCAGGTGCGGCTTGACTTCGCATCCCTCGTGCAGGCAGCCCCAAATCCATGTATTGCGCGCCCAGAGCGTCGGCAGCATGTGAACCGTCGCCGGAGCAGGACCCCGATTACAGACGGTAATGCGGATCAAAATGTCGTCCGGCGCGTTCTTGGCGTATTCCACGAAAACATCGAAATAGCGGTCGGAATCGAAAACGCCGGTGTCGAGAATCTCGAATTCCGGATCGAGACGCGTCCGCCGCCGATTCTCAGCCACGAGCTGGTCATACGGAAATAGGCCCTGCGGATACTTGTACAGCCCCTTCATATAGGAATGCGTCGGCGTGGAATCGAGGTAAAAGTATTGTTCCTTCACATCCTCGCCATGGTTGCCTTCGGGGCAGTTGAGACCGAAGAGCCGTTCCTTGAGGATCGGATCCAACCCGTTCCACAGGGCCAGGGCGAAGCAAAGGCGGCATTCCCGATCGGTGATCCCCATCAGCCCGTCTTCGCCCCAGCGATAGGCTCGGCTCCGTGCATGATCGTGGGGCAGATAATTCCAGCAGTCCCCGTCCGGAGAATAGTCTTCCCGAACCGTGCCCCACTGCCGCTCGGAGAGATACGGCCCCCACCGCTTCCAGTTGGCCGTTCGCGCCGCGTCCTCGCGCAAGCGTTTTTGCTCGGCGCTTTCGCTCATCGCAGGCTCACCACGTTCTTGATCCCAACCACCCGCCCGGTCAGCAAATCGATCGCCTGAGCGATTCCGAACCGGCCTGTGATCAACTTCCTCAGCGCATCCGGCCAGCGCCGGCGAAACTCGGCCAAGTCGCCGATGGCGTCGAGGAACGCCTGCTTGCCCGCGTTCACGGTGCCGTAAATCACCTGGTTTTTCAAGACGAAATCGCGCATCAGCAGATCGGCGTCCACTTCAATCGGGGCCTTGCGCCCGGGAACGCCGGTGAAGATGAACACGCCGTTGGTTCCCAGCACGCGCATCACATCGAACGCCAGCGACGAAGCGCCGACCGCCTCGTACACCAGATCGATCCCGCCGACGATCTTCGCCATCTCGTCCACCGAAGTTGTTTGCGATGAAACGTACTGCGCGCCGATGGCGCTGCAAAGATCGGCTCGCGGATTGGGCAGCGCGTTCCTGGAATAAACGTAGGTCTTGAATCCCCGCAGGACCAGGGCCATCGCCCCGAGCAATCCCACCGGCCCGGCCCCCAGAACGACCGCCTTGTGGCAATAATTCGGCGCTTGCCCCGGCTCGACTGAACTCGCCGAAATCGGCTCGATGGGACATGCCCACGGCAATCGCGCCTGAACTTGCCACAACTGCTCGATCGCCTTCTGGGCGATCGTCAGCGGCTCAACCAACACGGCCACGTCCCGCAGGGCGCTGGGCACGAGATTCATGTACTTCTCGTCATCGACGACAAATTCAGTCATGAAGCCGTGCCGGCCCTTGATGCCGCGTTCGGTGAAATCGCCGGTATAACAAAAATCCTGCCGCCCGGCCCGGCACGCCACGCAATCCGGATGATCGCACGGCCGCCGCACCATCGTCACCACCAGATCGCCCTTCTTCAGAGTCCTGACGCCCGGACCTATTTCGATCACCTCGCCCAGCGATTCGTGCCCGATTATAAGATAATCCGACCCATCCGGCGGCGTGCCGTATTGAAACGTGACGATCTCCTTGTCCGTCCCACAGACGCCGACATCGATCATGCGAAGCTTCACCTCGGTCGGCGCGGAGATAGCCGGCTCGGGATGATCGATGAGTTTGACCTGCTTGGTGGAAGGGAAAACAGCCACCGCTTTCATGGCACACTCCTCTTTGCGGTGACAGCACTATACTCACAGGACTTGGCTGGGAAAGCCAAGGAATTGCCACCTTGTGGATCGTTCATACCGGAGAACCCGCGCCCCGCAGATATTTACGCCAGAATTGCGGCAGCACTTGGCCAAGCTGGACGAAGAAATTGCCGCAGATGTGCAGCGCTCCGAGGAAAGTGTGCCGCCAACAAACCTCATCCGCGTTGATGAATCTCGCCAATCCTTTGTCAACCATTTGGTGGGTTCGCCGATCGTAGATCTGAGTCAGGGCGTCAAATGCGTTCGCTTCACGAAAACGCATGACTCCAGCGCCCGCGGCGCTCTGCCGCCGCTTGTGCAGTTCCCATAAACCGGGAAACAACGAATTCCACCGACGCTTGAAGCGGAGCATTCCGGAAGGATCACTTTCGCCGGTCTGATCTGTAGTGCACAGAAGCGTTCCATCGTTCAGAGGCGAAAAGATCAGGGTCTGCTTGGTCCGAATTCCGGATACCGTGCCGGAACTCGTTACTACGACCGTCCGGCCATCAGAAGAAAACCATACCGTTCCGCGCGTCATAATCGATGGCTTGGCATGACCCACGTACCCGCCAAAGACGAAGCCAGCAGCCTGCACGTCGTCGCTCATCCTGCGAACATACGGCGACAATCGCTGCACGTCTGCCTCGGGAATGGCAACGTATGGCCTGGAAAAACGCCGCTCCCACATGGCCACAACCAACAACAAAAGCAAAAACGCGGTGAGGCCAACAACGATGACATATATCCCCCTGGAGATGGCCGCGTCGGCAAGGAGCAACTCGAACATGCCATGCATTATAAAGCGGCTGTCGCTTCATCGGCTACTAAGGCCGCTTGAAGACTCGCGAAATGGGAAGCACGAAACCCGGCAGTGCCGGCTCACGGGTGATCTTGTCTCGAATGGTCAACCGCAAAGGCTTCTGCGCAGCGCGGTGAATCGTGATAGTCATCGACTCCGGATCGGCAACCCAGCACGAGACCGTCCCGTGCGCCAGCCACATGTTCACTTTCTCCGCGATTTCCCTCTTGGTGTCGTCGGATGAGACAACTTCCACGGCAAGATCGGGAACACCCGGAAAATATTTGTTCCAGGTGCTTTTCGGCACGCGTTCCTTCCGAATAAAACTGGCATCGGGCGCCCGAACAAGATCGGGGCCGGACTCCACTTTGAATCCTGTCTCCGCGGCGAGAACGACGCCGAGGTCGTGTTCATCCGCAAACTCGGAAAGAAATCGCGCGATTCGAACGGCCACCCATCCATGGTCGAAACCCGCCGGACTCATCATGACCAATTCCCCGTAAATGAGTTCGCACCGGCCGATATCGCCCATCTTGAGCAATTCGTCGGCTGTGATCCTCTTGGATATTGTGGTCGAAGTCGTCATGTGGAATTCGATTCATCCCGGCCAACTTCACAGCGACGCCGCAGCGAGCTTTCGCTTGGCGCTCAGAGGCAACTCGACAGGCACAAACCATTCGCGGGGATAAAGATAATCCTCTCCCTCCTCGTCGATGACGCGAAAAAAGTATGCCGGATCGTTCTTTTCCGGGCGAATCACCTTATAAGCCTTCCCGATTTGTAACGACACCAAGTTCTCACCCAGTTCGACGCAAAGGGCGTAAAAGGGATAGTGCGGATTCGTCCGGCTAGCCGGGTCGGAATGGCCGCTTGATCCTTTCGAGCCGACGGCCGACCCCATGCGCTTCGAACCAATGTATTTCTGCTTCATATATTTCACCCTTGCTGTCGCGAATGAGCGCAACGCCCTTCATTTTACGCCATTCTCGTCCACCGAACTGCGCCCGCAAATATTTCCGTATCCGAACGCTTTTACCGCCAGCAATCACTTGCACATTCCGAAACGGACCAAGGATTTCGATAAGCGGCCGGGACACTCAATCGTCCGAATCTTTCGCCGTCGAACAAAGCTGTTCAATGCCGCTTCCCGAAAAATGTCTTGATCGAATCGTAAATATCATCCTTCGAATTCACCCGCCAAGTCAGGCTCGTCCGGAAGCAGCCAGCAGGGCCCTCGACGGCAGCTTAATCGGAAGAAAATTCTCTCGCGGGTATAAGTAATCTTCCCCGGACTCGTCAATGATGCGGATGTCCTGCGGATCGTCTTTGGCACGTGGGGGAATGACACGGTAGATCTTGAACACCTCGAGTGATGCGGGATTCCCGTCGTTGCGAAGACACAGAGCAAACTTCTTCCGAGACAACCGGCCCGTTCCACGTTTCATGGGCATTTCAATCCTTGTCCTTAATTTTCCAGTCGACTCGCCCGATTCCGTGCGCTTCATACCAATGAAGCTCAACGTCGCGAATTCTACCATCAAGATACCGAACCGAGGCACGCGCCTTCATTTTCCGCCATCGGCCGCGGCCATAAACTCGGCGCAACCGATGCAGTTCCCGAATGCTTCGCCCCGCGGCAATGAGCTGAACGTCGCGAAGCGGACCAATAACCTCGAAGTTCATTGAGCCTTGCCCCCTCAATGCCCCTTCCCGAAAAATGTCTTGATCGAATCGTAAATGTCATCCTTCGAATTCACCCGGCTCGTCAGCACCTTCTCGTGGTTCCGCAAATGCTCATGCAGCACGTTGATGAAATTTCCCGAACCATACGCGCTGGCCACCTGGCAATAGCCGAACATATTGCACACCGGCAGAAGCTGATCCTTGAGCAACTTCACACAGTCGCGGCTGTCGGCTTCGGAGCTGTTGTCGCCGTCGCTGAAGTGAAACAGGTAAATGTTCCACTCCTGGGCTGAATAATGGGCGTCGAGCAAGGACTTGGCGCAGCGGAACGCGCTGCTGATCTTCGTCCCGCCGTCCTCGCGAAGATGGTAAAAAGCATGCTTGTCCACTTCCTTCGACTGGACATCGTGCACGATGTAGCGCGATTCGATCCCCTCGTAATTCTTGCGGAGCCAGGTATCGATCCAAAAACTCTCGAGGCGCACCAGCTCCTTTTGCTCCTCACCCATGGAACCGGAAACGTCCATCATGAAAACGATCACCGCGTTGGACTTCGGGCTTTTGACTTCCTTCCAGCTTCGATAGCGGATGTCCTTCTTCTGAGGAACGATGATCGGCCGGTCCGGATCGTAATCGCCGATCAGGATCTGGCGCTTGAGCGCTTCCTTGAACGACCGCTTGAAATGCCGCAGCGATTCCGGCCCCACTCGCCGGATCCCGCTGTATTTATCGCGGATCGTGGTAATGCGATGCTTTCCCCTGGGTTCAATGCGCGGGAGCTTCAGTTCCTCGGCCAAAATCTCCGCCAGCTCATCCAGCGTCAGGTCCACCTCCATGATGTGCTGTCCGGGCTCGGTGCCGCCCTGGGTTTTGCCCTGGCCTGAATCGACGACATCCCCCTCCTTCCCCTCGCCCGCCCCGACGCCCGCGGAATTATCTCCGTACCGGAAATGCGGCAACTCGATCCCCCGCAGCGGAATGCTGATCAGATGCTTGCCCTCCTTACCGATCAACTCCCCTTTGGTCAGAAACTTGCGCAAATCGTCGCGAATCCGGCCCTTGACGATCTGCCGGAATCGCTGGTGATCTTTTTCGATCTTGAGGATCATTGCAGCCTCTTGCAGAGTCCAGCCCTGAACGCACTAACCTGAATATGCACAACATTATAGCATTCGGAAGCGCCATTGCCGCCGGCCGCTTTCGCGGGTCCGGTAAAACCGTCCGAATACTCCATTTCAATGGCGCCATCCAAATTTTCGGCATTTCCCTGCTAAACCGAATAGACGTTACGGCCGACGAATCGGGTGTACCTCCAAATCGCCTGACGGCAGAGGTCCTTATGCTTCATGGTACGGCTCATCGGTCAATCCAGATTGTGCTGTTGACCTTTTCGATCATCTCGACCACGTCGGTCATATCGTTTGCGGCCGCCCCGGTTGCTCCAACCACCCGGTCCAGTGCCACATCCGGCGGCGGCACGAGCGCCGCGCAGCCGTCGTCCACAGCAAAAAAAGAAAATGTCGTGAATACTGGCGGCACGGCGACCGCCGCGCCCCAGTCCCCGTCCGCCGAAAATCCCTACGTGGAAATGACCCTCGAACAACTCATGCAGGTGGAGGTGACCACCAATACGTTGACGATGACCGAGCGCCAACTGGTGCCGGCGGCGGTCACACACATCGATCGCGATGAGATCGACCAGCAGAACCCTCGCACGGTCAACGACCTTCTCAACATTTACGTGCCCAATCTCGAAATCTCGGATCATCCCTATGAATTGTCCGCCGTGGGGATGCGCGGCATCATCGACAACACGAAATATATCTTTCTGGTCGACGGCCGCGAAATGAACGAGGTAACGCACTTCGGCGCCCTGACCGAACAGGACCTCTATCTGCTCGGCGACATACAGCAAATGGACGTGGTTCGCGGCCCCGGATCGGCCACTTACGGCCCGGGCGCCGTCGAGGGCGTGATCTCATTGCAAACTTACAACGGGCTTACCTATCAAGGCACGGAAGTCACCGCACGCGGCGGAGTGCTCGACGACTTCGTCAGCTTCGAGTTCAAGCACGGCGAGAAGCTGACGGCGGATTCAGGCTGGTTCATCTATGGCGGCGCCGCGCAGGTTACCGGCGCCAATGTTGACAATGCACCGATCGTTCAGGGCCAATACTTCACGGCTCCCGGCAACCACCCGGTGTTCCCGGGCCAGCCCATGATCTTTTCGTATCAACGTGAAGGAGCGGAGTTCGAGGGCGAGCCGCAAATCAAGGTCCACGCGGAATACGACAGCGGCGGCTTCAGCCTTTGGGCGCGCTACACCCGCGGCGGCGAAACGCTCGATCCAATCGACCGGCGCTACGCTCCGTATCCGACGGGCTTCGGCTCGGTCATTCCACCCCCGGAAACGGCCGTGGGCTACCAACAGCTCACCATATTCGGCGGCGACAAAATAAAACTTTCGGACAAGCTGGATTTGGATATTTCAAGCAGCTTCGATGCAACCGACTACGAACGGGTCGTCCCCTCCACCACCAACTCCAACCTCTCCGGCCCCAGCGATAGTCAGCAGGAAGACAAGCTCTACTCCAAAGCGGTGCTGAATTGGCAGATGCTCCCGACCAATCAGTTGGCGGTGGGCTCCGAGTACCGCTACTTCTGGCTCGGATTGCCGAGTTGGTTCGATCCCGGCCTCGATGGACTGGACAGCGCGTTTACCACGCCGCAGCATTGGAATTCGGACATGTTCTCGATGTTCCTTGAAGACCAGTGGCACATCACAAAACAGTGGACGTTGTTTCTGAGCGGCCGCGCCGACAAGGACCGATACACCGAATTTCTCTATTCGCCCCGCGGCGCCCTGGCGTGGGCGCCGGATGATAAAGACACTTTCAAATTCATCGCCTCGCAGTCCTTGCGGACCAATACCGAGGAGTACATGTACCAGCAGTGGATCACCAACCACACGACGTCCGCGCCGGAACAGATGAACAGCCTTGAGTTCCGCTACGAACGCGAACAATCGAAAAACCTGTTCTTCGCCGCCTCCGCTTATTACGACCGGCTGGATGCCCTGGGATGGAACAACGTCCTCAAGGAAGTGCAACTGCTGGGACCGTACAAAACCGCTGGTATCGAATTGGAGGCAAGCTACAAAACTGAGCAGGATACCCTCACCATTTCTCACGGTTACACAAAGCTGGTTGCCCAGAATTTCATTCCGAATTCGGGTGAGTTCATAACGGCCTCTTCCTATGGCTTTGGATATGACTTGAACGACTGGTCAAGCAACGTCACCAAGCTCTCGGAACATCACCAGTTCAACGAGCAATTCTCGGTCGACGGCAACATCCAGGTGATGTGGGGTTATCAAGGCAGCCAGGATTACCTGAACTACCTGAATACCAAGCCGTTTTTTGGCGCCGGAACGCCTGCCAGTTCGGTGCCCGGCTACACCCAGCCGTTTGGCGTCACCGCCTTCCTGAATCTGGGCGCCGAATACAAACTCGGCGAGCATTCGACGATTCGGCTCGACGCTTACAACGTCCTGGGCTGGATCGATCCAACGCTGAACAAGGACGACGTGTTGGGCGGAGTCTGGGCGGGAGCTTATCGCGTGCAATCGCCCGCGTTCGCCCTGACGTACAAGTACACTTTCTGAGCGGCGGCGTCCCGGGTTTGTCCGAAGCGGCTTTAGGTGACCTTCCTTAACAGCAGGTACAAACCGATCAGAAGAACCAGCAGCGATCCGGCCAATCCGACGACCGTGCCGGGAAAATGCTGGTTGGCCAGATAGATCGGATTCTCGCCGCGGCTCCAGCGCAGCGCCAGGCCGTAGCGCGGATCGGTGACCCAGAAAAATGCAATCCCCAGCGCTCCCACGATCACCAGCGAATACCCGGAACGACGATTGAATGTCCGCATGATTTACTGTCGGGGCAGGACGGTCATTCATCCTGCTTGCTGTCGCCTCGCGCAAAAATGCTCGCCACATAGTTCAGCACGTCCGTGGCGCTGGTTTCGTTGTACCCGAAATACTTGATCAGACGCTGCTTCACCACGTCGATCTTCTGCTGCGTCTCGTCGCCCACGACGCTGCTGACGAGGTTCTTCAGCTTGATCGTGTCGCGCTGATCCTCAAACAGCTTCAGCTCCAGCGCCTTCAGCAACCGGGCGTTGGTGTTGTATTCAAACTTCTTTCCGTCCAGCGACAACGCCCCGATGTAATTCATGATCTCCTGCCGGAAATCATCCTTGCGGCTCTCGGGGATGTCGATCTTGTCTTCGATCGACCGCATGAGGCGTTCATCGGGATCTTCATCCCGCCCGGTATAACGGTTGCGCACGCGCTCATGCTGCGTGTAGGCCCGGACGTTTTCGATGTAATTCGCCGCCAGGCGCTTGATGGCGTCCTCGTCGGCGCTGATGGCCCGCTGGACCTCCCCCTTCAGGATGTCCTCATATTCCTCCCGCACCACCACGAGCAGCTCACGGTACTCCTTCTTCAGCTCTTCATCGGTGATCAGCGAGTGATGGCTCATTCCGCTCTCGAGTTCGTTCATCACCATGAACGGATTGATCGACTGATCGATCTGCGCCTGATGGCTCACCAGCGAATTACTCACCTTATCCTGAATATACCTGGGGCTGATCCCCTGCATTCCCTCGCGCGGGGCCTCTTCCTTCAGCTCCTTGATGCTGTCCTCGGTAAAACCGGGAATGCTTTTGCCGTTGTACAGCTTCATCTTCTGCAATTTGGTGATGCCGGCCTTCTTCGGCTCCGCCAGCCGCGTCAGCACCGCCCACATCGCCGCCATCTCAATCGTGTGCGGAGCGATGTGAATCCCCTTGATTTTCTCCGGTCCGAAATCCTTGAGGTAAATCTTGATTTCATCATCCAGCCGGATGTTGTATGGCACGTCGATCTTGATCGTCCGATCCCGGAATGCTTCCATCATTTCATTGCCCTGGAGCTTTTTATATTCCGGCTCGTTGGTGTGGCCCACGATCACCTCGTCGATGTACGTCTGGGCGAATTTCTTGGGCTTGATCAAATGCTCCTGGCTGGCGCCCAGGAGGTCGTAAAGGAACGCCACGTCGAGCTTCAGGACCTCGATGAATTCCACGATGCCGCGATTGGCGATATTCAATTCCCCGTCGAAGTTGAACGCCCGCGGATCGGAATCCGACCCGAACTCGGCAATCTTGCGATAGTTGATGTCCCCGGTGAGTTCCGTGGAGTCCTGGTTCTTTTCATCCTTGGGCTGGAACGTCCCGACCCCGCGGCGATCCTTTTCCGACAGGATCAACCGCTTCACCTTCACGTGCTCCATCACCTTCTTCCAATCGCCGCCGTAATCCTCCAGCAAATCGCCATAGATTTTCCGGCAGAACGGGCATACATCGCCGAAGAGCCGAATCTTGCGCCCATCGGGCAATTTTTCGTTGATGGCCTCCAGCACGTCGTTCCGCGCCTCCAGTGGAATCAGCAGCAGCGGCTCCTCGTGCATCGGGCACTCGACGAGTTGTTCCGCCTCGTCCCCGCCGGGGCCGCGATGATTTACACGCCACATGTACGTGTAGCACCGGCCCGCTTCAGTCCGGCTGTAATTCTCCAGGCCCTTTTTTAGAAGCCGCGCAATGGTCGATTTGCTCGAACCCACCGGTCCGTGCAGCAGCAGGATTCGCTTTTCCGTCCCATAGCCCTGGGCCGCGGACTTGAAGAAGTCCACAAGCTGCATGAGCGGCCGTTCCAGACCGTAAATCGCGTCCGCGCCGTGGTCGATCGGATCGGCAAAGAACTTATAGCGGTTGTATTCCTGTTTGAATTGGGTGTACGACTCATGGCCGTAGCTCAGGATCATGTCGTAAATCCGCTGAAACGCGTTCCGCGCCACGACCGGATGCTCCATAACGAGATCCAGGTATTCCGAGAACGAGCCTTCCCAATGCTGCTCCCGGAAATTCAAAACATCCAGCTTCTTGTCAATCAACGATATCAGGGAATTGGTTTTTGCTGGCATAATCGGCTTTCTCCGTCAAAACCATAACATCCATCATCTATATACCATTCAATTTTACCCACGGAGTTACACGGTCGATCTAAGCATCATCGACCGGATGGCAGGGGGTTCATTGGCAAAGAGCGGCACCGGCCTGAAAAACCGGCGATGGATCCGGGCGCCCCGCGGAACGGTGCCAACCACCCTTTCGACGCCCTGAGCTTAACGTCCACCATTATAGCCGTCTATTATACGTCGAAATACCCCGCCCGGCCTCCCCTACGGTCGTTATAAAACTTCGAAAGCAAAAAAAGCCCCGGGCATTTTATGCCTGGGGCAATCCCGCTGGACTCAACCGTCCCCGAAATACCGCCATACAGCCGCGACGGGTCGCCGCCGAACTATGCCTTCACCAGCGGCAACAGCGGGAACTGATCTCCCAGAATCGGCTTGCTCGGCGTCTGGAGCCAATTCTGAAGCACACTGGCGTACACCGAACGGAAATCCACCCCGTACTTCAAATCTCCCTGATCGAGGTCGCTCAGCGAGGGATGCCCACCCACAATCCCCTGCCGGATGCTCGACCCCAGCAAAAACATCGGCGCCGCAGCCCCGTGGTCCGTGCCGTTGCTCGCATTCTGCTGAACCCGCCGGCCAAATTCGCTGAAGGTCATCATCAGCACCCGGGAATCGTTTCCCTGCTCTTTCAAATCCTTCCAGAACGCGCCCAATCCATCAGACAATGTCTTCATCAGAGCATCATGCCGCTGAAGCTGCGCCGCATGCGTGTCGAAGCCCGACAGCGAGACGTAATACACTCGCGTCGGCAACCCGCCGGCGATCATCGCCGCCACGGTTTTCAGCCCATTGCCGAATTCATTGGCCGGGTACGTGCCGGACGACGCATGGCTCCGCGTCAGACGCAAAATCTCCTCGCTGCTCAACTGCGCGTCCATCGCCGTCCGATGCAGAAAATCCAACTGGTCCGCCGACGTGGTGATCTCCTTGCGTGGCGTCGAGCCCATCGGCGGCAAATCGGCGTGATTCAATTTCAGGTAATCCGACCTGTCCCGCCCGTTGTAGCGATAGCTATCCGGCCGCTCGAAACTGAGCGGCAAGACCTTGTCCCCCTGCATCGCCAGCGGCAGCGTCTCGCCCATCGCCACCCCCACGCGCGGATCGCACCCCGGGCACGTGTTGTCGAAATATCGACCCAGCCAACCGCTGTTGGGTTGTTGCCTCTCGGGCTGGGCGCTCTGCCAAATATCCATCGCCCGGAAATGCGAACGGTTTGGATTGGGATATCCCACACCCTGCACAATCGCCAGGTCGCCGTTGTCGTACAACGATTTGAGCGCCGTCAGGTTGGGATGCAGGCCGACGTAATTGTCGATCTTCAGCACCTGAGAAGCCGGGTGTGAAATGTTGCCCCGGGCGCGATAGTAAACATCATCGCCATAGGGGATCACCGTGCTCAGCCCGTCGTTGCCGCCGGAAAGCTGGACCACCACCAGGATCTTTCCATCCTTGCCCGTGGGTTGTTGAATCCGGTTGGAATCCAGCGGATTATTCAGCGCCATCACCGTCTGATCCAGAAATGTCGGGATCGTCGGCGCCACCGCGAGAATCGTCAGACCCTTCTGAAGAAACACCCGCCGGGTTGAAACATACTTTTCCATAACCGCTCCATCAGCACAATTGATATTCAGGCATCGAAACGATCAATTGCACCATTTTACGCATCGAACTGGCGTTTGCCGGATCGCCCAGCGCTTGCACCAGCACCTGTTTCTTATCCGCGTCGATCGGACGCTGGATCAGCCGAGCGACCCAGGCATCCACAATTCTTCCGGGCGCGTCGCCGGCATTATCGGCATTAGGATCGAAATCCGTCGTCTTGGCCAGGCGCGGCGACAACGGTGTGTTGCCGTTGTCTCCCTTGCGCCCGATGCGCCCCAGCGCCGGAACGTCCCCACCCGCCAGCCACACCCCGGTATTGTACCGGATGAACAGCGTGCTGGTGTTGATCCACATCCGCCCCCCCGGCCAGCCGCGGACGTTCGGCGGCATCAGCGGAAGCTGACCCATCTGATTCAATGCCGACGCCACCGCCGGCGTCGGCGGAAACGACGAAAGCCCCAGTTGTCTCACCGTGCCGACTACAAGCTGCACCGGACACTTGATCTGCACCCCGATCGACTGCGGGCTGTAAAAAGCCCGGCTCGTCAGAATCGTCCGCACCGTCGGCCGCAACTCGAATTGATTCCCATACAGCACCTGCCCCAGCGCCGCCGAAAGGTCCTGGTCGATGTCTTCATACGCCAGATACTTGAAAAGCTCGCCGGCGATAAATCGCGGGCAGGCCGGATGCTCCAGGATCATGGTGATGATGTCATCCCCGTCGAAGTTTCCGCTTCGGCCGAAGAATGTTTTGATCCCCTCATCATGCTGGCCCCTGCGGTAAATGAAATCGGCGCCATCATGTCCCCAGCCGGTGAACGCCCGCGCCGCCTGCCTGATGTCGTCCTCGGTGTAGTTGCCGATGCCCAGCGTGAACAGCTCCATCAATTCGCGGGCATAATTCTCGTTGGGATGGGCCTTGCGATTTTCGTTGTTGTTGAGGTAATCGAGCATGGCCGGATCGCGCGAAATCGCCCGCAGGAACGGTTCGAAATTCCCCGCGGCATTTTGCCGCAGCAACTCGTTCTGCCGCCACATCAGGATCGCCGCCCGCTCGTCCTTGGCGCTGGTCGTAAAATGCCCGTGCCAGAAAAACGCCAGCTTCTCCTGAAGCGGATATTTCCCGAATGCCATCCGGCTCAGCCACCAGCCGATCGTCGCTTCGATCGCCTGCCGATTGGCCTGCATGAACTGCTGGATGATCCGCTTTTTTTCCTCGGGCGTTTTGCCGACAAGCTGCCGGGCGTACTGGCGGAAATTCGCGGGCGCCCCCGCGATGGCCGACAGGTCCGGCGAATCGCCTCCGTCCCCAGAGGAGGCGAAGCCTGCCTCTTCCTCCGACGGGGCATCGGGAAAATCCAGCAGCCAATCCACGGCGTTCCCCGGCCCCAATTTCCGCACCTTCTGAACCTCCTCCACGGTCCCGCCGAAGCCCGCGCGATTCAGAAGATGCGCGGCCTTCACGTCATCAAATGGATCGGATTCGCCGGGAATATACGGCGTAAGCAAAGGATGCGTACTGGCCATGGAGGCTCCTGTGCCGCGAAAGACACCCACTATAACGAACCCGTCCAGATGTTATTGCCGGCAAGGCGAAAACGGCAATCCGCTTATCGGCTGGCGCGTGATGGGAATGGACTGAACAGAGCTGAACACTTCTGAACAGTCTTCGGATCCTGATCCGTGATTGATCCGTTTCTCATCTAATCATAAGTATAGATTTTGTATATGCTTATGGATGATATATAGCATTCGCTGTCGATATGGGGATTGAAATGTGTTCGGATTATCGCTAAATTGCTGTCGTCGTTACATTTGAAGGGAGAGAATTGGTGATTCTCAGCCGCGCCGAGTTTGATGTTCTGATGGAAAAAGCGGGCGTAATGCCGCCGCTTCCCAGGATCGCAAAGGACGGGTCGGCCCCTGCCATCGAGTACGCCCGCGCGGACATCGCCCGCGAAGTCGTGCGCCGGCGAATCGCCGCTGGAATGACGCAACAGGAACTCGCCCGGCGCGTGGGGGTCAGGCCGGAAACAATCAGTCGGCTTGAAGCAGGCAAACACCTGCCGCGCACCGAAACGATCGAGCGCATCGAGCGCGCTCTTCCGGCGCTGAAGGCCGCGGGAAGCAATTGACCCACGAGCGAGGCGGTCAAGTCCGGGAGTACGGGAGAGTAATGCTGCTTTAAGACCGCCAACGCGGAATGAGGGCGCAGAAGGGAACCGCCGAAGCGACGCCTTGCCTGGCAGGAGCACAAACATGTACAAAAAGAAGGACTTACCGGTCAACGAAATTCGTCGATTCCTCGAGCCCGGCCCCGTCGTGCTCGTCAGTTCCGCTTGGAAGGGGAAGCAGAACATCATGACCATGGGCTGGCACACGGTCATGGAGTTTTCGCCCTCCCTGGTCGGCCGCACCATCAGCAATCAGAATCACAGCTTCGAAATGATCGAAAAGAGCGGGGAGTGCGTGATCAACATCCCGACTCAGGCCATGGCGAAGAAAGTTGTGGGCATCGGAAACTGCTCCGGATGGAAAATCGACAAATTCAAGGAATTCAAACTAACCGCCATCCCCGCGTCGAAGGTTCATGCCCCTTTGATTCGGGAGTGTTACGGCAACTTTGAATGCAAACTCTACGATGCCGGGCTCGTGAATCGGTACAATTTTTTCATCTTTGAAGTGTTGAAGGCCCACGTTGCGACCTCTCCGAAATATCCAAAAACCCTTCACTACCGCGGCGACGGCGTCTTCATGCTGTCCGGGCGGTCCATCAAGCTTCCATCAAAAGTGTGATCAAATGATGGACATTCCGCACGGATTTTGGTCTCGCTGCCTGTTCATCCTTCTTTGGGGCGCGGGATGGGGGCATAAGCTATTACTCTTCAGAATATGACGGCGGCCTATGCAAGGACGCGGCGGCGCGCCCCGCAAGCGGGGCCGCTAAACGAGCAAGCGCGCCGAATAATCACGATGCGTGTGACGTCTGTTTTCGACATGATGGGTCGTGTCCCTTTCAGTTCTCGCTCCAATGACTGGTTAGACAACATTCCTGGTTTAGTGAGCTGTGAAAGTAACAGATGCCCTGTCTTTAGTGACTTGCAACTCGCAGCGGCCTCCGACGGGCAACGTTGCAATCGGCGAGGTGTGGCCAAAATCACAGTTGGCAATGATCGGCAAGTGATTCAACGCGGGAATCTGGCCGACGAGCGCGGTGAGGTTCTCGCGCGTCACGCCGCCGTTCTGAGCATAGCGCCCCAAAACAATCGCCCGAACTTCCGAAAATTCCGGCTGGAACGAGAGAGAGCGCAGTGCGCTATCCAAATCCATCAACGTAGCCTTTCCTTCGGCTGGGTGCTCCAGAAAGAGAATCGCGTCGCGAAGAGACGGGAAATACTTCGTGCCCTGAAGCATATTCAAACACCGATAAGTCCCGCCAATTACCGTGCCTTCCGCCTCACCGTCCTGAATGGCCCAAAAACCCTCGTTGGAATGGAAGGTGCGGTTCTCCTGATCCTTATGCCAGGCATCATCACTCCACTTGTCCGCCGGCCGCAGATCGAAGGGAGAGTTTCCAAACAGGCACTGGCGGAAGTTATGGAGCGTGTAATCGGCTCCCTGCCGCATCATGAAAGTGGTGAAGTTCGGCCCGTAATACGTCGTCACTTCTGCGCGGGCGCAAATGGCGTAACACAGATACGAAATGTCCGAGTAACCGCAAAGAATCTTCGGATGCGCTGCTATGAGGTCGTAGTCGAGGCCATCCAGCAGCTGTATGGCCCCAATCCCGCCGACAACAGCGAGAATCGCTTTTACCGATGGATCGGTAATGGCTTCGTGAAAATCTTCCAGCCGGTGGCGTGGTGAAGCGGTTAGATGCGGGTTGCACTCCCTGACCCAACGTCCAAAACTCACCGTTAACCCAAGCGACTCCAGCCCACTGGCAGCAAATTGAACGTCGCGTTCAGTAAACCCGCCCGGTTGCATCACGCCACCGAGAGAACGTGAAAGTGCCAACACACGAATTTCGTCGCCCGCGTTTAGTTTCGGTGGAAGATGCATGGCTATGCTGCCTAACAGTATTCATTATAATTTACAACGTGCACGGCGTCGTGCATGAGTGGTTTTTCTAAGCCAGCTTATCATCACGCACCGATGAAATCAGACCTGTGAATTCGTATCGAAAATTATCACCGGTAGAAAAGCCGTAAACATTCCGTCGGCCGCGCTCCTTACGGCAGGACGCGGTTGACGCACCGCTCACATCCATGTTATCGAATGTAACTTATGCCCAAAAAGCTCCTCCGCCTCGGCCACTCCCCCGACCCCGACGACGCTTTCATGTTCTACGGCTTGGCCAAGGGCCTGCTGGACACCGGGCCATACCAATTCCAGCACATCCTGCAGGATATCCAAACGCTCAATCAGCGGGCCCGATCCGGCGAATTGGAGATCACCGCCATCTCCATCCACGCCTATCCCTACGTGGCCGACAAATACGCCCTGACCAGTTGCGGCAGCAGCATGGGGGACAAATATGGTCCGGTGGTTGTCACAAACAAGCCGATGAAAATCGCCGATTTGAAAGGCAAGACCATCGCGATCCCCGGTGAACTCACGACCGCGTTCCTGGCCCTGCAACTCTGTCTTGGCAAGGCTCCGCAGGCGTTTCGGCCCGTCAAAGTGCATTTCGATCAGATTCCCCGTTATGTGAAAGACGGCAAAGCCGACGCCGGGCTAATCATTCACGAAGGCCAGCTCACGTATAAAAAGCTCGGCCTGCACCTGGCGGTCGATCTTGGCGTCTGGTGGCAAGGGCAAACCGGCCTGCCGCTGCCCCTCGGCGGCAACTGCATTCGGAAAGACCTGGGGAAAACCGTTTGTCAGGAAGTGACCAACATCCTGAAGCGTTCGATTCAATTCAGTCTCGCTCACCGCAAGGAGGCCGTGGAATACGCCCTGCAATTCGGCCGCGATCTCGACGGCAAGCTGGCGGACGATTTCATCGGCATGTACGTGAACGACTGGACGCTGGATTACGGCCCCCGAGGGCGCGAAGCGGTTTCGACGCTGCTGAAGCGCGGAGCGGAGGCGGGTTTGGCGCCGGGCGTCAAAGAGATCGAGTTCGTGACCGCCGATTGATAAAACCAGAAATCCGAAACCAGAATGACGAATCAAATCCGAAACCCGAATGACGAAGCAGCGTTTGTTTCGGATTTCTGGTTTCGGGCTTGATTCGTCATTCTGGTTTCGGATTTCTGGTTTCCCTATGCCACGGCCGCGGTCAGCGACACCGTTGTCTTGCCTTCCTTAATCCGCTCGATGTCCGCTCCAACCGCCGCCAGCTTTTGCTCGATCTTCTCGTATCCCCGATCGATATGATAAACCCGGTCGATCCGCGTGGTTCCCTTGGCCACCAACCCGGCCAGCACCAGCGCCGCGCTGGCGCGCAGGTCGCTGGCCATCACGCTGGCCCCCTGAAGCTCCCGCACGCCCTGGATGATCGCCGTCGGCCCCTCCTTGCGAACCCTGGCCCCCATGCGGTTGAGTTCGCCAACATGTAGAAACCGATCGGGAAAAATCCGCTCGGTGATGACGCTGATCCCATCAGACAAACACAAGAGCGCCATGAGCTGGGCCTGCAAATCCGTGGGGAAGCCCGGATAGGGCTGGGTGGTCATCTCCACCGGAACAATCCGCCGCGCCGCCGACACGAAAACCGTTCCGTTCTCCCGGGTCGTCCGCACCCCCACCTCATCCAGTCGATCCGTCACCGCGATCAGATGATCCAAATTGCAGTGCTTCAGTTCCAAATCTCCATTGGTAATCGCCGCGGCAATCATGAACGTCCCGCATTCGATCCGGTCGGGAATCACGCGATGCTCGGTGCCGACAAGATTGTCCACGCCGTCGATGCGAATCTCCGGCGTTCCGTGTCCCTGAATTCGCGCCCCCATCTTATTGAGCATGACGGCGCAATCCGAGACCTCCGGCTCGCACGCCGCCCCAACCAGGATCGTCTTGCCTTGGGCAAGGGCCGCGGCACACATGACGTTGATCGTCCCGAGCACGGTCGGGCCCTGCGCCCCGCCCAGATACATGCGGCAGCCTTTGAGCCGGCCGCGCACTTCACCGACGATATTGCCGTTTTCCGTGCGGAAATGGGCCCCCAGCTTCTGGAGGCCCCGCACGTGCAAATCCACCGGCCGATCCCCGATCGCGCAGCCGCCCGGAATGCTCACGATGGCCCTGCCCCGCTTGGCCAGCAGCGGACCCAGCACGCAAATGCTGGCCCGCATCGTCTTGACGATGTCGTAGCGGGCCTCGCACAGCCCCTCATCCTGGACCTCGATATCCAGCGGACCATTCAGCGCCGGCCCCTGGGTAGCGCCCGGATTCGCCGGCTCGTGGCGACGGACATGACAACCCAATTCCCCCAGCAACTTGGTCATCGAATCAATGTCCGACAACCGCGGCACACCTTTGAGCGTGCTCCTTCCATCGGCCATCAAACACGCCGCCAGGGTCGGCAACGCGGAGTTCTTGCTCCCGCTGATTTCGACTGTCCCCTTGAGACGTTGCCCGCCGTGAATGAGAAAGCTGTCCATCTCAGCCCGTCCTTGGGCCGGAAAAATCGCGAGGTGCGACTCTTCCCAAAGCCCGAAACGACCCGACGTTTTAGCGCCGGCAAAACCGTTCGGTCTATCGGCCACTCCATCGGCCGACGATCAATCTCAATACTGGCGTCGAAACCCTCGCCGGTTATCGGTCGGGTTTGCAAAGCCAGCGAAGCATTGTGGCTGTGTGTCCAGTGAAATTCAAGGAGGCGGAGGTTGAAATCCGAATCTTTCAGGTCGCCGTGGGGTAAGGATCGGAAGATACAAGGGGAGAGGCCAATCTTGCATTGGGCTTCTCCCCTTGCACTTTTTTCACGTCCACACCGGTGGCGGCTGAATCCGATCCGCCGGCCGCATGCCGGGATCGGCCTTTCCGCTGGTCGATAACCTGCTCTCAGCAACCACATGCATATCTTGGTCGCAGGTGATCTGACAGCTGAGGCGCAGCCCCGGCTCGGCACCCAATCCCCGCGCCGAAAGGACCGTTCGCTCCGCCTGCGTCACCTTGTTCGGCTCGCCGGAAATGAACCGCACCCGGCAGGTCGTGCATTTGCAATTCCCCCCGCAAGAATGCATCTGGTCGATCCTTGCCTCATCCAACAACGCAAGCACCAGCCGCTTACCCAGCGGCACCTCGAACGTTCCCACCCCTTCGACCTTCAATTTCGGCATGCGCAGGCTCCTTTTGATCGGCGATCCATCCTGGGCCGATTTTCGAGTATTCTTCCCGCGAGGTCAAAGTCCATGTGCTCTGGAAAAAATATTTGCCTGACGATCCAGGGCAATCGCCTGTTCCCCCTCTCCCCACGTACCAACCTTTTTGATCTTTCGCATAAGCTCTTTAATTTCAAAGTCAGACTGAACCGCAGAGCACGCGGAGATCGCGGAGACAGACAGAGAAGATCGCCAGCCGTCTTCTTCTCTGCGTCTGTCTCCGCGATCTCAGCGATCTCTGCGGTTCAATTTCAATCTGGAAAAGCTGAAGAATTATGGATATACAATGAAGACTGAAAATGTTGCCGGATTACCGGGGCGAGGGGATAAGCAAGTCAACAGGCGATTGCCCTGGCTGACGATCCTCCCGCTCGCCTTCTTCGTTTTCATCGCCGGCGGCGCGAGCGGCAATCCGAAAGACCCGCTCACGATCCAAAGCATCCCCGCCACCGTGGCCAAACGCACGTACGACCCGGACCATCCCGATCCGCGGATGCCCACCACGCACCCCGACGAGGCGGGCGTGACCGTTTCCGAATACGGCTGCGTCGCTGAAGTCAGCGGCCAGATGACGCGGACATCCCAAACCCATTCCGACGCCACGGTCGCGGTGCGGGTGGATTCCATTCATATCGTGCTGAAGTTGAACGTGACGGAATGGATGTCGCAGGTCGCCCCGCAAAAAATCTGGTATCACGAGGATGGCCATCGGATGATCGCGCTGCATTTTTACGATCACGCCGATGAAGTCGCCGCCGCGATTGCCCGCGGATGGATGGGCCAATCTCTTTGGGCCTCCGGCCCGGACGCAAAGTCAGCCGCCAAAGAGGCCATCACCCAGATCGCGCGAAGAATCACCGCCGCGTACATGGCCCAGGTGCGCGATCAATCGGAATTAGTGCAGGAAGCTTACGACCGCATCACCGCCCACGGCACCAACAACGTGGATGAAGCCGACGCGATCAAGCAAGCGCTGGCCGAAGTCGCCCAATCCGCTACCAAGCCCTCCCCCAACTGACGTCAAGTTTAGCCGCGACCCGAAGGCTTCGGCCGTGAGCTCAGCCGAACGGGGAGCGCGTTCCCGGCCGGAAATAAATGAAATCCACCCCCGCGCCTCCGTCATCATTTCCGGAGGCCCAACATGGCCCGCAAACATCGCGGCATCTCCCTAATCGAACTCCTCTTCGTCATGGCGATCATGCTGCTGATGCTGGGCATTCTCCTGCCGGCCGCTCACAAGCTGGTGGAAGCCGTCCATGCGCTCGGACCCCACCATTGAATCCCGATTCGGCCGGGATCACTTCATTTATAAACATCTCCGCGCGGTCCCACATGGGCTATGACAATCGTGTCGCTGGCCCGGTCGTGAAAATAAATGATGCGCAGATTGCCATGGCGCAGCCGATGGAACCCCGTCCATTCCCCCGCCATCGGTTTTACACCCGGCATCGCGTTGGGATTCCGGGCCAGTTCCCCGAGCTTGCCGATCAACTGCGCCTTGATTCGCGCATCCAACCGTTCGATATAACGGCCCGCGCGAGTGTGAACCACGAGCTTCGGCATCGGAATCAGAACGACGAAAGCGGCTTGAACGCGGAGTTCTTGCGGCGCTTCAAGTCGCGACGCGCGACCCGCAAATCATTTTTCGCTTTTTCATCGAGATCAAGCCCCAGCGCCTCGCTCAATTCACAGAACTGCGCCCAGGAAATAATCACTTCGCGCGGCCGGCCTCGCTCATCCACGACAATTCTCTTTCGAATCGCGACCATGATTAAAACTTACCATTACGCGGCGAGAGTGACAACCACGATGTTTTTTTGCGTTACACAATCCACATGATCGGCCCCATCGGTCACCGCGCATATTCCACGGACCGCACCTCCCGAATCATCGTCACCTTGATCTCGCCCGGATAATTCAGCTCCGTCTCGATCTTCTGCGCGATGTCCCGGCAAATCTTGGCGCTGATCCGGTCATCCACCAGCTTGGCATCGACGATCACCCGCACCTCCCGACCCGCTTGAATCGCGTATGCCTGACGCACGCCCTCGAAGCTCATCGCCAAATCTTCCAATTCCTGTAGCCGCTTGACGTATCGCTCCAAACTCTCGCGGCGAGCCCCGGGCCGGCTGGCGCTGATCGCGTCGGCGGCCATCACAATCGGCGTGTACGGCGTCGTCGGCGGCACATCGCCGTGATGCCCTTCCGCCGCATTCAACACCGCCTCCGGCTCATCGAACCGCCGCAAAAATTCCCGGCCAAGCTGCGGATGCCCGCCTTCCTGCTCATGATCCATCGCCTTGCCGATGTCGTGCAGCAACCCCGCCCGCCGGGCCAGGTTCCCGTCCAAGCCCAATTCATCGGCGATCACTTGCGACAAATACGCCACTTCCATTGAATGCTTCAGCACGTTCTGCCCATAACTGGTCCGGAACCCCAGCCGCCCGAGCATCGGGATGAACGGCTTGGGCAATTGCAGGTTCGCTTCCTGCGCCGCCTCCTTGCCGATGCGGATCAGCTCCTCCTCCATTTCCTTGCTGGTGGCCGCGACGACTTCCTCGATCCGGGCGGGATGGATTCGGCCATCCTGCACCAATTTTTCCAGCGACAACCGCGCCACCTCGCGCCGCACCGGATCGAAACAACTCACGACCACCACCCCCGGCGTGTCGTCGATGATCACATCCACGCCCGTCGCCTTCTCGAAGCTGCGGATGTTGCGCCCTTCCCTTCCGATCACTCGTCCCTTCATGTCGTCGCTGGGAATTGTCACCGTGCTGACGGTGTGATCCGACGTCTGCTCCGCCGCGTAACGCTGGATCGCCTGCAAGACGATTTGCCGGCTCTTCTCCTTCGCTTCGTCCTGCGCCTGTTCGGTGATCCTCTGAATCAGCGCCCCCGCCTCGAGCTTGCAATCCTCCTCGATGCGCTTCAGCAGCATCTCCTTGGCCTGTTCCGGCGAAAGGTTCGTCAATTGGAGCAGCCGATCGCGCTGCTCGTGCAGCACCTGACCCAGCTGCTCCTCCTTCGCCGCCAGCGTCTTGTCGCGCTGGGCCAGGCGGGATTCCAGCTCGTCCAGATTCTTTTCCTTGACCGATAGCGTGTCCAGCTTGCGATCTAGCGTGTCCTCGCGCTTGGTCAGGCGAGATTCAAGGTTTTTCAGCTCGCTTCGCGTCGCATCGGTTTCGCGATCGAATTGCTCCTTGCGCTTCGTCTGCTCCTGCCGAAATGCCAACTCCATTTCCTTGGTCCGGTTCTGAACGTCCGTCAGTGCGGTGATCTTGATCTGTTCGGATTCCAATCTCGCCTTGGACAAGGCGCTGTTGCCCGCCACCTTGAACGCAAGCAACACGCCCAGACCGCCGATCACAACTCCGATTGCCAGGTATACGAGTTCCATGAATTCCGCCCGCCTTCACCCACTGATGGTGGATGAAATCGCATTGCGGATGTTATTGGGAAAACCCCTGCACCGACGCTGGGACATGTCAAACGGACGAGCGTCAATCCCGGCTAAGTGAGCCGGGCGTGCCGCGTCGCCGATTTGATGTCATTGGGGGAGGTGCGCGCGAAGGCGAGTTGATCAGCCGATGCGTACTAATACGCCTCAGCTCCAGAAATTCAGAAGGCGTCAGAACCGGCTGCCGCAAAAGCCGATGCCGTGGCCGCCGCCGCGCCATTTCACACTGCGCAAGCAACAGCCCCACCACCAAGCCTACCACAGCAACCGCCGCCTTCGTGATAACTCCCAAAATGACCACGTTCATGTCGAACTCTTCGCCCGCCCAACTATTGGGCAATGGGCGAGACGTCAAATCCAGAGGCTTTCTCAAGCAACGCCCAATCCGCTACTGGGCGTCACCCATGGCCGGCCACAGAAAGCATTTCCGAGCGCCGACCAAACGAATTCCTTATATTCTACGCAACCCGCCTCGATTTTCAACCTTGAAAGGGCTGTTCAAGACCGCAGCCTCCGCCGGTCACCAACTTATCCAGCCCCCCCATAACTCGGGGATCGACCGTAACCCACCACAACTGCTTGTGATGATGAACCGTGCAAATCGTCCCTCGCCCCGCAAACGCCAATGTGAAATCGCTTTGCTGAAGTCGTTCCAGCAGCCGCTGAACAAAATCTCGAAATCCCAGTGTTTCTCCGGGCGAAAACTCGATTGCCGCCGCGTTGTTCCGGTCCTTGAGCAGCCCCCGATCCAAGCCCAGTTTTTCAATCGCCTGCGGCAGCCAGTCCCGGCTGCCATCATTCAGCTCATACGCCCAATGGGCAGCCGGCATCACCCATACGTCGCCGGGCAAGTATTGCTGCCACGCCCGCGTCGCCGCCGCGGCCAAATTCGCCTCATACGGCTCGGCCACGCGCCGCGCAACCGCCCGCGCCGCGGGCTTGATCGTCTCATCCGCCGGCCCGATCCAGCCGCGCACCAGTGCCCCCGTCCCAAATCCAAACGCCCCGCCGCTCGGATAATGGCATTTCAGCCCATCCGCCGTCAGGCGGTCCAGGACGATTTCGTAGTCGATGATGCGGGGCACGAATCACTCCCAATTTCCGGCACACTATCAAGCCACCTCCGCGTCTGCATCGGCGACACAAAACGATATTTGCGAAGGTGCCGATAATCCGGCGAACGAAAAAGCTCCGGATACGCCCGGCGATTTTTCCGCCATGTCCTAAGAGTCCAAAGGATAATGGACTCCCGATCAAAGAAGGACAACCGCCACGACTCGACGTTATTTGACCAGAGCGGCTCCCGAGTGAAGCATCGGCGAACGGTTCGCCGCAAGACCCACCAGACGACCAGCGACATCGGATAATCGAGCCAAATGATTGTGTCGGCGCGCGACCAGACCGTTTGGCGAAGCGTCAGGTAGTTCCCGCACACGGTCCAGCCTTCGCCGGCAAGCGCGGCCTCAACACGCGGCCGAAGAATTTCCATCGGCGTCGGCGTCCAGTTCGGGCCCCAGTGCAGCGCATCCAACTCCACATGCGGCACGCCAAGCCGCTGCACCAGAGCGCGAGCCAGCGTCGATTTGCCCGACCCGCTCGACCCCACGACGACCACGCGCCGCATTGCGCAACCCTCCGCGCATCAGATTTTCAACCGTTTCTTCCAAGCCGCGAGCTGCTCGGCAAATGGCTTGCCGCCGGCGGCGCCGGCGCTGCGATAGCGCGCCACGACATTGCGGGCGCCGAGGGCGGTGTAGACATCGTCATCCAAACCCACGGATGAACATCCGTAGGCTTTGATCGCTTCATTAAACTCCTCCACCTTCAATTGCGCCAGCGCCGTCTTCCCCTCTTTTTCGCACCGTGCCACCAGGGCGCCGACGATCTGGTGGGCCGTCCGAAACGGCACACCCTTGGTCACAAAATATTCCGCAAGACTCGTCGCATCCAAAAACCCGCGATCCAGCGTCGGCTCAATATTCTCCTTGACGAAATTCGCCGAGTTCACAATCGCCGCCGCCATCGTCAAACAATCGCTCACCATGTCATACGCCCGGAAAACAATCCGCTTGTCCTCCTGCAAATCGCGGTTGTAGCCGATGGGCAAACCTTTCAGAATCGTCATCAGGGCAAACAAATCGCCGTACACGTTCCCGCAGCGCCCGCGGATCAGCTCCAGCAGGTCGGGATTCCGCTTTTGCGGCATCATCGACGAACTTGTCGTGTACTCGTCCGCGATTTTGATAAAGCCGAATTCCGTGGACAGGTAAATGATCCACTGCTCGGCCCAACGCGAAAGATGTTGGGCGATCATGGCATAGCAGTAAACGAAATCGCAAGCGGAATCGCGCGATGCCGTTTGCGCGATGCTGCTGGTCTCTTGCGGCCGTTGGCGAAACGTCAGAGCAGATGCCGTGAGATCGCGGTCAATGGGCAAGGATGTCCCCGCGATCGCGCCGCTTCCCAACGGACAATCGCGCGTCGCGCCGATGTGTGCGTTTTCGTTACGCCACAAGTCGCGTTCAAACAGTTCTGCCCAAGCCAACGCTTCGGCGCCTGCCACGATTGGCTGAGCTCTTTGAAGATGCGTGAAAGACGGCATCACGATCGAACCGGAGCGCTTCGCAAGACGAATCAACGCTTGCATCAATTCTTCCAAGCGCTGGCGAATATGCGCACGCGCTTCGTGCGTAAAGAACAACAACAGATCGGTGGCCACCTGGTCGTTCCGGCTCCGTCCCGTATGCAATTTCTTCCCCGGCTCGCCGATCCGCTCGATCAGCGCCGCCTCGATCACCATGTGAATATCTTCCAGGCCCTCGTCGAATTTGAACTTTTCCGCCTCGATATCGTGCTCGATGGATTTCAGGCCGTCGATGATCTTGTCGCGCTCCGCGTCGGTAATCAGCCCCACTTTAGCCAGCATCGTCGCATGCGCGATTGACCCGGCGATGTCATGCTTATACAGCCGCCGGTCATAGCTGATCGACTCGACGAACGACTGCGCCAGCGCATCGGTCCCCTCGCTGATTCGAGATTGCCACGATTTCTCGCTTGCCATGGCCGGGGATTGTATCTCAACCCGGCTCAGTCGTCCCGCCCGCGCGAGAGATGGAATTTTTACCGCCGAGAGCGCGGAGAACCTGGCGCGGGCTTCGCCCGCAACCCAAATAATTAGGCATTGCTCGTTAAGGTACGGTGCGTGTTGCGAAGCACTTACCGTCCTACAGGAGCAATGCCATGGAGGCTTTTTTACACCATCAT